>JAEEGL016145598.1_pt1 | contig 10591 bp, 6 predicted proteins | sample 9134231 | NCBI WGS metagenome assembly JAEEGL01 (sample SAMN16246548, study PRJNA631951) | gut metagenome | biome: gut microbiome; feature: rumen; material: fiber-attached | host: Bos | place: Iran: Karaj | collected 2018-10
CCCATGCCCGGTTCCGTCTTCCGCATCGACGTCAAGGTCGGCGACGCCGTCAAGGCCGGCGACTCCCTCGTCGTCATCGAGGCGATGAAGATGGAAAACCCCGTGCTCGCCCCCAAGGACGGCAAGGTGGTCGCGGTCAACGTGAGCCAGGGCGACGTCGTCGTCGCCGGCCAGTCCCTCGTCACGCTGGGGTAGGCCGATGGTCCGCTTTCCGATTCTCCGCGCGGGGCTCCTGATCTGCGCCATCGCCGCCTCGGCGATCGCGCAGGCGCCGGAATCCCCCGCCGCGGTCGACGGCACGTCCGGCGCCACCGAACAGGTCGCCCCCGCCCCCGCGGCGCCCGAGGCGATTCTCGCCCCCGGCGACCATCCCGACTTCCCGAACGGCTTCGACCCCGAGAAGGAGTGCAAGTTCGAAGAGGCTGGCGCCAAGAAGGGCGAGCGCGTCCCCCCGCTCAGGGAGATGCTGGTCACCCTGTGGGAATCCACCGGGCTCTACGCCTTCCTGAGCTACGACGACGCCTCGTTCAAGGCGCGCCACGCCTGCAAGATCCTGGCCGCCGCCCGCGCCGAGAAGAGCGCGGCCGTCGAGGAGAGCCGCAAGGTCCTCTCCGCCGACGCCGGCATCCTGCCCCAGCACGTCGGCCGCTTCGTGATGATCCTCGTCAGCTTCGTGCTGCTCTTCCTGGGCATCGCGAAGAAGTTCGAGCCGCTGCTGCTCGTGCCGATCGGCATGGGCGCGCTGCTCTCGAACGCGCCGCTCGCCGGCATCAACGAGCCCGGCGGCATCCTCGACTTCGTCTTCCACGGCGGCATCGAGACCGGCATCTTCCCGCTGATCATCTTCATGGGCGTCGGCGCCATGACCGACTTCGGACCGCTGATCGCGAACCCCCGCACGCTGCTCCTGGGCGGCGCCGCGCAGTTCGGCATCTTCGGCACCCTCGTCGGCGCGCTCGCGCTCGGCGAACTGATCCCCAGCCTCAGCTTCGGCCTGCGCGAAGCCGCCTCCATCGGCATCATCGGCGGCGCCGACGGCCCCACTTCCATCTACGTCACCAGCAAGCTGGCGCCCGACCTCCTCGGCCCCATCGCCGTGGCGGCCTACTCCTACATGGCGCTCGTCCCGCTGATCCAGCCCCCGATCATGCGCGCCCTCACCACCGAGAAGGAACGCAAGATCCGCATGGTGCAGCTGCGCCCCGTCTCGCAGCGCGAGAAGATCGTCTTCCCGATCCTCGTCCTCACGCTCTGCGTGATGCTGCTGCCCAGCGCGGCGCCCCTCATCGGGTTCCTCTGCTTCGGCAACCTCCTCAAGGAGTGCGGCGTCACCAACCGCCTGAGCGACACCGCGCAGAACGCGCTGATCAACATCACCACCATCTTCCTCGGCCTCGGCGTCGGCTCCAAGCTGGCCGCCGACAAGTTCCTCACGCCCAAGACGCTCGGCATCATCGTGCTCGGGCTGCTCGCCTTCTCCGTCGGTTCGGCGATGGGCGTGCTGATGGCCAAGCTGATGAACAAGCTGAGCAAGACGCCGGTCAACCCGCTGATCGGCTCCGCGGGCGTGTCGGCCGTTCCGATGGCCGCGCGCGTCTCGCAGGCGGAGGGCCAGAAGGCCGACCCCGGCAACTTCCTGCTGATGCACGCCATGGGCCCCAACGTGGCCGGCGTCATCGGCTCGGGCGTCGCCGCGGGCGTGCTCCTCGCCGTCTTCGGGGCGTTCTGACCGAACCGGCGGCCAGGTTCCAAGACCAACGGAAAGCCTCTCGAAAGAGAGGCTTTTTCGTTCGCGCGATTTTCGGAAAAACAGTTCTTTTCAAGAACGGATTTGACTATTTTTCGGCCTCGTTCCGCGAATCCGCGCAACCCCAAGGAGAGAAGAGATGACGAAGAAGATTTCCGTTCCGGCGACGCTGTGCCTGCTGCTCGGCTGCCTGGCCGCCTGCGGCGACTCCACCGGATCCTCGGATTCGAGCGGCAAGTATTCCGTCCACGGCGACGAAGTCCGCGCGACGAACTCCCGGACCATTGCGATCGCCGAGAGGGACGACGCCAACCGCACGCTGACCCTGGTCGGCGAGGAGACGGAAGACCTGTGCGTCCTTTCCGAAGGATCCGCGGAATGGCAAACCGTCGGCCAAGGCGTCGACACGCTCCGCTACCGGTATGGCTTCGGTTCGCTTCCGGAAGAGGTCGCCGCGTTCGTCCGCGACACGTTGGGGTTTTCGGTCAGGAAGGGAATCTATCTCGCGCTCACTGACCTGGACGAGGGCCACACGCAGGTTCTCGTCGGCGGCGATTCGTCGGGCGTCGACGGCACCTGGCACTTCACCGGCTGCGTGGTCGTTTCCGGCGGGGTCGACTGTTCCGGAGCCGAGCTGCTCAAGGCGTTCGGCGTGACGGACGCGGTCTACCGGATCTCCGACCGCGAGGTCGTCGCGAAGGTCGTGCAAAGCTGGGACAAGTCCAGTTTCTTCGGCGGCGATCCGTTTGAATCGAAATGGGCGGCCGCGACATACGGCACGTTGTCGGCCGAAGACGGTTATGTCGTCAAGGACATGACCGCCCGCGCGCTTTTCGACGTCGATTCCGGGAAAGTCGCCAAGACAATCGAAGCGCTCGGCATCGAAATTCTGTCGCAGACCGAAAGATCGCAGACGTTCGTCATGTACGGCAAGGAAATCCAGCTGGACGTCAACAGGATGGAGGCGTCGCTCCGCGCCGGCGGCGTCGGCGTCGAGTATTCGGCCGTGACCTGGGCGCACTACAACGGCACAAGCTGCTACTTCGAAGGTCGGGCGACCGTCGGCATCGGGAAAGACGATTGTTCCGAGGAGAATCTGGATTCGTTTCTCGTCGATTTCGTGATCGTCGACGAAGACAGGAACGAGAGCGTCGATTACGCATACGGCATCCGCAAGGACAACGCCGAGCAGTACCTGGGCTGCCTTAAAATCCTTCCTTGGCTGGTCTTTGTTGCTTCGCCTTCGGCCGAGGCGACCGTCGCGCCGCCTCCCGTTTCCGGAAAGGCATACGGCATGGCGCCGCGCCTCAAACTGCCGTTCTTCTTCCGTCCGGTTCTCGTTCGCTGAAACAAAAACCGCGTTCTGAAAACGAAATCGTCTACGCCTACGGAATCGTCGACGACAACGTCGAAGAGTACCTCGACTGCCTCGCGGCTTTCGCTCCGGACGACGTCGGCGACTTCGACTGGGGCTTCCCCGCGCCCGCTCCGACGCCTCCGCGAAGGCGTCCCTCCGCAAGTCCAGGAGCCTCGGACTGTCCTTCTTCCACGCACTAATCCCTGATCCCTAATCGCTAATTTATCCCCATGGTGTTCGGACGATTGTACGCCACGCCCGAGGGGCTGGACGACCTGTGGATGGAGAGCGACGGCGAGGCGCTGGTGGGTTTGCGCTTTGTCTCTTCGGCGGAGGCGGCGCAGTTGCGCGGGGGTGGCGATGTGCCGGTTTTTCGCGAGGTGGAGCGGTGGCTGGACTGCTATTTCGCGGGGCGCGATCCGGGTTTTGTTCCGGCGATTCGGTTTTGCGGGCTTTCGCCTTTTGCCGAGGCGGTGATTGGGGAGCTGTCTGGCGTTCCGTTCGGAACGACGGCGAGCTACGGCGAGCTGGCGGAGCGCGTGGCGCGGCGAACGGGCGGTCGCCCCTGCGCGCGGGCGGTGGGGCGGGCCTTGGGCCGCAATCCGATTTGCGTCATTGCGCCCTGCCACCGGGTGATTGGCGCCCGCGGGAGCCTGGGCGGCTATAGCGGCGGGATTGGGAACAAGCGGGCGCTGCTCGCGCTGGAGGCTAAAGCGCCCTGATTTCGGTAGATATCCTGTCGCTTGCGCCGAAACGAGTGTAGATTGGGAACAGGAATTTCAAAAGGGATGTGTCCATGAAGAGCATGACGAAAACCGCGATGACGTTCTGCTGCGCCGCGCTGCTCGCGCTCGGCGCGGCGGCCTGCTCCGACGAGTGCGGCACGGGTCCGATCAGAAGCGAGGAGGCGAACCTCTCTTCGGACGCCGGCGGCTCGAGCGACTTGAACTCCTCGCCAGAGGGAACGAGCGGCGAGGGCGGTTCGGAAAAGGTCTCGTCTTCGTCCTCGTTCTATTACTCGTACTCCGGACCGACATGTTGCGGGAAAGACGCGCTCTACCCCTTTGAATTCGACCCTTACAGAGGCTTTCCCCACAACAGCGCAATGTTCGTCGACGATTCGCGCCGCGAAGATTCCGCATCGGCGGAAACCGCGCTGTACCACGCCGAAGATGGCAACTACTACCCCGCCGCCCAAGGCTGGACGGACAGCTCCGGCTGGACCTGCCCCAGAGGCGAACCCGTGGAAGAACCGGAAGGCAGCGGCAACTGGGTCTCGCCCTGCTACTGGGGCTGGAACGACGGCGACATGTTCACCGACAGCTCCGCCAAGGTCGGCGTGAAACTGAAGAAGTTCGTCGACGAAGCTGGCTGGGGCCATGTCAACGGAGGCTTCATCTACATTCTCGACGGTTGGAACTTCTCGTACGCAGAACCCGTCGACATCGGCTACGAGCTCATCGTCGAAGTGAAGGCCAAGGCCGGCATGCCGGTCAAGATCTACGGTTGGGACAAGGTCGCGTACAACGACTCCACCGAAGGCCTGCCGAAGTACGGGTTCGCCGGCACCGGCGCCTGGCAGAGGGTGATTGTGCCCGTGGACTCCATCAGACCCCGAAACGGGGCGACCAACACGTTCGACCCCGCCCATGTGCTCGCCATCGGCCTTCAATACGAGCTCTCCGCCACGGAGCCGGGCCAGCCCTGCGATTTGTGCAGCGACGAGATCCTCGACCTTGAATGGCGCTTGCTGTGGCGATGGTAAGCCGGCGACAGGCTATCTTTCGGGCATGGACGCGCTGAACATCCGACTCCTCCTCGACGACTCCACCCCCATCGCCCCCGACGACGCGGGCGGCTGCGTCCTGATCGAGGGGCGCGGGCGCGAGGCCCGCTCCGACTACTGCCAGGTGGACCGCTGGCTCCTGGAGCTGGTCGACGGAATCTCGGAGTTCCAGACCGCGCTCGAAGAGTGCTGGGTCGACTTCGCCGCGGACGGCTCGGAGATGCGGCTCTCGCGCGAAGGCGCCGTGACGAAGGCCGAATACCGCGGCGCGTCGTGGACCGTCCCGCAGGACGAGTTCGTCGCGGCCGCGAAGGGCGCCGCGGAGGAGCTGGTCAAGGCGTTCGCCGGGTTCAGGCCGTTCGTTCCGGGGAGCCCTCTCGCCCGTCTCGAGGAGTGGCTTTCCCTCCAAGGGTGACGCCGGAGGGCAGCCCGAGGATTCCGTACAGCTCGAACAGCCGGTCGGCCGAGAGCGCCTCGGCCCGGACCTTCTCGTCAGCGCCGATCTTCGCGAGCGCCGCCCGCACCGCGTTCCGGTCGTAGGCGGCCTCCAGCGCGTTGTAGAGCATCTTCCGCTTCTGTGCGAAGCAGAGCGTCGCGAACGCGTAGAAGTCGCGGCCCGCGGGCAGCGGGTTCTCGCGCTCCTCGATCAGCACGGTGGCCGACATCACCTTGGGCACGGGCTTGAAGTTCGCGGGCTCGATGCGCCGCAGGATCCGCGCCTTCCCCACGCCCTGGAGCAGCACGGAGAGGTAGCCGAAGTCCTTCCCGCCGGGCTCGGCGCAGAGCCGCTTCGCCACCTCCAGCTGGACCATCGCCATCACGCCCTTGACGCGCGGCAGGCGGGGCAGCAGGCTCGTGAGGATCGGGGTGGCGCAGTTGTAGGGGAGGTTCCCGACGATCCAGGGCCTGGAGTCCGGCTCCTCGTCCAGGTAGGCGTCCGTGTCGTACTTGAGGAAGTCGCTCCGCTCGATGCGCAGGTGGCCGGGCAGGTCGCCGCGGGCCTTGCGGATGCGGAGGTAGGAGACGCAGTCGGGGTCCACCTCCACGGCCGTGACGCGGGCCCCCGTGGCCAGGAGCTCCTTGGTCAGGGCGCCGTGGCCCGGCCCGATCTCGAGCACCCGTTCGTCCGGGGCGATGGGGACGTCGCGGACGATCGCCCTGATCACGGCGTCGTTGCGGAGGAAATTCTGGCCGAAATGGCGTCTGCGGTCGCGGTCCATGGCCCAAAAATAGCCACCCGGGCGGATCTCCGGGCCCTCCGGCGGGCGGGGGCTGGGCGGACCTATTCTATCTACTTATATTGAAAGCCTCAAAAGATGAAGAGGCGAATCCGAAATCCTCGGGGCCTGTTTGCGTTCTGTTGCCTTCTGGCCGGAGCGCTCGCGCCCGCGTTCGCCCAGGACGCGGCGGAGGTCGACCTCGAGGACGCGGACCTCTCGCGCATCAACGTGGAGGGGCTCCCCGGCCCGGCCGACCTCTCCTACCTCGGGCTTCCCGGCCAGGCCTCGCCCCTGGACCACATGCTCCCCGCGCAGGGCGTGGACGAGAGGAAGGGGATCCTGAAGGTCCCGCCGAACGCGACCTCCTACGACCACAAGGTGGACTACCAGTCGCGCCAGGTGGAGGTGACGAAGAAGGTGCGCAACCTCCGCTCGGGCAAGGAGACGCCGCTCTGGACGGGGAACTTCGGCGACCTCGGCGACTACGCGATCAAGATGAACGAGCTGGCGCTGCGCAGGCTCTGGCTGAGCTCGCTGGTCGGGCAGGAGAAGTCCGACGCGCCCGACGAGGAGTCGACCTACGACCTCGACATCCCGATCAAGCTGCCGGCGTGGCTGAAGAAGTTCGAGCTCGACAAGCCGAAGCTGGAGCTGGAGGGGAGCATGGTCTTCTCGGTCAGCGGCCGCGGCAAGAAGATCTCCGGCTCGCCGTCGACCAGCCTCTGGCCCGGGTTCACGCCCGACTTCGAGCCGTCGATGCGCGTGAAGGGGCGCGTGGGGCGCTACATCACCATCGAGGTGGCGACCTCCGACGAGTTCTCGATCCGCAACGACGTCAAGGTCCACTACGGCGAGTCGAAGCCCGGCGAGTTCGAGGACCACATCCTGCAGGAGGTCGAGGCGGGCAACACCTCGCTCTCGCTCCCCGGCACCGAGCTGACCGGCTACTCCGAGAACCACAAGGGGCTCTTCGGCGTGAAGTCGCGCTGGAAGATCGGGCCCGTGGACGTGACGGCCATCGCCTCGCAGGAGGGCGGCTCGCAGGAGAACTACACGATCAACCCGCAGTCCACGACGTCGGAGTACACGATCCGCGACAAGGACTTCGTCGCGTACAAGCACTACTTCCTCACGCGGAGCGACCGCGACGAGTGGGTCAAGGCCGCCGTGAAGAACCGCAAGCCGACCACCGACAACAAGCCGGGGCTCGTGCTCTACACGATCGCGAACGCGACGTCCGCCGCCAAGAGCGGGAACGTGGTGCGCGAGGTGACCGCCGTCTACTGGGACGCGAACGGCAGGCGGCAGACCTACCGCACGAACATGACGCTGCGCAAGATGCAGGGCGGCACGGGCGCCGCGCGCAGCGGGCAGGAGTGGACCTGGGACCCCGAGCGGCGCACGGTGACGCTGCTGCGCGGATCGCGCGACGGGTTCTACGCGGCCACGTGGAGCACGCCCGACGGGCTCTCGGTCGGCGGGGCGGGGATCAGCAACGGCGGCACGGTCGTGGTCTTCAAGACCGAGCGCGACGAGATCGACGTCCTGCAGGAGCTGATGCAGCGCAACCGGTACAACGTGGGGAGCGGCGCGAAGCAGTCGGGCTTCACGATGCGCGTGGTCAACGCCAAGGGGGCCTCGTCGAACCAGCGGGGCGTGGCGAACGTCACGCTCCTGGGGCTGGCCGACGAGGACGGCAAGCTCTACCGCAGCGACCGCGAGATCTTCACGGACGACGGCGAGCTGGTCATGCCGTGCCGCCCGGACCCGCCGCATCCCGACTCGTCGCGCGGCGTGCCCGCGGACTGGGCGGAGCGCGTCTGCCTGGAGCCCTTCCTCGCGCTCGACACGGCGAGCGCGGAGATCTACTCCGCGAAGGTCCGCAACATCTCGCGCGCGGAGTCGCGGTACAGCTTCGCGGGGACGGCGAAGAGGAGGCAGACGACGCTGCGCGTGAGCGAGAGCCAGTCGGTCTCGTCGGGCGGCTGCGTGGACATCGCCGAAGGGTCCGAAAAGCTGAAGATCGGCTCGACGACGCTGCAGCGCGGCATCGACTACGAGGTGGTCTACGAGCTGGGGCAGATCGAGCTGATCTCCGAGCGCGCCAAGGACCCGAACTCCGAGATCACGGTCTCGTACGAGTGCGAGCCGCTCTTCCGCATCGAGAACAAGTTCCTCTTCGGCGTGCGCGGCGAGCTGCCGTTCAAGAAGCTCGGCGAGGGGAGCCTCTTCGGCGTCACGTTCCTCTACCGCAGCCAGAACACGTCGGAGAACACGCCGCACTACGGGCGCGAGCCCTTCAGCAGCATGCTCTGGGGAGCGAACCTCCGCCTGACCGACGGCGCGCGGTGGATGGACGTCTTCACCAACGGGATACCGTTCATCGACACGAAGAAGAGCTCCCGCTGGCTCTTCGAGGCGGAGATCGCCCGCTCCTACCACAACCCGAACACCAAGGGGAGCGCGCTCCTCGACGACTTCGAGTCCAGCCGCCGCGAACTCCCCTTCCCGCTGCGCCGCACCGCGTGGAAGCAGGCCTCGCCGCCCGGCGGCGCGCGCTCCTACCTCCGCGACGAGGCGACCGACTGGCGGCACATGGGCGGGTTCGTCTGGCACTCCAACACCACGATCGACTTCAGCCGGATCTACGGGAACACCGGCTCGTCCTCCACCGACCGCCAGGACGTGAGCGTCCTCCAGTTCAACCTCGCCGCGAACGACAACCTCCAGGGCCGCTCCTGGGGCGGCGTGATGCGCGCGAACTCCGACTACTACGCCGACATGGGCACATACCGCTATCTCGAGGTCGTGGTCCGCGGCTCGCAGGGCGCGCTCTACGTGGACCTCGGGCGCGTCTCCGAGGACGTCTCGATCAACGGCGAGGAGCCCAACGGCAGGCTCGACTCCGAAGGCAACCTCTACACCGGCACGCAGGAGCACGACTACGGCCTCGACGGCGTCCCCTCGTCGCAGGAGACCGCGACCCGCTGGGAGTGCAACGGCGCGGGCTGCACGGGCTTCGCGGTCTCGGGCACGAACGACCCCGCCGGCGACGACTACGAGTACGACGCGCAGAAGGACGCCTCCAACCCCGACCGGCGCATCAACGGCACCGAGGGGAACAACAACGACGCCTACGCCGGGCGCGGATTCGACACCGAGGACCTCGACGGATCCGGCTCGCTCGACGCGGACGAGGAGTTCGTGCGCTACCGGATCGACCTGACGGAGGGCTACGGCTACGAGGAGCTGCGCAACGGCTGGCGCCGCTACCGGATTCCGCTGGAGGACTTCCACGAGACGGTCTCGGCGGAAGGCGCCACCGCGGCGGACATCCTGGGGAACGCGGCCTACACGCGCGTCTGGATGGGCGACCTTCCCGCGGGCGTGGCGAACGCGACCGTGCAGATCGCGCGCTTCGCGGTGGTCGGCAACCAGTGGGAGGGCTCCGAGCGGTCGGGCCTCTACGAGACGCCCGCCGACGTCAATTCGCAGCGCGCCGTGGTGGGCGGCTCGACCGTGGACGTGGACTACGGGATCGCGTCGGCGTCGCCGGACTCGAACGCGCTGAAGGTCCGCGTGGTCAACACGCGCGACGACATCGGCGCCTACTTCATGTCGCCCCACGTGACCGCCGAGGAGGACGGCGACGGCGTGAAGCAGCGCGAGCAGTCGCTGGCGCTGGAGTTCACGCACCTGCACCCCGGCCAGAGCGTGACGGCCACGCGCTTCTTCGACAGCGAGGAGAAGGACCTCACGCAGTACACGAAGATGTCGATGGAGATCCACCTCGACCAGGACCCCGGCTCGTCGGCCGCGGGCCGGATGCGCTTCGCGCTGCAGCTCGGGCGCGGCTCGCTGACGGGCGGCTCCGAGTACTACGAATGGTCGTTCCGGCCCGCGCCCTCCTCGTGCTCGGACCTCCAGTCCGAGAAGGACCGCCGCGACTGCCACGAGCGCAACTGGCGCGAGAACAGGTTCACGATCGAGCTGGACGAGTGGACCGGGCTGAAGGCCGACCGGAACTGGACTCCGGACGGCGCGCTCTGGAAGCTGCGCTCCTCCTCGGGCGACTCGGTCTTCCTGCGGCGCGAGGCGCTCGAGGACATGCTCGTCGCGACGCGCGCCGACACCGCGGACGACCCGCGCCGCGAGGTCCTGGGCGTGGTCGGCAACCCGAACCTGGGCAAGGTCAACTGGATCCGGTTCGTCGTCTCCGTGGACAAGGACCTCCCCGCCTCCGAGCTGGCGGAGGGCGAGATCTGGGTGGACGACCTGAAGCTCCGCGGCGTGCGCTCCGGCTGGGGCACCGCGGGCCGCGTCTCCGCGCAGCTCGACTTCGGGGACGTGATCACGGTCTCCGGCGACGCGCACTACCAGGACGGCGCCTTCGCCCCGCTCAACGCGTCCGGCGCCTCCGGGCTGCCGACGCTCGCCGAGGCGGCGAGCACGCTCGACTACCGCGGCGACCTGAAGTTCCA
>JAEEGL016881303.1_pt1 | contig 10591 bp, 10 predicted proteins | sample 9134231 | NCBI WGS metagenome assembly JAEEGL01 (sample SAMN16246548, study PRJNA631951) | gut metagenome | biome: gut microbiome; feature: rumen; material: fiber-attached | host: Bos | place: Iran: Karaj | collected 2018-10
GGTTCAAACTGTGATGCTTATCATGTTACTGCACCAAACCCTGAGGGAGAGGGCGGAGCAAAGTGTATGGCACTTGCAGTAAAAGACGCCGGTCTTGAAATGGATGATGTGGATTACATTAATGCTCATGGAACAAGCACAAGCCTTAATGATGCAGGGGAGACACTTGCTATCAAGAAGGCATTTGGTGACCATGCATATAAATTAAAGGTAAGCTCCACAAAGTCTATGACAGGTCATCTTCTAGGTGCAGCAGGAGCAGTGGAGGCAATCCTTACAACACTTGCGCTACGAGATGGATTTGTGCCTGCTACAATTAATTACCGTGAGAAGGACGAGGCATGCGATCTTGATATCGTGCCAAACATTGGCCGCAACGAAAAAATCAACGTGGCACTTTCAAATGCATTAGGCTTTGGTGGACACAACGCATCCCTTGTCTTTAGGAGGTACGCATGAAGTTAAATTCATCACAGATTCAGGAAATATTACCACATCGCTATCCATTTCTTTTGGTGGATAGAATTGAGGAGTGCGAGCCTGGCAATTATGCCAAGGGAATTAAGTGTGTAACAGTCAATGAAATGCATTTTCTTGGACATTTTCCAGGACATCCTGTAATGCCGGGAGTTCTTATTATAGAAGCACTGGCACAGGTAGGTGCTGTGGCACTTTTGACAGAAGAGGAAAACAAAGGGAAACTGGCCTTTTTCGGTGGAATCAAAAATGCCAGATTCAAAAAACAGGTAGAGCCAGGAGATGTTTTGGAACTGGAGTGTAAGCTTACATCAAGGAAGGGACCAGTAGGTTTTGGTGAGGCAGTGGCATATGTTGAGGGCCAGATTGCAGCCAAGGCTGAAATTTCCTTTGCCATAGGAGAGTAATTTGAGTATCATGTTTCTTGGAATGGATATTTTATATGGGAATAATATTTCGAGGGGACGAAATAATAAAAAGGAACAGGTACTAAAAATGTTAGAACAGACACTTTCCGAGGTGTACACCAAATTTAAAATTCACTTTTATCAGGAGATGTTCAAGAAACTCAATTCAAGAGAAACATCTCTTACTACTGTGGAGCTTTTCTGCGTTGAAATCATTCACGCTCTTAAAAATCCTACAGTTGCCGAGTTTGCTAATTTTATAAATGTATCTTCTCCAAATGCTGCCTACAAGGTAAACAGCCTTATTCAAAAAGGCTATATTGAGAAGGTTCAGTCTGCTACAGACAGAAGAGAGTATCATCTTCACGTAACAGATAAATACTACAACTACTTTAATCTTTCACAGAAGTATGTCAGCACTGTTGTAGAAAGAGCCCAGGAGCACTTTTCTGCTGAACAGATAGAAATATTGGATGGCATTTTGCGTGATATGTCTCATGAACTCATGCAGGAAGTTAATATTCCTCCTGTAGATGTTGTACAATAAAGCAAAAATGTGTTATAAAGTTTAGGTTTGAGAATTAAAGCTCAAACCTTTTTTTGTGAACATTTTACATGCGTTATATTATATAATGTTTTCAGATAAATAATTTGAGGTCAAAGATGAAATTATCACAATTACTAAATTTCAATAACATAATAGTACAATGTCATAACACACCTGATGCAGATGCTATTGCATCGGGAATGGCTCTTACAAAATACCTAAAGGATAATGGCAAAAATGTCTGCTTAGTTTACGGTGGCAATTTCGAAATCACCAAAAGCAATCTTAAGCTTATGATTGCAGACCTTGGTGTAGATATCCATTATGTTCGTCATCAGGCTCAGCTTTCGCATCTTTTGGGGCTTATGGAGCAGGAGCTTCCAGATTTGTTGGTTACCATAGATAGCCAGTACGAAGAGGGAAATATTCGCAAGTTCAAGGCTAAAAATATCGCTATCATCGATCATCATCAGGTGGCAAAGCCTCTTCCAGAAATGTCGGAGGTGCGTTCTTATCTTGCCAGCTGTTCCACACTGATTTGGGATATGCTTAGGGAAGAGGGAATATCTGTGCAGGATGATATTAATCTTTCTACAGCCCTATATTACGGTCTTATGACAGACAGTAATAATTTTACTGAGATTAATCATCCCCTGGATATGGATATGCGAGATGATTTAAAATACAGCTCCGCAGAGATTACCAAATTCAGAAATTCTAATATTTCTCAGGAGGAGCTTCGTATTGCAGGAATCGCTCTTCTTGGTTCTGAATATTATAGAGATAATCACTATTCCATCGTTAAGACAGATCCTTGTGATCCTAATATTTTAGGTATTATTTCAGATATGCTTTTAGAGGTTGAGGATGTGGATTGCTGCCTTGTATATAGTGTTCACGAAGGCGGTATAAAAGTTTCCATCCGCAGCTGCGTGAAGGAAGTAAAGGCAGATGAGCTTGCTCAGTTTATCTGTGAAGGTGTAGGTAATGGCGGTGGACATACCATAAAGGCCGGTGGTTCCATTATCCGCTCACTTTTAGAGCAGCAGGAGCTTGATTATAATGCATCATCTATCCAGCAGTTCTTCAGAGAGAGAATGAAGGATTACTTCGTTAATAACGAAATTATTTACGCTGATGATTATGTTGCTGACACTTCTGATATGGCATTATACAAGAATAAAGAAATCATTCTTGGTTATGTAAAGGCTACTGATATTCTTCCGGTAGGGAAAAAGATGATTATACGTGCTCTTGCAGGTGACGTGGATGTTACAGTAGCAGAGGACACTTACATTGTAGTAGGTTTACGTGGAGAGATTTATGCTACTACGGAGAAGGTATTCTTCCAGTATTACAAGATTACTGATGGCCAGTACAAATACCCAGCGGATTACGAGCCTACAGTTCGTAATCATAAAAACCATGATAGTAAGAGCCTGCTTCCATATGTGAAAACATGTCTTTATATTGGAAATGGAAATATTTATGCCAGAGAAATTAAGGCTCGTACAAAGGTATTTACCAGACTTAGTCCGGATAGTTATTCTCTGGGACGTCCGGGAGATTTCTTCATAGCATCTGAAAGTGATCTTTCAAATGTATACATCCTGGATAGAGAGATGTTCCTTAGTACATACGAAAAAGTTGTTGATTAATTGCGTACAATGTAGTATATTTTTCATAGTTAAATAAATAGGAAATCTTCAGGGCAAGGTGCGAAAGCGATAGCTTTCAATTCCTGACCGGCGGTAAAGTCCGCGAGTCTTATTTTTAAAATAGGACCGAACTGGTGTGATTCCAGTACCGACAGTATAGTCTGGATGGAAGAAGATGTGCAGAAGTTTTATTTGTGTACGTATAGCCCTGAGAATATTTTCTCAGGGCTTTTTTAGAAGACTTCCTATTGATAAAATATTAAATTTTAGGAGGTCCAATATGGATACAACAAATTTTTCAGGAACAAATGTGGAGACAAAGACAGTGAAAAAAGTAAATGTAAGAAATATGACAGTTACTGCAATGCTTTCAGCTATTGCATTCGTCCTTATGTTTTTAGACACAGCAGTGCCAATTATGCCAAGCTTCATCAAGCTTGATGTTTCAGAGCTTCCAGCCCTTATTGCATCATTTGCACTTGGCCCTGTATATGGCGTGGTAGTTTGTTTGATTAAAAATCTTCTTCACCTGCTTATCACTCAGACAGGTGGTATTGGAGAACTTTCAAATTTCATCCTTGGTGTAGCGTTCGTTCTTCCAGCAGGACTTATTTATCATCATAAAAAGACAAAGACCAGCGCAATCGTAGGCGCAGTTGTTGGTGCTTTTATTATGGCAGCAATCAGCTTCCCATCAAACCTTTATGTGGTTTACCCTGTATATTACAATTTCATGCCAAAGGAAGTTATTGTAGAGGCATATCAGGCTATAGCACCTTTTGCAAATATTGATTCAATCGAGAAGTGCCTGCTTATGTTTAATGTACCATTTACATTTTTGAAGGGTCTGATTTCAGTTGTAATTACAATGTTTATTTATCAGCCACTTCGCCCACTCTTAAAAGGTAACAATTAAGAATGTAAAACATCTTTGAAACTCCCCGAAATGGGGAGTTTTTTTGTACTATTTTATTTATTTTCATGCCGTAATCATGTACAATAAAAAAGGTCGTCAGCCTTAGTAAATTGGGGCAAAAAGGACATGTAAAAAGCTTTTTACATCCCTATTTTAGGGGAATGTAAAAGCCTTTTGATGGCATAAACGTGTCCCTTTGAGTAGTATTGAGTCAACAAGGAGAAAGCAAATGGAACTTGGAAAAAGAATAAAGGATTTAAGAAGCGCACACAATTGGAATCAGGATGAGCTTGCAGAGAAGATGTTTGTATCGAGACAAACAATTTCTAATTGGGAAAATGAGAAAAGCTATCCTGATATTCAAAGTATTCTTTTACTAAGTAATCTTTTTGAAATTTCTCTAGATCAACTAGTTAAAGGAGATGTAGAACAAATGCAAGAGATTATTAATGATCAAGATGTAAAACAAATGAAGTTTTACGGAAAAATGATGCTAGCATGCATAGGAATCTTGATTGTAACGTTTGGTCCGCTATATCTTCTTATTGGTATGTGGTCATTAATCCCAGAGGGTATTCTAGCTATGTTGGAGTTATATTTTTCAAAAAAGCTGAATATCATTGAAAAAGAAAATGACCTGGTTACCTATAAGGAAATAGTGACATTTATGAATGGAAACAGTCTGGATGAGAAAAGCAAGCAGCAGGAAATCGGAAAACGTCCATATCAGACTGTATTAGTTATGATAACGGCTGGATTAATTTCCGGGATATTGAGTTTCACAGTGGTTTATATTTGTAAACACGTAATTGGTTTATAAGATAATTTTAAATTTAGGAGGATAATGATTATGTTAAGTCAGAATTTTTTAGCAGTAATGGGTGTTGTAGCAGGAGCTTTAGTTTTAGCATGGGCAATTTGGATGATATATATCGGAGTAAAATATAAAGCTAATCAGGATGCCGAAACCAAATTAATAATAACAAAGGCAAAGGCTTGTTCAGCGAATGTTTTGTGGTTCATGGTTGCTGTGTGGGGATTAGTGTCTTCATATATAGGGGCACAAACTACCCTTACTGTAGGACAGGTTCAGTTTTTCATTATGCTTTTATTAGGTATTCAGTGCGTTATAGAAATGTTTGCATTTGTTTATTACAAAGACGAATTGAAGAAAAAGACAGATGCATTAACAGAGTAATTATTAAAGCCTTATCCTTATGATAGTTGCAGGTCTTAAATAATCTAAAGGAGCAATTTCTGTGTAGAAATATGCTCCTTTTTTTATTATACTAATAAGCAAATGAGAGTAATTATTCTCAACCTAAAAGGAGGTATTGTTATGCCAGGAATTTTAATTTTTTTGTTAGTTGTAATTTTGGTGGCAATTGCCTTTGGAATTCGTATCGTTCCTCAGGGATATGTATATGTAATCGAGTTCCTTGGTAAGTATCATGCTACTTGGCAGGCAGGTATCCATGTGATGATTCCATTCCTTCAGAGAGTATCAAAGAAGGTTTCTTTGAAGGAGCAGGTGGCAGATTTTCCACCACAGGACGTTATCACAAAGGATAATGTTATTATGAAAATCGATACTGTAGTTTACTTCAAGGTACAGGATCCAAAGCTTTACGCTTATGGTGCAGAGCGTCCAATCCTTGCACTTGAAAATCTTACAGCTACAACTTTGCGTAACCTTGTTGGTGAGCTGGAGCTTGACCAGACACTTACATCAAGAGATAACATTAACTCTAAGATGCGTGTAATTCTTGATGAGGCTACTGATCCTTGGGGTATCAAGGTAGGCCGTGTAGAGCTTAAGAACATCATCCCACCAGAAGAGATTCAGCGTTCAATGGAGAAGCAGATGAAGGCTGAGCGTGATCGTCGAGAGACTCTTCTTGAGGCAGAAGGTCACAAGCAGGCTTCTATCACCAGAGCAGAAGGTGATAAGCAGGCTCTCGTTCTTAAGGCTGAAGCTGAGAGAGATGCTCAGATTGCAAGAGCAACAGGTCAGGCTGAGTCTATCCGCCTTGTATATGAGGCTGAGGCTCGTGGTATTGAAATGCTTAAGGCTGCAAATATGGATGAGAGAGTTCTTCTTATCAAAAAGCTTGAGGCTCTTGAGAAGATGGGCGATGGCAGAGCTACAAAGATTGTAGTTCCTACAGATCTTGCATCAGCAGCAGCTGACCTTACATTTAAGACTGAGATGCTAGGATTTGGCGAGAGCACACCAATCGATAAGACAGCTCCAAAGAAAGCTGAACCAAAGAAGGAAGATCCTTGCTGCAGCGATGCAGACAAAGGAGCAACAACACGTCAGCTTGTAGAAGAAATGTAAAAAGATTGAGAACCGCATTCCGGCTAAACTGGCCGGTAGCGGTTCTCTTTTATTATATCAGCGCACATAGTGCGCAGTTTACAATCTATGGAATTAGAAAGCTACAATACAATATCCGTCTTTTAGTCCTGGAACCTGAAGGTAGGACTTAACATCTGTAACCCTCTTGGTCAGCTTGTGGCCTGTCTGGGTAAATCCATCGGCCTCCACTTCATTGAAGATAATATCATTTCCATCTTCAATACCGCGGCGGTCAGTAACATGATATTTCACAACACCGCTGGCAATTCTTGCAAATTCTGCTTTGGAAACTAGAACACTTACCTCCACATTTCCACCTGCAGCGCCTGTTCTAAGAGTATTAGTGTCTGCAAAAAACTGGCGTCCAAGCTCATCTTCCTTGTTACCACTCATTGCATCACTAAGACCTTTAATTAAATCCGCTCTACTATCTGCCATAAAAGACTCCTTTTTTCAAACGACACTACTGACCTTATGAATAGGATACAATGTATTTTTGAAAAAATAGTGATTAAATTTTGAAATATGTTAAAATGGCTCATAGAAAATCACTTTAGGAGAGTAAATTATGGCAAAGGAATTAGTAAGTCGTGATCAGGTCCGCGTAGAGGATACTTGGGACCTTACCGCAATGTATGAAAACAAATCTGCGTGGGAAGCAGATATTAAATTTATTGAAGGAAAGCTTAATGAGATAGCAAAATATCAGGGCAAGGTTTGCGAGAGTGCAGATAACCTTCTTGCAGTTCTTGAAATCAATGCTGTTGCAGAAGAAAAGCTAGAGCTTGCATTTAATTATGCAGAGCGTCTTTTCGACCAGGATCAGGGAAACACAGAGCATCAGTCAATGTCTCAGAAGATGTTTGGTCTTATTGCAAAATTTGAAGCTGCTATGTCATTTGTATCACCTGAGATTCTTGCTTGTGATACAGCAGTACTTGATGGATTTATCGCTTCAAAGCCAGAGCTTGAGCTTTACAGAATCGAGATTAAGGAAATCCAGAGATTAAAAGACCATACACTTTCAGCTGAGATGGAAAAGGTAGTTGCTATGACATCAGAAATGGGCAACACACCATCAGAGGTTTACAGTGCTTTCAAAAATGTTGACATGACATTCCCTGCAATCAAGGACGAAAATGGAGAGGAAGTTACACTTACAGATGGCCGTTTCGTTCCAATGCTTATGTCTGCAGATAGAAGAGTCCGTGAGGATGCATTTAAGGCATACTATGGTGTTTACAAAAAGTATTTGAACACTATGGCAGCCATCTACAATGGTGAGGTAAAGCAGCACATCTTTAATTCACGTGTGCGTAACTACAGCTCAAATCTCGAGGCAGCTGTTGATGCAAACAACGTATCACCACAGGTATACGAAAACCTCGTTAAGACAGTAAATGCAAACCTTGATAAATTACACGCATATGTTTCACTTCGTAAGAAGTGCCTTGGCGTAGATGAGCTTCACATGTACGATATCTACACATCGATGATTCCAGATGCAGCAAAGACTGTTAAGTATGAGGAAGCACAGAAGACAATCTGTGAGGCTCTTGCAGTTCTTGGTGATGATTATGTTGCACTTCTTAAGGAAGGCTTTGCAAATCGTTGGATTGATGTTTACGAGAATAAGGGAAAGCGCGGCGGTGCTTATTCTGCTACAGCTTACGGCGTTCACCCATACATGCTTTTAAATTACACAGATACATTTGATGATATGTTTACAACAGCTCATGAAATGGGTCACTCAATGCACAGCTACTTCTCAAACAAGACTCAGCCATACATCTACAGCAATTACAAGATTTTCGTTGCTGAGGTAGCTTCTACATGTAACGAGATTCTTCTCTTAGAGTACCTTCTTAAGAACTGCACAGATAAGAAGGAGAAGGCATATCTTCTCAATCATTATCTTGATAGCTTTAAGGGCACAGTATTCCGTCAGACACAGTTTGCTGAGTTCGAGAAGACTACAAATGAAATGGTAGAGGCTGGCGAGAATCTTAACGCTGAGAACCTTTGCAAGCTTTACAAGGAAATCAACGAGAAGTACTACGGCCCAGATATGATTTCTGATGATGAAATCGCTTACGAGTGGGCACGTATTCCACACTTCTACTACAACTTTTACGTATATCAGTATGCTACAAGCTTCTGCGCAGCAGTTGCCATTGCTGATATGATTTTAAAGGAAGGCGCACCTGCAGTAGAGCGCTACAAGAAGTTCTTATCTTCAGGTTGTACAGATGCACCTGTTGAGCTTCTTAAGATTGCCGGCGTAGACCTTACTACACCAGCCCCAATCGAGGCAGCACTTGCTAAGATGGGAGAAATTATCAAAGAATTAGAGACCTTAGTATAACAAAGAACCCCAGTTACACTTAGTTACTGGGGTTCTATTTATATCTGCTCTCCATTCAAGAAAAGCACTTCGTCTGGTTCGATAGGTACGCAAACGCACTTCTTTCCGTCTACGTAAGCTGTAGTTACTGAAGCAGCCTTGTCTTCTGAAACCTTCACTACAATGTCAGCAGGCTTGCCATCTTCTGTGACACCTGTTGCTTCCTTGAGCTGCTTTGTAAGATCTACAACACGCTCCTTAAGAACATTCTTTTCTACACGAAGCTCATTATTCTTGAGAGCTTTCTCATCAAGGATTTCCTCTGCAAGTGGAAGCTGCTCCTCGAAGTAGTTTTCAAACTTGGCCTGAATCTTCTCAACCTTCATATCAGAAAGACCAGAATCAGTGAGGATGTTTGCAACATCCTGTGGCTCTAGGATAATAGGCTCATCCTGACCAAGACGCTCAGTCTCTACAGTGATGAAATCTGAAAGATTCTGCTGAATATCAAGCTTTGTTTCGATAGTTTCATCTGTCTCTTCTCCAAGAGCCTGATCAAGAATATTGTTGAAGGCATTCTTCTTCTGAGTAGAAGTCTTCTTTGTACCACAGCCGATGCAGTTCTCCCAGAACTCTACGTGAGGTTCCTTAGTATTTTTAGTGTAAGCAAGGCATGCATGTAAATCAGTGGTACACTCTGAGAAGCAAGGGAATGTGAAGGCTGTATCTACAGGACCTACAACCCAGTCACGGATGCGGGCACCGATTCTGTTTTCATCCTCGCGATAGCCTAATCCTGGCTTAGAAAGAGCAACAGGGCAGATAGCGCAGATGATGTAATCGTATACCTCCTCTGATTCATCCAGCATTAAATCGTCGGTAGTTTTAACTGGAATATCGTATGTATCGTGATAAAGAAGAATCAGATAGTTACCAACGAAATCATATGACTCGATAATTCTGTTGTAATATTCGATAAGAAGCTTCTCATCCTGAAGACGACTCTCACGAAGTCTCATTAAAAGGTCGTGACCGCTTCCTTCTATTTCAGATTCTGGGTCAAATGGAAGCTCTAGCAAGTTGTTTCCAACTGTTCCTGAAAGGGATTTATTTGCAATTTCAAGATATTTATGGAACTCCTCATCATCAAGATTAAGGAAGGTCTCTTTAAAAGTAAGAACCATTTCCTTATTTGCATCTACATAGCAACCTACCATCTTGTCAAAGTTGCAGGAATCCTTTTTAAAACGGCGCTTTATTTCATTTATTTCTTTTTTATTCATAAACTTATACTCCTAAATACTAATTAGTTACATCTTTTTCAACATGCTTTATAATTATAATTGCGTCAAAATTTGATATCAAGAGTTTTTCTTTTGGAAGGAAATCGAGGGATTTTTATGGGACATTTACTAGATTTTACAAAGGCAAGAAAACAGGAGATTTATCCATTATCGGAAAAGTTTTTTGGAAAGAATCCTGATGGAAGGGAGATTGGATTTACCAATTATTATATGACCATAGATGGCGAGCCCTTCTTTGCTATCAGCGGAGAGTGTCATTTTTCCAGAGTGTTTGAAAACCAGTGGGAAGACACTATTTTAAAAATGAAGGCTGGCGGATTAAATATCGTATCTACGTATGTCTTCTGGAATCACCATGAGGAAATTGAGGGGCAGTTTGATTTCTCAGGCAGGAGGAATCTGAGAAAGTTTGTAGAGCTATGCGCCAAGCATGACATGTTTGTAATCCTTAGAATAGGTCCATTCTGCCACGGTGAGTGCAGAAATGGTGGGCTACCAGATTGGCTTTATGGAAAGCCATATGATGTAAGGAGTAACAGTCCAGCATTTCTAGAGCAGGTGAGACTATTCTACAGA
>JAEEGL016966639.1_pt1 | contig 10591 bp, 5 predicted proteins | sample 9134231 | NCBI WGS metagenome assembly JAEEGL01 (sample SAMN16246548, study PRJNA631951) | gut metagenome | biome: gut microbiome; feature: rumen; material: fiber-attached | host: Bos | place: Iran: Karaj | collected 2018-10
ACCATGAGTAAATGAGATTCCCTTCGGGAATGGAAAAACGTTATTAATCGAAACTGCGGCGGCAGGTGGCGTTTACGAATTGTAAGCTCCATTTGCCGCCGCTTAATATTCTACACCTAACTCCATTCCCGAAGGGAATCTTTTAATTTTCATTGTGGCAGCCGCAGATTGGATTTATCTGCGGCAGCCGTGGTACGACAGCCCTACAAATTAATTCCCTGCGCAAGCCGCCGTAGCCGCGCTAATCGTAATACCAGGGATGTTTTCCAGCTGGTGGGCACACGACTCCAAGGTGGCGCCTGTGGTGAGCACGTCGTCGACGAGGAGGACATGCTTTCCTTTTAGTTCGTCGGCAAAACGCACCTCGAAGATGTCTTTCACGTTTTTGAAGCGTTCTTCAGCCGATTTGTGGGTTTGCGTCTCGGTATAAACACCTCTTATCATATATTTGACACCTATCGGGATGCCGGTCACCTCATGGATGCCTTGGCATATCATCAGGCTTTGGTTGTAGCCGCGTTGCTTCTCGCGCTTGGCATGGAGTGGCACGGGGATCAGGTAGTCGATGCCTTGAAACAAAGGAGCCTCCTTGAGGGTTTCGCCCAGTTGCTGACCGAGGAAAACGCCTGCCGCCTTGTTGCCTTTGTATTTCAGCTCGTGGATGAGGTGTTGCACCTTGCCCGACTTGGCGAAGAAGAAGCAAGCCGTGACGGCATGAAAACTGACACGGCCATAGAAAGACTGTGCCAATGGGTTCTCTGGGTTGAGTTCATAGCCGGTTTTGGGCAAAAGATAGCGGCATTTCAGGCAGACGGTGTCCTCATCTTTGAGCAGAGGCTCACCGCAGGCGGCGCACACGCGAGGGTAGAACAGGTTGAGGATGCTATGGAACCATTCGCGGAAGGTCATGGCAGGCTTTAATTTCCCCACTTGATGTATTTCTTTCTCGGGACCATGGGCTTGGGTTTGCCCACCACGCTTGTCGTGTCAAGCCCGTCGTTCTTGCGTTTTTGTGCTTCGGCGGCTTCGTCGAGTTCATACATCTTGTAGTTGATGGTGAAATTCAACGAGTCGGGGAGAAGCTCGTCGGTGCGGCCTTGTTCGCGCAGCACTTCGTTGTAGGTCTTTCGGTTGCGGAGCAGGGTGGCCTGACGGCGGGCCGAGGCGTTGTATTTGTCGTAGAGGTATTGTATGGGACTGGCGCTGACGGTGACCATGCCGTGGCCTGAGGGTGTACGGCTGAGCCAAAGTTCGTCGAGTTCGTCATACATTCGTTTAAGCTCGGCAGGAGTCTCGATGCTCGGCATGGAGATGAGATATTCCTTGAAGCCCTCGTAGTTGCTGAACGGCAGCACGGTCACCTCGCGCAGCGTGATGGTCTCGGGGCGCAGGCGGATGACGAGGGTGTCGCGTGTGGAGAGTGTCGTGTCGATGGTGACGAGGCGACGCGAATAGCCGACGCAGCTCACCCAGAGCGTGTCGACCTGTCGTGCCTGGATATGGAACCAACCTTGTCGGTCGGTGATGGTACCGCAGTGCGCCAACTTACTGATGACGTGTGTGTTGCGGATGGGCCGCAGGCTGTCGGCCGTGACCACATAGCCATAAAAATCGAGGCGCTTGTCGTCGTCGCTTTGGGCTACGGCGGCAGCGCAACACAGCATCATGGCCAATATGAATAACAGACGTTTCACTCCTTGTAATTTCAGGTGGCTAAAATACGACAATTTGCAAACGCAGGAAAGCTGTTTTTATTATTTTTTCTGAAAATCAAATTTGTGGTAAAATTATACTACAAATCAATGGCAGATACAACCATTCTTTTTTCTTACGGGGTTAAATAATTGTTGGAATTGTGGTTTTGTTGTATCTTTGCACAAATTAAAGCATTTCGTCGTTAGGATGTTCAAAAGCAAAAGATTGCGATGACTCACAAGGTGCATATAGGAAATATGATCAAGGCGGAGCTAAAGCGTCAAGGACGCTCGATGACTTGGTTTGCGGAGGCCATCCATAGCGACCGTTCCAACACATATAAGATGTTGAAGCGCTCAAGCATCGACCTTGCCTTGTTGATGACTATTTCCGAATTGTTGCATTACGATTTTCTGCTTGATTGTTCCAAAGTCCTCAATTTTGGCCCTGAGAATGCACATAAAGCGTCAAAACAACCAGAAACACCATAAAGAAACGTTCCTTTGTTTTTATTTGTTGTTTTCCGTCTGTCGTGGTTTTGGTAAAATATACCACACTTAGGTGGTAATATATGCCAATATCAACTATAAGATAACCAATGATTTAGCAGTACTTTTGCAAGCTAAAACAAAGATTAAAAAGCATCTGTAAGTTTAGGTATGCCGAAGCAACCATTGTTTAAGCAATAGGTGGGTGAGATGATATTTGGCAAACAACCTTTGGAGCGGCAGAATAAGACTTGAAAGCTGAAAATGAGAAATAAACAAATTATTATCATATTGAGTTTGCTGGCCTGCGTGATAGGTTTCAGTGGAAAGGCTTGGGCAGCCTACCCGAATGCACCAACAATAAGCACGAGTGGCTCAGCGGATTATTCCTCAATCGCCACGGCTATTAATAGCTGGAAAAACGCGTGGACTGCTGGCACAAATGCTTCCAACAACACGAATGATGCCTTTACCCACCGTAGTGCCATCATTGACCAGGTGGAAGCCACTTTGATAGCTGCTGGTAAGGCTACCATTACCGATGCCGAATACGACAGGTTGGCCGACGCCCTTTATTTCTGGCTGCACCAGGTGGCCGATGAAGGGGCAAGATCAGCAAACACGGGTGGCCACTATGACAACCGCGCTGGTTGGTATATCACTGGCATAGGGATACCTGAGCATTTCTTTGGGAAGTATCCGGTTAATGCTCAAGGGGTTGTTAGTGGGGACTTTAACAATAGCCAATGCGTATGGGAATTAACACAAGAGACCTGCGTTATTGCGGGAACAGGCACCAATGGCTACGGCCCGATGTTGGGTTCCAACACTCGCATGGTGCTTGTAACCAACAAGCCATCGACAACCATTGGAAGACAACATGAACATTGCAACGTCATGTTCAGCACCAATGGCGTAAATTCCAAGTTGCTTATTCTTGGTAGGAAAAACAATAAGATAATCGTCCAAGGCCATGCACCCACATCGTGGACAGATCCTTCTTCCTATAGTACAGTGCTTGCGCGTGATGTCAGTACTGGTCAAAAAGGTCAAATGGTAGTGGTGAATGGGGGGAGCCTGTTGACCGCTTATACCACCTTTGAACGCAACATTTCTAACACGGCAAAGTGCTCCTATCATGAGTATACCACCAATCCAGCTGTCATAAATGGAGACAATGTAGAAGGCGGCACAACCGTTTCCTACTCCTACGGCGGTGCCATTGGCGTTACTGGCAAAATGAACTGCTGCTCGTTCTATTACACCGACATCAAGAACAATGCCACGTCCGAAAACTCCAAGTTCGGCGGTGGCATCGGCTTTACGAATATCGCTGCCAAAGAAGCAGGCACCGACGGCAATGTCTACTTCAACCACTGCACCATCATGGGCAACCGCAACAACAGCCACGGCGGCGGTGTGGCACTCTATCTCAATGACGCCGCCGACGGGCGCAACGTCTATTTCAAGGACACCGAACTCAGCTACAACTGCCAGGCGAGCGTCGTTGAAGCGCATGGCGGCGGCTTTTGGGTGGTGAACAAATACGACAGCGACCTCAACAAGCAAAGGAAGGTCTATTTCGACGGCTGCACGTTCACGGGGAACTATGCCTGCGGGAAGACGGCGGCCGGCGGCGGCATCTCCAACGAAGGCACCATCATCCTTGAGAACTGCGCCTTCAACAGCAACGTGGCCGCCAACTCGTTTGGCGGCGCCATCTACAACCGTCCGCAGATGGCCGAGGGAAACGAAAAGGGTGTCGACCTTACATTGAAGGGGTGCTCCTTCACGGGCAACCAATGCACCTGGACGGGCGATTTGGACATTGACGCCAACGATCCCAATTCCAATTCCACCAGAGGCTGTGGCGGTGCCATCATGATTGACGTTTTCAGACTCGAGTCTTATCCAGTTACTGAGAATTACGTGATCAAATTGGACATTGAGGACAACTGCACGTTTACTAACAACCATGCCGACCGCAGTGGCGGCGCTATCGCGGTGGCGGCATGCAGGGACATGGAGTCATGGATGGACAACCCTCCCGCGGGGCACGGCACGCTGACCTCCAACATGGAGATCAAGTCGGCGACGATGACCGGCAACACGGCGGGCAAGAACGTGACCTGGCCGACGGGCCGCGGCAACTACGGCGGCGCCGTCTACCTGTCGTATACCAACCTGAACGTCACGGGCGGCAACAGCGACATCCAGATCAAGAACAACGGCAACGTCAACGGCTTTACGAACACGCAATACGGCGGTGCGGTGGCCATCTACAAAGGCAACCTTAGCCTCAGTGGCGGCACCTTCGGCGCTTCGGGCAACGGCAACAAGGCCACCTACGGCGGTGCCTTCTACATCAACCAAGGCACAGTCTCTCTGAGCGGCGGTATCATTGGATACAACACGGCCACTGAGCAAGGCGGCGGCCTCTACACCACGGGCAACGGCACCATCTCGGTGAGCGGTGTCACCATCAACAATAACACGGCCAAGGCCGGCGGCGGCATCTACACCTATAACAGCTCTGCCACCAACTTCAACATGACCAATGGCACCATTAGCAACAACTCGGCCACCAACGGCAACGGCGGCGGTGTGTGCCTCGACGACAGGACCACGCTGAAACTCTCCACAGGTACCATCAGCGCCAACAGCGCCTCTGCCAACGGCGGCGGCGTGTACCTGGGCACCAATGGTGCACTTGAACTTTCAGGCTCGGGTACCATCACAAGCAACAGTGCTTCAAGCGGTCAAGGCGGCGGCGTCTACATGGGCGGCACCATGACGGTCGACGGCACCTCGCTGAACGTGGGCAACAACACGGCTGGGAGAGCCACCAACAACGTCTACCTGCCCAGCGGCAAGACCATTGCCGTGGGCACCCACATCTCCCCCAACGTGACCCTGGGCATCTATACGGAGAAGACCTACGACACCTATCCGGGCGACATCCCGGTGCTAACGACGACCACGGGCAACGAAGGCAAGCTGCTTGCCATCTACAGCGCGATGACCAACGGGCAGTCCAACATACGCGACGACCGCGGCATGCACAAGGCGAAATACACCACTGGGGACAGGACATTATACTTCACCAAGGTGTTCTTCGACTACCCCGCCTACACAAGCGACTTCAGCAACCCCATCGACAGCAAGGCTAAGCTCTACCAGTTCATGTGCTGGGTGAACGGTGTTAACGGATACGGCGAGAAGCACTCCGACGCCACTGGCATCGTGACCGCCGACATCGACATGACGGGCATCAACTACTGGATCCCTATCGGCGAGCACAACATCATCAGCTCCACCACGCCCTACACCGGCAGCTTCAGCGGCAACGGCCACACCATCAGCAACCTGAGCTTCAACGACGGCCTGGTCGAGGACTGGGGCGTGTTCGGCGCCATCGACAACGGCGCGGTGGTGTCGGACGTGTTTGTCCGTGGCGTCAACTTCGCCACCAAGTCGACACAAGGCAGCATTGGCAGCCTGGTGGGTGACATGAAGGGCGGCACGGTGAGGAACTGCGGTGGTGCGGGCACACTGGCCACGACGCACACCGATTGTGTGGTCGGCGGCCTAGTGGGAAGAATGGAAGGCGGCACCATCCATTCCAGCTTTGCCACGGCCGACATGACGGGCTACCAGATGGGCGGCTTGGCAGGCGTCAACAGCGGCAACCTTTACAACAGCTTCGCCAATGGCAAGTTCCACAATAGCGGACTGGGCTATGTTGGAGGTCTTGTTGGCGTCAACACCGGCACGGTGGAGAACTGCTACGCCCGCGAGCAGGGCGGCAGCAGCCACGGCGAACACTTCGCATGGCTTGCCGGAGCCAACCAATTGACCGTGAACGGAGTCACGACCAAAGGCAGCCTCAACTACAGCTATGCACCCAACACGCCTTACACCGCGTCAGGCGTGGGAGGCAACCAGACGGGCGTGAGCACCTATACCCCCACATCTACACCTTATTTATATATGCACGCCGACAACCAGGTCGTAGCGGTCGCCGGCAACAGCTACATCACGAACGGCCCCCTTGACAGGGACGGCCTGAAGGGCCTGCTCGCCACGCTCAACAAATGGGTGGGCAATAGCGCCACCTACTCGAAGTGGATGCGCACTTGCGCCAGCCCCATCAACGGCGACTACCCGATACACAACTATACGGACTACGTCTGCGTCGGCTCGCCCGACAACATCTGGCTGGAATACCACGCCAACTTCAACACGAAGTTTGGCGCCTACATCACCGCCAACAGCGGTACCATCTATCTCTACCAGTCGCCCGCGGCTGCCGTCACCTCCTCATTGAGCAACAGCAGTGGAGTACCTGCCCTCTACATCCATGAGGACGTGGTGATGATGCACACCAGTGCCATCAAGGCCCATGTGGGCATTACCTTGGACAACTCTGCCGGCGCCGGCGGCGCCACCCCGAGCTTCGGCGGCGAAGACGCCATCGACTGGCACTTCTTCTCGAGCGCCTTGGCCGACGCGCCGATAGGGCTGACATACGGCGACCAAAGCCAATATAACCTAGGTGTGTACCCTTCGTGGCATGCCACCTTCACCAACGCCAGCGGTTACTTCCCGACCAACCTCAACGACGTGGTCGGTGGCGACGACTACTACAACCATTGGGACCTCTATGGATATTACGAGCCGGACTACCATTGGATTAACTACAAACGTAACTCCGCCAGCCACTGGCACGAGGACTGGCCCGACATCCACATCTATCCCTTTAGCAACGACACTGAATTCGTGCCAGGCAAGGGCTACTTGGTGGCACTGAAGGACGAAGGCTACCTGCAAGCCTACGGCACACTGAACACCAACACGGGCGTGGGCAGCGACAGCCTCAGTGTCCCTGTCACTTGCACGTCGAGCATAGGCTGGACAACGCGTGAGGGCCACAACTTGCTGGGTAACCCCTACCAGAGCTACCTCGACTTCGACGCGTTCGTGAGGAAGAACGCGTCGCTATGGAAAGCGGGAAGGGACCCGTTCTACATCATCATCGACGAGGACAATAAGGACTACGTCCTCTATACGGTTGGGCAGTCGCCCAACCCGAAGCAGGCCTCTCGCTTCCTGCACCCGCACCAGGGCTTTATGATTGACAGTGACGTCAAGGGTTGGGCCAGGTTCGACAACGGCATGCGTACGACAAGCACGACGACCACGGGTGTCACACCGGTGACGTGGGACGGCGGCTTCCGCGGCGGGTCCGACCCATGCTATCCCCTGGTGAACCTGATGGCCACCGACGCCAACGGCAACCGCGACATTGTGACGGTGGAGCTGGGCCGTCCCGACAAGGGCGGCGCCCTGAAGCAGGACGCTATGCACTCAGGCAAGGGCAGCCTTTGGTGCCGCTACGAGGACGAGGACTACGCCCTCGTGTTCACGCAGCCCGGCCTCGACGCGGCCAACATCCGCTTCGCGAGCGATGAGGACGGCGAGTACACGATGACATGGAGCACCCATAACGGCGAGTTCAGCTACCTGCACCTTATCGATAATATAACAGGCGCCGACATCGACTGCCTACAAAAGACAGAATATAAGTTCTCAGCCACGACGACCGACTACAAGAGCCGCTTCCGCTTGGTGTTCGACTACACCGGCATCGAAGAGAACGAAGACGGCCCTTCGACAAGCACAGGGGCCGAAACTTTCGCCTACTATGCCAACGGCGAAATCCACCTGACAGGAACGCCATCTGGGACGACACGGCTGCAAATCATCGACATGACGGGACGCGTCATCATCAGTAGAGACGCGGCGTGCCACATCTCAACACAGGGAATGTCCGCCGGCGTGTACGTGTTGCGCCTGACTGACGGCAACGGGACAAGGATACAGAAAATCATTTTGGACTAAAGACACATGAAAAAGATACTGCTCATATTCACCCTACTTCTCACCTTGGCGGCCCCGATGCGCGCCCAGGTGTTCATCATGGAGGAAGACGAGAACGACAGACTCGGCAATGTGTTCGGCAACGGCCAGTGGAACAACATCATTGTCCACGGCAGCCCCGACGACCAGACCAACTGGGTGCCCTTGGGCGAAGGCATACTGATGCTTACGGCCTTGGGTGGTGCCTATTTAATGAGAAAGAAGAAATCAAGCAATAATAATTAAACAAAAGTTAAATTTAAATTAGTACAAATCTAAATGAAAACAATTCGAAAATTGAGAGTACTCCTCGGCCTCATGTTGTTGGGATGCGCGGGGTTGGTGAGAGCGCAATATCCAGGTGCGCCCAACATCACTACTTCAGGCTCTGCGGCATACACGCCCATAGCCACGGCTATCAATGGTTGGAGAACCGCTTATGCTCCGCCGGCAAACGCAAGTAGTACGAATAGTGCTTTTGCACATCGTAGTGCCATCATCGACCAGGTGGAAGCCACTATTCTTGCAGCAGGAAAAGCCACAATCACGGATAGCGAATACGATGTGTTGGCCGATGCACTTTGTTATTGGCTTAACAAGGTGGCCACAGAAGGCCGTCCAGCAAGTGAAGGAGGTGTTTATAACAACAATAGGGCAGGATGGTACATCACTGGAATAGGCATCCCGGCGAATTTCTTTGGGAAATATAGCGAAACACTGGATTATAGTAATAGTCAATGCGTGTGGAAACTCGTTAATGCCAATGTGCAAATTGCAGGTTCTGGTGGCAATGGCTATGGACCTATGTTAGGTTCTAATACCAGAATGGTTCTGTTTACTGAATTGCCAGAGTCAAGAATCTACAGGAACCATACAAGATGTAATGTGATGTTCAGCACCAATGGCGAGAACTCAAAACTGCTCATTTTGGGCCGAAAAAACAATAAAATCAAAATTGACGGTGGCCAAGGTTGGTCAGACCCGACTTCATACGAGGATGTGAGGACACGTACCTCCACTACATCCAGAGGAAACGAAGTTATTGTGAAAGACGGTGCATTGCTGGCAGCCTATACCTCTTTCGAAAACAACTCAACAAGTTACGAACTTAGCAAGTATGCGAGCTACACTAATAGTGTTGAAGGAGATAGTGTTTTTTGCTATAATGGAGGTGCTATCTCAATTGGTGGTACTTATTATAGGAACACCGCTGGTGGGCTTTCTGGCAACACCCACAATCTTAAAGCTTGTGCTTTTTACAAAAGCTCAATCAAGAATAACCATCTTGGATTATCTAGTGCTGCAGCAGGAGATAACTTCGGTGGAGGCATGAGCATTTACATGATCAAAACCATGACCGAAGGTATTTGGTTCAACAAGTGTGAGTTCAAAGGTAACTGCGCACAATATGGTCACGGAGGAGGCATCAGTTGCTACATTGATGGTGGCGATGGCTCCGAAAACGACAAGGTTGTATTCAGAGATACCGATTTCCTGTACAATTGCCAATCTTCTAATAATGAAAAGCATGGCGGCGGCATGTTCCACCGCGACACGAGACGAAGGGTGGATATGTATAACTGCAACTTCACAAACAATTATGCCCACGGCTTGACGGCTGGCGGTGCTGGTATTTCAACGGAAGGACACCTTCTTCTCGATAATTGTAACTTCAACGGCAACATGGCGGACAACAGCTTTGGCGGTGCCCTTTATTGCCGCCCATGGACCTACGAAAGTGACAATATCAAAAGACTTTTCGTCGAAATCAAGGGAGGTTCGTTCACCAACAATAATTGCACCTGGACTGAAGATCTAGATAGTCCTCATACCAACTTGCACAGAGGTTCGGGTGGTGCCATCTATGTTTCGATACACAGACTTCCTGGTGACACACTTGCAACCTATGATTATATTATTAACCTTAAAATCCAGGACAACTGCCTAATCGCCAACAACCATGCCGACCGTAACGGAGGTGCCATCAACATTTCTGGCACTACGTACATGCAGGAATATTTGGATGCTGGCAACGAGATTACTTCCGACCTGGAAATCAATTCGGCCATCATCCATGACAACAACACGGGTAAGAGCGGTGCCGCATGGACCCCTGCGGGCAGCGAACATGACGACGGCGGTGCTGTTTACCTGAGCTACACCAACCTGAAGATGACTGGGTCAAACTCCCAAGTGAAGGTGTACGACAACACCGCGTTGAAAAACGGCGGTGCCTTCTGCCTCCAGAAAGGAAACATCACAATGGACGGCGGCACCTTAGGCATGGAAGGCCATCCCAACCACGCTGTGTTGGGCGGCGGCTTCTATGTGTTCCAAGGTTCTGTAACCATGAATAACGGCTTGATTGGCTTCAACCAGGCAAGCTCCAACGGCGGCGGCGTGTACATGAACGGCGGAGACTTCCTCCACTACAGGGGAGAGGTCGGCAAGTCGTACGACAACCCCAACACGGCGGTCAACGGCGCGGG
>JAEEGL017184186.1_pt1 | contig 10591 bp, 5 predicted proteins | sample 9134231 | NCBI WGS metagenome assembly JAEEGL01 (sample SAMN16246548, study PRJNA631951) | gut metagenome | biome: gut microbiome; feature: rumen; material: fiber-attached | host: Bos | place: Iran: Karaj | collected 2018-10
ACGCTGCACTCAGCTTGCTGCCCTTGGACCGGCTGCAAAAATATTGCGCAGTCCGTCCGTCAGGGGCTGATCCTCCGGATAAGGATGAAAATAAGGGGCTATGCAGTCCAGCAGGTCCGGCACACGCTTCTTCATGACTTTGTCAATAACTTTCTGGCGTTTTTTATTTTTTTGTGAAATTAAGAATAGCGGAATCCGCGCGGCTGTCAAGGATAAAACGGAAAATCCGGTAAAATTTGCCGTAAAAAAATGGCTCTGCCGCCGCCACCTGTGGGCAAGGCATATGGCCATTGCAGGGAAAGGCGCTCCGCTCCTTCCCTCGCCTTTTCCGCTTTCTTGACATAATCCTGTGCAAAGATTAATACTCAAAATCGGCAAACATCATAAGATGGCAAACATAATCTGCTGCGTTATATATCCGCTTCGGAATATTTCCGGCTAAAAAGAAGGTTTACATGTCCAGAGTCACGTTCATTGTTGACGGCGAATTCATGCGCAAGCGCATCATCTCCCTCAAAGCCTTTTACTTCGATGGTCCCGGCATACGCCGCCACTGCATCAGCCATCTCGGTCCCGGCGAAACCATCGGCAGGATCCTGTTTTACGATGCCCTTCCCTTCACGGGCAAGGGTGAACACCCCATCAGCGGCCCCGTTGACTTTTCGCAAACGCCGCTCATCGCACGCAAGCAGCAGTTCCTGCAGACCCTGCGCGTCACCCCGGAGATCACGCTCCGCCTGGGGCGTTCCGCCTGGCAGGCAGGACAGTGGCAGCTTGACTCCACGCGTCTGGGCGAGCTCATGGCGGGCGAAATCAGCGTCAACGATATCGAACCGGGAGACATTTACCCCGATATCCGCCAGAAAGGCGTCGATATGCGGCTCGGGCTCGACATAGCCACCATCGCCTTCAAGCGGCAGGCGGAACGGCTCGTGCTGGTCGCCAATGACGCCGACTATGTGCCGGCAGTCATGCTTGCCCGCGAGGAAGGGCTCAAGGTCGTGCTGGATCCCCTTTGGACACGCGCTGCAGAAGACCTGCGCGAACAGGTCGATTACGTGTGCAACATGCTCCCCCGCCCGCAGCACTCCAACTTCCCGCATGGCATCCATCTGTTCGACGATCCCAAGGAATACCGTTCCGACCGCTCCGGCGATGCCCTGCCCATGACGGATGATGATGAATGACAGGGAATCCGGCCCGCAAGACTGACGGGCCGGTGCAAAAGCCTTACTGCAGGGAAGCGGTACCGCATCCCTGCGCACGGCGGACCTGTTGCGCCGCCCGCAAGCAAAACATGGCTCTGTGAGCGGATTTCCGCCCGCCCCGGGTCCTGAAGCCGTGCTTCACGGAAAAATCAAGCCGCACACCCCCGTCTCCTATGGAACGCCCCAGCCCCGCAAGCATCCCGGAAACGCCGGGAGTGTACATTTACAAAGATTCTTCCGGCCGCATCATTTACGTAGGCAAGGCACGGAACCTGCGCAAAAGAGTGCTTTCCTACTTCCGCCCCGCAGAGCAGCTGACCGCCAAGACGGCAGCCATGATCAGCCACGCGCAGACCATTGAATTCCTGAATACAACGACGGAAAAGGATGCCCTCCTGCTCGAGGCGGGGCTTATCAAGAAGCACCGTCCGCATTACAATATCAGCCTGCGCGACGACAAGCAGTACGTCATGTTCAGGCTCGCCGTCAAAACGCCCTTCCCGCGGCTGGAAATCGTCCGCCGCATGAAAAAGCGCGACTCCGCACAGTACTTCGGTCCCTACACATCGGGCGCTGCGGCACGGGAAACCTGGAAGACCATACACAGGATCTTCCCCCTCCGCCGCTGTTCCGACCGGACCATGAAAAATCGCATCACCCCCTGCCTGTATCACCACATCGGGCGCTGTTCCGCCCCTTGCACGGGGCAGATAACGGAGGAGGACTACGCCGCTGTCGCAGAGCGCGTTTCCATGCTTCTTTCGGGCAGGTCTGCGGAACTCATCGGGCTTCTCAAAACGACCATGGACCGGTTCTCGGACAACCTGGAATTCGAACGCGCCGCTGTCCTGCGGGACCAGATACGCGCTATCCAGAAAACCATAGAAAAGCAGGGCATCGTGTTCCGCGGCGGTGACATGGACGCCATCGGTCTGGCAAGCCTGCCGGAAGGCCTTGCGCTGGGGATCGTCTTTGTACGCGGGGGGCTGGTGCAGGACCGCAGCGCGTACTTCTGGCCAGGGCTTTCCCTGGAGGACGCCTCTGAACTGCTGGTCAGCTTCATCATCCAGTTTTACCATGACGGGCGATCCATCCCCCCGCGCATCATCCTGCCGTACATGCCTTGGGGAACGGACACAGAAAGCGGCAGACTGTCCGTGGATTCTGAAAGTGCGCTCATCTCGCCCAATGCCTCCGCACCCATGCCGTCGCCGTTCATCGACGGAAGCGGGGCAACGCCATGCTTTCCCGGAAACACCCCGTCCATGCCTTCCTCCCCGGAACAGGACGACGGCAGTGAGGAAGAGCATGACGAGGCTGCTCCCGGCGGGTCTTCCGAAGCACACAGGGACAAAGAAGCCCTGGAAAGCCTGCTCTCGGAACTGCGCGGGAGCGCCGTGCGCATCCTGCTGCCGCGCAGCAGCGAAGACAGACGCCTGCTCGACATGGCCAGGACAAACGCACGGGAATCCGCCCGGAAGCGCACCGTCGCCTCCCTGTCTGAAAAGCTTGCCGCAGTATTCCGCCGCAGCGCCCCCGTCAGGCGCGTGGAATGTGCGGATGTTTCACATACGGGCGGGCAGTCCGCCAAGGTTGGCGCCGTCATCTTCGAGGACGGCAAAGCCCGTCCGGAGGAATACCGCGTCTGGAACATCGAGGGCGCGGGCGGCGATGACTATGCCGCACTGGCAATGTGGGCTGAGCGGAGGACAGGTGACGGACCACCGTGGCCAGACCTCCTGCTCATCGACGGCGGCAAAGGGCAGCTTGCCGCGGTCGAAAAAATTTTCCTGCGGCAGATGCCCGGGGAAAACGGCATCCCGTTCCAGCTCGCGGGCATTGCCAAGGCACGCAACGAGCGCGGGCTGGCAGACAGGCGCGCCGGCAATGTTTCCGACCGCATTTTCATCCCGGGCAGGAGCAATCCCCTGCCCCTCAGGGACGGCTGCCCCGAACTCCTCTTCCTGCAGGCGGTGCGCGATTCCGCACACGACTTTTCCATCGGCAGGCACCGCCAGGCACGCGCCCGCAAGGCCTTCGACGGCGAACTGCAGCAGCTGCCCGGCATCGGCCCGCACACCGCCAGGCTGCTCTGGAGCCATTTTAATTCCGTAGATGAAATGCGCTCCGCATCTGCCGAAGAAATCATGAAGCTGCCTGGCATCGGCAGGAAAAAAGCCGCAGCCATCGTGGAATCCCTTGCAATGCTGTGAAAAATGCAAGGCGGCAGAACGCCCGCACCGACGTTCCAATGCCTTGCGCATGGCAGGGACCGGCGACCCAAGGCAGTTTTTTTTTCGTGACAACCGCGGCTGAAAAATATAGTAAATTCCCTTTGGAGGAAAACATGAAACATACGCTCGACACAAAAATAAAGACCTTGGGAACTGCCAAGATCGAAAGTCCGGCCATCGGTCCCTATGTCGATGACTCGCCCATTCCTTTTTACCTGGACGTCGAACAGGGCGGGGAAGATGTCCGCGGCTTCGGCAGTGACCCTGTCTTCCTGGAACAGGCCGGCCCCCGCAAGCAGCTCTATTTCGACCCCCTCAAGGCGAAAGCCGCCGTCGTCACCTGCGGCGGGCTGTGCCCGGGGCTCAATGACGTCATCCGCGCCATCGTTCTGGAATCCCACTACGGCTACGGCTCCAAATCCGTCCTCGGCGTACGCTACGGGCTGGAAGGATTCATCCCCAAGTACCGGCATGACCTCCTGGAGCTGACTCCGGCGAACGTGTCGGAGATACACACCTTCGGCGGCACCATACTGGGCTCTTCGCGCGGGCCGCAGAACTCGGAAGAAATCGTGGATGCCCTGGAAAGGATGAATGTCAGCATACTTTACCTCATCGGCGGCGACGGCACCATGAAGGCTGCGACCGCCATCCAGAACGAGATCACCCGGCGCGGGCGCAACATCGTCGTCATCGGCATCCCCAAAACCATTGACAACGACATCAATTTCGTTCCGAAATCCTTCGGCTTTGACACCGCCGTTGACATCGCGACCACGACGCTGCGCTGCGCACACACCGAAGCCATCGGAGCCCACTACGGGATCGGACTGGTCAAGCTGATGGGACGCGAATCCGGCTTCATCGCCGCGCAGGCCACCCTTTCGCTCAACGTCGTCAACTTCGTCCTCGTTCCGGAATCCCCGTTCAAGCTGGAAGGCGACGGCGGGCTGCTCCAAGAACTGGAAAATCGCCTGCTCAGCCGCGGGCATGCGGTCATCGTCGTCGCGGAAGGCGCAGGGCAGGACCTGCTCACCGCAAGCGGGAAAACCGACGCCTCCGGCAACCGGATCCTCGGCGACATCGGTCCCTTCCTGCAGAGCTCCATCAAAAAATACTTCTCGGAACGCGGCATGAACATTTCCATCAAGTATATCGATCCCAGCTACATCATACGCTCCATGCCGGCGAACACCAACGACCGCGTCTATTGCGGACAGCTCGGCCGCCATGCCGTCCATGCCGCCATGGCAGGAAAAACCAACATGGTCGTCGCACGCCTGCTGGACAGGTTCGTCCACCTTCCCCTGCAGCTTGTCACGCGCCGCCGCCGCCAGATCGACACCGAGTCCAACTACTGGAGGGCCGTCATCTCCACCACGGGGCAGCGCCTGAGATAAAATATCCGGAGCCCGTCAAATCCTGTGAAAATTCAAAAACAGATGTTTGCAAAGGACATAAAATGAGTAGATTTACGCAAATCACGGCATCTGCAGGCTCCGGAAAAACATACAGGCTCACAGAAGACTTCCTGAAGCTGCTCCGCAGCTGCCAGGAAAGCTTTTCAGGATCCGAACTTGAGGAGAGCGGGACTGCCGCCACCTTCCTCAAAAACGGAAAAGTCCTTGACAGCCAGCCAGACTGGAAAGGGATCCTTGCCATTACCTTCACCAACAAGGCCGCCGGGGAAATGCGCAGCAGGATCGTCGAAAAGCTGAAGGAGATCGCCCTCGGCAAAAAAGTGGTGTACCACTGCCCTTCCTGCCAAAATGAGCAGGAGTTTGAGGCGGAGATGCTGCGTCGGGGTGACATACCCCACTGCGACAAATGCGGGGGCGACCTCAAGCTGGTCTGGACAAAGGAAAAGGCTTCTTCCGCCATTGACGCAATACTGCATAAGTACAGTTCCCTCAATGTGCGCACCATCGACAGCCTGCTCCACCTTGTCGTCAGGCTGGCGGCGCTGGAACTGAACATTTCCCCGGAATTCGAAACGACCTTCGATGACGGGGAACTGAGCGGCATCATCTTTGACGAGCTTGCCGAACAGGCCCTCATTGACCAGGAAAGCGGCGGCGGGATGTTCCGCAGCGCCTGCCGTCACTACCTCAACGCCGGCGCAAAAGGCTTCCTTTCCGGCAATTCCTTCCGGGAGCAGACACTTTTAATGGCCTCCGCCCTGATGAAGTCGGAGCTCAGGCGCTTCCGTTTTTCCAATGAAGAGGAAATCAGGAACTACGAGAAGAAACTGCAGGAATACGCCGGCGGGCTCTGCCGCCGCTTCAGGGAAAGCGCCGAGGTCCTCCGGGACGCACTGGACCAGCAGACAGCCGTTAAAAATTTCCTTGTCCTCCTGGAAAAAGCCTCTTCTGCGGAAAGCTGCGACGACATCCGGAATCTGAAATCCGCCTTTCTTTCAAAAGACGATTTGGAAAACGGATGCCTGAAAAAATCGCCGGGGCAAAGCGTGATTGCAAAACGCTTCAGCAGCCATTATGAAACGCTGAAGCAGGCATACCATGAAGCCGCGATACTGAAAGGCGCACTGCGCATCCTTCCCTTCATCAGGATCGGAAACCATATCGAAGGCAAGCTCCGCGGCTATGCATCCGGAAAAGGCGTCGTCCCTTCCTCGATCATTCCCTCCCTGGCCAGCCAGGCCTTAGATGAAGCTATGCCGGCCGGGACGCTGCTCTGCAGCCTTGAAACAAGACTGCTGGACATTTTCATTGACGAATTCCAGGACACGAGCCGCATCCAGTGGGAGGCCATGCGCCCCCTTGTCGAGGAGGCAATGAGCAACAACGGCTCCCTCACCATCGTGGGCGACGTCAAGCAATCCATCTACGGATGGCGCGGTGCAGATTCCAGCCTTTTCAACGAAGTCGCCAGGGACGAAGCCATCACGAAATACCTTGATGATGCAGACCTTGACAATTGGGAGCCGGAAAACCTGGAAAAGAACTGGAGAAGCCGGGAAGACATCATCAGCTGGAACAATGCCTTTTTCGAGCCTCTTTCCGGCAAAGACTTTCCCAGGGAAATTTTCCAGGACATCGCCGGCGAAGACATTGACGGCGTGGAAAATGCCGCAGACATTTTAGCGGCGTCATTCAAAGACGTGCGCCAGAAAAAATCAAAGAACACCAAACCGGGCGGCTATGTGCGCATCTCGCGCTTTGCCAGGGAAAAAAACGCCGGGGAAAGCGAGGACGAATACCTGAGAAATGAAGTCCTGGATCTGCTCGACGATCTCCTGAAGCGCTACAGCCCCAAAAAGATCTGCATCCTCACGCGATCCAACAAGCAATGCCAGAAGGCGGCCGAATGGCTCATGGCAAGGGAAGACGGTCCGGTCATCCCCGTGGTGACGGAAGGCAGCCTGCTGATCGCGGAACAGCCCGTGATCGCGGAACTTCTCAGCCTTATGCGCTTTCTGACCATGCCTGATGACGAACCGCATTTCATGGCGGTCCTGGCAGGAAAAACGCTTTTGCCCTGCGAGTTCCGCACCAGCCTTAAGGAATTCTGCGATAAAGCCGCTGTCCGTTCCAGGGACACGGCGCTGACGGACTGCTTTAAAAGCTGCTGCCGAAAAATTTGGGACGACTGCTTTGAACCACTGCTGGAAAAATCCCGCTCTCTCACGCCCTACGACCTGGTCTTCTCCCTCATTGAGCAATGGAAGGTCTTGTCAGATCACGAAGACCGCGCAGGCGTCGTGCGCCGCTTCCTTGAGATACTGCACCGTGCCGAACAGGACGGGATCACCGATCTGGCTGGATTCCTTGAATTCTGGGACGGCAAAGGCAAAGAGGAACGCGTGCCTGTGCCGGAAAGCATGGACGCCGTCAGGATCATGACCATACACAAGGCCAAGGGACTGGAATTTCCCGTGGTCATCCTCCCATGGATGGATTTCGGAGATCCGAAATATTCCGAGAAAAACATCACGGCGTACCGCATCGGCGGCATGGACTGCCTTGCGCCCGTCTGCCGGGAAATGGGAACGCCCTGGCTTGACAGGCTGTTCAAAGAAACGAGGGAATCGCTCCATCTCGTCTATGTCGCCATGACAAGGGCAAAATCAGAACTGTACGGCTTCCTCCCCCGTCCGTCAAAGGAAAACGGAGGCTTCCTTTCTATCATAAACAGCATGGCGGATAAACTTATTAAAGCTCACGGAGAGTCCGCAACAGCAGAAGACGAGGGAGTGATCTGCTGGGGAACAGATCCGGCGGAAAAAGCTTCCCCTGCGCCCGGCGAGACCGACGAATTCCTGAAGGCGAGGATCGTTTCCGGACCAGCCTCTCCCGCTGAAAATCCCACGTCTTCGCAGCAGCCAGTGTCTGCCGTCCTTCCCCTTTCTCCGGAAAAGCCCGCCGTAAAAGAAGATGTCCGCAGGCAGCAGGAGCATCCTCTCAGCTGGATGCCTGCGCTCCGTCTTTTCCGCACTCCTAAGGATGATATCGAGGAATGGTCGGCAAAAACGCGCGGCACGCTCATCCATCACTGCCTTGAATGCCTTGCCCGCTTCAGGACGGGAGATCTCCGCAGCAGCGCCCGCCTTGCCGCAGAACGGGGCATGGAGACCTTCCCCCTGCCCGTCCCGGATAAAGAAGACATGCTGCAGAAGATCACGAAGATACTGGAATGGTATCTTTCCCTGGATGGCGCACAGGAATGGCTCGAAACAGGCATCCCGGAAAAGGAAATCTTTGATGGCAAGGGGAACATGTTCAAGATCGACCTGCTTGCGGATGACGGGAAAAACCGGACCGCCGTAGAGTACAAAACAGGAACGGAAGGGCCTCTGCCGTCGAAGGAGCATGTGAAGCAGCTGAAAAACTACATCTCCCTGCTGGAAAAGGCGGAAAACAGACCGGCGCACGGTGTCCTCGTTTATCTCGACCAACGCGAAACCTTCACATTCTAACAGCTGTGCCCCCTATGAACAAAAGCAAATTCCTTGTCATTCCCTGGACGGAAAACTACCTTGAGCATCTGCACGGCATCGTTGACGAAATCACGGGCGGACAGCCGCACAAGGCTGTCCTGGTTTTTCCCAATAAGCGGCCGCGCCGCTATCTGCTGAACATCTACCGCCGCTCCGGGAAGGCTGTCCTGCCGCCGGCCATGCTTGACGCCGGGCAGTTCACGGACATCTGCCTGTCGCAGTGGAACAGCGCTCCCCGGCGGGAAGCAAGCCTCCTGGACAGGGTCGCCATCCTCAAATCCTGCCTGAGGAAGGCTTCGGAAACAGCCCCTGAAGGGCGGCTGCAGAAAATTGCCGGAAACCTGGACACTCCGGAAGGGATGGCCGCCTTTTATCCCTGGGGCGTCAGGCTTGCCAGCCTCATCGACGAATGCGACTCTCACTGTGTCAGGATCGAAGCAAACCTGGATTACGCGGACGAAGATGTCGAAAAATACGCAGGGGTCCTTTTAACAAGCCTGAAAGAAATAAGTTCGCTCTACCACAGGGAAATGAAGCAACGCGGCCTGACCACCCCGGGACTGGATAAGCGGCGTGCCGCAAAATTGGCCGGACGCAGTCCGGAAATGCCCGGAGCCTTCCGGGACAGGACCGTTATTTTCTGCGGATTTGTCAAGCTTACCCCTGCAGAAGACAGACTTTTCCGCTACTTCTGGGATCTCGGGGCGCACGTCTGCATCCATTCCGATCCTGCGCTGGCGGACGGCGGAAACGGCTGGCACTGGAGCTGTGCGGACCATGCCCGCTGGATCAGGGAATGGGGCGCAAAGGCAGAAACGGAAACAGCCTGTCCGCACTGCGGCGCTCCGGCTGATGCGCAGAATCTTTCTTCCATGGCCGCCGCTGCTCAGGACTGCCGCTACTATGCAGGCTACGACCTGCACTCCCAGCTTGCGAAGCTGCAGGAAAATCTCCAGGGGGGCGTTCATGGAAAAAATATCGCGGTCGTGCTTGCCCATGATGGCATCCTGATGCCCGTCCTGCACCACATTCCGCAGAAAAACTTTAATATTTCTCTTGGTTATCCTCTCAAAAGGACACTGTTCGCACAGCTCATAGGGCATATCCTCGACCTGCGGGAAAAAGCCTCGGCAGACGGAAAGCAGATCCACTGGAAAGAATTCCTGAAAGTCATACGCCATCCCTACATCGGCATCCTCAGACCAGATCCCAAAGACAATAGACCAGATCCCAACGGCAATGATTGCCCGTGCGAAAGCGGCAGCGATTTTTCCGCAGTGCTCAAAATGATCGATCTCGCCGTCAGGCAGGGCGAACGCATGATCCCTGCGGATAAGCTCACGCATAAAGACGGGCTGAAGGAGCTTTTTTTCAGCGGCAAAGAGAATGACGGTCAAAGCGGCAGCGGAAATGACGATTCGGTCTGCCTGGATTCCCTAGCGAAGCTCATGGATGGCATCTGCGTTCAATGGCTGCATTGCTCGACACTGGAAGAGCTTGCAGAATGCCTGCTCGGACTCTGCAGCAGGATCATCCGTGAGGACAGCGGCTTCGCCGAAAAATTCCCCCTGGACATGGAAGTCATTGCCCGCTTCATGCGCAGCAGCATCCCCGCCCTTTCCGGCAGCATCCTGGCAAAGGAAAAGCTGGGCTGGAGCGTGCTTGCAGCCATTCTCCGGCAGGAACTGGAATCACAGCGCATCCCCTTCGAGGCGGACCCGATCGAAGGGCTCCAGGTCCTCGGCATGCTGGAAACGCGCCTCCTCCACTTTGACGAGGTGCATATCGTGGATCTGACGGAAGACGCCGTTCCGGGCGAACCGGTGCGGGATCCGCTCATGCCTGACATGCTGCGCCTGTACTACGGGCTGCCGGACAACCACAGACGCGAGGAACTGGCCGCACATACGTTCCACCGCCTGCTCGCCGGAGCGGAGCGCATCTTCCTCTACTGGCAGGAAGGCGTGCAGTCCGGACTGATGGAGAAAAAAATGCCGTCGCGTTTCATCGAGGAGCGCAAGTGGGAATGGGAAAAGCAACACGGCGCCCTCATGGACAAAGACCCGTCGTCTTCCATGGAAAAGCTGCAGTTCCCCATGTTTTCCGCAGCGCCCCGGGAAGTGGCATCCTTCCCCCGGTCAGACGCCGTCAATGAACGCATGGTGCAATACCTCACGGGAACGCTTCCCGCC
>JAEEGL010696602.1_pt1 | contig 10590 bp, 6 predicted proteins | sample 9134231 | NCBI WGS metagenome assembly JAEEGL01 (sample SAMN16246548, study PRJNA631951) | gut metagenome | biome: gut microbiome; feature: rumen; material: fiber-attached | host: Bos | place: Iran: Karaj | collected 2018-10
CATTACTGCCGGGAAAGGCGCCCGTTTCTCGGGCATGATTCGTATGAAACGCATAATCTCCTTCATCATGGCAACTGTCCTCATGCTTGCCGCAATGCCGGCGCTCGCCGTGCTCCCGCAGGCCTCTCGGGTGAGGACGACTCTTCTGGACTTAAGCAATACCGCTTCGAGCGCTTCCTCCGCTGAGGAGGGCTGGGCGTTCGATCCGACCGGATATAACGGCAAGCCCCAGCTCACGCTCGAATCGTACGGCACTGCCGGTCAGCACGGCGCGCCGATAATCGTGCCGAAGGATACGCGCATACTCGTCAGCGGCGACTGCTATATCGACAACGCCTGCATGGGCGAAGCGCATGACGTTTTGAGCGGCTGTCCCGACGGGTATCTCATCATAGACGGCACGGGCACGCTCAATCTCTATGCCCAAAGCTATCTCGGCTGCTGCCTTACCCTTCCCAACGGGGGAGAGAACGTCGACGCGGAGTACCTTTACATCAACAACGTCACCGTCAACTGCTACGGGACGGAACGCGATATGTACAACGTGATGACGAAGCTCAAGGCCTGCATCTATTCCAATCATAATATAGAGATCCATAACGCCGTGATCAACACCGATCAGGGCAAATGGGGCATAAAGGCGGAGGGCTTCACGCCGATCGGCGGCACCACGGAGGACAACTGCAACGAGATATTGATCGATAACAGCGTCGTCAATATCCAGAACATGAACGACGTGGGCTATTATAATTACGCCCACGGCATCCGGATCACCTACGGCAAGATCCGCATAACCGGAGCGAGCGACGTTACGATAAACGCCGGCTCCGAAAGCGTTTACAGCCGCCATTCCTTCACCGTCGACGGCGGCAGGGTGAAGATACTGTCAAGACCGCACGCCTCAACGGAGACGTATGCGCTCATTTACTGCAAATGTCTCATGCTCAAGGACGGGCTTGAAAGCTTCTACGTCGGCACGACGGCGATCTCCGGCGCGGACGTCCTGCGCGTCAGGGATGAGGGGACTTCCACTCTCGGCAGTGGGCTCACCGTGAGGATCGGCTCCTTCGAGAACGGGAATTATATCAAGGGCACGGATCCCGATAACAACAATATGCCCGCGATCTATGTCACCCCGGACTCCGTGACGACGCATACCGTCCGTTTCTACGGCTTCGGCGGCGAGCTTTTATCGACCGTCGAGGTGCCTGACGGCGGCGCGGCGCAAGCTCCCGAGGCGGCGGCGAGCGTCACTGCCCCGAACGGTCTTTACCGTTTCCGCCGTTGGGATAAGCCGTTCGACAATATCACGGAGGATACCGACGTTTATGCCGAATACGGTCTCGTGGGCGACGTCAACTGCGACGGCACGGTCGATATGCGCGACGTCACCGCCCTGAACGCCTACCTCGTGAACTGCGGCGAAGTAACGGAGCTCGGTCTCTTCAACGCCGACGTCAGCGAGACCGACGGCGTGACCGCATACGATTCCACGCTCATCGCCATGATATCGCTCGGGATTGCGCTCCCGTAACTCAAACAAAATAATGCCGCAGGGCTGTACCCTGCGGCATTTTCTTATGCAATAAACTTATTGGGCGCCATCCGTTTCGGAGACGAGCGAGTTGAAATCATGCTGCATGATCGCCATGCAGACGATCTCCAGCTCGAAGATCGAAAGCAGAAGATAGGCGATCTCGTTTCCGGAGGCGGAATACCCGTGAGAAGCGAACTCGTTTTTGACGGTCCTGCCGCGGGTGAACCACCAACAGATCGGATAGATCGGGAGAAGCACGAAGCACAGCACTTCGCCGACGCAGCCCGAATCGTCGCCTTTTATCGCGCGGACGTTCTTTACGAGCAGGTATTTCCAATAGATGTAATAGATCCCGAACGTGACGATCGACAGTATTATAGAGACCGCGATATTTCTTTTGTAGATATTGATCATATTACGGCGTCCTTTCCCAAAACACGCATCCCGCGGCGATATCATTCTTCTCCCAAACGACCTGCTCGGGCTTCTTCCCGTGCGTCCCGGAGAACACCCTGAACAGCAGGGGATATACGGCGAGCCCGACGAATATCATAACGAAATACCTTACGCAGTCGGTCAGCGGCGAGGAGCTTATCAGCGCGAGCAGGGGCTTAAGACCTATCCTCAGCCCCATAACGATCGCAAAGCCGAGCGCGACCTTTATTATCTGCATCCACCAAACCGCCTTCGTCTCGAATTTGACGAACCGCTTTTCGATATAGCCTCCCGCAAACAGACCGAAGGACGATCCGAACAGCACGCACGCGTTCTTAACGGTCCCGACGTCATCGGAAGCGGGGTCGCGCGTCAGCATGATATAGACGATCAGCCCGAGTGAAAGCGCCGAGGCAACGCCGGTCGCTATCGTGTAGGGACCTGCGTCGTCGCCGAAGCGGTTGAAATACAGCTCGCACAGCGCGATGACGAGCACGCCGGTGAACAGCGAAACGCCCACGTCAAGCAGCGTATGCACGCCAAGATACATCCGCGAGAAGCCGACGAGGAGCACGAGCACCGCGGCGACTATGTAAGCCCACGCTTTTTTGATCCGCTGAGCAAGACCGCCGTAAAGGAGCACCGCCGACTGCGTATGCCCGGAGGGGAACGACCATCCGCTCGCGCCTTCCCTTGCGGATTCGACGATCCTGAATTCGGGATCGATCACCCAGGGACGCGGGATCATGAATATCGCTTTAAGCAGCTGGTTGATGAACAGACCCGACATGAACATGTAGAGGAGTCGGTACCCGTATTTCTTATCCACGCACCAGAGCACTATCATGCCTATGACGACGAACGCCGTCTCCTGTCCGAGCCACGTCACGCCGGACATTACGCCGTCGAGAAAGGGCGTGCGTATGCCCGCGATGGAGCGGAGCATATCCATCATCCAATTGAAAAAACCGCTGTTTGTAATGACTTCGGTCATAATTTTACCCCCAATGAGTTTTCTCAAGTGATTCTATCACAAAACAGGAGCGCCGGTCAAGCAAAGACGGCGCGAAACGGCGCGAATTGAGTCGATACGGCGCATTTTTTTCAAAAAAACGGCATTTTAAGTATTGAAAACGGAAATGAAATGTTGTATATTATAAACGAACCAATAAACAGGAGGAATGTTTTATGGGTAAGTTTATAATCAAGAACACCAAGACCGGCATCAAGTTCGATCTTAAAGCCACCAATGGCGAGGTCATTGCCACTTCCGAGGTTTATAAGGCGGAGGCTTCCTGCCGCAAGGGTATCGCCAGCGTTATGAGGAACTCCCTTGTCGCCGGTATCGAGGATCAGACCGTCGAGGGCTATGAGGTCTTGAAGAACCCCAAGTTCGAGGTCTATACCGATAAGGCAGGCGAAATCCGTTTCCGCCTCAAGGCAAGGAACGGTCAGATCATCGCCATGTCCGAGGGATATAAGGCTATGAAGAGCTGCCTCAACGGCATCGACTCCATCAGGAGGAACGCTCCCGAAGCCCCCATCGTAAAGAGCGAGGAATGATCTTCGGCAATAAATGACAGCGATCACAAAGGGCGACCGTTTATTTCGGTCGCCCTTCGGTTTGTTATTTGGAATATTGAACCGTCCCAGGGGGGCAGGGGACCGCTCTTGAACGAGCGGTGGATGAGGGATGCTTCCGAAAAACGCGGGCTTCCCAACTGCGTAACAAAAGAAAAGACCGGGTGAAAATCCTCCGGATTTTCTGGATCATAACCCCCTCATCAGTCGTTCTCGCTTACGCTCGCCCGACAGCTTCCCCACCCCGGGGGGAAGCCTTTTGGTTGGTCATCAACGTATGTTCCTTCCCCTATGAGGGGAAGGGGGACCGAAACGCCTGCGTTTCGGTGGATGAGGTGGAAAGTAAGACAGCAGAGCAAAGGATCACGCGGCGAGATTTAGAACTCCGAGTTTCGCATATCTTGATTTCTCTTGTTGCTGTCGTCAGCGAAACTCTTAGAGAATTTGCTAAGAGCGCCGGATCAGGTGACGCGGCGAGATTTAGAACTCCGAGTTTCGCATATCTTGGTTTTGCCCGATACAATCGTCAGCGAAACTCTAAGAGAATTTTCTCCGAAAATTCTCGGAGTTCTGCATCTGTTTCTTTCCGAGCATAAAAAATGGGATGCCGACGGCATCCCATTTTTTATGGTCGGAGCGGCGAGATTTGAACTCGCGACCTCCTGGTCCCGAACCAGGCGCGCTACCGAGCTGCGCTACACCCCGCTGTATAAGCCAATTCATACCGGCCCAAACGAGCCGGTATGAATTGGAGCCAATGCAGGGACTCGAACCCTGGACCTGCGCATTACGAATGCGCTGCTCTACCAACTGAGCTACATTGGCTTGCACAGATATTTATTATAACAGATTCCGTCGGCTTTGTCACTACCCCAAATCGAAAAAACCGTCCATCTGCCAAAATATATTTCAAATGACGCGGCGGGGGATCGTAAAAGAAAAATAAGCAGCAGGGATCTCCCTGCTGCTTTTAATCGTCTGTTCCTTTACGGCAGCTCTATCCCGAGCGCTATCATTGCGATCAGCGTGGAATCGTAGGCGGTTACGCCGTCCGATCCGCTCACGTCGGCGTTGATGAGTCCCTGTTCGGAGACCTCGCCGCAGTTCACGAGGTAGGCGTTCAGCGCGGTAACGTCCTTCATGTCGACGACGCCGTCGCAGTTGACGTCGCCGAGGAGCCCTGCGGGGGGCTGATAGAGGGCGGTGTAGGTGACGGTGTATTCGGCGTTCGCGGCGCCCATCGTGCCTTCGATCACGGTGATATCCGGCGCATAGCCCTCGATCGAGGGGCTTTCCTCGCTGTACGCCTGTCCGTAGTTATACTCCCTGATAAGCGCCGGAGCGGCGGTGGAGCCGTCCGCATAAACGTAATAGATCGTGAGCGTATAGCTGTTGATCGTATAGGTCGCCGTAACGGTCGTATCGGCGGTCACGTTCGTATAGCTCCCGTCCCAGCCGGCAAAGGTATAGCCCTCGCGAACGGGGTCGGCGGGAGGCGTCGCGCTGCCGCCGGGCTCAACGGTCACGGTAAGCAGTACGGTGCCGTCGTGATCGGCGAATGTCACGGTGAAGCCGGTAAGCTTGGGAAGCTCGACGTCGAAGGTCTGATCCTCGAACGCCTCGTTCTCAAAGCGGGCGGTGTACCTCGTAAGACCGGCTGCGGTATAGCTCGGCTCCGTTATGACGGCGTATTCCGCCTGAACGGTCTCGGACTCGGTATGCCCGGCGTCCCTTGAGCAGGTATGCGAAGCGGTGCAGGACGAATGATCGCCCGCCCAGGTGTAAACGGGCTCGCCCCAGTCGTGACCGAGGGCGGGGATGACGACGTTCTTCTGATAATCGTCGTAATAGTCGGCGCTCACCGCGCTGCAGGTGCAATAACGGTAGCCGAGACCCGCTTCGGTGCAGGTGGGCTCGTGCCCCTCGTAAGGAACGTAGGTGTAGGTGTGCGTGTGCGCGGGACGTCCGCCGTCGGCATTCTCGGCGGTGTAGTACTTCATCGTGGTGAAGCGCGCGCCGGGATCGCCCGCCTGATTGATCTGGGCCTGGATAACGGAATAGGTATCCATGAAATGCGGCTCGGTGAGCTTCGTCGCGTAGGATATAAGACTCGTCTTGTCAAAATCGAATTTGTCGGCAAGCTTGTTGCTGGTGAGATAATCCCAGCCTCCGCCGAGGGTCTCGCCGCTGCCCACCCTGGCAAGAAGTTCTACGAGCACCTGCATGCAGTAAGCGGGGGTCTGGCAAATGCCGCCGTTCCAATAGCTGTACTTCTGCAGACGGACGGGATATTTGTTGTAGTAATCGTTTTCATAGGGTCCGAAGATGCCCCATCCGCGGAACGTCGTGGACTGATAATTACCCACGGTTTCGCCCGGGTGATCGTGCCCGCAGTGATAAACGTACACCTCGCGCCAGCCGAGTATCTTGCCGGGGTTGTTGCGGTCGGAATTCTCGCCCGTGATGCAGATGAACTTCGCAAGCAGGGTGCTCATATCGGACGCGGAGATATAGTTGCCGTCATAAGTCGCGCCGGTGGCGGTCTTTATCTCGCTCGCCCACTGCGAGGCGTCGACCATTGCCGTCTTGCCGAAGCGCGTGAAGCCCCATTCCACCATGGGCAGCATGGGCACGAAGTCGTTCGTGTTGACAAGGTTGAAGATACAGTCGTATTTTTCGGCGGACGCCTCGGTATTCGCCGTGTTGTTGGGCGCGGCGTAGGTGTAGGCGAAGATCTCGTTCTCTTCGTCGATGAGATAGGACGCCATGAGGTTCGCTACCGCGGCGCCCCTCGAGTGCCCGGTGAGCCAGTAGGCGACGGACGCCTCGGGATAAAGGTCGAGCTCGGGCTGAACGTACTCGTCGAAATAGTAGGTCTTAAGGTAATTGAGCAGCCTCGTCGCGCAGACGTCGAAGCCGCGGTGGTTGGTCTTCCTCGTCCAGTCGTCGTTGGACTGGCGGGGAGTTTTGCCCTCAACGGAATCGTATGCGTCGAAGAACCTGACGAGATCGCCGACGTGGAAGTTGGAGCTCCACTCCTGTGCGGATTTGGGTTCGGTGCCGCGCACCCAGATCGCGATTATCTCCTTGGTCTCGCCGCCGAAAGCGTACAGGCGGTGACCGATGACCATTTCGCAGATATCGTCGTCCCCGTAGCTGTCGAGCGTGAAGTCCGCGACGTCCTCAAAGCCGAAGAGCGCCATCAGCGCCATGCCGTCGAACTGCACCGCGGAATTGCCCTGAACGGGAGCGGACGCGAATTTGACGTACGTCGGATCGGAATCGTCCGGATCGATATTGTAATAGGCGAGCGCCGAGCCGATCACGGAGAAGGACGCAAGATCCGGCTGATAAACGGTGTTGTCCTCAAAGAAATTCCTGAAGTCGACCGTAAACGTGACGGTGGTCGTGTCGTCGTGACTGCTCTTCATATCGGCGGAGAACAGATTGCTGTTCGGCGCGTTGTCGGAGGAGTCGGGAATGCCGTCAAAGTCCGAATCGGCGGCAAGCTCTCGTGCCGGAGCCTTCGGCAAAAGACGGGCGCCGCCGGCGAATACGCTCCCCGCGGGAACGAGGGCGAACGCCATCAAGGCGACGAGTACAAGAGAAAGCGTTTTTTTCAGGAGGCTCATTTTCAATCTCCTTTTCATTTTGTCCGGCGTGAAAGCCGGAGTCATTGAACCATTATACTATTTCAAGGGTCGTCCCGTCAATAACAAGATGGGGGATTCTTTAGCGCGATAAAAGAAAAAACGGGCCGTAAAGCCCGCCTAATAAGCCGCGCGCTATTCCTCCAGCGCCTTCACGAGATACGCGTCGTGGAAGACCATTTCCATGCCGTCGGAGTAGAAGGAGAGTATCCTCCGCCAATCCTTCGTGGCGGTGGTGAGCGTCATGAAATCCGCGTTCTGCCGGGCCTCCTTCTCGATCGCCCTGAAAAGCGCCGCGCCGACCCCCTCCGAGCGGAAGCGGGGGAGTACGTACAGCTCGTCCAGCTCAAAGCAGCGGCTCCCCTTTTTTATAACGGAGTTCGGGTGCTCCCTCTCGTAATAATGACCGAAGGCGTAGCCGATTATCTCCCCCTCCGAAACGGCGGTGAAGCAGGGCTCCTTAAGATCCTCCTTCGTGTTCGCGCGGAGCCCGAAGGTGATGTTCTCGTCCGCCCAGATCCGGGAGAGCTCGATCAGCCGCGCAGTCGTACTTTCGTCGAACGTCGCTTTTTGAACGGTAAACATGATGGTATCCTCCAAAGTTTTCTCCCGCATATTATACCCCTTCGCGCGGCGCCGGTCAACCGCCGGGCGCGGCTTATCGGCCCGAGCGGAACACGTCGTTGAACAGACCCGGATACTGTGCTATAATATACACATCAAAAATAAGGAGCCCCGCCATGAAAAACAAACGCTTCTTCATCGCACTCGTGATCTTCTCGCTCGTCGGGCAGATAGCGTGGGTGGTCGAGAACATGTATTTCAACGTGTTCATCTACAAGATGTTCAACGCCTCCGCAAGGGATATCTCGCTTATGGTGGAGGCGAGCGCCGTCGCCGCGACGCTTACCACGATATTCGTCGGCGCGCTTTCCGATAAGCTCGGCAGAAGGAAGATATTCATGTGCCTCGGCTACATACTCTGGGGCGTTTCGATAATCGCCTTCGCGTTCGTCAAGCTCGAGGTGATCTCCGGCATATTCGGCGCCGCCGCCAACGCCGCGGCGGTCGCGGTCACGGTGGTTATAATACTCGACTGCGTGATGACCTTCTTCGGCTCCTCCGCGAACGACGCCGCGTACAACGCCTGGCTCACCGACATGACCGACAAGACCAACCGCGGGAAAGCGGAGGGCATAAATTCCATGATGCCCCTCGTCGCGATACTCTGCGTGTTCGGCGGCTTCATGAGCTTCGACCTCGACAAGCCCCAAAGCTGGACGGCGATATACCTGATAATCGGCGGCGTGGTGCTCGTTATAGGCGTGATCGGCTTCTTCATAGTCGACGAGGCGCCTAAAAAGGAGCGCGACGAGCTCGGCTATTTCGCTACGATACTTTACGGCTTCCGCCCGGGCGTAATACGGAAAAACACGGGGCTGTATCTTACGCTTATCGGCTTCATAGTGTTCAACATTTCCATACAGGTGTTCATGCCGTACCTCATTATCTATTATGAAAAGACGCTCGGCATGGCGAATTACGTGCTCATTTTCGCCCCCGCGATAATCGCCGCCGCCGCGCTGACCGCCGTTTACGGCAGATTCATTGACAGGCACGGCTTTTGGGGCTCCGTATTCCCGTCCCTCGGCATGCTGTGCGCGGGGTATATCCTCCTCTGGCTGTTCCCCGGAGTTATAAAGGCGGAGGGCGCCGCGATGACGATACCGGTGTTCATCGGCTCGCTCCTGATGCTCTCGGGCTTCCTGACCGGCATGGCGGTGTTCGGAGCGAAGATAAGGAACGAAACGCCGGAGGCGATGGCGGGCCGCTTCCAGGGGCTCAGGATAATCGCGCAGGTGCTCGTTCCCGGCGTCGTCGGTCCCGCGATCGGCGCGGCTGTGCTGAAGAACGCACCAACGATAACGAACAGCGACGGCACGACCTCGTTCCTGCCCTCCAACGCGATATTCATAACCGCGCTCGCGGTAGCCGCCGTGCTCGCAGCGGGGCTTATCATCGGTCTTGCCGTATCGAAAAAGCATGAAAAAACCGTATAACAAGCTTTATACCGAGGCGGGCGAAAGGCTCGAAAACGATCCCTCGATAATCCCGTGGGCCGAGTATCCGCGCCCGCATTTAAGGCGCAAGGAATGGCTCAACCTGAACGGCTTTTGGGAGCTGGAGACCGAAAGCGGCTTCAAGGGCAAAGTCCGCGTGCCGTTCCCCCTGGAGAGCCTGCTTTCGGGCTTTGAAGGAAAGTTAAGATACGGTGAGAAACTCCTTTTCAGGCGGTGCTTTTCCATACCTGAAGGCTGGCGGGGAAAGCGCGTGATACTCAACGTGGGTTCCGTCAGCAGGATGCACTCCGTTTCCGTCAACGGCAAATTCGTCTGCAGCAGCAGATCCGCTTATGATTCGATGACAGTCGATATCACGCATCTTATCAAGGACGAAAACGAGATAGATATAGAATGCGTCAACGATCTCGACCCGACCTACCCCTACGGCAAGCAGAGGATAAAGCGCGGCGGCATGTGGTACACGCCCTGCACCGGCGTCTGGCAGACCGTCTGGCTCGAGCCCGTGCCGGACCGCCCCGAAAGATACGTAAAGGATATCGAGTGCCGCATTGAGGGCAGCACGGTCTTCTTTACGGTCTCGGGAGTGTGGAAGGGAAGGCTCGTTTGCGGCGACAGATCGGCAAAGCTCCTTAACGGAAAATGCAGCCTGACGTTCGACTCTCCCCGCCTCTGGTCGCCGGAGGAGCCGAACCTTTACGAATTCACCGTGAAAAGCGGGGAGGACGAGGTCGAAAGCTATTTCGCCTTCCGCACGATCGAAACGAAAGAAGTCGATGGAGTCCCGCGCCTCTGTATGAACGGAAAGCCCTATTTCTTCAACGGGCTTTTGGATCAGGGCTATTTCTCCGACGGGCTTTGGACGCCCGCCGAGCCGGAGGAGTACGCGCGCGACATACTGAAAATGAAGTCCCTCGGCTTCAACACGTTAAGGAAGCACATCAAGATCGAGCCGGAGCTCTTCTATTATTACTGCGACAAGCTCGGCATGGCGGTTTTCCAGGACATGGTGAACAACGGGAAATACCGCTTCCTGCGCGATACGGCGCTGCCCTCAGTCGGCATAACTCGGCTCAGCGACCGCCATCGCAAGCCGGGGCGGGAACTGCGGGATGCTTTTTACGGCGGCATGGTGAGGGCGGTCAAGGCCCTCAAATACCATCCTTCGATAGTCTGCTGGACGATATTCAACGAGGGCTGGGGCCAGTTCGACGCGGACAGGGAGTACGAGATCCTCAAACAGCGCGACGCCTCCCGCCCGATCGATTCGACCAGCGGATGGTTCCATCAAAAAAACACCGACGTC
>JAEEGL010806805.1_pt1 | contig 10590 bp, 3 predicted proteins | sample 9134231 | NCBI WGS metagenome assembly JAEEGL01 (sample SAMN16246548, study PRJNA631951) | gut metagenome | biome: gut microbiome; feature: rumen; material: fiber-attached | host: Bos | place: Iran: Karaj | collected 2018-10
AAAATGCCCGCAGCTGAAACTGATCTGCGTCGCCTTCACCGGCGTCGATCACGTCGATCTCGATTACTGCCGCGCAAACGGCGTCGCCGTCTGCAACTGCGCGGGGTACTCGACCGTCGCCGTCGCCGATCTCGTCTTCGGCTTCGTCGTCGCGCTCGCGCGCAATCTGCTCCCCTGCGATCAGAGATGCCGCACCGGCGGCGTCAAGGACGGGCTCGTCGGCTTCGAGCTCGAGGGGAAGACCTTCGGCGTCATCGGCGCGGGCGCGATCGGAACGCGCGTTGCCCGCATCGCAAACGCCTTCGGCTGCCGCGTGCTCGCCTACAGCCGCACGAGGAAGGACATTGAGGGCGTCACGTTCGTCGATCTGGAGACGCTGCTCAGAGAGAGCGATATCGTCTCCCTCCACGTCCCGCAGACCGCGGAGACCGTCGGCATGATCGGCGAAAAGGAGCTCTCCCTGATGAAGCCGACCGCGATGCTCATCAACACGGCGCGCGGCCCGATCGTCGAGACCGCCGCGCTCGCCGCCGCTTTGCAGAACGGCACGATCGCCGGCGCGGGCGTCGACGTCTTCGATACCGAGCCGCCGATCGACGCGGGCAATCCGCTCTTCGCGGCGCCGCACCTCGTCTGCACGCCGCATGTCGCCTTCGCGACGCACGAGGCGTTCCAGAAGCGCGCCGTCATCGTGGCGGAGAACCTCGCCGCGTGGCTTTCCGGCGCCCCGCAGAATCTTTGCTGACAGGAGACCGTTTTTCCCGATGGAATTTGAACTGATCCTTGCCTACGACCGCCCGCAGGACGTGCGCGCGCTCTTCACCGAGTACACCGACGCGCTGATCGAAACCGACCCGGGCGTCCTATCCTATCTCCGGCAGCAGCACTACGAGCGGGAGCTCGAGGACGCCGCGCCCAAATACGCCCTGCCGGACGGGCGGCTCTACCTCGCCGTGACGAAGGACGGCGACGCCGCCGGCTGCGTCGCGATGCGTCTGCTCGACGGGGAGACCTGCGAGATGAAGCGGCTTTTCATTCGCCCGCAGTACCGCGGGCACCGCCTCGGCGAGCGGCTGGTAAACCGCCTGCTCGCGGACGGCAGGGAGATGGGCTGCCGCCGCATGCGGCTCGATACGTTCCCGTTCCTCACGACGGCGATCGCCCTCTACCGCGAAATGGGCTTTTACGAGATCGCGCAGTACAACGACTGCCCCCTGCCCGACGTGCTCTACATGGAAAAGAAATTGTGACACAAAACGCCTTCCCTTTGCGGGAAGGCGTTTTTGCTTGGGCGTTTTGTTTTGCTACCGCCTCGAGATAGAGCAAGGCTTTGCGTTTCCACCTCATCAGTCACCTGCGGTGACAGCTTCCCCTCAAGGGGAAGCCTTTCGGGCGTCTACGAAAGGCATGATACAGCGCTGCTTCGGAGTGACCGCGTAAACGGGTCCAGGGGCGGTGAGCCCCTGGCCGTCTGTGGGGGGCTGGGGGAACCCAGATGTATCACAAATCGCGATAAACGCAATTTGCTCAGATGAGACGCGCGCACGAGAACCGCGGGTTGTCACATGCGAAAGAAGTCACCCGCGCACGCGGATGGTCCCCTTAAGCGAATCTTTGCCTACTTTCTTTTCGCAAGAAAGTAGGAGCCCGTCGCGGCTTGAGCGACGAAGGTAAGGCTTTTCTTTTTGTCGCGGTTGTAGGAAAACGAAACGCCTGCGCTCCGAAAACTCCCTCTGTCACGACTTCGCCGTGCCACCTCCCTCTGGGAGGGAGGCTTTTTTGTCGAAGCGCAGCTCCCTTTTCCGCAGGAACGCGTAGAACGCGAAGCAGGCCGCGATCTGCGCGATCGTCGAGCAGGGGATGGAGAGGCCGATCGCAAAGAGCGTCCCGACGACGCGGCTCATCGCGAAGGCGACGGGGATGCGGATGAAAAACGCCGCGGCGACGCCCTGCACCATCACGAAGCCGGTGTGCCCGAGGCCGTTGTAAAACCCGATGAAGCAGAAGAGGAAGCAGGTGAAGAGGCAGTCGATCGCGTAGGCGCGCAGATATTCGCGCCCCGCTGCGGCAACGGCGGGATCGTTCGAGAAGATGCCGCAGAGCAGATCGCCGCGGAAGAAAGCGAGGGCGAACATCGCGCAGCCGAAGGCCGTCGAGACGGCGACGGCGATGCGCATGCCGCGTGTCGCGCGGTCGTAGCGGCCCGCGCCGCGGTTCTGCGCGACATAGGCGCTCATCGCGTGCTCAAAGGCAATCGGCGTCAGCATGATGAAGTTGCAGACCTTTTCCGCGACGCCGACGCCAGCCGAGGCGATGACGCCGAGCCCGTTCGTGATCGCGAGGATGACGAGGAAGGAGAGCCCGACGAGCAGATCCTGCATGGCGATCGGCAGGCCGAAGCGCACCGTCTGGCGGAGATAGCGCCTCTCGATGCGGAGCTTTTTCCGCGTGAAGGTGAAGGGAAGCGTCCGGCGGCTCAAAATGACGAACGAAATGACGACGCTGACCGTCTGCGAAAAGACCGTCGCGAGCGCCGCGCCCGCCGCGCCGAGATGAAAGCCCGCCACAAGCAGCAGATCGCCCGCGATGTTGCAGACGCTCGCGATCGCGACGGTCATCAGCGGGGTTTTGCTGTCGCCGATGCCGCGCATCACGCTGCCGAGGACGTTGTACGCGACGATCATGATCGAGCCCGCGCCGCAGATGGCGACATACCGGCTCGTTTCCGAAAAGGCCTCGGCGGGGGCGTTCATCGCCGATGCCAGCGCGCCGGAAAGCGCGGGCAGCAGGACGGTCAGCGCGACGCCCGCCGCGAGGAACATGACGATCGCGGTGCCGATGATATCGCCGCCGGATTCCCTGTCGCCCTCGCCGATCTTCTGCCCGAGCAGGATCGTCGTGCCCGTCGCGAAGGAGCTGAGCAGATGCGTGACGGTCATCATCAGCTGCGAGCCGATCGCGACGCCGGAAACGTCCGGCGCGGCGGCGTACTTGCCGACGACGAGCAGATCGACCGCCCCGTAGAGCGCCTGCAGGAACAGCGCCAGCAGGATCGGCAGCGTAAAGCGCAGCAGCGGCCCCATGATCGGCCCGCTGGTAAAATCGGTTTCCTGTTTCATCTGATCTCCTTCTATACGCAAAAAGCCGGACAAGGGAACGGGCGCTCCCGCCCATGCCTGATCCGACACCTTATCTTATAGCTACATGGGTTGCCCCGATGGTCAACCGCAAGGATATCATCTGCCCATCGGAATGTCAAGCCGTGCCGCCCTTGTTTTTTTGCCCGCGGCGGGGTATACTGGGTTTCGCAGGGCGGCGGGAGAGACGCCGCCGACCGGAAAGGAGACGATCGTATGGCAGAACAGATCGACCGCCGCGCGCTGATCATGGAGACGCTCGGCGAATTATGCGGCTCGGAGGAGTTCCCCGAGCTTTCGCGCATCGAGGCCGACGAGGACCTGACGGCCTTCACCGTGGCGCTCACCACCGATACGGTGACGACCGGCGCTTTCAATCTCGCGGCGATGCTGGAGATGTATTCGCGCTCCTACCGGATGCTGCAGGGGCTCGGCGAGGCGCGCTGCGCCGTCCGCTTCGTTTCGGCCGATACCGGCGACGTGATCGAGGAAATGAACTGACATCAAAATAACAAACACAGCGGAGCTGCCGAAGGCGATCGGCGGCTCCTGTTTTCTTGTCCGGAGCATTCCGCTGTTCCCGCCGCGGGGTCGGGGCGGATCGGACGGTAAGACGTCGCATTTTTATGCAGATTGTCAGAATTTCGGAACGTAATTCGTGACATTCAGAGAAAACATTCGAATTATCACTTTTAGACATGAAAGTGCTTGATTCTTTTTTGTCTATGTGCTATAAATTACATGTATGAGTGTGACCGGTGTTACATATGCGCTTATCTACCTACCTATTTGGTATATTGATTTGCGGCAAAAGAAACGATGAACAAGGAATAAATATTGTTTGAAACATTCTGTCAAATGATTGACACACATATATATATAATATAATGTGTTTGCTGTTTTTCATGCGATATTTCGATCGAAGGCTTCGCGGCCATCGCGCAAAAACGATCTGAGTTGAGACGCTTTTTGAGATTCCCCCCGTGCTATCATGTGGGCAGATCAAGCGATGCCGATCGAACGGAACCGACACGCAACGCTCTCCGATCCGGGACGGCCAGAGACCCACGAGACGGGATCGGAACAGAGAAATGGGATAACGATCAATGAGAAAACAAAACTCCTGTTCACAAAAAAGCCGCATCATCATATCCTGGATATGGCATGATTGTGTCAGAACACTGCACCGAAAGGAGGATTCTTCATGCATCAGAAACACAGCCTGACGAAGCGCTGGCTTTCTTTCCTGTTGGCCATCGCGATTTGCTTGAGCTTCCTTCCGTTTTCGGCCATCGCTGAAGATCACGCGGCAACCCCGACCGATATTCCTGCGAACGAGACCGTTGAAGCCGTCGATCCGGCGAACCCCGAGAATCCGGTGAACCCGGAGAATCCGGCGAACCCGGAGAATCCGGCGAACCCGGAGAATCCCGCGAATCCTGAGAATCCGGCGAACCCGGAGAATCCCGCGAACCCGGAGAATCCCGCGAACCCGGAGAATCCCGCGAACCCGGAGAATCCGGCGAACCCCGAAAATCCGGCGAACCCGGAGAACCCCGAGAATCCCGCCGCCCCCGCGGCGACGACCGCCCCCGTTATCGAGGAGCCCGAGATGCCCGAGCAGGAGCTGGAGGCTGAGACCGAGTCCGGCATCACCGTCATCGTCAAGGCCGACGAGGGCGCGCTGCCCGACGGCGCCGAGCTGAATGTCTGGGACCTCGAGGAGAGCGAGCTCTATGAGATCGCCGAAGAGGGGATGCCCGAAGACCTCGTTCTGACCGACATCACAGGCGTCGGCTTCTCCTTTGAGGACGCCGAGGGCGAGGAGATCGAGGCCGAGCAGGCCGTCTCCGTTACCCTGAAGCTCAAGAAGGCGCTCGAGGGCGAGGAGTACATCCTCCTGCACCGCATCGAGGCCGAGGAAGACGAAGAAGACGAGATCGAGGACACCGAGGAAATCGAAGAATCCGAAGAGCTGCCCGAGCGCACCGAGCTTGGTGAAGGCGAGGACGCCCCCGCGGCCGACGAGACAGAAGAAGACGACGACGAAGACGACGCTCCCGAGGTCGAGGAGATCGGCTCCGCCAAGGCGAAGTCTGCCGAATTTGAGACCTACACGGGCGAGACCTGCGTTCTGATCGGCGCCGCCGAGGAGAGAACGCTCACCGCCGATGACAGCACCTATGCGCTCAGCCTGACCTACACCGCCGAGGCGGGTCTCCCGCTGGACGCCGAGCTCTCCGTCGAGGAGCTGGCCCCCGGCACCGCGGAATATGAGAACTACGTCGCGCAGATCGCCGACGCGATCGAGCTTGACCCCGCGGATCTCGGCTACGCCAGACTGTTCGATACCGCGATCGTGAGCGAGCTGGACGGCGAAGTCCGCGCGCTGGACGGCAGTGCCCAGGTCGTTGTCGAGCTGCTCGATGATGATGCGAACGGGAAAGAGCTGCAGATGTTCCGCCTCGATGCGAATGCCGAGGCTGCCACCGCCCTCGATGCCGATGCCGACGGCGTAGAGTTCCGTTTCGACACGGATGACCTCTCCGTTTACGGCTTTGTCGCCGTGGAATACGGCGAGAACACGATCTCTGCCGAAATCGGCGCGCCCGCCGCGCCCGCTCCCGCCCCCGCCGCGAAGAAGGCCAAGGCGCTGTTAAAGGGCAACGCCAAGGCGAATGCCAATTCCAGCAACGGAAAGGGCAATGGCAACGGCAACGGCAGCCAGAGCCAGCCGCCTTATGAGAATACCGACATCACGCTGAGCGGCAAGATGCCGAAGAACGGCGTTGTCGTCGCGACGCCCGTCACCGTCACGATCGACGGGGAAGAGGGCGAGGAAGTCGCCGTCGCGTACGATATCAAGATCTACGCGAACGCGAAGCAGCAGGAGAAGGGCAAGACCTGGCAGCCCGCCGGCGACAAGATCAAGGTCACGATCAAGAGCGACGCTCTGATCGGCGCCGCCGATCCGAAGATTTACCACATGGAGACCGCCGAGAGCGCGCCCGAGCCTGTCGCGCTGCTCAAGAGCGGCAATGACGACGTTTCGTTCGAGGCGGAGTCCTTCTCCGTCTACGCCGTCACGGTGAACACGCTCGAAAAGGTGATCGCCGCCTCCGACGGCAACAGCTACCGCATCACCGTCACCTACGGCCCGGACGCCGGCATCCCCGCCGACGCCGAGCTGATCGTCGGCGAGCTTCCCGAGGATGAGAGCGTCGCCGATTACCTCAACGACACCGCGGCGGCTCTCGGGGCGGACGTTCACACGTTCGCCTACGCGAAGCTGTTCGATATCAAGATCGCGAAGGACGACGTCGAGTATCAGCCGAACGACAAGGTCACCGTCACGGTCGAGCTGCTCGACGACGATGCGAAGAACGTCACCGACGTGCACGTCGTCCACTTCAGCGAGAACGATGATCCCGCGGAACTCACCTCCACGACGACCGGCACGACCGTCACCTTCGAGACGGAGGGCTTCTCCGTCTTCTCGTTCACTGATTTCAGCCTGCTCGAGCGCATCGTCAAGGCTGTTCTCGGCGAAAAGAACGGCACACTCTATGAAAACGACGACATCATCCTGACGGGCAAGATGCCCGCGCTGGGCGTCGTCGAGGCGAAGCGCGTCGAATCCGTTGTCGACGGGCAGGAAGCGCTCATCTCCTATGATATCAAGGTTTACGCCAACATGCTGATGAAGCTGCTGGGCATCAACTGGCAGCCGAGCGAGGGCGCGATCACCGTCGCGCTCAAGAGCGACGTATTCGAGGGCCAGGAGGGCGAGCTCGAGGTTTACCACATCCCGGACGGCAGCGACGTTCCCGAGCTCGTCGCGAGCGTTCAGGCGGTGGATAACACCGTCACCTTCGAGGCGGAGAGCTTCTCGATCTACCCGATCGTCGTTCCCGCCGGCGCAAACTCCCGCGTCCAGTACAGATTCTGGTATTACGACATCGCGGAGGGTCTCTGGAAGGAGATCGGCTCGCAGTATTTCCGCTATAAGGACGTCATCAATTCCGATCCGAGCAAGATCCTCCATATCTACGATCCGGGCGTGCCCGGCATCTCCACCGACGGCCCGGACACCGTTTTCGAGGGCTGGCACCACGGTACGCCGGGCTCTGAAGACGGCAGCGTTCCCCCTGTTCTGCAGCAGGATCGCTCCTGGACGATTTCGGAGCTGGATGCCGAGCTGACGGAAAACGCCACAAACGAAGGCCAGGCGTATTTCACGATCGATGAAACGCACCCGATGAGGGTCATCGATATCTTCGCCAAGCTCAAGAACGTCTATTACATCACCTACGTGGATACGCGTCCCGAAAACGTTCTGGGCACCGATCTGGTGGCAAAGCTGGAGTCGGGCGATACGCTCTACCGCGCCAAGTCCGACCTCGAGCCCACGATGGAGGAGGGTGCGGTCCTCCTCGGCTGGCGTGAGCTGGACCTCATCACAGACAGCACCGCCCCGATCTATACCTCCGACACCGATCAGGTCATCGACCACAATCTCACCCTGGCGCCTGTGATCAACGGCGGCTGGTGGCTTGTGTTCGACGATAACGACCTTGTCGACGACGGCAGCGGCCACATGGTCAGCGGCGGCGCGAGCTTTACGCCCGCGGCCTTCTACATGGGCGCGGGCACGGCCAATCCGCAGCCGACGGTGGCTCCGCTCAATCCCGAGCGCAACGGCTATGATTTCGGCGGCTGGTATACGGACCCCGAATGCACGACGCCGTTCGTCTGGGGCGGCTATCTGAGCGCCAATACGACCGTCTACGCCAAGTGGACGCCGGGCGACAACAAGTACACCGTGGTCATCTGGAAGCAGAAGAAGGACAACGCGAGTTCCTATGACTATTACGACAGCTACACGATCGGCGTCAACGCCGCCGGCAAGCCCGACGGCTCGGTCAAGACCGCCGAGACCGTCTACCTGAACAATTCCTACACCACGCTGTACGGCAGCACGTTTGAATCCAACCCCAAGAATCTCGGAACGCCCGGCGCGGGGAATATTAATTTCGATGCCAACAACGAGGCCAAGGCCGGCTTCCATTACAACGAGGCTGCCTCCGATCAGAGCGTGGTCGTCAAGGCCGACGGCACCACTGTGCTGAACGTCTACTACGACCGCAACGAATACACTGTTCGGTTCTTCTTTGCCCGGAAGCAGCTTGATCGTTGGGGAAATCCGACCGGGCGTTTTGCCGTATCGACATTAGGAGGAACTTGGTTTAATTCACCCAATGCTGCGAACAATCAGACGTGGCAGAATTATGTCGCAACTGTCGGGAATAACAACGCTATCAATTGGCAAAATACGGGATCAGAGACATCCAGAATAAACACTATCTGCACCTATCCGAATGTCCAGTATGAGGATTCCAACGGCTTTCGGTATTGGTACTATCCGGTGACGGCCCGCTATGGAGAACCGCTGGCCATCGATGAGTGGCCTGACTATGATTATTTTCCTTTGAATTCCCCTGCCCTCGTCAGCTGGTGGATGATGCGCAACGCCCAAAACTATTCTGTCAATACAGTAACCAACTCTTACAAGGATACAGTCAAGGGCCGCGTCATGGTTCTTGATGAGAAGGTATTGGGCGATCTGAACCGTCATCCGGACGCAGACAGTACAAAGGATAATTTCCTGATCGCTCGTTTTGGCTCAGGAAACACATGGACCTACCATATCTACAAAGAGGCTCTGCCTTCGTACACCGGACCAACCGTACCATACAACAATAAAACCTATTATCTCGACGAGGATGTTACGGCTAAATCAGGCTCCCCCGCATCAGGGCAGAGCGCGCCGGTATATGCGGGCTTTGAGACACCGGAGAGCGGTGTCAACGGAAACGATAATACACATGTGGTTAGTTTCTACTACAACCGTATTCCCTATGATCTGGTCTTCCATACCAACAACGCAAGCAACCAGAACATCACGGTTTCCGTTCCGTATGAGCAGTCGCTCGCGTCCTATGCGGGCCAGAGCGCAGGCCAGAAGCCCGGCCACTATTTCAAGGGCTGGTACTCCACAAGCGCCTTCAGCGAGGCCTTCGATTTCTCCCAGAAGATGCCGGATCACAACATGGTGGTCTACGGCCAGTGGAAGATGGAGCGTACCCGCGTGGTCATCGTCCCCGGCGCAAACAACGTCGATATGGGCTCGCAGGGCCTCTCCTTCCGTGTCGATTACGACGAGCGCGTTTCCGGCAACCTGATGGAAAACGCCACGCGCTTCGGCTACATCCTGGACGGCTGGTACACCGATCCCGATTTCACGAATCGTTTCCACTTCGATACCCCGATCACCGGCTCGGTGCCGGGCATCCACAGGGACTACCATACGGCGGTCCGCTGGGCTGATGAACGCGTTCAGTACGGCGACGACGACGAGGACCATGAGAATGTCCGCAATATCCTGATCCTGTATGCCAAGTGGAGGCCCGATACCACCGTCAACGGCTGGAACGTGATCTACGACGCCGGCGACGGCGCCGTGCACGACACCATGGGCAGCCTTGTGACGCGCATCCCCGTGGACAACAAGCTGTATCAGCTGAAACCCGGCCTGCAGATCAAGGTCGGCGGCGCACCCACCGGCTACAACACGGACCTGTACACCTTCCAGTGCTGGAAGCTGGTGGATGAGAACAACAACGTCGTCACCGTCAAATCGGATCTGATCGGCGGCACCAAGGATACACTCATGCCCGGCGACTTCTTCTACGTCGATGAGGATGTGATCGCGGGCCACACCTTTGCGGAAGACCCGAACAACCCGAACATCCATTATCTGCGTCTGAAGGCTTTCTACACGCCCACGGGCGCCGCCGGAAACTTTACGACGATCACCTACGACGGCAACGGCTTTAACGATCCGCGCTATCCGAGCGGCTCACTGCCCGTTCACGGCAAGACGCTCGACGGCTCGCTGAGCACCACTGTCACCCTCGATACCCTTGTCAACGCCACGCTGGTGCTTCCCACCGAGGAAGACTTCTATCTCGACGGCTACCGGCTGATCGGCTGGTCGCTGATCGAGGGCAAATATGACCACCAGATCTCCGAGGAACAGGCATGGAACAACGCGCACCCCGCCGAAGACTCCATCTATTACCAGGACCTCGATGTGGACGGGGACGGCGTCGTCGAGAGGATCCACTTTGCCCCCGGCCAGGAGGTCGCGGCGGATCAGCTGACGCAGAACGCCCACAATACGGACGCCAACACCCTCTACGCCATGTGGAAGCCGAAGACCTACACCGTCACCGTCAAGCAGGTGGTGGAGGACGGCGTTCAGAACAGCGATTTCAGCTACCGCTATCACTCCGGCGTGGAAAATGCCATGCCGAACGCGAACACCTACTCCACTCTGAATCTGAGCGGAGACGCCGAGCAGACGTACACGAACCTGTCGCCGAGAAACACG
>JAEEGL010859795.1_pt1 | contig 10590 bp, 9 predicted proteins | sample 9134231 | NCBI WGS metagenome assembly JAEEGL01 (sample SAMN16246548, study PRJNA631951) | gut metagenome | biome: gut microbiome; feature: rumen; material: fiber-attached | host: Bos | place: Iran: Karaj | collected 2018-10
AGAAACATTTACTTTAGAAAATGGTAATACAGATTTAAGTAAAACAATACTTAAAAATAGCAATATTACTATTGAAAATGCATCTATAGCTAAAAAGTTTAAAATAGATTATAAATATAAAGTGAGTGATACAGAAGCTATTGATTCATATGAATATATTTATGCACCACTAGATACTAATATAGATAAATCATTACTTAAAATAACAGGTGAATTATCTTTAGGTGAAGGTATTAATATAACAGATTTATATGATTTAATTAATACATACGGTTATATTAAATATGAATTAAATGGTCAAACTAAAAAATTATATACATTAAATAAAGTAAATCCATCTTATACTAAATCATCTAAGACTTTATATATAGGTGTACCTAGTGATATAGGAAAAGCAAGCAGTGTATCATTAATTTTAAATATTAGAGGTAAAGAGTATACTTATAAAATTAAGTAATACTCTTTTACTTTACACTATAAAATGAAAAAAATATTTGATATTTAAAAAATGTGATATAATTAATTTAGAGGTGTTTTTAATGAATAACATAGATATTGAAAAAATAAAAAGAGAAATAAAAGTAAAAGTTGGTGGTACTGTAGTTTTTTGCGGATTGCTATTAACTTTAATGGGATGTGGAAAAACTAATAATGATACTGTAGTTACACCAGAACCAGATACTACAATTGAAACAGTTGTAGAACCAGAAGATGAGATTACTATACCTACAGTTGATGTAAGTGATAATGAAGAAATAGCACCAGTGGAAGATGATAATAAACTTCCTGAACCTACATTTGTACAAACAGGAGATAATAGTTATACATTATATGTAGATTGTCAGGATAATTCAAATGCTCCAGAAATACAAGCGGTTTTAACGATAGGGGATTCGTCTTGCATTTCGAATTACGCAGAAGAATTTGGTATATCAGAAAATTTGATAATTGCTACTATGGCATATGGAATTCAAGACAATTCAAATGATTTGTTACTGTCAAATTTGGATAATTATAAGGAAATTGAAATGTCTATGATTGATTTTTGTGGTGATACCCAAATTATAGTTATTACTGATGAACCGGATTCTCATGTTGAAGCCTATACGTTAGAACCGAAATCAGATGCATTTATGTTTCATAATATATTTAAAGCATACACCGCAATTTTGAGAGATTCTATTAGCAGTACTAATGGTAATATTTCTTGTGCTGTGGCAAGAACATACGCAGGTCCAGAAGCTTGGGAACAAGTAATGAGAGAATGCATGGACGCAACAGGTTTAACTGAAGAAAAAATATATGCTTACTATAATGCGGATGATGTATTACAATACGATACATTAGGCTTATGTGATCATGAGTGTGCAAATACAATTATGTCTTATATAGGCGATGAACCTATAGTAATTCAAAATTATGGTACTGATCGTATAGAATCAGTAGATACTTATACTATTGAAAGATCTAAAGCTTTACGCTTAAGATAATAAAAAATAAATACAAATTACATATATTGTGATTTGTATTTTTTCTTTATAAAATGAGTAATTTGCTCTTTGAAATAAATGGATTTTATGGTATAATTATATAATGGAGGCTAGGATATGAAAAAGAAGATAATATTACTAACTTTATTACTTATATTTCCTATATCTGGTAAGGCCTTAGATTGTAGTTATGCTGAGCAAGCTAGATTAAGAAAAATAGCTTCAAATGTAACTACATCATATGAATATGTAGAAAATGGAGATAATGTGAGTTTTAATATAACTTTAACTAACGTTACTAATGAAATATATATCCATGATAATGTTACGGGAAAAGATTATTATTTCAATAATTCAAATGAAATTAAAATAAATGGATACGGGCCTGGCACTAATATTAGATATTTGATATATCCAACAAAAGGTAATTGTACAAGTTCATATCTAGCAAACAAATATGTTAATTTACCATACTATAACAAATACTATAAAGATCCTTTATGCGAAGGTAAGAATTATAGTATATGTGGTAAATGGCAAAGAGTGACTTTATCATATGATGAATTTGTTAAAACTATAAATGATTATGATAAGAAAAAAGATGAAGGAATAAAAGAAGAAATAAAAGAAGAAAAGAATAACGTATTTGATATAATATCAAAATTTATATTTGATTACTATATCTTCATAATAGCTGGTGGTGCATTAATATTTGTACTAACTAGTTTACTAAAAAAGAAGAAAGCTAAATTTGATTTTTAGGAGGTGGGCTATGAAAAAGAAAATATTATGTTTGATACTGATTTTCACTGCAGTGTTCGGATTTACTAATAATGTTAATGCAGCACTATGTATTGACATGGAAACTGGTGATACTCACCCATGTGCTACTGGTGATGTAATGATGGTTAGCGAAGGAACATTAGATGAAAATGGCACTTGTGAGTGGGGCGGATATTCTGGAATGCGACAAAACGGTAGTGTAAACGCTGTTAGATTGACTATAGTTGATAAAATAGATGGGCACAGGGTGTCTGCTTCAGCTGATTTTACGAATCGTGACGCTGCACCATCCGTCAATATAACGACTGCGAATTTACCTTTTTCTAATGCTAGGTATCAAAGTACTGAGAAAAAAACGAGAAATGAAATATTATCTTCCGGCACAGGTTATACTCTTACAAGTACGAAACCAACTATATATTATTGGGCTAATCTTCCGGATTTTGGTGGCGACGGCCGTGGCGGTGCTACTTTGAAAAATTATTTTTTAACGAAATTTGCTGCTATTGATACTATTGACATGGTTAGAATATTTGAAATTCTAGGATATGATGGGTACAAGAATGGTTTAATTTACGAGAATCATGCTTTACTTGTTGAACCGCTTTACAATTTCTTTGTAAGTTCTCCGTACAATGTTAGAACGAGTAATGCAAGAGATGGTTTAGAAAGAGTCCAATATGAATTGCCTGAATCTACACGTACAGAAACTATAAAACATATGGGCGCTCATAATGCGTGGGTTCAAAAGGCTAATGCTGATGGTTTTGGATTCTTACAAGAACAAGCTCTAAAAGCTGAACAAGCTGCATGGTTTTTACTTCATCCGGTTAAGAATAACAGCTGTAAAAATAAAATGAAAAGGACAAATAAACTTTCCGGTGCAACTGATTATTGGAATTTTAGCACGACGTTAGACTTTTATGAAGAGTGCGTAAAGACGTCAAAAAAGATGTATGATTCAGGCAATGTGAGTAAAGCAACTTCGGGACTAACTTGTGATATAAAAAAATCATATTATTATGGTACAGCTTCTGAAATATGGTATATGATGAAAAGTACGAATGACCCGTTATATACGTACAAAGCTGGATATGGCGGATCTATTGAAACGATTTCCTTAAATATAGGCGGCCATGTTCATGATGACGACAATATTGCTGGTCTAATGAACGCTAATCCGATATTGGGCGAGTCAAATAGATACACGATTATGAACCACGTAGAAGAAAATTATGGATTGGGTACAATTCATGTTTGGATGAAATATATTATGGATGGATGCCCAGATGGCGAATGTGATATTCCAAGTACCTGTCCAGATGGTAGCCCTATTCCAGAGGATGGCATATGTCCTGATGCTACTCCATCCACTTGCCAATATCCTGTAACAGTTACGGTATCTAATGATTGTACCGAAGGACAAGGTGGTACAGTTGAAGATGGTGCGAGCTGGAAATGTGTATTTGAAGCAATAGATGCTCCGAAGAATTCGTATCTAGGCGAATTTTATTATCCATCTAATAATACTGAATTTGTTGGCAATCCTTATTGCAATGTAGCTTGCAAAGAATCTATTAGATATGAGTTACCTGCGACTTTTGAAGAAGTAGCTGGTAGAAGATTTTCGATAGGAATCAGCAATGAATACGGCAGCACATCAACTCTTATTCCTAATACGATAATAGGCCAAACGACTTGTAGTACAGCATATCTTGGATCTGCTGAAAATTTAAGAATTGCATTAATTAATTTCCCACAATTTGCTATAGATTATAAAAATGCTAATGACAAAGTTGCAGAAGCTTGGGATAATTATCAAATTGCTTTAACTAAAGATAAATCAGCCTCTAATCCTTCACAAAGAATCGAAGGACAATATGGTGGGGATCATCAATGTAATGATTTTGAAGATCATTGGGTTGTGACAAATCAAGCTGCAGTAGATGCGTGTCATGCACTGTATGCAGCACTTGGTATTGCTGATGCAAGTCCGTGTGATGCGAATGCTACGATAGAAAACCAACCTACTAGAGTACCTAGAGATAGATGCCCTGCTGGACATTTCGAAGATGATGGTAATCCTACATGGACATATACAACTGTTATAGGTACTCCATATAGATACATAGATCGAAACGGAAATAGATATGATATAAAAGAAACTTATGAAACAAGTAGTTGTGGCCATCATAAAGGTGGTAAACCTGATTATGGTGTTGCTACTTTAAAACAAATTTATCAAAATGCTGTTAATTATCGTGATAATTTGCTAAAAATGCTTAACATGTGTAATAACTATCAAAGAACATATAGTGAATTCCAACCTAAGTTGTCGTTTGCTTATAGCGAAACTAAATACAAAGGATCATATGAACTTGCAGCTACTTCTAAGACGGAATCTATAACTAACTATCTTGTTGATAATCAGATAGTTGATTATAACAGATGGGATACTGTTGGATTTGACTCTAGTTCTTCAGTTTATAAATATGATTTAAATCTTGTTAAAGGTAGAAAAGGTTATATAGATAGATATGATTGTAATACTGATGGTACAAGATGTACATTAGTGCCAGGAGGAACTGAGTATCCTACAAATGTTTCTGCTATAAATATTACAACTAAAACATATAACTACGAGTTGCCTAGCAATGCTAATAGATATATTGCTAAAAACGGTGTGTCTTATAATAGTTCATATGACGCTGAACTATCTAATTATCCATATATAGATAGTGGACATAGTAGTGCACCTATAAATTATGAAACTCCAGGTGGATGGTATCATTACTATTATGAATACTATTATGCTAATGGTACTGCTAATCTATTTGGAACTAATCAAAAATTCTTAAAATACGATTTGGTTCAACCTGGTGGTCAATCAAGTTATAACGGGTTGACTATGGCAGATAATTTACTATATCACTGTATATACAAAGTTAATTGTGGAATTATGCCATGTGAGCCAAGTAACACTTGTCCAGATGGTTCAGAAATGCCACCTGATGGTAAATGTCCAGATTATACAATAGAACATAGAATATGCCCTAGTGGTGTACCAATGCCTATTAGTGGACATTGTCCAGATAATAAGGGAATTAATATAATCTATAGAACAATATCATTAAATGACCCGTTCCCAGGTGAACATGGAGAAGGTAGAGCTGCAGGTGCTAACTGGAATGGTGAAGCTACTGTACTTGGAACTAGAATGAGTTTCATAGATGCTTATATTACTAATAATAGAGGCGTTTCAACTGAAAAAGTATATCAAGAAACTCCAATGTATCAATTTACTCTAACTCCTGCTAATATAAGAGCTATAAGAAAATATAATAGATCTACAGGAAATGATTACAATGACTATAACTTTGAATGTAGTAATGGTAAATATTGTAAGAGTGAATTCCTAGAAGAAGGTATCGGAAATGGATATTTTGGATTCAGTTCAAAAAATCCAAATGGTGGAAGTTGCTTCAATGCATATTCTACTGATTGGGAATCTTGTAGATACTCTAGTATAGGAGGTTAGATATGAAAGAATCGTTTTGGGGTATATTTGTTATAACTGTTGGTGTTGTATGTATATTCTTGATTTATATGTTTCAAGATATAACTAATACCGATGAACATAACTATACATTACTTAAAGAAACAACTGAAGGTGCTATGATCGACGCTGTCGATCTAGCAGCCTACAGAAATGAAGGAATAATAAGAATAGATAGAGAAAAATTTGTAGAGAACTTTTTAAGAAGATTTGCTGAGGATGCATCTTTATCAAAAAGTTATCTAATATCTATCTATGATGTTAATGAATATCCACCTAAAGTAAGTATTAGGGTTTCGTCAATCGCGGGTGGAGCTGATGCATTATCTGGAGATATAATAAACTTCGATATAATGAATCAGTTAGATGCGATATTAGAAACGCCATATTAGAAAGATAGGAAGGGAAGAATATGAATAATATATTAATTGGTTTAAAAAGATTTATAACTAACAAAAATACAGTTACAGTAATCGCTGTAATCGTAATATTAGGATTATTATATTGGGGTTATACATCTCAAATTAATGCATCCGTTAGTCCAGTTTCAGTTCCAGTAGCTAAACAAACAATTCAACCTAGAACTGAAATTACATCTGATATGATTACTCGTATCAAAGTGCCTAAAATAGCTGTATCAGAAAATGTTATTACAACAACTACATCTATTATAGGTAAATATACTAATATAAATGTAACAATACCTAATGGTGGTATGTTCTACAAAAATTTATTAGTTGAAAAATCAGCATTACCTGATTCAGTATTCACTGCTGTTAAAGATGGTGAAATTCCATATCAATTTAGTGTTAACATGGAAACTACTTATGGAAACTCAATTTTCCCAGGTAATAAAATTGATATCTACATGAAAGCTATTGATGATAATGGTCAAATCATGGTAGGTAGATTATTAGAAAATGTTGAAGTATTAGCTGTTAAAGATTCTGCAGGAAGAAACGTATTTGAAAATACAAGTGAAACTAGAACACCAGCATATTTAATATTTGGTGTACCTGAAAGAATCCATATCTTACTTCGTAAAGCTGTTTATTTAAAAAGCTCAGGAGTAGAAATATTCCCAGTTCCACACGGAGGAGTTATCCCAGTAGAAGGTGGATTACAAGTAGATATTACAGAATTACAAAACTATATCGAATCTAGAACTGTTAACTTACTTACTGAAGAATTAAATCAAGCTACTGAAGAAACAGTTCCAACAGAAAATACTGAAAATACAACTCAAAACACTAATCAAAGTGCAGAATAGTAGGTGATACTATGGACGATAATGTATTTCAACAAGTAGATTTCGGACCTTTAAAGGAATATCTTGATAACGATGACGTTACAGATATTTCTTACTCACAAGGTCAAATACATTTAAAGACATTATCACAAGGTAATTTCCGTGTTGAAAATCCTGCTGTTGATAATGCTTTTATGGAAAAGATGGCATTTCAATGTGCTAATGCGATGGGTAAAACATTTAACATGGCACATCCAATGCTAGATAGTGAAAGTGCAGAATTACGTATGAATTTCATTCATGATTCAATATCTAGAAATGGTATTGCATGCGTTATTCGTAAGACACCAGCTAAAATCAGATTAGAAAAACAAAAATTATTAAATGAAGATTATATTACAGAAGATATACATGATTTTCTATTAACATGTATTCAAGGTCACTGCAACATAATTGCATGTGGTGAAACTGGTTCTGGTAAAACTGAGTTTATTAAATACTTAGCTTCTAAGATACCAGAAAATGAAAAAATTATAACAATTGAAGATACACTTGAACTTCACTTAGATAGAATATTTCCACATAGAGATATTGTTACATTAAAGACTAATAATATTGCATCTTATTCAGATGTATTAGTAGCCTGCATGAGACAAAACCCTATTTGGATACTTTTATCCGAAGTCAGAAGTGCGGAGGCTGTTACAGCTGTACGTAACTCTATATCTTCAGGACACTTTATCTTATCAACTATCCATGCTGATAAATCTGCTTCTATTCCTATGCGTATGTATAGTTTGCTAGAGACTAGTCAAGATGTTGATCAGTTCTTAACTACTGTATATAGATATATTCAATTAGGTGTATGTATAAGAGGTAGACAAGATAAAGCTACAAAGAAATTTAAAAGAGAAATTGCAGATATTTCTGAATTCTATGTTGATGAAAATAACATACCAAAAAGTCATTTAATCTATAGAAAAACTATAGATGGTAGAATTATGAGAAGTAATCCTACTAAATACTTAATTGATTATTTGGATGCACAAGGTATTACATTACCTAAGATTACTGAAAGTAACACTATAGATGATGAAGCACCTGAACTTCCAAAAGGTATGAGTTTCAAAAACGTAATTAATAATCCTGTTGTTGGAGATGAAAAGAAAGTGGTTGCAGAACCTACAGTAAATCCTATGGGACAAGCTCCTGTAAGACCTATTCCTGAAGTTCAAGTAGCACCAACTCCACAACCAGCAGCCCCTAACGCTGCGGTACCAAATGGTATAAATTCAATTTTTGCTGGTACACAAAATAACGGATAAGGAGGGATGATATGTCACCTTTCGTGATATTTCTTATAATAGCTTTCATAATTTTGTTTGTTATATTATATCGTAGACAAAACAAAGAAAGCGTATATAAATTTATAATCAGACAAGGTAAAAGTTTATATGATAAATATGCACCATATTCATATAAGACAATACGTGAAAAGGTTAAAGATTTAGGTCAAGAATATACAACAAAAGAATATGCCATTCAAATAGCTATATTTGCGGCTGCTTCTGCTGTTATATCTTATCTATATTTCTATAACTTAATTATATGTATAATATATATGATAGCTGCAGTATCAACTATCCCTTACTTATCTTATTTAAGATGTAAGAGATTATATAGTGAATTTATCTTTGAACAAATTCAAGTATATACTACTAATACAATTATGGAATTCGCAACTACACAATCATTCGTTAAATCAATTGAAGGTGTATACAATTCTGGAGTATTAGAAGATCCTGTAAAAAGTGATGTTAAAGTAATGCTTGACCTTGCTATGCAAAATGGTTCAATCGATGAATCATTAGCTTATATGAATAATAAATATGATTATTATATGGTTAGAAATATGCATCAATTATTCCTTCAAATTACTAATGAAGGTTCTAAAGATGCTTCAGGACCATTGGAAAATATGTCGCTTGATATCGACCAATTAGTTGAAGGTGTTTATAGAGATAGAATGGATAGAGCTGCATTTCATAAAAAGTTCTTACAATTCGGTATTGTACTTTACTTAATGGTTATGTTAGTTCAAATGATGATAGGTGTAGAATCATACATCAAATTACTTGAAAGTCCTTTGATACAACTTCTATTACATATCGTCGTACTTCTAAATTCATACTTCTTAATAAGCGGTGAAAAATACTATAATGAGAATGTAGGTGAAGAATAATGAGTATAGGTATTATGTTTATTGTCATTGGTGCGCTTACATTATTCATAATGTGGTACAACAAAAGAATTAATTTTAATAGATTTATTCAAGAAGCTGAACCTTATTTCAGATTCTTAATGGAAGATGATTATGAATTCTTATTAACTATTAAGTATAAAACAGCTGATTTAGATATCAATAAACTTTATAGTGCAAGAGTAAGAAATGGTTTGATTACAATAGTTGCATTAGTATTCTTATTCTTAAGTGATTTTAAATTTGTATATGCCTTACTTGCAGTAGCAGGTGGATACTTAGTATTCAAACAACCATATATGAGTTTAAAAAATTACTATAAAGCTAACTTACATAATATAAATTTAATGCTTCCATATTACTTAAAAAGTTTGGAAATATTAATTCAACATTATACTGTTCCAGTAGCTTTATCAAGATCAATTGATACAGCTCCTGAAATATTTAAACCAGGTCTTAGAAGATTAGTACAAAAAATAGAAGCAGGTGATTCTTCAGTAGATCCATATATGGATTTCGCGAAAGAATATCCTGTTAGAGATTCTATGCGTATGATGCGTCTATTATATAGACTTGGATTAGGTTCTCAAGAAAGAAAAGAAGAACAATTAATGATGTTTTCGAGAACCGTATCAACATTACAAAATAAAAGCCGTGAACAAAAATATCAAGAAAGACTTGATAAGATGGAAGGTAAAACAATGGTTATGCTTTTCTGTACAGGTGGTGGAATCTTAGTTATTCTATTATTTGCGATGATGAGCATGATGAATTTATAATATTGTTTATTAATATTAAAATATGTTATAATATAAATAGTAGGGTGGTGATAAAATGAAAGAAGCAGCAGGTGAAGCAAACATGACAGTTATTACAATTATCTTAATAACTGCAATTGTAGCAATAGCTACTCCATTAATTACAAACGTAATGAAAAATTCACAAAGAAGAACATGTTGTTTAAGTGCTGGTGCGACTGGAACAAGTGGATCAGGATGTGCTGGTGACTATGATGAAGCAGCATACAATGAATGTATGTCAGATAATAAAGGTGAATAATAAAAGAAAACAATAAAGAGGTGGTATTATGAAGGAGAGTATTGGTTTAACATTTACAATTAATATTATGATTGTATTTATTTTAGTAGCCATGGTATTCGTAACTGGTATATTAAGTTATACTAAAGCCTTCAAAGCTGCCTCTTTAATTGTTAAATCTTTGGAAAGATTCGAAGGCTATAACGAACTTGCC
>JAEEGL011459612.1_pt1 | contig 10590 bp, 8 predicted proteins | sample 9134231 | NCBI WGS metagenome assembly JAEEGL01 (sample SAMN16246548, study PRJNA631951) | gut metagenome | biome: gut microbiome; feature: rumen; material: fiber-attached | host: Bos | place: Iran: Karaj | collected 2018-10
AATCACCACTGCGACGGATACCACGTGCAAAGTGCTGGAAATCATTAAAAGGCTTTTCTGACTCAAAGCTCATTTTTGTATCCTCAAATTAGATTACATATACAAATACAAAATTCATGGAATTATATGCTTTTTTTTAGTTTATGTGTAGCATTTGTTGAAATTATTCTCGGTCTCATTCTAATAGCTGATTATCAAGGAAAAATGAAAGCTATCTCGCAAATTTATACATTAATATAAAAAAGCAGTTTTTTAACATTTTGAACTTTAAGATAAAAAAATTAAAAAAATGATTTTTTGTAATAAAAATAGCTAATAAAATTGAGTGTTTACAGGCACTTTGTTAGAATTAGCATATTAGTATATGAAATCTGCATTTAAAAACTAGCGCAGAGATTTAGATAATAAGTAATGTTCTCTTAGGACACTAGAGTAGAAGTCATATATAAAGAAAGGCTTTTACCGACTGATTGTGCAAACTAAAGAGCAAAGGGCATAAGGTGTATCTATATACTGTCGCCCTTTTTTGCTATTAAATAGCAGAGGAAACTTCTCTTTAGAGATGAGAAGGTCTGTGTATTAAGTATTTTTGGATTTTGGAGCTTATTAAATGACTGTTGCTGTTGGTGAAGAGGAGAAAATCCCTCGCAACTTTATTACCGACATTATTGATGATGATTTAAATTCAGGTCGCCATGACCATGTTGCAACCAGATTCCCTCCAGAACCAAATGGTTACCTTCACATTGGTCATGCTAAATCAATCTGTCTGAACTTTGGTTTGGCAAGAGACTACAAAGGTACATGTAATTTAAGATTTGATGATACCAACCCTGAAAAGGAAGATATGGAATATATCAATTCCATTCAGAGAGATGTTCAGTGGCTTGGTTTTAAGTGGACTGAGATCCGTCATTCATCAGACTATTTTGATCGTCTGTATGGCTATGCTTTAGAACTTATTGATAAAGGTCTTGCATATGTTGACGAGCTTTCTCCTGATGAGATTCGTGAATATCGTGGTACTCTGAAGGAGCCTGGCAGGGAGAGTCCTTACAGAAATCGTTCAATCGAGGAAAACCGCGCTTTATTTGAGAAAATGAAGGCTGGTGAATTCAAGGAAGGTCAGGTTTGCTTAAGAGCAAAGATTGATATGGCTTCTCCATTCATCTGTATGCGTGATCCTGTTATTTATCGTGTAAGATTTGCAGAGCATGCAATTACCAAGGATAAATGGTGTATTTATCCTATGTATGATTTTACACACTGCATTTCTGATGCAATCGAAGGTATTACTCATTCTATCTGTACTCTTGAGTTCCAGGATAATCGTAGGCTGTATGACTGGGTTTTAGAGCACATTTCCATTAAGGCACGTCCACATCAGTATGAGATGAGCCGTCTGAACCTTGAAGGCTCAATCACCTCAAAGCGTAAATTAAACCTTCTTGTAAAAGAGGGCATTGTTGACGGATGGGATGACCCTCGTCTGACAACCATTTCTGGTCTGCGCCGCAGAGGCTATACTCCTGCATCAATCAGAGAGTTCTGCCGTCGTATCGGTGTAACCAAGCAGGAAAATGTGGTTGAGATGAGCGCTCTGGAGTCATGCATCAGAGATGATCTGAACAGAAATGCTCCTCGTGCTATGGCTGTTTTACATCCAATTAAGCTGGTTATTGATAACTATGGTGAAGAAGGTGTAACAGACACCTCTTATACCATCAGCAATCATCCTGAGCGAGAAGATCTGGGTACCAGAACTATTACCATCAGCAAGGAACTTTATATTGATGAGGCTGATTTCAGAGAGGAAGCAAACAAGCAGTACAAGCGTCTGAAGTTAGGTCATGAGGTTCGTCTGCGCAATTCTTATGTTGTTCAGGCTGTATCCTGTGAGAAGGATAGTGATGGCAAGGTTACTGTTGTTCACGTTGTAGCAGTACCAAACTCTGTAGGTGCTACCATTGAAGGTCATAAGCCAAAGGGAGTTATCCACTGGGTTGATGCAAACAACTGCTATCGTGGAAAGGTAAATTTATATGAGAATCTGTTTAACGTACCTAATCCAGGTGCAGCAGAGGATTTCCTTTCAACTGTAAATAAGAACTCTAAGATTGAAATTGAGAATGCTGCTTTAGAGGCAAGTCTGAAGAATGCAAAGGTAGGTCAGAGTTTCCAGTTCGAGAGAGAAGGTTATTTCTGTGTCGACAGCAAGAATTCTACTGATGAGAAACCAGAGTTTAACTTGACTGTTGCCTTAAGAGAGACCAAAAAAGTTTCTGTATAACAAACGATAAGTGGAAGAAGGAGTAAGTACACTATGTCAGATTTTGAAAATGACAACGCTCAGAAGGCAGAGGATAAGGTTGCGCCTCCACCAGGCAGTGACTATGAAGTTGCATTCACTTATCATTCTGACAATCAGCTTGAAAGAGCATACGACAAGGCTGAGCATTGGGTAAAGGTAGGCGTACGTCCAAATCAGATCTTCTTAGATGACAGATCAATGGGTGTAATCAATTTCCGTAAGGAAATGAGAGATCCTCTACTAATCCAGGCTGGTGTAGAGCGTTTAATTGATTTCAGATGTTCTCTGACTCTTTCAGATACTGATGTTGACGCTGTTTTCTCCAGTGTTTGCTATTATGAACCTGGTTCAGAGCCAACATATATCAATGCTTATGACCCAGAGCTTTCATCAATCAAAGAGGTTTTAAACATGGTAAGTACTAATCTGTTTAATTACTTACAGAAACCTCTTCTTCAGCAGGATGAATAATTAGCTTTAATCAATGGAGCATCGCTTTATAAAGCGGTGCCCCAAAGCAAAGAGCAGTACTGTCCCAAATGCCGCTATAGAGCGGAGGGATTGGTATTCTGTTCTCTCAGTTGTCCTGGTTATGTTGGATGCAGTTAATCCAGGGATAACTTAAAAAATGATAATTAAACTGATATCTATTTAACTGCATTTATCAGATATCATCAGAACAAGTATTAAGATACAGGAGTATTTAGGTGACAAAGTATAAGTTAGATAAACTTGCTTTAGTCGTAACTGTAATGGCAATGCCAGCTCTTACCATGACAGGCTGCGTTACTGTAAAGGACTATTACCAAGAATATTTTGGTATGGACAAGAGTACAAGAGAAGTTACAGGCTATTACGAGCACGTTGATTCGAAGATCTACAGAAATACTCTTGTTGTCCCTGAAGGTTTGGATAATCCAGGTACTAATCAGGAACTGGTTATTCCTCAGGTTAATGCCAAAGCCCTGCACGGTCCTTTAGGCGAGGCTGTTGATGTTCGTCCTCCTACCGCTCCATACAGATCTGACATGGGAATTCATACTCAGTGGATCGACGGTGAGGCTATTGTCTGGTTTGAGAGAAACGGCTCACACGGTATTCACTCGGAAGATGATGCCTGGATGCTGTTAGCTTCAGTTTTAAAACACATGAATATCGGTGTAGGCAAGATTGCTCCTGGTCAGTATCTGTTAACTACAATTTCACGTGATTTTACCGAATTCGGTAAGCCTTACGATGCAACTGATGCTGATGTAGGTCTTAAGAAATACAACCAGATTTATCAGATCCGTGTCGGAAGAAATTCTGATGGTTCCTTAGGTATCGCTTCTAAACTTATCGGCTCAATGACTTCTTTATCCTCTGGCAAGGGTATGGAAGATCTGCTTGATATGATCGAGCAGGAACGTTTTGCTATGGGCTTTGCCAACAATATCATTCACGAAATCGATGCTAAGCAGCATGAAGCAGAGGTTGATCCTGATAATCTTGTTGTTTCTCTTGGTAAGGACCACAACAGACATCAGGCAATTATTGTTGAGGCCCCATTTGAAACCACTAATGCTATCCTGGAAGGCCTGTTCGACAAGTGCGGCTGGAAGGTTCTAAAGCACTCAGTTTCAAAGGCTTTATATGATGTTGAGGTTCAGGACAATACTGATAACTGGACTAATGTACACGGCAGACGTCTTCTGGACATTAATACCGGTAAGTATAAGATCCGTGTTGGTATCCACCAGAAGAAATACAGTTCAATTACCTTCTACAATGAGAAGGATAATCCAATTCCAGATCAGGAGATTTCAAGACTGTATCCAGGCTTTGCTGACGTGCTTGTTGAGGAATTCAAGTCTTACTCAGGCGCTCAGGCTGTTAAGGTACAGGCTAACTAGTTTATCTCTTCTAGATAATAAAATCCTAAGGCGTACTATTGCACAGAGCGGTAGTACGCTTTTTGTTTTGTAAGTGGTGAGAAATCAGCCTCCGAGCAGGGATAGAATTACACTCTTGCTGTTGTTGATTCTTGAGAATAAAGCTGCAATTATCTGTTGTCTTACCATAAGCTCGGCAAGCTTTGATGCTTCTTCTGCATAATCAGTGTCTGTGATTCTCGAACGTGCATCTGACAGATTTTCATACATTGAGTCATTGTTTCTGATGGCTGACTCCATGCGATTCTGTACAGCTCCCAGTCTGGACTGATAACTGCTTATTGCATTGATGTATTTATCAATACATCCGATAACCGATTCTGCATTCTGTGCGGAGGTAAGACTAAAAGCCAGTGTAGAGCCACTTTCTTTTATAAAGGAGGATGTTGTCAGAACTCCTGTATATGCACATAGTCCTGACATAGAGAAGCCCTGGGCAAAGCCAGGAATTGAGATTTTATCTCCTACAGTGCCAGAACACTGAATATCAATGCTGCCATTAGCACTGAAAAGCCCGCCAGTGTTACCTGCAAGGATTTGTGCTCCAGCGAAAGTTGTACTGTTTGAGATTCTTGAGATTTCATTGCATAACTCCTGCACTTCTGTATCTATTGCCAGTCTTGAATTATCGTCGTATGTTCCTGATGCTGCCTGAATTGCCAGAGTTCTGATTCTCTGAAGCATATTCTTGCTTTCATCAAGCGCATGTTCCATGGTCTGAGCAACAGATAAACCATCATTCAGATTTCTAGAGCCCTGCTTATAACCATTAATCTGTGCTGTAAGTCGATCTGCAATCATAAGACCTGCAGGATCGTCCTTTGCTGAGTTTATTCTCTTACCAGAAGCAAGTCTCTGATAGACCGTATCTAATTGTGAGGTAACATTATTCAATGTCCTCATAGCACTCATACTCGCTATATTTGTCAGATATAGTGGCATTAGGTGTTACCTCTTTTTAGATAGATTCATTAGTATTTTTTTTAGTTATTTATGGTTATACATACATATCGGCAACATTAGAAATTTCTGAATAGAAGTGAGATTAGTCTGGATTGCATAAATATCTGTAAACGTTTACCTGAAATGTACTGAATAGACAAGCCGGCATAAAATAAGTATTTGTCTTAAATAATTAACTTGTAAAAACTAAAACGTTTTCAACGAAGAGAAAAACTCAGAATTGATCAAGAATTAATCTTAGGAATGTGATTGATATCTAAAACTACTCTTAAATTTCGTGGAGTCCTATCAACTTTTCATAAATTCTTAGATTATTCCTAGCAAGAAAATTTTAATATACAGTTACTTAACAAACATAAAAATATAAGGAGTCGTGTATGCCAAGATATATGTGGTTTATTATCTCGGTAATAGCCTTGCTTGTAGGTTATTTCGTGTATGGACGTATCGTCGAAAGAATTTTCGGCCCAAATCCTGCTAGATCAACCCCAGCTAAAACAAAGAGTGACGGTGTTGACTATGTTGCCATGCCTAAGTGGAAACTATGGTTGATTCAGTTACTAAACATCGCAGGTGTAGGTCCTGTATTCGGTCCTATCCTAGGTGCTGTTTATGGTCCAACCGCTTTATTATGGATTGTTTTCGGTACTATTTTTGCCGGTGCTGTTCATGATTACTTCTCAGGAATGCTTTCTGTTCGCTATGGCGGTGCAAACGTACCTGATGTTGTAGGTTATAACCTAGGTAAGATTGCCAAGAATGGTATGCGCGTCTTCGCAACAATTCTTCTGTTACTGGTAGGTGTTGTATTCGCAACTGCTCCTGCTGGTCTGTTAGCAAAGCTATCAGTTGGTCATTTTGACGGTGTAATGACTTTCGGTGCATGGTTAGGTGTAATCTTTACATACTACTTCCTTGCTACCATTATTCCTATTGATAAGATCATCGGTAGAATCTACCCTGTATTCGGCGCATTATTACTAATCATGGCTATTGGTGTAACCATTGGTCTGTTTGTACAAATGCCAGATAACTTCTATTCATGGGCAACCTTTGAACACAATACCCATCCAAATGATCTGCCAATCTTCCCTCTAGTATTCATTACTATTGCTTGTGGTGCTCTGTCAGGCTTCCACTCAACCCAGTCTCCTCTAATGGCACGCTGTGTTGAGAATGAGTCAGAAGGTCGTATGGTATTCTACGGTGCAATGGTTGCTGAGGGCTTCATTGGTCTAGTATGGTGTACTGTTGGTATGACCTTCTACCCAGATGCTCAGGCTCTACTGTCTGCAGGCGGTCCTGCTGTTGTTGTTAACGACTCTTGCGTCGCTTTATTAGGTGGTCTAGGTGGTCTTCTAGCAATTCTTGGTGTGGTTATCCTACCTGTTACCTCTGGTGATACCGCATTCAGAGCAGCTCGTTTAACTATCGCTGATGTTGTTCATCTGCCACAGGTTAAGCCAATGAAGAGACTTGTAATTGCAATCCCTGTATTCCTGATCGGTATTGCTTTATCTCAGATTGACTTCAACATCATCTGGAGATACTTCGGCTTCTCAAATCAGACTCTTGCCGGAATCTGCTTATGGTCTGCCGCAGCTTACCTGTACAGAAAGGGTAAGTTCCACTGGATCTGCACACTTCCAGCAAGCTTCATCACCGTTGTATCTGTAAGCTATATCTGTTTCGAGAAGACAATGGGCTTTGGATTAGATATCTCAACTTCTAACATCATTGGTGTTGTAGTTGCAGTAATCTGTTTAGTAAGCTTACTGAAGTTTGGTAAGAATCCTGTTGAAGGTGCTCCAACTGATGTCTGATTATAAGTAGAATCTGTACAAAATAAGAAAACCTCTGGGACTATGTTTCAGAGGTTTTTTGTTGGCTGATTATATATCAATCCTCATCGATTCACTATGTTAGAATGTCTGTCATTATGAAAGAGGTTTAACAATGAGAGGATTATTTGTAACAGGTACCGGTACTGATATCGGTAAGACTTATGTAAGTGCTGCTATAGCAAGAGAACTTACCAAAAAGAATTTATCCCTGGCTTATTATAAAGCTGCTGTGAGTGGCTCAGACTGCATAGAGCATTCTGATGCTGGTTATGTTAGAGATTCTTCAGGCATAAAACAGAATACAGAATCACTTCTTTCCTATCTATATGAAAAACCATTATCTCCTCATCTTGCCGCAAGAGGGGAGAACCGTTTTGCCTGTCTTGAGAGAATCGTCTCTGATTTCAATTCATTAAGAGACAGCTATGATTATGTTCTCTCCGAAGGTGCAGGCGGAATTATCTGTCCTGTTGTCTGGGAGAAAGACTGTCATCTCATGTATCTTGATATTCTCAAGGCTTTGAAACTGAATGCTGTCGTAGTTGCAGATGCTGGTCTTGGAACAATCAATCATACAGTTCTGACTATAAGTTTCCTTCTGCAGAACAAAGTAAACGTGAAGGGAGTCATTCTAAACAACTATGATTGTGATTCCCTGATGCATACCGATAATCTTAAGATGATTGAGGAAATCTCCGGTATTAAGGTTATTGCAACCCTTGGAAAGGGAGATAGGAATTTGAGTTTACGCTATAAGAACATGGAAGATTACTTCGATGAATGCTAAAGATAATTTAATTGATTTTGATGTAAAGCATATCTGGCACCCTGCTGCACAGATGAAGGATTATGAGTCTTTTCCTCCTGTTCCGGTTGTAAGAGGTAAGGGCTGTTATCTTTTTACTGAGGACGGTCATGAAATTCTGGATATTATCAGTTCATGGTGGTGTAATCTTCTAGGTCACTGCAATGAAGAAATATCAGATGCTCTTTGTAAGCAGGCCAAAACTCTTGAGCACGTTATCTTTGCTAATTTCACCCATCCATGGGTAGTAGAGCTTACAAAGGAGCTTTTAAGTATTGTTCCAAAGGGAATCACCCATTTTAACTACGGTGATAACGGCTCTTCATCTGTAGAAATGGCACTGAAAATCGCTTTTCAGTACCAGCAGCAGATTGGTCAGACAAAAAGACGCCGATTTGCCTGTCTGTCAGAAGGCTATCACGGTGAGACAATAGGTGCATTATCAGTCGGCAGTATGGATTTATATAATCTGATGTACAAGCCAATGATGATGGATAACATCCATATAGAAGCTCCTGATCTGTTCTTACATCCTGAGGATTACCCTCAAAAATGCATGGAGAGAGCAGAGAAGGTTTTTGAAGAGCATGGCTCTGAACTCTGTGCTCTGATTGTTGAGCCACTTCTGCAGGGCGCAGGTGGAATGAGAATTTATCCTGCCGAATACCTTAAGTTTCTAAGTGGCCTGTGCAAAAAGCATGGAGTGCTTTTGATTGCAGATGAGATTGCTACCGGATTTGGTCGAACCGGTAAATGGTTTGCCTGTGACCATGCAGGAATTACTCCTGATCTGATGTGTATGTCTAAGGCTATTACAGGCGGTTACATGCCTATGTCTGTGGTTGGTGTAACAGATCAGGTTTATGATGCCTTTTTAGGTGAATACTCTGAGGGTAAAGCTTTTCTTCACTCCCACACCTATGCAGGTAATCCTTTAGCATGTGCCTGTGCACTCAGTGTAATCAGAATTCTAAAACGCGACCATATCATTGAAAAAGCCTGTGATACCGCTCAGTGGTTAAGCTCCTCATTTGCCCAGAGATTCTCTTCACTGGAAAACGTTGGTCAGGTTAGAAGTATAGGTCTTATCAATGTAATGGAGATTGTAAAGGATAAGACTACAAAAGAGAGATTCCCATCTTCTTTAAGACTTGGATACAGAATCTATCAGGATGCTCTTAAGGAAGGTCTGCTGTTAAGACCAATAGGGGATACGCTTTACTTTAATCCTCCTCTGAATATCTCCAGAGAGGATCTCACAAAGGCTATGGATATAACCTACAAGGTTCTTACAAGAAATCTTGAGAACATGTCCTGATAAACAAAAAGAGGTGCAGTTAAATGCACCTCTATAAAATCATTTGTATAGAAAAGTTACTTGTTCTTTAAGAACTCGTTAACATTCTTTTCAATTCTTGCTGCAATATCAGTGTTCTCTGATTTCTCGAACTTCTCACCGGTAATGTTCTCGAAAAGCTCCAGATAACGATTTGAGATGGATTCAACAATCTGAGGAGTCATCTCTGGAACGCTCTGACCTGCCTTACCCTGGAAACCATTGTCCATCAGCCACTCACGAACGAATTCCTTTGATAGCTGCTTCTGAGGCTCACCCTTCTCAAATCTCTCCTGATAACCATCCTTGTAGAAGTAACGGCTTGAATCAGGAGTGTGGATTTCGTCCATCAGATAGATTGTTCCATTGTGCTTACCAAACTCATACTTAGTATCAACAAGGATTAGGCCTCTCTTTTCTGCAATCTCAGTACCACGCTTGAATAGGGCAAGAGTGTACTTCTCCAGTAATGCATACTCTTCTGGAGTTGCAAGACCTCTTTCTAAAATCTGTTCTTTTGAAATATCTTCGTCATGAAGACCTAGTTCAGCTTTTGTGGTAGGAGTAATGATTGGCTCAGGGAATTTCTGGTTTTCCTTCATACCCTCAGGTAATTTAACACCGCAGATCTCTCTAACACCGCTCTTGTATGCTCTCCATGAGCTGCCGCATAGATAACCGCGAACGATCATTTCTACAGGGAAACCTTCACACATGATACCAACAGAAACCATTGGATCTGGAGTAGCAATTTTCCAGTTAGGGCAAATATCAGTAGTTGCATCAAGGAATTTTGCTGCAATCTGGTTTAGCATCTGTCCTTTGTATGGAATTCCCTCTGGTAGAACAACGTCAAAAGCAGAAATTCTGTCGGTTGCTACCATAACCAGCATTTCATCATTGATGTTGTAAACGTCTCTTACCTTACCGTGATAAACACTTTTCTGACCAGGGAAATTAAATTCGGTTTTTGTTAATGCGTTACTCATGATATTTGACTTAACCTAATTAAAGGCAGTGAACCTGCCATGAAAAGAAAGATTTTAGCTGCTTAAAAAGAAGCTAAAGTTCATGTGAACGCTGAAATTATACACTAATGTGTATAAAGCTTTTGTTATTCATTAAATTTGCATTTTATTGGGGCAGAGTAATTTAATTTTGTGGACCGGATTAAAGAAAGAACAAAAAAAACTAAAAAAAATTTTGAGTTGATAAACAGCTAATATATGCCTTTTGTTTGTTTATCTAAAAAAAATATTAAAAATAACGCTTGCCATATCTCAATTCACCCATTATAATGCACTCACTTTCTACGGATGCTTAGCTCAGTCTGGTTAGAGCATCTGCCTTACAAGCAGAGGGTCATAGGTTCGAGTCCTATAGCATCCACCATGTAGAAA
>JAEEGL012775442.1_pt1 | contig 10590 bp, 8 predicted proteins | sample 9134231 | NCBI WGS metagenome assembly JAEEGL01 (sample SAMN16246548, study PRJNA631951) | gut metagenome | biome: gut microbiome; feature: rumen; material: fiber-attached | host: Bos | place: Iran: Karaj | collected 2018-10
AAATCGCACAATTGTCCAATCGTAATCTAATTGTAAAAACGTATAATTGTATAATCGCTTAATTGTCTAATTGTCCAATTACCCCATGGCTCGATTCGATAAGATGGCCGTATTGGCCAAAATCAAGGAGGCACCCATGGTGCCCGTGTTCTACCACAAGGATGTGGAGGTGGCCAAGAAGGTCATCAAGGCTTGTTATGACGGTGGTGTGCGTGCCTTTGAGTTCACCAACCGTGGCGACTTCGCCCAAGAGGTGTTTGCAGAGTGCGTGAAGTTTGCCGCTAAGGAATGTCCTGAACTGGCACTGGGAATCGGCTCAGTGGTCGATGCTCCTACTGCTGCGATGTATATCCAGCTGGGTGCCTGTTTCGTGGTGGGGCCGCTGTTCAACCCGGAGGTCGCTCCCGTCTGCAACCGTCGCCTCGTGCCCTACTGCCCCGGCTGCGGTAGCGTGAGCGAGATCGGAAAGGCACAGGAGCTGGGCTGCGACCTGACAAAGCTCTTCCCTGGTGATGTCTATGGTCCAAATATGGTGAAGGGACTGATGGCCCCGATGCCTTGGTCCAAGATCATGGTTACAGGTGGCGTATCGCCTGATGCAGAGAACCTTAAGAGCTGGTTTAAGGCTGGCGTGTTCTGTGTCGGAATGGGCAGTAAGCTCTTCCCGAAAGACAAGGTGGCTGCAGAAGACTGGCAGTATGTCACCGACAAGTGCCGCGAGTGTCTGGCTATCATTGCTGAGCTGAAAGCGTAAAGAACTAAGCATATCCCTTATGAAAAAGATTCTCTTCTTTTCTTTCGCAACGGCGTTCGTTGCGATGACGTTCTGCCTGCAGTCCTGCGAGTTCTTCAAGAAGGGTGGGGCAGGTGCTGAGGGGGATTCGGACTCCCTGTCTTTCTGCACCGTGATGTATGAAGACACCATGACGGTGATGGACGCCTACGTTTCGCAGAACATGAGGGTGGATTTCCCTCTGCCGGAAGTTACCGGCGCGTTGGCAGATACCATTCGTGCCTACCTCGTCAAGGCGGTTGCTAGCAATTATTTTCCCCTTTATGAGGAGGAAGATCCCAACGCCAAGACCTTCGAATACAATGTGGGCGACGAGGAGGGCTACCTCAGTGCGTATGCAGGAGAGGGGATGAGCCGGATGGTAGCCGAAGTGACCCGTATGGCTGAAGAAGGCTGGGCTACAGGTTATTACAATAACTACACCGCATCTATCAGTACGCAGACGGAGAAGTATGTCACCCTCGAGGAGACCCACGAGATTTTTACCGGCGGCGCTCATGGAGCCTACATCGTTTCTGGCCTCACCTTCCGCACCAGCGATGGTGCTCGGATGGGTTGGAACCTCTTTGACATGAGCAAGAAGGCAGAACTCATTGCACTCCTTAAAAAGGGCGTGATGGATTTTCTGGAGGTCAGCACCGAGGAGGAACTGCAGGATCAGCTGCAGGTGTGGGATGATCCTGATACTCCCGAGAATGAACTGGAGTTCGGGCTGCCGCTTCCGCGTGCGGTACCCTACGTGACGACCAAGGGCGTGGCCTTCATCTATCAGCAGTATGAGATTGCCTGTTATGCCGCAGGACTGCCCTCTGTCGTCATCCCTGCAGAAGAGCTTCGCGACCTCCTGTCTGAGGAGGGGCGTGCACTTCTTGACGTAGAATAACGAACGGTGCTTCCTGTTGAATTAAGGAATTAACACTTGAAACAGAAAAGGCTGATATCCTTATTGTTGTTGGCCATAAGTTTTGCGACTTATGGCCAAAAGAGTTTGACATCAGACGGTGAGGTTTTCGCTCACGGTGTCAGTCGCACCGGTGTTATTCCCGAGGCTCTCCGGCAGTTGACGTACGGCCGTAAGTGGCAGGTGCAGGAGTCGTTTCCAGCGTCACGAATACTCTCTCGGGCCAAGAGGAAAGGACAGATTGCAGCTGGCAACGAGACGATAGGCCCCCTGCTGCATTCCATCCGCGACCAGCAGGAGCCTTATAATCTCCTTTGTCCCTATTGGACGGAGGATGGCGGAAAGGTCAGCGAGTCGCGCTGTCTCAGCGGGTGCGTCGCTACCTCCATCGAGCAGGTTATGGCCTATTATCGTTATCCGGAGGTGCTGAAGGACACCCTTTTTGGTTGGAAGACAGACCACTATGTTATCGAAGATATGTTGCCAGGAACCCGCTTTGATTGGGACAACTACCTGCTGGATTATCGCGATGGATGGAACGAGGCGCAGGGGCTGGCTGTCGCTCGGGTGAGCCTTGCAGCAGGGATGGCGGTACACATGAATTATGGCCTAAATTCCTCTGGCGCAAATGTCTATAGGGCTGTCGAACCCTTGCAGCGGGCCTTCGGATATGGAATGGTGGAATATGCTGACCGCATTTTCTATACCCCCTCCCGTTGGCACGCGATTCTTCGCCATGAACTGGAGGAGGGGCGGCCCATCGTCTATGCAGGACATAATATGGATATAGGTGGTCATGCCTTCAATATCGATGGAGTGGATGCTGCAGGTTTCTACCACGTAAACTGGGGCTACAACGGCAGTTATGACGGCTGGTACGACCTCGACTGGCTGAATCCCTTCGAGCCAACAGACCACCCTGATGATGGGTTCGTTATCGGTTTCTTCTGTAATCAGAGTGCCCTTTTTATGCATCCTTCTGAGGAGGCTAAGACGCTGGAACCAGACACCCTGGATATAGATAGCCTCGGGGTGGAGCTCGAACGCCTTTCCCTCACCCGACAGGCAGACCTGCAAGGGCGCATTGCTGCTGACTTCCAGTTTGTTAATCATAGTGGGGATTCAGTAACTTACACCTATGAGGTGATGACTTGGTTGCCCACAGATACCGCTATCTTCTATCAGGCAGATTATGTGGGGCTGGCAGGCCTGACACTGGCTCCTGGCGAGCGGCGCGTGCAACGTACCTATTTGAACTTCTCGGTTGCGGGCGAGCGCTTCATTGGCATCTCGCATGATGATGTCACGATCCCTTTCGCGCAGCCTATAACGATTGTGGAGGGAACGCCCGGGAAACTGACCTGGGGCGAGCCGACGTACGAGCTGTCTGAAGACGGAGAGTCTGTCACCTTCACGGCACGTGTGACCAATCATGCCACGTCGGGCTATGCTTCTGATTTGGTGACCTATTGTCTTTATACTGAGGGGCATGAAGACGAGGACCTGCGGCACTATGAAGTGCTGTCGTTGCCTGCCGGCGAGTCGAAGGACGTCGTCATGTCGTTCCGTAATCTGTTGCCCGGCCAGCATTACACGATGTTGCTTCGCTGCCCGTGGAAGGTGCAGGGACAGCTGGACTTCAATACGCCACTTCCCGTAGGAGTGAGCGTTGTGGAGGGATGCGATGCACCATCATCTCTATATCAGGGAGCAACCTTTGATGTTTCCGGGCGCAATATCACCCGCGGCTCATCGCGATTCTTTATTCGACAAGGTAAAAAATATGTGGATCGAGGCTCTCATTGATAAATATTACGGTGACAACGCTCCTCTGCGTCATATCCTGGTGACTCATAGTCAGAGTGTTGCAGCTATGGCGGTGGATGTTGTCAGGCGACATCCCGAGTTGCACGCTGACGAGACGTTTGTCCGTGAGGCGGCCATGTTACATGATATTGGAATCTTCAAGACCAATGCCCCAGGCATTCAGTGCTTTGGCTCGGCACCTTATATCTGTCACGGGCTGTTGGGCGGAGAATTACTGAGGGCAGAGGGCCTTCCCCGTCATGCCCGGGTTGCAGAGCGTCATACGGGAACAGGTCTGACCCGCGAAGTCATCGAACGTCAGCAGCTGCCTCTTCCCCTACAGGATTTCTCGCCTGAGTCGGTGGAGGAGGAAATCGTCTGTTATGCCGACAAGTTTTTCTCTAAGACGCACCTCGAACGCACCAGAACTCCTGAGCAAGTATTGCTCAGTTTGGAGAAGTTTGGACCCGAAGGAGTGAACAAGATGCGGCAATGGATGTTGCGTTTTGCCTAAATTAAACCTAAAACAGGCCGCGAAGCCTAAATAAAACTGAAAATTCTTGTTATCCTGCATGATTTAGTGTACTTTTGCACGCGTTTTGGGACGAGTGTATCTTGTTCTGACCACTAAATTGTGAACAGAAAGGGTTTCTTCATATCTCTCCTGACCTGTCTGACGGGTCTTATTGTGGCTTCCGCAACTACACCTGCGCGAAGTAGGAGTGCTATGTGGCTGCGCGATTCTGTACTCACCGACAGCCTGCTGGACTCGGTGCTCCTTGATAGCGTGGTGCACGATATTCAGATGAACGATACCGCCCGATTCATTATCGTGGGAGAAGACACCGTTTACCTCGGACGGGGAGGCCACACAGGACTGGATACCGTGAAGATAGACTCCAGCAAGCAGAGCAGTAATGCACTGGATGCACCTGTGGACTTTAAGGCTAATGACTCCCTGGTATTTGATTATCGAGAGAACCGAGTGAACTTCTACGGCAATGCCAATGTGAAGTATCAGAATATGGAATTGCAGGCCGATCTCATCTCGTACAGTGTGGATAGCAGCCTCGTTCATGCTTTGGGAACCAAGGATTCGCTGGGTAATGTGACCGTTCCTCCTGTCTTCAAACAGGGTTCCGATGAATACGAGCCTGATCAGATTGCCTATAATTTCAAGTCCCGTAAGGCTTTCATCCATAATGTCTTCACTCAACAGGGCGAAGGCTATATGACCAGCGATGAGAGCAAACGAGACAGCAGCGGTACCATGTATGTGGCTAAGGCCAAATATACCACGTGCGATGCCCGTCACCCCCACTTCTACCTTGCTCTGACCCGTGCCAAGGTGCGCCCGGGTAAGGATGTCGTCTTCGGTCCTGCTTATCTCGTGGTGGAAGACGTGCCTCTGCCGCTGGCGATTCCTTATGGCTTTTTCCCTTTTTCCGACAAATACAGCAGCGGTCTCATTGTGCCCACCTTTGGTGATGAAACCAACCGCGGTTTCTATCTTCGCGATGGCGGTTGGTATTTCGCCATCAACGATAAGATTGACCTCAAGCTCATCGGAGAAATATACACCAAGGGGTCGTGGGGACTGAGTGCCCAAAGCACCTATCGCAAGCGTTACCGCTTCAGCGGATCGCTGAATGCCTCTTACCAAAATACCGTGGAGGGCGAGAAGAATATGCCGGATTATGCGGTGTCGAAGAGCTTCAAGATCCAGTGGAGTCACCGTCAGGACGCGAAAGCGAATCCGAAGCAGAGTTTCTCGGCCAGCGTGAATTTTGCCACCTCCAGTTATGAGCGCAACAACCTCACGTCGATGTACAATCCGCAGAGTTATACACAGAGTACGCGAACCTCCTCGGTGTCCTACAGCCGCACCTTTGCTGACATCGGACTGACTTTGTCTGCCACGATGAACCTCTCGCAGAATGTGCGCGACAGCAGTATCTCCATGACCCTTCCTTCGCTGAATATCTCGCTGGCACGCTTCAATCCCTTCAAACGCAAGAAGGCTGTGGGTGCAGAACGTTGGTACGAGAAGATTGCTTTGAGCTACACAGGTACCCTCTCTAACAGCATCAATACCAAGGAAAACAAGCTCTTCCACTCCAATCTCATCAAGGACTGGCGAAATGGCATGCGGCATTCAGTGCCTGTCAGTGCCTCGTTCTCGCTGCTGAACTATATTAATGTGACGCCCTCTTTCAACTTTCAGGACCGCATGTATACCTACAAGGTGAACCGCTCGTGGGACCAGGATCAGCAGGCGGAGTTACGCGATACCACCTACGGATTCTACAACGTTTATGACTACAACCTCAGTGTCTCGGCCAGCACCAAATTGTACGGTACTTATACGCCTCTTATCGGAAAGAAAATCATGGCGATCCGTCATGTGCTGACACCTACCGTTAGCTTCTCCTACGCTCCGGACTTCGGCGCTGCACGCTACGGCTACTGGGACACCTACACGAAGACGGACAAGGACGGTAACGTCTCGACCGTCACCTACTCGCCCTATCAGGGGGCTTTGTATGGAGTGCCCGGACAAGGTCAGACGGGAAACATCTCGGTGGATATCGGCAATAACATAGAGATGAAGGTACGTACCAGCAACGACTCCCTGAAGAAAATAAGTATTATTGATGAACTGGGAGCTTCGATGTCGTATAATATGGCAGCCAAGACCCGGCCTTGGAGTGACCTGAGTACCCGCTTGCGCGTGAAACTCGGAAAGAACAAGACCTACTCTTTCAATGCCCAGTGGGCTACGTATGCTTATGAGATTGATGAGAACGGACGTGTATATGTAGGTGATCGCACGGAATATAGCTACGGTCGCTTCGGCCGTTTCCAAGGAATGAGTCATAACTTCTCTTATACTTTCAACAATCAGACTTTCAAGAAGTGGTTCGGAAAGGGGGACAAGAAGGACAAAGATAAGGACAAAGACAAGGATGACGACGAGGCAGAAAACGAAGAAGACGATGAAGCAATAAATAACGACACCAATCTCGACCCTGACCTGAACAGGGGACGAGGAGGCGAGCGGCGTGAAGAAAGCGGACTCGATGAAGACGGCTACCTGAAGTTCTCGTTGCCGTGGTCCTTCTCTGTCTCTTATGGCGTCTCGATACGTGAGAACACCGCCGGAACCTTCAACACCAAACGAATGCGCTATCCCTACAAGCTCACTCACACCCTGAACTTCTCGGGTAACCTGCAGATTGCTGAAGGATGGAATATTTCCTGGTCTTCGGGCTATGACTTCAACTACAAGAAACTCTCGATGACGACGGCTTCGCTCTCTCGCGACCTCCATTGCTTCAATATGTCGTGTAGCGTGGTGCTCACACCTTACACCTCATTCAACTTCACCTTCGTCTGCAACGCTTCTACGTTAGCTGACGTCCTGAAGTGGCGCAAGCAGAGCAGTTATAGCAATCAACTACAGTGGTATGACGACAATTAATCAACATACAGACATGAAGAAATCAACCATTTTTATCGCCCTCGCTGGACTCCTGTTCATCGCTTGTGGCAAAGGGCAAGAGTTCCACTACACAGAGATTATTCATCCTTCGTCCAACACGCGTAGTATTGTCCTTTGGGCAGACCAGACCCGCGACAGTCTCGTTTTCGCCTCTTCCGATTCCTGGACGCTCACTTCGAGCGATCCCTCCTGGTGCTCTTTCGACCCGGAAGACGCTAAGTTCGAGAACAAGTATAACAATGCGATGATTACCCAGAAAATATTACTCACCTTCACTCCCAATACCACGGGGAAACTGCGCAGTGCTGTGTTGCGAATTGATGGAGGCGAGTCCGCGAATGCGGCCTATTATGCTCAAGTGCCCTATCTGGGAATCACACATCCTTCGCGCCTGGTGTCTATGGACTTGCGCATTGACAGCTTGGTGACGCTGACGGCTCCCGCCTCGGCAGAACTGGACAGCGTGGAGTTTGAGGTCTTTAGCAATTGGACGCTTACGGCTGTCGACGGTTCTTGGGTGACACCTCAGAAGACGTCGGGCAAAGCTGGCGTTTATAAAGTGTTCCTCGACCTCAAGCAGAACACGGTTTCCCAGGAACGTCGTGATACGTTGTTGCTGACATCCAACGGTATCACGGATTCCATTCCCGTTCTTCAGCAGAAGTTCATCATTGTTAGTGAATAACCTCTCAATAGTTTCAGCTTCACCGACATGAAGGAAATCCTCTACCATTTGGGCATCGAAGCACTGAATGCGATGCAAGAGGAGACGATTGCCGCTTATCGTCGTAACCGTCAGCTCGTACTGTTGTCGCCTACGGGCAGCGGCAAGACGCTGGCCTACCTGCTTCCGCTGGCCGAGGAACTGCATGCGATTGCTCCTGAGAACTCACCCGGAGGTCATGCGAAGGAGGTGCTCAGGCTTACTCCCTGGCCACGGGCACTCGTCCTCGTCCCTTCGCGAGAGTTGGCTGCACAGACGGTGGATGTCATCAAGGCGATGAAATGTGGGCTGCGGGCTGTGGCCAGCTATGGCGGAAGGGCAGCGATGGATGAACATCGGGTGTTGCGTGAAGTGCAGCCTCACATCGTCGTCGCCACCCCGGGTCGTGCGGCAGACCACCTGCGCAAACAGAATATTGACGGCTCGGCAGTCGGCATACTCATCATTGATGAATTCGACAAGAGCCTGGAACTGGGCTTTCAGGCAGAGATGGAAGAAGTCATCAAGATGTTGCCTCATGTGAGTCGGAGGTTCCTCCTTTCTGCCACCGATAACGAGCAGATTCCGGCGTTCGTCGGTGCTGCCTTCGAGAAACTGGACTTCACCGACCAGCCACTTGACGGCACTGCGCAGAACGACAAGCTGACCGTCCATCTCGTTCGTTCACCCGAGAAGGATAAACTGCAGACCCTTCGCGAACTGCTCTGTCGCCTGGGTGCGGAATCCTCTATGGTCTTCGTGAACTATCGCGAGAGTGTGGAGCGTGTGGCACACTTCTTGAAAAAAGAAGGATTCAGTATCAGCGCCTTCCACGGAGGCATGGAACAACGCGACCGCGAGCGGGCCCTCTACCGCTTTGCCGGAGGTTCTGCCCTGACACTTATCTCTACAGATCTGGCGGCACGTGGCCTGGATATCGACGATGTGCGCCATATCATTCATTACCACTTGCCCTTGAATGCCGATGCATTCACGCATCGCAACGGGCGCACTGCCCGATGGGACAGGGAAGGGGACGCGTGGGTGATATTAGGACCGGAAGAAAATATTGCGCAGCTTGTTCCCTCCATTCCTGAAGGGATGCCCGAAGGGCGGGACGGGGCAGTTCCTCTTCCTCTTTGGACTACCCTCTATATCGGTAAAGGTAAGAAGGATAAGGTGAACAAGGTGGATATTGTTGGTTTCCTCTCGAAGGTGGGTGGATTGCAGCGCGAGGAACTGGGACGTATCGATGTGGGTGACCACTGGGCCTATGCGGCAGTGGCCCGACAGAAGGCTGATGACGTTCTCCTTCGCGTGCGCGGACAAAAGATAAAAGGTGTCAGGACGCTTATTGAAAAAGCTCGCTGACCCCCTATTTTGCTTAGTGGACTGTGCAAACGCCCTCAAACTTGCTGGAAAGCAAGGCCAAAGGGAGAGAAAAATGACAGATAATTTGGCCGTATGCCGAAAAAGCCGTAACTTCGCGGCACAAAAGTATAAAATTCATAAACTTCAAAACTCATAAACACACAGATTATGAAAAAGTACAATTTCAATGCTGGTCCCTCCAAGCTTCCCCGTGAGGTGATGGAGGCTACTGCTGCTGCCTGCCTTGACTTCGAGGGCAGTGGTCTTTCTCTGATGGAAATGAGCCATCGTGCCAAGAACTTCCAGCCCGTCGTTGACGAGGCAGTAGCACTCTTCAAGGAACTTCTCGACATTCCCGAAGGCTATAGCGTCATCTTCCTTGGCGGAGGTGCCAGCCTGCAGTTCTGCATGGTGCCCTTCAACCTCCTTGAGAAAAAAGCAGCCTACCTGAATACGGGTGTGTGGGCTACCAAGGCAGAGAAGGAGGCAAAGCTCTTTGGTGAGGTCGTTGAGGTTGCTTCGAGCAAGGACAGGAACTTTACTTATATTCCTAAGGACTTTACGATTCCCGCAGATGCAGATTACTTCCACATAACGACGAACAACACCATCTACGGAACTGAGATTTTGAAGGATTTCGACAGCCCTGTTCCCATGGTTGCCGACATGAGTTCTGATATCTTCAGCCGTCCCATTGACGTCAGCAAGTACGGCCTGATTTATGGCGGTGCCCAGAAGAACCTCTCCATGGCTGGTGTCACTTTCGTCATCATCAAGGAAGACCTGCTGGGCAAGGTGAGCCGTCCCATTCCCACAATGCTCAACTATCAGACGCACGTCAGCAAAGGCAGCATGTTCAACACGCCTCCGACGGTTCCCATCTATTGCGCTCTTCAGAACCTCAAGTGGATTAAGAAGCAGGGTGGTGTAGAGGCCATGGAGAAGATGGCTATCCAGCGTGCAGAAATTGTTTATGGCGAGATCGACCGCAACAAGCTCTTCGTCGGCACTGCTGAGGAGGACAGCCGTTCCCGTATGAATATCACCTTCGTTCTCAAACCCGAGTACCAGGAGCTGCAGGATGAGTTCATGGCTTTTGCTACCAGCAAGGGCATGGTCGGTGTGAAGGGTCATCGTGATGTCGGCGGTTTCCGCGCCAGCTGCTACAATGCAATGGATCTCGAGGGCGTGAATGCGCTCGTAGCTTGCATGCAAGAATTTGAAAAAATGCATTAATTATGGCTAAAGTACTTATTGCAACAGAAAAGCCTTTCTCCGGCGTGGCCGTGAAGGGCATCAAGGAAGTGTTCGATGCAGCCGGCTATGAAGTGGTTCTGCTCGAGAAATATACAGAGAAGACACAGCTGCTGGACGCTGTCAAGGACGTGGATGCCATGATCATTCGTTCCGACAAGGTTGATGCCGAAGTGCTGGACGCTGCCAAGCAGTTGAAGATTGTGGTCCGTGCCGGTGCTGGCTACGACAACATCGACCTCGAAGCCGCTACGGCTCAT
>JAEEGL013262094.1_pt1 | contig 10590 bp, 8 predicted proteins | sample 9134231 | NCBI WGS metagenome assembly JAEEGL01 (sample SAMN16246548, study PRJNA631951) | gut metagenome | biome: gut microbiome; feature: rumen; material: fiber-attached | host: Bos | place: Iran: Karaj | collected 2018-10
CGCTGGTGAACAGGGCGATGCGCTCGCCGTCCGCCCGCAGCCGCTCCAGCAGCTCGCGCGCGCCGGGCTTGAGCGCGACGTGGGCGTAGCTGTCCTTGGCGAGCTCCATCCACTCGGCGATGATCTCCTCGCAGCTCTCCTCGGAATGGCAGTATTGCTTCGTGAACACCGCCGCCAGCGGCAGGATCGTGTGGGCCACGCCCTCGTAGTATTCCTTCGTGTAGGGCAGGCCGCGCCGGGCGAGAAACGTGCGGTCGACGTTCGCCCAGATGCCGTTGGAGTCGATCAGCGTTCCGTCGAGATCGAAGAGATACATATTATCGGCTCTCTTTCTTGATTTTAGCGGGATTACCTGTTAGAATAATAAAATTGGACCACAATCGGAAAGTACAGACAAGACCCGTGAAGGCAAAGACCAGGCAGATCGTTCTGCCCCTGATCACGGCGGTGATCTGGGGGACCGCGTTCGTCGCACAGAAAACCGGAAGCGCCGTCGGCACGTTCACGTTCACGTGGACGCGCTACGCATTGGCGGGGCTGGCGGTGCTGGCGTTCCTCACGCTGCGCGCGCGGCGCGGCGGGGAGACGCTGGGGCAGATGCTCCGCGGGCCGCAGCGCGGCGCGCTGCTGCGCGGCGGCTTCGTGATGGGAACGCTGCTGATGGTCGCCACCAATCTCCAGCAGTACGGCGTCAAGCTCACGACGGCGGGGAAGGCCGGCTTCATCACCGCGCTCTATATCGTCATCGTGCCGCTGCTCGGACTGCTGTTCGGCAGGCGCGTGCGCGCGCTGATCTGGTGCGGCGTCGCCGTTTCGCTGGCGGGCCTGTACCTGCTGAGCTTCACCGCCGGCGGCGCGGCCGCATTCAGCGCCGGAGACGTCTGCATCCTCGCCTGCGCGCTGGTGTTCTCACTGCATATCCTTGCCATCGGGCACTATACGAAGGAGGCGGACGGCACGGCGCTTGCCTGCCTGCAGTTCGCCGTGGCGGCGGCGGAGACGCTCGTGCCCGGCCTGATCTTTGAGGGGCTGCCCCTGCAGGCGATCAGGGCGGGCGTGGTGCCGATCCTCTACGCGGGCGTGATCTCCGGCGGCATCGGCTACACGCTGCAGGTCATCGCGCTGGAGGACGGCGATCCCACGGTGGTCTCGCTGCTGCTGAGCCTGGAGGCGCTGTTCGCCGTGGTCGGCGGCGCGCTGCTGCTGCACGAACGGCTTTCGCCGCGCGAGTACCTCGGCTGCGCGCTGATGCTGTGCGCGGTGATGCTGGTGCAGCTTCCGGAAAAGAAAAAACAGGCCGGCGCGGAGTCGGCCGCACCGGAGCAATAAAGCAACGAAGAGAGAAAGGAATCTTGCTATGCTGGACGTATCTCACGTGACCAAACGATATGGAAAGGTCGTCGCCTGTGACGATCTGAGCTTCCACCTCGACCCCGGCAGCGTGACCGTGCTCCTCGGGCCGAACGGCGCGGGAAAGAGCACCATCATGAAGGCGATTATCGGCTTCCTGCGCTACGACGGCGATATCACCGTCGGCGGCTATGAAAACAAGACCGTCGAGGCGCGGCGTCTGCTGGGCTATATCCCGGAGCTGCCCTCGCTCTATCCGAATCTGACGGTCAGCGAGCATCTGGAGTTCCTCGCGCGGGCGTACAGGCTGAGCGACTACAAGGCGCGCGCGGCGGCGCTGCTCGAGCGCTTCGAGCTGACCGACAAGCGGAAGAAGTTCGGCGACGAGCTGAGCAAGGGCATGCAGCAGAAGCTCAACATCTGCCTCGGCCTCCTGCCCGAGCCGCAGATGCTGCTGCTGGACGAGCCGATGATCGGCCTCGATCCGCACGCGATCAAGGAGCTCAAGAGCATCATCGAGGGCATGCGCGCCGCGGGCAGGACGCTGCTCGTGTCCACGCATATCATCGACTCGGTCGACATGCTGTGGGACCGCACGATCATCATGCAGAACGGTCACATTCGCGCAAACGTCACGCGCGAGGAACTGGACGCCGACGGCCGCACGCTGGAGCAGCTGTTCTTTGACGTGACCGAGGGCGTGGAGCGCGGCGACGTGTCGCACGCGCCGGACGCGGAAGGGACGCAGGCATGAGGCTGTTCTTTTATTACGCGCTGCACTCGTTCATCAATCAGGTGCGCAAGCTGCTCAAAACGTGGGTGCTGATCTTCATCCTCGCCTGCGCGCTGCTCGGCGGCGTGATCGGCGCAGGCGCGGCGATGGTCAGCGAGGCCGCGGAGGAGCAGAGCGCGCCGGTCGAGGAGCAGCTGCCCGACGCCCCCTCGTTCTTCGAGGAGCAGGGCATTGAAAAGCAGGAACTGCTGGAGCTGATCCTGAGCGCCGGACTGCTGGCGCTGTTCGTGTACGAGGCGCTTTCGGCGGACAAGAACGGCAGCCGGATCTTCCAGCCGGCGGACGTCAACCTGCTGTTTTCCGCGCCGCTGCGGCCGCAGTCGGTGCTGCTCTTCCGCCTGGGGACGCAGCTCGGCATGGCGCTGTTCATGACGCTGTACCTGCTGCTGCAGCTGCCGAATCTGACGCTGAATCTGGGGCTCTCGCTCTGGGCGGCGCTGGCGCTGATCGGCACGTGGGGCGCCGCGGTGTTCGTGACCAAGCTGATCCAGGTGCTGCTGTACCTGCTCTGCTCCGAGCATCCCGCCGTCAAGGCGAACCTCCGCCGCGCCGTGTACGCGCTGCTGGGGCTGGTGCTCGCAGGCTTCATCGTTTTCTGGCGCGCGGGCGGCGATACGCCGCTGGCGGCCGCCGCGCACTATCTCGGCGCGCCGGTGACGCGCTGGGTGCCCTTCTGGGGCTGGCTGAAGGGCTTCTGCCTGTTCGCGGCAGAGGAAAACCTCGCCGGCACGCTTGCCTGCGCGGCGCTGACCGTGCTGGGCACCGCGGTGCTGTTCTGGCTCATCGGCCGCATGAAGGCGGACTTTTACGAGGACGCCATGGCCAAGTCGGAGGAGACGGCCGAGCTGCTGGCCGCCGCGCAGTCGGAGCGCTCGAACGGGTTTGCGCGCAAGCGCAAAAAGGATCGCAGCGACCGCCTCCGCCGCGACGGGATGAACCACGGCTGGGGCGCGAGCGTGTTCTTCTTCAAGCCGCTCTACAACCGCTTCCGCTTCGCGCATTTCGGCCTGCTGACCAAGACGACCGAGACCTACCTTGCGGCGGGACTCGGCGCGGCGGCGCTGTGCCGCTTCGTGTTCGAGACGGAAAGCGTCATACCCGTCGCGCTGACGCTGGCGGGACTGGCCTTTTTCCGTGCGCTCGGCAACCCGCTGGCCGAGGATACGAAGATGGACTTCTTCCGCCTGATTCCGGAGAACACGTGGGCCAAGCTGTTCTGCTCGCTGCTGGCGGGCGCGGCCAACTGCGCGCTGGACGCGCTGCCCGGCCTGCTGCTCGGCACGCTGCTCCTGCGCGGCGATCTGCTCGCGGCGCTCGCGTGGCTGCCGCTGATCGTCTCGGTCGATTTCTACGCCACGGCGGTCGGCACGTTCATCGACCTGTCGGTCCCGATGTCGGCGGGAATGAGCATCAAGCGCTTCGTGCAGGTGATGTTCGTCTACTTCGGCCTGCTGCCGGACGCCGCCATTCTGGCGATCGGCTTCATTCTCGGTTACGACGGCGGTCCCGCCGCCGTGCTGTGCGCGGTGCTCAACGCCGTGCTGGGCCTGATCTTCTTCTTCCTCGCGGGCGTCTTCATCGACCCGCACGGCGGACGCAGCGTCGTGCGGGCGGCGGGCGGCGTCGATCTGCGCGCGGCGAAGCGGAGCTTCTCGCGCCTCGGCCTCGGCACGTTCACCATTCTGGCGGTGACCACCGTCGGGCAGCTCGTGTTGAGTGCGGCGCTGCGGCGCTTTGCCGGCGAGCCGTGGTATCTGTGGGTCTCGTCCTTCGTGCCGCTGTACTGCGTCGGCGTGCCGGCGGGCCTGCTGATCCTGCGCGGCGTTCCCGCCGTGCGGCCGGAGCGGCACGCCATGAGGCTGCGGGACTGGTGCGCCGCGCTGCTGGTGACGGTGTTTATGATGTACGCCGGCAATTTCGTCGGCACGCTCGTGATCCGGCTGGTGCAGACGGCGCTGGGCATCCCGGCCTCCAACCCGCTGGAAACGTATATCGACGGCGCGTCGATCGCGCTGCGCGTGCTGTTCATGGTCATCCTCGCACCGCTGCTGGAGGAGCTCGTCTTCCGCCGGGTGCTCATCGACCGGATGCGCCCCTACGGGGAAAAGCTGGCGGTCGTCACCTCGGCGGTGATCTTCGGCCTGTTCCACGGCAACCTCTCCCAGATGTTCTACGCCTTTACGATCGGCCTGGTGCTCGGCACGGTATATCTGCTCACCGGCAGGCTGCGCTATACGGTCGCGCTGCATATGACGGTCAACTTCCTCGGCAGCGTCGTTGCGCCGTGGATCGTCGGCCGCGTCGGCGGCGACACGGGGCCGGATCTTGCGCAGCTTGACGAGCTGACGTCTCTCTCGCAGCTCTTCACGCCCGGCACGGCCGCGCTGGCGGTCTACCTCGTGCTGATGCTGGGCGCGGCCGTCGCGGGGCTGATCGTGCTGTGCGCGAACGCGCACCGCGTCCGCTTCGCTCCCGCGCCGCAGGAGCTGCCGAAGGGCAAGCGCTTCACCACGGCGTACTGCAACGTCGGCATGATCCTGCTGCTGCTCGCGTGCCTCGGCATGGTCGCGCTGAGCGCGGCCGCGTGAGCGCCGCGAAACGCAAAAAGCCCGGTTGACCGGGCTTTGCGGATATGATATAATCATTAGCCGGAAATTTACAGACAGGGGATAGATTATGCGGATCAATGTGCTTGGCGTCGGGTTCGACAACGTGACGATGGAGGAGGCGCTTGCGCGCGGGCGCGAGCTGCTCGACGCGCCGGGCGCGCACTACGTGGTGACGCCCAACCCGGAGATCGTGGAGACCTGCCGCGCGGACGACGAGGCGATGGCGGCCGTCAACGGGGCGGATCTCGTCCTGCCGGACGGCATCGGCGTGATCTACGGGGCGAAGATCCTGAAAACGCCGCTCAAGGAGCGCGTTCCCGGCATCGAGTTCGGTACGGCGATGATCGAGTACTGCGCGCGCAGCGGGAAGAGCGTGTTCTTCCTCGGCGCGAAGCCGGGCGTCGCGGAGCAGGCGGCCGAGAACCTGAAGGTCCGCTTTCCGGGGTTGATCGTCGCCGGCACGAAGGACGGCTACTTCAAGGACGACGCGGCCGCCGCCGAAGCGATCCGTGCGAGCGGCGCGCAGATGGCGCTCGTCTGCCTCGGCGCGCCGAAGCAGGAGAAGTTCATGGCCGCGTACGGCGAGGCGACGGGCGCAAGGCTGCTGCTCGGCCTTGGCGGCTCGCTGGACGTGTTCGCCGGCGTCGCGCAGCGCGCGCCGGAGTTCTACGTCAAGCACAATCTCGAGTGGTTTTACCGCCTCATCAAGAATCCGTCCCGCGTGGGGCGCATGATGAAGCTGCCGCTGTTTCTGGTCCACGTCGTGGGGAAGAAGGGGTAAGCTGCGATGTCCAAGGGCAAACTGATCGTGTTCGAGGGCACGGACGGCTCGGGAAAGGCGACGCAGTCGCAGCTCCTGTTCGAGCAGCTGCAGCGCGAGGGCGTGTCCTGCCGCAAGCTGACCTTCCCGCGCTACGGCGAGCCGAGCGCCGCGCCGGTGGAGCTGTATCTCCGCGGCGCGCTGGGCGACAAGCCGGGCGACGTGAACGCCTACGCCGCCTCGGCGCTCTACGCGGTGGACCGTTTCTGCTCCTACCGGCAGGACTGGGGCGGGTATTACGAGGCCGGCGGCGTGCTGATCGCCGACCGCTATACGACGTCCAACGCCGTGCATCAGGCGTCAAAGCTGCCGAAGGAGGCGCGCAAGCCCTTCCTCGACTGGCTCTTCGGCTTTGAGTACGGGCTGCTGGGCCTGCCGGAGCCGACGGCCGTTTTTTATCTTGACGTGCCCACCGAGCTGACTGAGCGCATGATGCGCCGGCGCGAGGCGGCCACGCATACCGACGCCGACATCCATGAAAAGGACGAGGCGTATCTCCGCGCCTGCCGGGAGGCGGGCGAGCAGCTGGTCGCGGACTACGGCTGGCAGTACGTGGACTGCTCCCGCGGCGGAGCGATGCGCACGATCGAGGATATCCACGCCGAGATCGTCCGCCGGGCGAAGGCGCTGCTGTAGAGCCTGTCCCGCCCGGACGCGGTGAAAAGGGGACGCGGCGCGTCCCGGCTTTTCACGAGGGCGGCTCAGCAGCAGCCGCAGGAATTGTCGCCCGCGCCTGCGCTGGCGCAGCTGCTGCCGCAGCCGCAGAACAGCAGCAGGATGATCACGAGGATGATCAGGCACGAGCAGTTGTTATTGTTGTTGAAGCACACGGTATGTTCCCCCTTCTTTCCGGATTCTGCTCTATCCTATGCAGCGCCGGCGGGATCGGGGCCTGACCGCCGAAATTTTTTAGGAGACCTGCTATGAGCGAGAACAGATACGATACCGCGCGATACGATGTGCAGCGCGTCCGCGAGGAGGACGCGCGCAGACAGTCCTCCGGCGGCCGGCGGCTTTCGGAGGCGCAGAAGAAGGCGCTGAAGCGGAAGGGCCGCAGGCGCCGGTTTTTCCTGCGCTTCGTCGTGTGGACGCTGTTCGTCGTCATCGCGTCGCTGGCGCTCTCGGGCGTCGGCTGGCTGCTGGCGAACGACTTCGCCGCCTTCAACAAGGACGAGATGACCACGACGATCACCGTCACGAAGGACGACGATCTCAACACCATCGCCGATAAGCTGAAGGACCGGGGACTGATCGAATACAAGTGGTTCTTCAAGCTCTTCGGCAAGGTCACGCACGCCGAGAAGAAGATCGGCATCGGCGAGCACGAGCTCAACACGCGCATGGACTACAACGCACTGATCAACGGCATGCGCTCGAGCAGCGGCTCGCTCACGTCCGAGACGGTGCGCATCCTCATCCCGGAGGGCTACACGGTGCGGCAGATCATCGCGCTGCTGGCGAAGTACGGCGTCAACACGGAGGAGGAGCTGCTCGACGCCGCGGCGAATTACGACTTCTCCTATGCCTTCATCACCGGCGCGAAGGGCGACGCCGCGCGGCTCGAGGGCTATCTGTTCCCGGATACCTACGAGTTCTACGTGAACGGCAATCCCGCAACGGCGCTGGCGAAGATGCTCAGCAACTTCTCCAAGAAGATGGACGACGAGATGATGGAGAAGGTCGCGGCCTCCGGCCGCTCGCTCAACGAGATCATCACCATCGCCTCGCTCATCGAGAAGGAGACCGACAGCCACGACCGCGAGAACATCGCCTCCGTCATCTACAACCGCCTGAGCACGGCGGGGGAGACGGCCTATCTCCTGCAGATCGACGCGTCCCAGATCTACGGCCTCGGCGACCGCTACACCCCGCCGCTGACGGCGGAGCAGCTGGCGATCGACACGCCGTACAACACGCATATGCATCAGGGCCTGCCCCCGACGCCGATCGCCAATCCGGGCCTCGCGTCCATCAAGGCGGCGCTGGAGCCGGCGGAGACGGGATTCTTCTTCTACGCCCTCGGCACCGACAACGTCCACCATTTCTTCGACACCTATGCGAAGTTCCTGAACTTCGTCAACAGCAGCAGCTACGCGGGGTAAGCCGATGATCCTCAGAAAAAAGCCGGAGCTGCTCGCTCCGGCGGGCGATATGGAAAAGCTGCGCATGGCGGTGCTCTACGGCGCCGACGCGGTGTACCTCGCGGGAACGAGCTTCGGCATGCGCGCCTTCGCCGGCAACTTCGCGCCGGACGAGCTGCGCGCGGCCGTTCGCTTCGCCCATGAACACGGCGTGCGCGTGCACGTCACGGTCAACACCATGCCGCGCGGCGACGAGCTCAAAGCGCTGCCGGAGCATCTGGAAAACCTCAACGACGCGGGCGTGGACGCGCTGATCGTCGCGGACCTCGGCGTGTTCACGCTGGCGGGGAAATACGCCCCGCGCTGCGAGCGGCACGTCTCCACGCAGCAGAGCGTCGCCAACGCCGCCTGCGCCCAGGCGTGGTACGATCTGGGCGCCAAACGCGTGGTGCTCGCAAGGGAAGTCACTTTACAGGAGATCCGCGCCATTCGCGAGCAGGTCTCCCCGGAGCTGCAGCTGGAGACCTTTGCCCACGGCGCCATGTGCGTCAGCTACAGCGGGCGCTGCCTGCTGTCGAACTACATGACCGGCCGCGATTCCAACCGCGGCGAGTGCGCCCAGCCCTGCCGCTACCAGTACGCGCTGATGGAGGAGAAGCGCCCCGGGGAGTATTTCCCCGTCTTTGAGGACGAGAAGGGCACCTACATCCTCAACTCCCGCGATATGTGCATGATCGACCATCTGGACGATATCATGGATGCGGGGATCGACTGCATCAAGCTTGAGGGCCGCGCCAAGAGCGAGTACTACGCCGCTATCGTCACGGGCGCCTACCGCCACGTGCTCGACGAGGTCTGGGCGGGCGAGAGCGTCGACCCCGTCTGGCGCGACGAGGTGGAGCACGTCAGCCACCGGCACTATTCCACCGGCTTCTACTACGGTCAGCCGGGGCAGTACACCGAAGACGCGCGCTACCTGCGCGAGTGGCAGGTCGTCGCGGTGGTGGAGTCCTGCGACGGGGACGGGAACGCGGTGCTCTCGCTGCGCAACAAGTTTTCTGCCGGCGACGCGGTGGAGATCGTCGGCCCGGACTGCCGCCCCTTTGCCATGACCGTGCCGACGCTCTGCGGCGAGGACGGCGCGGAGCTGACGGAGGTGCGCACGCCGAAAACCGTTTTTCGCATGAAACTGCCCCGCCCCGTGCCGCCGATGAGCTTCGTGCGCCACAAGGTGGAGCTGAGCGGAAAATAAAGACGAAAAAAGAAGCGGCTCAGCGAGCCGCTTCTTTTTTCGCTTTGTTCGCTTCGATGAGCCCCGGCAGGATCGCGACGCCGGAGCCGACGAGGAAGCACAGGATGCCGAGCCACATGTTGGAGCGGATCTCCTCGTGCAGGAAGGCCAGCGCGAACAGCGGCGCCAGCATGGGCTTGAGGAAGAAGATGAGCGAGGCGGTCTGCGCGGTGGTCTTTTCCATCGCCAGCATGTGGAACACGAAGCCGAGGCCGGTGTTCACCGCGCCGAGGTACAGCAGCCACGGCAGCGACTGCGCCGTGATCGTCGAGAGGATGGGCACGTCCGCGTAGAGCGACAGGCCGACCGCCCGGAACGCCGCCGCGCCCGCGCCGGTGTTGCCGAGCAGCAGGAGGAGCAGCAGCTCCGCGCCGCCGAACAGGGAGCAGAAGCTCGTGACGCCGATGCCGCTGAAGCGCACGGCGCGCTTTTTGCCGAACACGCTGTAGAGCGCGAAGAGCGCGGCGGAGAGCAACGCGAACGTGACGCCCAGACCGTCGAGCCGGGCGTGGAACGGGTCGATGATGATCAGCACCGCGACGGCTTCAAGGCACAGCGCCAGCACGTGGTTTTTGAGGATCGGCTCGCGGAGGATCAGCCCGGCCAGCACGGTGATGAAGACCGGATTGCAGGAGAACAGGATCGCTACCACGGATGCGGGCGTGTACAGAAGCGCCAGCTGGTAAACGGACATGGAGACGCAGACGAACAGGAAGCCGAGCAGCGCGAAAAAGCCGACGTCGCCGCGTGTGATGCGCGTGCCGCGCGCATGCATCGCGCGCAGCGCAAAGGGCAGCAGCACCGCGCCGCCGATGAGAAAGCGCAGCGCCGTGATCTGCATGGGATGGAACATGCCGGCAGAGTATTTCAGCGCGACCTCTGCGAAGCTGAAAATCAGCGCGCAGAGAACGATATAGACGTAACCGGTGTTGAATTTTTTCATGACGGATCCCCTGTGTGCACAAAAGTAGATGCAGTATATACCGGTTTTCCGGAATTTGCAAGACGAACCGTTTGCCGATTGACAAACGGCCGGCAAACCGATAAAATACTTTAGTTATTGATCGAGTGAAACATTTTCACATACAAAGGAGAACGAACGATATGGCACATCCCAGCTACAGCCTGAACGAGCTTCGTGAAAAATTCCTGACCTTCTTCGAGGGCAAGGGACACCTGCGCCTGCCGAGCTTTTCGCTCGTGCCGCAGAACGACAAGTCCATCCTGCTCATCAACGCCGGCATGACGCCGATGAAGCCCTGGTTCAAGGGCGAGGAGGAGCCGCCGCGCCGCCGCGTGACCACCTGCCAGAAGTGCATCCGCACCGGAGACATCGACAACGTCGGCAAGACCGCGCGCCACGGCACCTACTTCGAGATGCTCGGCAACTTCTCGTTCGGCGACTACTTCAAGCGCGACGCCATCCATTGGGCGTGGGAATTCCTGACCTCTCCCGAGTGGGCGGGTCTGGAGCCCGAGCGGCTTTATCCCTCCGTCTTCGCCGGCAACGAGACCACGCCGGCCGACGAGGAGGCCTTTGACATCTGGAACAAGGAGATCGGCCTCCCTGCCGACCGCATCTTCCGCTTCGGCAAGGAGGACAACTTCTGGGAGCACGGCAGCGGCCCGTGCGGCCCCTGCTCCGA
>JAEEGL015157477.1_pt1 | contig 10590 bp, 11 predicted proteins | sample 9134231 | NCBI WGS metagenome assembly JAEEGL01 (sample SAMN16246548, study PRJNA631951) | gut metagenome | biome: gut microbiome; feature: rumen; material: fiber-attached | host: Bos | place: Iran: Karaj | collected 2018-10
ATGTTCTGTCCTCCTCACTTGTTGCCGTACATCTTCACGGCAGCCTCGTAGATGGCGTCCGCGGTGATGATCTCGCCGCCGGAGGAAAGTGCCGTGTCGATTGGCGTGCGGCCGTGCACGACGTTCTGGACGTCCACCGCGAACAGCGCCGGGATGGACATCTCCGTGCAGAGGATGCCGCGCAGCTTGCCGAAATCGAGCTTCTCGTAGGCCTCGACCGGGAACGGGTTGACGCGGATCGGGCGGATCAGTCCGACCTTGTAGCCCTCTTTGCGCATGTCGGTAACGACGCTGCGCGCAATGCGGGCGGAAATGCCGTAGCTGGTGATGATCAGTTCGGCGTCCTCGGTCAGGTACTCCTCCCACTTGACCTCATCGCGTTTCCACTGCTCGTACATCTCCGCTTCCCTGCGGTTGCAGTCGATGCGGGCCATGCGCATTCCGTTGCTGTGCATGGTGCCGTCCTTCTCGCGGCCACGCGGCACCCAGGTCTTGGAGGCTTTGATGGCGGCGATCTCCTCGTCGCTCTTCATCGGCGGCAGGGTGACGGTCTCCATCATGGTGCCCGTGAAGCCGTCGAGCAGCAGATAAACAGGGAACGAATACTTGTCGGCGAGGTCGAAGGCCTCGTAGGTCATGTCCGCAGCCTCCTGAAGCGTGGAGGGAGCGAGCACGAGCATCTGGAATCCGCCGTTGCCGTGGGCCTTGGTCGCCTGGAAATAGTCCTGCTGGGACGGCTTGATCGAGCCGATGCCGGGGCCGCCGCGCTGGAAGTTGCCGATCACGGCAGGCAGATGGTTCATCGCCATCCATGAAATTGCCTCGCTCATCAGGGAGATGCCGCAGCTGGAAGAGGTGGTCATGCTGCGCGTGCCGCTCATTGCGCCGGCATACAGCATGTTTGCGGAAGCGACCTCGCTCTCGCCCTGCAGAAAGACGCCGCCGACCTGAGGCATGCGGCGGGAGAAATACTCCGGAACGTCATTCTGGGGCGTGATGGGGTAGCCGGCGTAGAAGCGGCAGCCCGCACGCACGGCGGCCTCGGCCACGGCTTCGCAGCCCTTCATGAATTTCTTGTCCTCCATGTCTCTTCCCTCCTTACCGGTACACGGTGATCGCCGCGTCCGGACAGATCATCGCGCACATCGCGCAGCCGATGCAGTCCTCCGCGTTGACGGGGACGACGTACTGATAGCCCTTGGAGTTGACCGCATCCGTCGTGCCAAGCACCTTCTTGGGGCAGGTCTTGACGCAGAACAGGCAGCTCTTGCAGGCTTCAGCATTGATCTCCACTTTGCCTTTTGCCATGGTACCTTCTCCTTTATATTGATTTCTTATCTGCTTATTCCAGCATCCAGTCCGGCAAGGTATGCAGCCGGATCGGAATGACGGGTTCCTTCACGATCGAGCCCAGCGCCGGGCAGTGCTTTTCCAGCGCGCAGACGAAATCGACCGGACGTTCTCCCACCAGTTCATGCACACGCTCCACGCCGGAGACGATCTCCTCAAGCGTGGTATGCGGTCCGTAATTGGGATTTGCCAGCACGGAGATCCGCTCGAGGCGCGCGCTGCCGAGCACGCGGCGCATCGTCTCCGCGACAGACTCCGCGTCGCCCGACCATGGGCGGTAGGGATTGACGACGTACAGGACAAGTGCGTCGGGTGCGTTGAGCAGTTCGTGGAACTGCCCGATCATATGCGCCCCGTAGTTGCCGCCGCCCACATCCATCAGAACGCAGGCTTCCGGGTCTCTCAGGTGCTCGCTCACCCCTGTCGCCACGACAGGGGAATCCAGGAGCTGCTCATGAAAGTGCACGAGCACGCCTTCGGCGTCCATGCGCTCCTTCGCATCCCGCGCGCGGAAATCCGGTTTGGTCTGATCCATGTCGAAAAGATGCACCTTCCGGTCTGTCAGCCGCGTCATATGCGCGGCAAGACTCAGGGCGATCTCCGTCTTCCCGGAGCCCGCCTCGCCGATGAGCACAAAATTCTTTTTCTCCCGCAGCAGCGCGCGGAGCTTATCCTCGACCATACCTTGTTCCTTTCCTTGACAGAGCCGCGCCGGGGGTGATACTCTTAAATAAATTAAGCATGAAAGGAGCTCGCAACATGAACGAAACTCCGTACAGATCGTTTTCTCCCGCGCCGGGCTTCCATGTCATCGAGGAGGGCGGCAACATGGTCGTCCGCATGTTCCTCTTCGAGGGCGGGAGCGAGGCGCTGCTCATCGACGCCGGTTTCGGCGGCGGCGACCTGAAGGCATTTCTCGCCACGCTCACGGACAAACCCGTGCGCAGCGTCGTTTTGACGCACGCGGACCCCGACCACACCGGCTGTTGCGGCCAGTTCGAGCGCGTACTGATGCATCCGGCGGAATATGACCGCTGCAGATCCAAAAACAAGGTCGATCCCGCCGCTGTCCGACCGCTCTGGGAGGGTGACCGGCTGCGCGTCGGCGGGCGTACGCTCGAGGTCGTGCTCATCCCCGGCCACACGCCGGGAAGCATCGCCCTGCTCGACCGGGAAAACCGCATTCTGATCGGCGGCGACAGCGTCCAGTCCGGCGCGATCTTCATGTTCGGCGAGGGACGCAATCTTCCTGCGTTCGTCGCCAGCATGGACAAGCTTCTCTCGCTCGGGGACGTGTTCGACGTCTGCTATGCATCGCACGGCGAGGGCACCGTCACACGCGACATCCTGCCTGCGCTCAGGCAGGGCGCACTGGACGTCATGGCCGGAAAGATCGAGCCGCAGGAACCGCCGCGTTCGATGCCCTGCCGCTTCTACGACTGCGGCAGGGTGCGCTTCCTCGCGGACTGATCTCACAGGCTTCAGTTTAGCGCAAACTACGGCCGGAATCAAGCGTTCTGTCCGTTTTTTACAAAAGACCGGCGCCATTTTGTGCCGGATGTCAAAAGCTGGAAGAGCGGGCCGGTGGAAACCGACCCGCTCTTTTTCTGTTTGTTTCGTTCTTATCAGAACATGATATTGATCGGCAGACGCTGGATTTTGCTCGCGTCGATGCCGAACTTCTCCTCGCTGTACCTGTCGATCTCCTCGACCAGCGCCATGTAGGTGCCCGGGAACACGCTGCCCGGCCCCCCCTGAGTGATGCAGGGAATGAAGTACTTGCTGCCGCAGCGGTCCATGGCGCGGCGGGCGGCCTTCCTGCAGTCTTCCTGCGTCCAGCCGACGAAGTCTACGCTCTTGTTGTCGATGCCGCCCATGAAGCTGATCTTGCCGCCGTACTTCTCGATGAGCATAGGCAGGTTGTTCGACTCCATGCAGCCCTGCCAGATATCGATGCCGATCTCGATCATATCCGGCACGATCGTCTCACAGTAGCTGTCCGCGTGGTGGACGATGAGCTCGACGCCGTGATCATGATAGTAACCGTAGCGCGGCTTGTAGGGCTCGACGAAGAAGTCCTCAACCATGCCCGGGCTCATGAAGGTGCTCTGCTGACTGCCCCAGTCGTCATGGTGGAACATGGCGTCCGGATGAAGCTTGGAGCAGATGAGTTCCGCCATCTTCATTTCATACTCGAGGATATAAGAGATAAGGTCGTGCATCTCGTCCGGGTTGGTCATATAGTAGACCAGCGCATTCGAGATCTCGCACAGGTGATGCGTCTGCTCGAAGATGCCCGGCGCGATAAAAGGCGCTTTGAAAACCATGTTGCCGTCGATGGGATCGAACATCTTTTCCTTGACCATCGCCCACTCCTCGTCCGGGAAGTCCAGCGACGGGGCATGCACATAGTCGCGCCAGTGCTCGATGTCCTTGACGACGATCGTTTCCGGAGTATGCACCGGGAAAGAGCCCGGCACGTGTTCCGGCCAGGAATTTGTCACGCCCCAGGCGTTCACGACGTTTTCCTGGCCCTTCTTCGGGCCGCCTCCATGCATGAGCGGAGGCGTGAAAAGCAATTCAATGAATTCATATTGGTTTACATAACGTTCCGGGTTGCCGCCGCGGATTGTCTCCAGCAGATTCTGCTTCGGCGTCAGCTTCGGTGTGGCAAGCATGAATATTCCCTCCTTATATAATTGCAGGTCATGATACGGTCTCAGAATACCATTTTGCTGGAAAGCGGGCAATATCTTTGTAGGAACATCCAATGATTTTGCGGGCTTGACAATTCCACGCGCGCTGTTATAATCTGATTTGCGAATCAGTCTCAATTTTGGGGTGACCGACTTTGAAAACCTATCAGACCGGGCAGCGGAAGCAGCTGCTCGAATTCTTTGCCTCTCACGTCGGCGAGGCCTTTTCGGTGGACGGCATCCTTGCCGCGCTTCCCGCCGAGGCGCAGGTAAGCCGGAGTGCCGTCTACCGCAACGTGGACCGCATGGTGCACGAGGGTGTGCTGCGCAAGACTCTCTCCGCGGACGGGAGCAAAGCGCTCTATCAGGCGGCGGACTGCGGCGCGGACTGTGAGCGTATCCATCTGCAATGCGAAAAATGCGGCCGCGTTTTCCACATGGAGGACAAGCAGGAGGAAGCTCGGCTGCGCGACGCGCTCGGCAGAAGCGGATTCAGACTTGACGAACACGCCTCGCTCCTCAGCGGCACCTGCCGTGACTGCGGCGGTGCGGAGGAAGAACGATGAGCGCCGCTGAACTGAGAACGCCGCTGATCGTCTGCCGCGACCTCGCGCTCGGATACGACGGCGTGCCCATACTGTCCGGCCTCAATCTGACTGTGCGTGCAGGAGACTATCTCTGCGTCGTCGGCGAGAACGGATCCGGCAAGTCCACTCTGATGAAGACCCTGCTGCACCTCACGGCGCCGCTGCGCGGCGAGATCACGCTCTCCGGCGGCCTCAAGCGCACGGAGATCGGCTATCTGCCGCAGCAGACACTCGCGCAGCGGGACTTCCCCGCCTCGGTGCGCGAGATCGTTCGTTCCGGCTGTGTGGCGAGAAGCGGGCGGCGGCCGTTCTATTCGGTTTCCGAAAAGCAGCTCGCGGAAACGGCAATGGAAAAGATGGGCGTGCTGCCGCTCGCACGGCGCTGCTACCGGGAACTCTCCGGAGGACAGCAGCAGCGCGTTCTTCTTGCGCGCGCTCTGTGTGCGGCGCGCCGCGTCCTGCTGCTCGACGAGCCGGTCGCCGGACTCGATCCGAAGGTAACGGCGGAGATGTACGCTCTGATCGAACGCCTCAACCGCGAGGACGGCATGGCGATCGTCATGATCTCCCACGACATCCGGGCTGCCGTGCGCTATGCCGATCATATACTTCATATAGCTGAGGGTCACGTGTGGTTCGGCACGACGGAGGACTATCTGCGCACGCCGCTCGGGCGGGCGTTCGCCGAGGCGGAAGGAGGCGCGGGATCATGACTGAGCTGTTCTCCAGACTGGGCTTTTATCTGCAGTATCCTTTCGTGCGTCACGCGCTGATCGTCGGAGTTCTTATCGCGCTGTGCGCCTCGCTGCTGGGCGTGACGCTGGTACTCAAGCGCTTTTCCTTCCTCGGAGACGGTCTGTCGCACGTCGCCTTCGGCGCGATCGCGGTCGCTGCGATCCTGCGTCTGAGCAGCGATATGCTTCTGGTGCTGCCCGTGACGGTACTCTGCGCGGTACTGCTGCTCTACACCGGCCAGAGCGCAAAAATCAAGGGCGATGCCGCGATCGCCATGGTGTCCGTCGGCGCACTCGCGCTCGGCTATCTGGGCATGAATCTGTTTTCGACTTCTGCGAACGTCTCCGGCGATGTCTGTTCGACGCTGTTCGGCTCGACTTCCATCCTCACTCTGAGCAGGGCGGAGGTATGGCTTTGTGTCGGGATGTCGGTCGTGGTGTTGCTGGTGTATCTGCTGCTGTACAACAAGCTGTTTGCAGTCACCTTCGACGAGGGCTTTGCGCAGGCCGCCGGCATTCGGGTAAAACTCTACAACCTGCTCATCGCAGTCGTCATCGCCTGTGTGATCGTGCTGGCGATGAATCTGGTCGGTTCGCTGCTGATCTCGGCGCTGCTCATTTTCCCCGCGCTCGCCGCGATGCGGGTGTTCAAGAGCTTCCGGGCGGTGATCGTCTGCTCGGCGCTGTTCTCGGTGATCTGCGCGCTCCTCGGACTGCTTGCCGCCATTCTGGCGGAAACTCCCGTCGGCGCAACGATCGCCACGGCTGACATCGTCGGCTTCCTGATCTTCTGGCTGATCGGCCTGCTGCGCCGCAAAGCCGCCTGACCGGCTTTGGCCGCATACGAAAAGCCCGCCCCTGTCGGGGCGGGTTTTTCGCTGTCCGCCATAGCGGACGAGTATAAGCTTCTTACTTGCCGTACTTGGTGAGGGCGGCGCCGCGGATGGGCTTGATCATCCACGGGACCGAGGTCTTGATGCCCTCGGACATGCCGGCGGACGAACCGGAGGTCGTGTAGTAGACCTGCGTGTTGCCGGAGCCGGAGCCCGCGACGATCAGCATCACGTTCGCATTCTCGGTAAAGGCCTCTCTGTGAAGACCGGGTTTCACATCCTCGACCCGCAGGGACCTGTTGCCGAGCTTGTTCTCCATCGCGATACGCTCCTTGAACGCCTCGCGTTCGGCCTCGGTCATGCTGTCGTAGTCGATGACGGTCTTGTCATAGATGTACTGGATGACATCCTGCTTCGAGAAGCCGCGGGCGGCAAGCTGCTTGGCCATCGTCGGGTGCATGACGAGCATGAAGCGCGCGCCCTTGGGGTGCGGGAGCATGCCGTTTCTAGCGAAGAGCGGGCCGTTCCTGTCGAACAGGGAAACGAGTGCGCCGAGCTTGGCGTCCCAGGAGGGATAGCCGACGCTCTCGCCGGGGCCGCGGGCCTCGGTGAGGAACTCGCAGGCGGTGATGATGCTCTCGTCGGGGCCGAAGCCGTTCTGCTCCGCCCAGGACTCCCAGGGGCTGTCGTCCTGGTTCTCGGGCACGAAGATGTTGGCGTAGGCCGCCGGACGTCCGGTGCTGCCGGGGGAGGCGTAGATGGTCATGTCGCGCCAGCCGATGGTCATCATGCACATGAGGACGGCGCGGCCGATCGCGCTGTTGGCACGCGTGCCGGGGGCGAGGTAGCCGACCTTGTTGTTGATGCCGAGTTCCTTGACGATCGGGCCGGAAATGAACATGGCCGGCAGGATCTCGTTGACGATGTGGAACTGGTTGAAGCCGGGATCGGTGAGGGTATCGATAATGGCGATGATGACAGGCAGCCACTCAGGCTTCGCGCCGGCCATCACGGATGCGATGGCGATCTTCTCGACTGTGGCGTAGCCGTGCTTGGGCTCCATGACGCCGATGACCTTGTCGCGCGGATAGGTCGTGCCGGTGAGCATCCACTCCACGGCTTCCTTCGTCGGAGGCGCGATGGCAAGGCCGTCGCCGATGTGGGTATCCATGCAGAACTCGAGGAACTTCTCATACGCCTCGCTGTAGTTGGCGCCGGTGAAGGTCTTGGGGGACTGATCGCAGGAAATGTCGAAGGATTCCTTCTCCTCCTCGGTCAGCGGCGTGGTGAGTGCGGCGATGATGTCATCGATGCAGCCGTCGACGACCTTGTCCATGAGCTCCTCGCTGTCCTTCGCGGCGTTGTAGTCGGCGGAAGGAACGGTGGCGATGCGCACGCGCGGCATGCCGTAGAGATCCTGCGCGGCCTCCTTGGCACGACGCAACACGTCCACGCACACACTCACGCCGGGCTTGCCCACGCGCTCCATGCAGACGCCTGCGTCGTGTCTGCCCTGTGTATGCGCGTCCTTGACGCCCTCGATCCATGCGTCACAGATCTTGGCAACGTCATAAGCTTTCTCGGGAGGATCGATCGGCGTGCCGAAGGAGTCCATGTGAACGACCTTAAGATCGGGATAGCGCTCATGCAGCTTCTTGTCGAGCGCCTGGAAGAAGGGAACGCTGGTTGAATGGAAATACGGGATGTTGATGCCCATCATGGCGATCGTCTTGCCGCTCAGGGTGTCAAGACGAGGTGCGGAAAGGCCCTCCCGCTTCGGATTCTCAAGCACGCCTCTCGGCTCGAGGATCTCAATGGAAACCTGCTGACTCATGTTTCATCCCTCCGTTTTGAGGTTAGCACTTCTTCAGTGAAAAACTTGCTGAGTTAATTATAGCATACGGCAATTGCATTCGCAAGCGTTTCGTCCGCCCGAACGCATATAGCATTATGCTTATGCCGCGCGGTGATGGGTACTGTCAGACGAGCTGTCCCGGCAGTTTCAGTTTCACCTTGGGCGGGATAAGCGCCTCGTAAGCCGCAAAGGCTTCGGGCTCCCTCTCCGCGCAGAAGTACCCCTCAGGCGGTCCGTATTCGCCGCGCACGCCGGCGAGATAGCCGCTTTTCAGCTCCCGGCACAGGAAAAAGGAAGCGTCCGTCCCTTCCGGCAGGCCGCGGTATCGGATGCCGAAATCCGAGGCATATGTAAAGCCGCTCTTGCCGTAAAAGCCGATATTCCCCTCGAAGCAAAGCGCCCCGAAGCCCATACCTGCAGCCAGTTCAAGCGATCGGTCGAGCAGGCGTTTGCCGTATCCCTGTTTTTGAAACGCTGGGTCGATGCAGATCGGCCCCATCGTCAGGATGGGGATCTCTCTTACGTCGTCGGCCCGAATGACCGCGCGCATGAACATATTCTGCCCGATCAGTTCACCCCCGCGCTCCATGACAAGATCGAGTTCCTGCACGAAGGCCGGATCGGCCCGGAGCCGGTGGAGGACGAAGTGCTCGTAGCAGCCCGGCCGGTAGACGTTCCAGAACGCCTCGCGCACGAGGTTTTCCACGACGCGGTGATCGCATTCCGTCTCCCTTCGAATGACGATGTTTTCCTCTTTCATATCAGTTCTCAAATCCTTTCAGCCGTTCGCCGGCATCCTCCAGCAGTCCGTCCGCAAAAGCGGCGGCCTCCTCCCTGTCCTCTGTCCCGTCGCATATACTGTACAGCAGAAACATCGGCGCGTAGAAGCGCGCCGCCTCCTCGCGCGGCCTTTCGACATGCAGCGCAGCAAACAGATCCGTCAGATAACCGACAGGCCCTGAGACGAGATACTGCTGATACAGTCTCGACATCTCCCCGCTGCGGAACTGCTCGACGGTCAGCATCCGGCGAAACCGCGCGGCGAACGCGTCCTGCGTCCAGTACCGGAACATCGCCTTCGAGAAAGCGACGACGCTGTCAGCGCTGACGTCGCCGTATGCCTGCTCCGTCTCCTGCATCGTCCCCTCCGGCAGCGAGCAGGCACGCGCCTGCTCCGCGTCGCGCGTCTCCATGCGTGCGAGGATGCCGTTAAGTATCGCCCTTTTGCTGTCATAGTGCCTGTAGAGCGCGCCCTTCGTAATCCCCAGCGCGGCGGCGATATCGCTCACGGACGTCGCCTCATAGCCCCCTTCGGCGAACAGACGCAGCGCCTCGGTCAGGATCCTCTCCTTCGTATCCCGCAAACAGGTCTCCCCCCCTCAAAAGTAAACGCTCGTTTACTTTTATTGTAGCAAAGGCTCGTTCCCTTGTCAATGTGAAAAAGCCGCGTCCGGGTGAAGAACACGCGGGCGCGGCATATGGGTCTGTTTTTGGTCAGAGGCTCACGCAGCCGGGCAGCGTCAGCCCAGTGCGAGCGCGATCGCCGTGCGCACGTCCTTCGCGTGCAGCAGCTGCAGTCCCTCCGGGCACGGCGCGCGGCCCTTCATGCCCGCGGGGATGACGCACTCGGTGAAGCCCATGCGCCGCACCTCGGCAAGCCGCTGTCCGAGATTCGACACGCTGCGGATCTCGCCCGTGAGCCCGACCTCGCCGATGGCGGCGAGTCCCTCGGAGATGGGCGCGTCGCGGTAGCTTGAAGCCAGCGCCAGCACGGTCGCCAGATCGGCCGCGGGCTCCGAAAGTTCCATGCCGCCGACGACGTTGATGTAGCTGTCGCAGCCGGCCATGTTCATGCCGCCCCGCTTTTCGAGGATGGCCATGAGCAGCATGGCACGGTTGTAATCGATGCCGTTTGCGTTGCGCCGCCCGGCGTTGTAGCCGGAAGGCGTAACAAGCGCCTGGATCTCCGCGAGCAGCGGCCGCGTGCCCTCCATGACGCAGGTGACACAGGTGCCGGGAGCGTTTACGGGCCGTCCGGAAAGCAGCGCCTCGGAGGGATTCGGCACGCACACGAGTCCCGTCTCGCGCATCTCGAAAACCCCGATCTCATTTGTGGAGCCGAAGCGGTTCTTCACCGCGCGCAGGATCCGGTAGGTCTGCGTGCGCTCGCCCTCGAAATACAGCACGCAGTCGACCATGTGCTCGAGCACCTTCGGCCCCGCGATCGCGCCCTCCTTGTTGACGTGGCTGACGACGAAAGCGGTCACGCCCAGTTCCTTTGTCTGCCGCAGCAGCGCCGCCGCGCAGGCCTTCACCTGTCCGACGCTGCCCGGCGCGGATTCCAGTTCCTCCGAGCACATCGTCTGGATGGAGTCGATGATCAGCACGTCCGGGCGTGACTCCTCCACGACCGAGAGCACGGTCTCCAGTGCCGTCTCCGCAAGGACATAGAGGTTGTCGGCGTCCACGCCCAGCCGCTCCGCACGCAGCTTGAGCTGTCTGAGGCTTTCCTCACCCGTCACGTACAGCACCTTG
>JAEEGL015470136.1_pt1 | contig 10590 bp, 9 predicted proteins | sample 9134231 | NCBI WGS metagenome assembly JAEEGL01 (sample SAMN16246548, study PRJNA631951) | gut metagenome | biome: gut microbiome; feature: rumen; material: fiber-attached | host: Bos | place: Iran: Karaj | collected 2018-10
CGCAACTGGAATGATTTGGTTTCTGCCACATTTAAAGCCATGGGCTTAGAACCAAACATTGAATACATTGAAATGCCTCTTTCTATTCGAAATCAGTATCAATACTTTACTGAAGCAAAAATAGATAAGCTTAGAGCAGCAGGCTATAACAAGCCAACTTACTCTCTTGAAGAAGCAATCACCGACTACGTTCAGAATTACCTGATGAAGAACGAAAGATTGTAAATGGTGATAAGTGGTAGGTGATAAGTGATTAGTGGTAAATGTTTGGGTAAGATAGCTTACTAAAAGTTCTCACTGTATAGACTTTTAACAGCAATTAAATGAATTACAAAAAGTTTCCCCATTTCGGGAAACTTTTTAGTTTTCTATAAAATTTTTCCCCATTTTGAGAAACATTTTAGATTTTTATAAAAATTTTCCCATTTCGAGAAATATCATGACAAATCAACTTATAGACCATCTTAACTCTAGACAGATTTACCTTAGGCAATTACGAAGGCATTGAAGTTATTAACCTTATAGACTGGCTTTTAAGATAACAGTCTAAAGAGATATTTTGCTTTTGCTAATTTTTTTCTAAGTCGAATATGATAATAAATTATGATATTATAATCTAAAAATTTATTATTTAAGAGATAGATTTTGTCAGTAAAAGCTAATGTAATTTCAAACTATATTGGGCAAATTGTTATTGCCATACTAAATTTTATATTCATTCCTACCTATATAAAATACATTGGGGTTGAAGCATACGGCTTAGTAGGAATGTTTGCAGTATTACAGGTAGCTTTAAATACCTTTGACGGTTGTATATTCCCTTTAATTAGCAGAGAAATGTCATGCTATTTGGGAGGGAAAAAAAGTCTAGAATCATTAAGAAACCTTTTAAAAACAGCAGAGATTATATGTTTATCCTTAGGATTAATATTTATTATTATAGTATGTCTTAGTGCTAGCTTTTTCGCCAAGAATTGGTTTATCGTTGAGAATCTTCCTGTAGATGTTGTTTCTAATGCCATAATAATTGCTGTTTTTGTGGTAGCTCTTCGTGCAATGGAAGATTTATATAAAGGTGTATTAGTAGGTCTACAAAAACAGGTAACACTTAATATTATAAATATTATTGGAGCTGTATTTAGGTTTGTAGGTGTAATATATGCTTTAAAGTATATTGAGCCAAGTATAAAAACTTTTTACTATTGGCAACTATTAGCTTCCGTATTTACAAATTTAATGTTCATAATATTCACTTATAAATATATTCCAGGAATGATAAATAAAGCTCATTTTTCAAAAGAAGAAATAAAAAATAACCTTAGTTTTTCTACAGGAAGCTTATTAAATGCTTTTGCAACATTTATCAATACACAAAGTGATAAGATTATAGTTTCAAAATTTGTTCCAATGACTGAAGTGGCTTATTATACATTGGCTAGTAGCATAACAAATGTTCTTCTTATGATGTCATATCCAATTTCTCAAGCTTTTTATCCTAAAATAGTAACATTAAAAAGCCAGGAACAACACCAATTAGCTGCTGCCAATTACCATTTAAATTGCCAATTAATAAATTTAATCTGCGGAGTAGCTGCTGCTTCATTAATATTTTATGGGAATTATATAATTGGATATTGGACTCAAAATCCAGAATTAACAACAAATGTATTACCTTACGTGAGAATTTTAGCTTTTAGTATTTTTTTATACGTGAATTCAAGTTCTAATATTTTAATACCTTATATAGCTGGAAAGCCTGTTATAAGTGGGAAAATTAATTCATATAGTTTAATCCTTGTATTCTTTTTAACCTTACCTTTTGTAATATATTTTAAGGCTAAGGGAGCAGCCTATGGGAATACGATTCAAAATCTCTGTATATTCTTAGCCTTTCCATTTTGTTTTAACTGTTATTTAAAATCTGAACAAAAGAAATGGTTCATAAAAGATTTTTTAATCCCTACTCTATCTATATCAGCCCTATTCTATATTAGTTTATCATTCAATCTAGTTAATACAATAGATTTAAAAGGTGTCATAACTTGTGTAATAATAGCTATAACAATAATGGCTATTTCTTCTTTTGCCTGTAACGAAATTAGAGAAAAAATTTTACAAAAATATAATTAACAATAACAACTAGTGCTACTTATTTCTGGTCTTAGAGTTACTCACAAAAGTTTTCTTTTGCTAGTATATAAAATAATTAATCAAACCCTTTATTAATAAAACCTAATTATTATTCAGATTTTATCATCTTAACACAATAATAATGAATAATTCTTTTTAATAAATAACAAAAAATACTTATATATTTTTCCATAGTTTTTTATTTACTTTTTTTAGTTGCTACTACATTATAACCAAAAACTGCAGCTTCTTCACTATTAATACTAATTCTTGCATAATAATCCATTAGTTTTGCAAATAAAAATGTAATTCCTTTTGCGATAATACCCATAGGTCTTTTGCTAAATTCTCTACTCATATAATTTGCCCTAGTTGCTTCTTGTCCGCAAAAAGCAAACCAATTTCCGTTAGGAGAAATCTCTATTATTTCAAAGTTATTTTCTTTAAGAATTTCTTCATACCAAAATTTACTAAAACCTGAACAAAAATAATATGGTGCCATATGTGTAACACTAGTAAATGGTGCTGTTATAATCAGTTTTCCATTAGTTTTTAATAAACGATTAAATTCTTTTACTGCTAATTCTGGGTGTTTTATATGTTCGAAAACTTCTGTGCATAAAATATTATCTATAGATTCATCTTCTAAAGGAATAGATAGAATATCACTAACAATATCTATTTTATCTGTATTCCATATTTCATCTTTCCCTATCCCATAAGAAGGATTTCCACTATATTGACAAAAATCTTGAGAAATATATTTAAGATGTGAACAATACTTTTTATATTTCTGCTCACCTGCACCTGCATCTAAAATACTTTGAGATGATGGTATATTTTTTAAGGTATTTATAACCCATTTATCCCTATTACCTTCATTTTTATTTATATATTTAAAATTTAATTTCATATTTATTATCTTTCATTGATTTTATATGTTATTATAACATATCCATTTATGATAAGAAAATAATCAAATTAGTACAATCATGAAAATATTAATAAGCATTATAATGAGCTGTTTTAATGAAACAGAAAAAGAACTAAAAGAATCAATCGAATCAATATTATCTCAAACTTATACTAATTTTGAATTTATTATAGTAAATGATAATCCAGACAATTTACATTTAAAAAAGATCTTAAATAAATATCTGTTAAATGATATAAGAATAAAAATCATTAATAATGAAAAAAATATAGGACTAGCAAAATCATTAAATAAAGCTCTTGCTTTTTCTAAAGGCAAATATATTGCCAGAATGGATGCTGATGATATTTCCTACCCCAATAGATTGGAAAAACAATTAGAATATATAGAATCAAATCCTGATTGTGATATTGTTTCAACAAATCGAGATGATATAGACGAAAATTCTAATATTATAAGAAAAGCTACTGCAATTATAGTCAAAGACGAAGCTATTCCTAAAATATTAAAGTATGGGTCTATCATTACTCACCCTAGTGTAATGATTAAAGCTGAATTATTAAAAAAAATAAATGGTTATAGAGCTTTTAAATCATCTCAAGATTACGATTTATGGTTGAGAATGGTTAGCAAAGGATGCAAATTTCATATTTTACCTCAAGTTTTAATTAAATACCGAATCAGGCAAAATAGTATAACAAAATCAAATTATGCTAGATCATATTTTTGTCATAAATATATTAGACAACTATTTTTTGAACGAAAAAGCAATAATGGTTTAGATTCTTTTAAAGAAGATTATTTAGATAGAATTTTAAATTTACCATTAAGGAAAACAGAACCTATTAATCAGCAATACATACAGATTATGTCTCTTTCTACTAATAAAATTCAACCTATAAAAATAATTAAATTTTTGTCAGGAATTATACAAAATAAAGATTGCTTTTTAAATTTCAAAAATATGTTAATAGCTAAGCTTTTAATAAAATATAGTAAGGTTAAAATATGTGCGGAATAATAGGGAAAGTTACATTTAATCAACCAATAGATACTACTCAATTTTTTAATCAGGTTTTAACTATGAAACATCGAGGACCTGATAATCAAGGAATCTGGTTATCAAATGATAAACATATCGCTTTAGGTCATTGCAGATTATCTATAATTGATTTAAATTCTAATGCTAATCAGCCTATGACAGACATAACAGGAAGATATACTATTGTCTTTAATGGCGAAGTTTATAATTTTCAAAATTTAAAAAAAGAATTGGAAAATTTTGATTTCGAATTTCGAACAAATTCAGACACAGAAGTTGTCTTAAACTCTTACATTAAATGGGGAAAAGACTGTTTAAATAAATTAAACGGAATGTTTGCCTTGGCAATTTATGACAGCAATTCAGGAAGTATTTTATTAGCAAGAGACAGAGCTGGTGAAAAACCTTTATATTATTACAAAAACGAAAATTCAATTTCTTTCGCTTCTGAATTAAAAGCTTTATTTAAAGATAATAACTGTCCTAAGCATATAAATAAAGAAGCCTTAAAATCATATTTCTATTTTAACTGTATTCAAGGTGATTTATGTATTATTGATGGTATTAAAAAGCTTTTACCTGGTCATTACGCTTTAATAGATTTAAAAACTTTTAATATAAAAACTGAAAAGTATTGGACTCTACCATCTTTCGAAAAAAACAATAAATCATTAGATGAACTTTTAGAATTTTTTGATAATCTACTAAGAAATTCAATAAAAAAACAACTAATTGCCGACGTTCCAATAGGTATTTTATTAAGTGGCGGACTTGACTCCAGCATAATTACAGCTATTGCCAGCGAATATAAAAATAAAATCAATACATTTACAATTAAATTTAGTGGGCATGGAAAGCTAGATGAAACACAACACGCCAGATTAATCTCTAATCATTTCAACACAAATCATATTGAATTAGAAGCCAATAGAGTTGAACCTGAATTATTGGAAAAACTAGTTACATATTATGACGAACCCTATTCTGATGCTTCAATGATACCAACATACCTAGTAAGTAATCTTGTTAGGAAACACTGCAAGGTTGTTCTTGGAGGCGATGGCGGTGACGAACTATTTGGTGGTTATTCTATTTATCAACGATTTCTATTACTTAGAGACAAATTCAAATATTTGCCAAAAAGAATAGGTATTATTTTATCTAATATAGCAGAAAGGATAATCCCATTAGGAACACGAGGATTAGCTAGTGCTTCATTACTTAGATATGATTTTGAGAAAGAATCACCGGTATACTGTCAGTTTAATTCCCATTCCATGCGTAAACTATTACCTGGTTATTTCTCTAATAATAAAAATGAACGCTATAATAGATTATCAATAACTAGCGAGATAGATCTTATTAATCGTTTGACAAAAACAGATTTTTGCAATTATTTGCCAGATGATATTCTAGTTAAGATAGACAGAGCAAGTATGGCAAACTCATTGGAAATGCGTGCTCCATACTTGGATTATAATATTATAGAATTTACTTATAAAGATGTTCCTTCTAATTTTAAAGTAACTAAATTTAATAAGAAAATATTTTTAAAGGAATATGGTAAACGCATATTACCTGAAAATTTTGATTATACTAGGAAACAAGGCTTTGAAGTTCCTTTTGAATCATGGTTTAAAGAAGAAAAATGGAATAAGTATATAAAATCCATTCTTTTGAGTGAAGATTCTGTTTTCGACAAAAAAGCAATAAATGAATTATTGAAAACAACTAAAATACCAGTTTTAAGAAGTAATATTCTTTTATCACTTGCTATTTTTGAACTCTGGCGAAAGGAATACTCTATATCATTATAAATTTTACATTAGTAGGTGTCTAAAAGTTCTTTTTTAATGAATCAGAGTAAGTACTTATAATATCATTATTAAATTATAATCTTTAAAAGTATAAAAATTTAAGCTAATATATCTTTTTTTACCCAGTCGCTGAGTTTACGTTTTTCGGAATCGAAGTTGGCACCAATCAACATTATTTTTTTGCCTGAATGCAAATAAGGCTGATAATATTCTTTTTTCAAAATTTGTTCCAAAGCATCATCTGAAGATTTATCCAACTTAAATTCAAAAATATAAATATTGTTTTTATTTTCTATTAAAGCATCTATCCTTCCATCACTAGTTTGTACTTCAGTTTTTATTTCGATGCCAATTAATTTGAAAATAGAAAAGAATATAGACTGATAGTATTTTTCGTTTTTAATCTGAATACTATAAGGAATTTCTGAAAGGAATGAATTTAAAGCAGACATCATTTTATCGATGTTGTTTTCATTAATAGCATCACAAATATTGAATAATACAGAATCATCAGTTTTTAAATTCTTGTTTAAATTAGAAAGAAGATATCTATAGAAAGACTCTTCAACTTCAAAATTTGGAAATCCAAGACTATATCTGAATCTTTCATTTAAAACCTTTACATCTTTAATTGTTAGATATCCTGTTTGATACATCAGTGCAATCAAAGATACTTCTGTTGGATCAAAAGCAGTAAAAATTTCTTCACGATATGTGTTATTCAATGCTTGTCCTATATCAAAGTTTTCTTTTTTAAAAAGTTTTATAAGAATACTTGGACTGCCTGTTTCAAACCAATAGTTCTTAAATTTACCTTTATTTTCAATTAATTTTGTAAAAGAAACAGGATTATAGACATTTTCACAATCTTCAGAAAACTTATAACCATCATACCATTTTTTTATTTTCTGCAATAAATTGCTATATTCAATATTATGTTTTGAAGCAAGGTCTATAATATAAGTTTTAAAATTATCTTCTAACTCTTTTTCTGTATAACCGCACATAGTAGCGAAATCATCGCTCATGCTTATATCTACAAGATTATTCAAGTCTGAGAAAATGCTTACTTTCAAAAATTTGCCTACACCAGTTATAAAAACAAATCGTTCATAAGGCTCACATGTCTTTAATACAGAATAAAAGCCTTTCATAATTTTTTGAAATTCTGCAATGTTATCATTTTCAATATTATTCAAAATAGGCTTATCATATTCATCTATGAGAACAACAACTTTACCATTTTGGTCGTGAAGACTCTTTAACAATTCCTCAAAAGCTAAACTAGCATATTTGCTACTTATTTCTATATGATAATCATTTGCTATATCTAAAATTCTATTTAACAGATAATATTCTAATTTTTCTGGAGTATCTGCTGAAATGCTACCCATATCAATATGAATTATAGTATAAGGTTTCCAATCATAAGGTTGGTTTGCTATATATAAACCTTTAAACAAAACTTTTTTGCCTTGAAAAATAGCTTTTAATGTAGATAAAGTTAGAGATTTGCCAAATCTGCGAGGACGTGAAAAGAAAAACATTGAACTAGGCTGTCGAACTAGTTTCCAAAGAAACTCGGTTTTATCAACATAAAGGTAATTACCTTCACGCATATTTTCAAATGTAAATAATGATGAAGTTAAAAATTGTTCTTGTTCCATTTTACATCCTTACAAATTCTACCTTTTTATTTTACTACATTTATAAAAAAGATAGAAGTCTAAAACATTCGTGCCTAAAATACAAACACAACGACAATTATTCGTGCCTAAAATATGATTCTCCAACCAAATATTCGTGGATTTTTTACGAATCAACTAGTTAAAACAATGATTAATAAAGGATTACACATAAATATAATTAAAAATTTAATGCTTAGATTTCTTGACTATAGAAAATATGCTATATATAGTAGTGAAAAGACAAAATTAAGTTTACTCGGAAACATAAAGAAGCTTAAATAATTATTTGAAAATAACCGGAAATTAAATGAGAATACTTATAAACGCGGTGTCTGCAGTTGCTGGCGGTGGAATGACATATTTAGTCAATCTTCTGAAATACTTACCTGATTTAATGCCAGAAGATGAATTTCTTGTAGTAATTCAAGGAATTCAATTACCAGATGAAGTCTATAAGAAGAAAAATCTAAGAATCAGAAAGATTTCTGAAAAAACAGGTTCTGAAAACCTATTAAAGCGCTATTTTTGGGAAAACACTGGTTTAATCAAACTTTGTAAGTTATGGAAAGCAGATATACTTTACTGCATCGCAAACATGACCCCTATTATTCCTGCAGGTATTCCTACTTATACTATGCTCCAAAATGTAGCTCCACTAACCCCAAAAGTTTTTTCTCTATTATTAAAATTTGAAGGGCTAAAAAGTTTCAGTAAAATGTTAGCCAATTCATTTCTAACTTTATATGCCTGTATAAATAGCAATAAAGTAATAGTTCTTTCTAAAGCTACAAAGCAGCTTTTACAAAAATATCTTCCTAAAGTAAATACAAGCATAATTTATCATGGAATAAATCAAGTCTCTTTTAATACAAAAGCCATTAGACCAGTTAAATCTGGTCAAGAACCTTATTTTTTATTTGTTTCTAATATTTATGTATATAAAGGGTTAGAGTTTATTATCGAAGCTTATAAAAATCGCCCCGCCCTACCCAAAACTTTTATTGCGGGTTTCCCTTTTGATAATAAATACTTTAATTACATGAAAAAGGAAATTGCAAATAATAAATTAGAAGATAAAATCATTTTCTTAAACTCAGTAAATCATTCAGAACTTCCTGGTTGGTATGCAAATGCAATAGCAATGGTTTATACATCTTGGTGTGAAAATTGTCCGAATATATTGTTAGAATCACAAGCATGCGGTTGCCCAGTTATAGCGATGGATATAGGACCAATGCCTGAGTTTTGCTCACCAGATAACATTTTAGTTAAACCCTTTGATGGCAAAGCTTTAGCAGAAGGTATGGAAAAAGCCATAGAGGTAAGAAAAGACCCAGACTTACAAAAACGTTTATTGGAACATTCTAAGAAATATACCTGGCAAGCTGCTATGGAACAACATAAGAAGGTGTTTAGAGCATAGAGCAAAGTAGCAATAGAACACCGAAACTATGGGGCAGTTATAACCAAGATGAGATATTCGTTAATAAACGATTAATATGTTATTTTTTAAACTTAGTCGTTAATGTTAATGTTGATATTAAAAGCCCCAACACCCCAACCCCTAAAATAATAAAAGGAACATACTTCTTATGTATATCCATTATTTTTTTCTTTTTTAATTCATTTAAAAATTCTGGACTTGGTGGTATTCCCAATCCCTTTCCATAAGAGTATTCTATACTACCATGATATTCACAATAAACGGTTCCATCATTATTTATAAGATATTTACATTTATCTTCTACAGGAAGATAAAGTTTCTTTTTGAAATATTCTTTTTCATACATTTTTTTAAAAGTACTATCATCTAATACTGTAATCTTTGTTCCTGTGTCAAAATAAAACGATTCAACAGCTACACTGATTTTTGAAATATTTTTAAGACAACCTCTATACGGGTCTCTATATCCATGTCCAGGAACTGCATTTGCTGCCAAAACAGAGATAATACCTATAACAATCAAAAGTTCCCAAAATGTAAAACCTTTTTTTTTATTTTTTCTATTCATAATAATTCAAATATTCCGTTAATTAGTTACTTAAAACCAACTTTAATACTCTAACATTAAACAAAATAAATAATAATTCCTACAACAGCAATGATTGCAAAGTGATCTTTTATACTCAACCAAAAATCTTCCATTTTCTGATCACGCCTAAATTCATCACTAGTATGATATTTACAAAATATAGAATCGTCTTCTGCTAAAGAATAAGAACATTTTCTACCTGGTTCAGCAGAGTAAGAAGTATGAAAACCATGACCTTGATATTTATTTATGTCTACATAATTCTTATCCTTTAATAAACGAATAAAATTATCATCAATTTTTTCTATTTTGGGATAAGTTTTGTTTACAGAATCATAGAATTCATCATTATAACACTCCAAAGACTCTCTAAGCCAAAACAAGAATGCTTTACATCTAGATTCTTCTATTTCACTTGGAGGGAAATAATCTTTTTTAAAGTTAGGAACTACAATATAAATAAGTATACCTAAGATTATAAAAACAATAAGCTTAATAACATTTTTTTTCATAATTAAAACAACTAAAATAAAAATAGCCCCAGTATACTTATTTGCATGCTGGGGTTATTTTTAGCTAATTTTTACTGCTGCTGATAGCGAGGTCTGCGAGGTTTATCTTCGCGGGGCTTTGCTTCGTTTACTTTGATTGCTCTGCCGTTAACTTCTTTATTGTTGAGTTCAGCAATAGCTTTTTCAGCTTCTTCTTTAGAAGGCATTTCAACAAAACCAAAACCTTTTGATCTGTTGGTGTCACGTTCAATAATAACGTTAGCACTGGTGACTTCGCCATAGGGAGCGAAAAGATCGTTCAAAGCTTTGTCACGGATAGCATAAGGAAGGTTACCAACGTAAATCTTCATTCGAAAAATTCTCCTAAATTTGCTTTCACAACTTACTAACTCGGTCACGGAGAATTTTGCTTCCTCGGACTTGTCCGTAATTGC
>JAEEGL016323623.1_pt1 | contig 10590 bp, 8 predicted proteins | sample 9134231 | NCBI WGS metagenome assembly JAEEGL01 (sample SAMN16246548, study PRJNA631951) | gut metagenome | biome: gut microbiome; feature: rumen; material: fiber-attached | host: Bos | place: Iran: Karaj | collected 2018-10
CAACGGCGATGCCATCAAATCGGTGGAGCTGATAAAAGGCGGATTCCCGGCGCGTTACGGTGGTCGTTTGTCTTCTGTCATTGACATTAACATGAAGGATGGCAACAAAGAGAGCTACCATGTGGAGGGCGGCATCGGGGTCATTTCGTCCAACGTGGTGGTGGAAGGCCCCATTGTCAAAGACAAGGCCTCGTTTATGCTGTCGGGGCGCACCACTTACTTGGATCTCTTTATGGTTCCTGTCATGAAACTCTTGAAAGATGTTACAGATGGTACGGTTGCTGGCTACTATTTTTTCGACCTTAATGGTAAATTTAATTTCGATTTGGGCAAAAAGGACAAATTGTATTTGAGTGCCTATTTCGGGCGTGACAAGTTCCATGTCTCCCAAAACGACAGTTATATGGGTATTACTGACAAATACAAGATGGGACTTTTCTGGCAGAACGCCACCGCCACTGCGCGATGGAACCACCTGTTTACCAATAAGATATTCTCCAATATGTCGTTCGTGTTCAGCGATTATACGATGAACACCTACATGAATTACAAATACTATTATGGTCCGAACGACCCCGACAATGAGACGTTCAGCTCCGACTTCAACTCCGGTATTCGCGATTACACGCTTAAGTATGATCTCTCTTTCCATCCCAATGCCACGCATCATATCCTTGCGGGCGCGGCGGTCACCTACCACGAGGCGCGACCCAACGCCATGACGGTGAAAGCCGATACGATGACTATGCGGCAGGTGAACAAGGAGTTGGGCTTGGAATACGCTGTGTATGTGGAAGATGAAATCAATATCCGCAACAAGTTCCGTATCAATCCGGGCGTGCGGTTAGTGGCGTTCTCCGTGCCGCAAAAGACCTGGTTCTCACCCGAACCGCGATTGGCGATGAGCTACAATTTCCTGCCCAATTTGGCGTTGAAAGCCTCTTACGCTATGATGAGTCAGAATATGATATTGCTGAGTACCAGTACAATAGGGCTTCCCACGGATTTATGGGTGCCTGTCACAAAAAATATTCGTCCGCAACGTTCGCAGCAGGTGGCGCTCGGTCTACATTATGATTTGAAAAAGCCGCAACTTTCGTTCTCCATTGAGGGTTATTACAAAAAAATGGACAACATTTTGGCTTACAAAGAGGGCACTTCCTATTTCATGAGTTTGGTAGAACAGATTTTGGATGAAAGTTTGGAAGGGGGTGCCCAAACCCAATGGGAGAAAAATGTGACATCCGGACAAGGTTGGTCTTACGGTGTGGAATTCCTTGTGCGTAAGGAGGTTGGAAAGTTCACGGGTTGGATCGGCTACACGTTGTCGTGGACCAAGCAGAAATTCGACGAGTTGAACTATGGCGAGCCCTTCTTCGCCCGTTATGACCGTCGTCATGATGTCTCCATTGTGTTGATGTACAGTCCGACAAAGCGGATAAATCTCTCATTGTCATGGGTTTTCGCTACTGGTAACGCCGTCACGCTGCCCACCTCCCTTTACACTGCGGAAACCCTTCAGGATTATCTTGGCCTTGTGGCTTCCGGAGACAATGCCGATTATAATTACTATTATGGTTATGTTGAAAATTATGGCAAAAAGAACGATTTCCGCATGAAACCGTTCCATCATCTGGATGTTGGTGTGCAATTCATCAAACCGCACACGAACAACAAAGGACAAAGTATCTTCGAGATCAGCATCTACAATGTGTATAACTACCACAATCCCTTCTTCTACTTCACCGAACAGAGTTTTGTCAATGGTCAGTCCGTCTATAAGTTGAAGCAAATCAGCATTTTCCCGATTATTCCTACGTTTACCTATCATTTTAAGTTTTAAGAGACAACAGGCAAAAGAATAGTACAGACAAAAAATGTTAACAATGAATCCAATCAAGATATCCCGATTGTTTGTGGTGGTTTTTGCCACAACCCTTTCTTTTCTTTTTTCTGCTTGCGTGGAGGAGGTGCCCATTGACCGGGAATTCGACGAGACGCAGAAATTAGTGCTCTATTGTCGTTTGTGCCCGCAGTTGGACACTACCTATATATTGTTGACTAACACGGAGTTGCTTTATACCAGCAGTCCTCAAGAGACATTAAAGCCCGCAGACGGGGTGGTAGAGCTTTCGGCAGACGGCAATCATTGGGTGCGGGCGACGTATTTGTCTGATAAAGAGCGATTTTTCCTTACGAGGCAGGCGTTTCCCGTTGAAGAGGGCCATACTTACTACATCCGCGCGTCCTATCCCGGTTATGAAGATGTATCTTCCTCATGCACAGTGCCTTATTCGCACAATGTAGATTTTCGGTTCGACACCGTTTCGGCCAATGGTGATGTGCATTTGGGAGAAATCTATAATTGGCCGCACAAGGATGTCTATGCCGAGTGGCGCGATGTTCCAGGCGAGGAAAACTATTACGCGTTGTATCACTATCGGGAAAGAAACATACAAATCGAGAATCCCGACGGCACGTGGAGTGTCATAGACGGCGAGTGGCAATACGAATTGCAATGGATGTATTTGAACAACGCGGATTATCGGTATGTGTCGGATGAGGGCTATGACGGGAAATTGATGCGCTACATGGTGAACGAAGACCTTGTGGATGACTATTATGACGAAGATAATGACGAAGATAATGACGATGACAACGGGCAGTATTATCTGTTTTTCTTGGACAGAAGTTGCTATTTGTATGAGAGATCCTACAATCAAGACGGTTTTGACATGGGTTTCCTGCTGTTGGAGCCTGTGCATGTCTATACCAACATAGAGAACGGCTTCGGCTTGTTCGGTGCGTTCAGTATGTTGCCAGTGCCGTGACAACCGAAAAAAATGTACTTTTGCAACTTCGTTTTTTTGGAATAAAATCTCTTAAAATATGTTAAGAACTCATACATGTGGCGAGCTGACGCTTGAGAATATTCAGCAGACCGTGACTTTGAGCGGTTGGATTCAGAAGATCCGTCATCTGGGCGGCATGATTTTCATTGACTTGCGCGACCGTTATGGCATCACGCAGTTGGCCTTCAATCATGAGGAGCGCCCCGAATTGTGTGAGCGTGCCGAACAGATGGGTCGTGAGTGGGTGATTCGTGTAACTGGCAAAGTGATAGAACGTTACAGTAAAAACAAGAACATCCCGACAGGCGATATCGAGATTGAGGTGCATGAACTGGAGGTTTTGAACGAGGCCATTGTGCCGCCGTTCACCATCGAGGACGAGTCTGACGGTGGTGACGAACTGCGTATGCGCTATCGTTACCTCGACATCCGTCGCAATCCGGTGAAGAACAACCTCATCTTCCGTCATAAACTCGGTTTGGAGATCCGTAAATATCTGAGTGAACAAGGATTCCTTGAAATCGAGACCCCGTTTTTGGTGAACAGCACGCCTGAGGGTGCGCGCGACTTTCTCGTGCCCTCCCGTATGAATCCCGGCGAGTTCTATGCCCTGCCGCAGTCTCCGCAGACGCTGAAACAGCTGCTGATGATGGCTGGCATGGACCGCTATTTCCAGATTGTGCGTTGCTTCCGTGACGAAGACCTCCGTGCCGACCGTCAGCCCGAGTTCACGCAAGTCGATTGCGAGATGTCGTTCATCGAGCAAGAGGACATTCTCAACCTGTTTGAGGGTCTTGTGCAGCATATTTTCCGTACTTTCAAGGGAATGGAGATTGGCAAATTAGAGCGGATGACCTGGAACGACGCGATGAAATACTACGGTTCAGACAAGCCCGACGCCCGTTTCGGAATGCGTTTCGTGGAGCTCAACGATCTGCTGCAAGGCAAGGAGTTCAAGGTCTTCAACGAAGCTGAGCTCATCATCGGTATCAAGGCTGAAGGTTGCGGCAACTATTCCCGCAAACAGCTGGATAACCTCACCGAGTTTGTGAAGGGTCCGCGCGTGGGAGCTGCTGGTTTGGTCTATATTCTTTGTAATCAAGACGGTACATATAAATCTTCTGTTGATAAATTCTACACGCAAGACGATTTGAAGGCGGTGGCAGAGCGTTGCGACGCGCATGCCGGCGACCTCATTCTCATCTTGTCGGGCAAGGCGATGAAGACTCGCAAGCAGATGTGCGAACTGCGTCTTGAAATGGGCAACCGTCTCGGTCTGCGCAAGGCTGGCGAGTACAAAGCGATGTGGGTGATTGATTTCCCGCTGTTGGAGTGGGACGAGGAGACACAACGCTACTACGCTATGCACCACCCGTTTACCGCGCCGAAGCCCGAGCATGAAGACTGGCTCGAGAGCCGTCCCGGTGAGGTGCTGGCCAATGCTTATGACTTGGTTATCAACGGTTCCGAAATAGGTGGCGGATCTATCCGTATCCACCGTCCGGAGCTTCAGCAGCGCATGTTCAAGGCCCTGAACTTCACGGAAGAGCAGGCGCAGAGTCAGTTCGGATTCCTGATCAACGCCTTCAAGTACGGAGCTCCGCCTCACGGTGGTATCGCCTTCGGTTTCGACCGTCTGTGTGCAGTGCTCAGCGACTGCGACAGCATCCGCGACTTCATCGCGTTCCCGAAGAACAATGCCGGTCGCGACACCATGCTGCCCGCCCCGACACCTATTGATCCGAAGCAATTAGATGAATTGAATATCAAACTGAAATAAATGTTGCGGAAAACCCTTGCCCTCTTTGGCGAATATCTCATCTTTTTACGCCAGGTCTTCAGTAAACCCGCCAAATGGAGCGTGCTTCTGAAGAAATGGGTATTTGAGATGGATGCCATGGGCATCGGTTCCATGTTGATTGTCAGCATCGTGTCGCTTGCCATGGGCAGTGTGATCACGATGCAGACAGCCTTGCAGATCGAAAGCGGCTGGATTCCTTCGTGGACGGTGGGCTTCGTGGCCCGTACCTCCATTGTGATGGAGTTGTGTCCGACCATCATCAGTTTGCTGTTGGTAGGTAATCTCGGTTCCAGCATTACAGCGGAAATCGGCAGTATGCGCGTTACGGAACAGATTGATGCACTGGATGTTATGGGTATCAATCCGGCATCGCATCTGGTATTGCCGAAAGTGCTTGCATCGGTCATTGTCATCCCGGTGCTCTGCATCTTCAGTATCGCTTTCGCTCTGTTCGGCGGTTTCCTCACCGTGTGGATCACCAACTGCATCTCCACCTACAACTTTATCGACGGTCTGACCTATTGTTTCCGGGTTTATGACGTGGTCTATGCCTTGACAAAAACCTGCATTTTCGCTTTCATCATGTCCACGGTAGCCTCTTTTTACGGTTACCGCATCGAAGGCGGTGCGCTGGAACTCGGCAAGGCCAGCACACAGGCGATTGTGGTGTCGAGTTTTGTTATTCTGGTGCTGAATGTGGTGATTACGGATATAATGCTGTGATTTGAGACTTAAGACTTGAGACTTAAGACTTGAGACTTAAGACTTAAGACTTAAAAACGAGAGATAGCGAATATAACAGAAGGATGCAAGATTTGTGAGAAAATATCATTAGACCCCAAAAGTCTTACGTCTTACGTCTTACGTCTTGAATCCTTAAACCCTAAACCTTAAACCTTAAACCAAATGATCGAGGTTAACAACGTTTCCAAATATTTCGGCGAGAAGCAGATCTTGCACGACATCAACACGCAGTTCGAGGAGGGCAAGGTGAACCTGATTATCGGTCGGTCCGGTTCAGGCAAGACGGTGTTGATGAAGTGTCTGGTGGGTCTGTTCACCCCGGAGGAGGGCAATGTGTTTTACAGCGGGCGGGAGTTCCATAACCTGCCGGAAAAGGAAAAACTGCTGCTCCGCAAGGAGATGGGGATGGTGTTCCAGGGTTCTGCGCTGTTCGATTCGATGACTATTGAGGAGAACGTCACTTTTCCGTTGGACATGTTCACCGAACAGAGTGAGTCGGAAAAACTCGACCGTGCCAACTTCTGCTTGGGATGCGTTGATTTGGAGGGGGTGAACAAGCTTTATCCGGCGGAGTTGAGCGGTGGTATGAAGAAGCGCGCCGCCATTGCCCGTGCGTTGGCTTGTAATCCCAAATATCTCTTCTTTGATGAACCCAACTCCGGCCTGGATCCCAAGACTTCGCTGCTCATCGACGAACTCATCACCAAAATCACCCACGAATTCAATACCACGACAGTCGTCAACACCCACGACCTCAACTCCATCATCACCATCGGGGAAACCATCTCGTTCATCTACCAAGGTCACCTTGCTTGGCGTGGCAGCAGCGACACCATCCTCACCTCCGACAACCCAACGCTGAATGACTTCATCTACGCGCAGCCGCTGACACAGAGGTTGAGGAAAACGTTGTGATTCCGCCTATTGGCTATTTGCCAATGTCAACTCTTGCGGAAAACCCCGAAACCCCGCAAGGACAGTTCTCTTGCGATTCACCACAACCTTTACAAGACAAAACGCAGAATAAAACGGAATATGAGACTTCGTTTCAGAATTTCCGCAACTTACTCTCGTCAACAGGGTCGAGGGAGAATATGTCGTTGCTGTTGACACGAATGACAAGGAGTCCCTCGTCGTGAGCGAAAGTGTCCGCATTCGCCTCGTAATGGATGGCAGCGATGGCAGCCACAACCTCCTTGTCCGCGTATTCGGGAAAGAACTTCTTGAACATTTCCATCTTGCGTATGAAGCGTTTCACTTTCTTCTTTGTGAAGTGCGCCTTGACCTCCACGGGAATCACGACCCTCTCGTTGCTGAGCAAGGCATCTACTTCTATCTTTTTGTTCTCGGAAGGGAGTTCGCGTTTCAGGTTCTTGCCGCTGTTGTGCAAATCGTACCCCGCCTTTTTGAAAATATTTACAGTAGAAGAACTCACCAGCCCCTCTACGATGTGACCGGTAACACCAAGAAACTCCACCGAAATGCGCCTGATCGACTCATTGGTATCCGCAAACATCACTTTTGTTTCCGCAAACATCCCCTTGACCTGCTCTTTAGTTTCCGCAAACATCTCTTTAGTTTCCGCAAACATCTCCTTGACCTGCCTGTTCGTCTCCGCAAACATCTCTTTTGTCTCAACATACATCCCCTTCAACTGCTCGGAGTTCTCCTTTATTCGCCTATCGGTTTCCTTGAACTGTTCATCAAGTTCCCGACTACGCTTTGCCTGCTCGATTCTTGAAGTTTCCGACAAAAGAGCGATCCGATCCAGTGTTTCGTTAATGCTTTTCAAGTACTGGTAGTGTTCTTTGTGAAAATTTTCAAAATTTTCGTCGCGTTCGCTGTTTTTGCGGGTTTGTTCGACAGCTTCCATACGCATTTTATTGATTGCCAGTTCGTTTTTTTTAATTTTTTCAGTGTTATCCAACACCATCTGCCTCAATTGCGGCATGTCAAATTCTTTTTGCAGTATTTCATTGTTCATAGTCTAAAATTAACTTTAAAAAACATGCGACAAAGATACAGCAAACAATCAATCTTGTCAAGACTTTTTCAAAAAAAAATTAAGTATTGACAATCAGTCGCTTAGATGTTTTTATAGCAAATATTTTAATAATTTTTTGTAAATATTATTCTCGAATTTCGCAGATTTCTGGAAAAATCACCGCGAAACGCACCAGTCAAGCAAATTGTCCTGAGCTGCACCTCACACGTTAGGTAGGACAGTACCCGTGAAGGTTAATGCCCGTCTGCGCCGAAACCGCCGCAAACAGCAGCATTAGGGTTATAAAATAAATGTTTTTTCATAGCGATGAAATTCGACCGCAAAAATAAAAAATAGCACAAATCTGTCCTAACGATAATTTGTTTACTTTTGCCACCAATTTTAATAACCCTTAACCTCTAACCCTCAATAACCAATAACCCATAACCATTACCAAATGAACTGGATAGACATCATCGTATTGATCCCCCTTTGCTGGTATGCCTACAAAGGATTGAAGAACGGATTCCTGATGGAAGTCGTCTCTTTGGCTGCTCTGTTTTTGGGGCTGTTCGTCTCCTATAAATTTTCCGATTTGATTGCATTATGGCTTACAGGCACCACGCTGGCAAAACCGATCTCTTTTTCCTTGTGCTTTATTCTTACTATCGTGTTAGTCAATCTGTTAGGTAGGATTTTGAAACGTGCGCTGAAACCGGTGCTATCGGAGTTTCTCGACAAAAGCCTTGGCGTGCTGTTCGGCGTCATGAAAGTGGTTCTGGTGGCGGGAGTGCTCTTTTATTTCATTGACAGTGTGGACAAAAAGGAGATTCTCATCAAGCATGAGGTGAAGGAGGCATCTGTGGCCTACAAACATCTTTCGCCTGTGATGTCGCATGTGTTGGAATGGAAGGAGTCACGGAATCAGGATTGTTCCGAGGAGGAATCCAAGGAGCTGTAAAATGCGCTCGGATTGTGTCTGAAATACAAGTTGTCTTGCATTATGATTCAAAGTAAAATCACAGTAGGAGACAGAGTTATCACCGCCGACCAATTTCCCGAGGCGGCAGCGTTGACGAAAGTGTCGGAGGACGGTATCCGAACCACCTATTACGACAACGAGTACATCAGTAATCTTCTGACAGAGAATAGGGTAGGGCGTTTTCTGCTATTGAGTCAACGTGCCCGGGGGCTGGCGGATTGTCAATTAGAGATTAAACGGACGGGAGTGCCTGTGCTGATGATGACGTTGGCAAAGAGTAGCGATATGGTGCGCACCCGTCAGGGCAAGGACCGGCATTGGCGAACGGGCGATGTGTGTCTTTCGCTCTTCCCCGAGGAGGACATTGTCGTGAACCATTGTCATGCCGGCGGGACCTTCGAGCTGTTCAACATTGTGCTGACGGAACCGGTAGTACGGCAGTTGGCGGAGCGTCATCCGGAAGCGCTGAACACCTTCTGCAAGGACTTCGAGCGCAACGAGTCGATTGCCTACACCCCACCCGGAACGCAGGCCAGTCGAAAGCTGCTGCATCTGTTTCAGGAGATCGAGCAGTGTAACGAAATGGGTAATTATGCCGAAAAATATCTGGAAACCCAGATTTTGGACTGTCTTTCGATGATGATCAACCGCGTCAACGAGTCCGATGATACGTTTACCCCTGTCAATTTGGTGCTTTCCGACAAAATTCATGAGGCGCGCGAGATCATGACGACCCAGTATCAGAATCCGCCGTCGCTTCACCAGTTGGCCACGATGGTTGGCACCAATGAGTGTACGCTGAAGTCGGCCTTCAAGCAAGAATTCGGCGAAACGGTTTTCCAATGTCTCTTTGATCATCGTATGTCTTTGGCTGTCAATTATTTGAAAGATACTTCCTGGCCTATCGCAGAGATTGGTCTTCTTCTGGGTTACGAATACCAGAGCCATTTCTGCACCGCCTTCCGCCGGAAATACGGCATGTCGCCGACCGATTTTCGTGAGAAGTGTGGAAATTCCGTAAGATGAAAATACAACACCGGATTAAAATGTACTTTTGCCGCCTGAAAAATGGAGGATAACTAATAAAAAAAAGAGATATGAAAAAAACTTTGATCATGATTTCCTTGTGCGCCTTACTCTTGGGTTGCACGAAAGATTGGGGTGTTCCCTCAACCCGTAACTATCCTGTCAACGGTTCCTTCTCCGAACTTGATGTGAGCGGCGCTTTCCAAGTAACCGTGAGCGACCAAGTGACCGATGTGGTTGTCACAGTGGACGATATGGCGCACGACAAAGTGGTTGTGAAAGTGGTTAATGGTAAATTGCAAATCGGTTTCAAGCCGAATACTTGGTACAATGGCACCAAAGCCAAAGCCGTCATCCCTGCCACCGATAATTTGCACAGTATTGACCTCAGCGGTGCCTCTTCCTTCACAGGCGATCTCAACGGTCACGACGTGGACATCGACCTCAGTGGCGCTTCTCATTTCCAAGGTTCTGTGGATGCCGATGAGATCGACCTCGACCTCAGCGGTGCTTCGAAAGCTGTCATGGACGGTTTCTGTTTAGAGAAAATGGACATCGACCTTAGCGGTGCCAGCACTCTGAATGCTTCCCTTCTGGAGACTCCGTCTGTGTTCGGGAACCTTAGCGGTGCCAGCACGGCCGATGTCACGATCTGCTCCGGTTTGAATGTGAATCTGAGCGGTGCCAGCACTCTCATCTACGGTCTTGTTTCTCCTGATTGCAATCCTGTCATCAACTGCCCTTGTTCCGGCGCTTCAACGGTCAGACCGCGATAGGAACCTGACAATAGGAAGAACGCAAACAGAAGATTTGGTACATATTATTGAAAACGTGTCAAAACGGGCCAGACAATACATCGGGATCTTAGCTGCAGTGGGGGCTTATTACCTCATCCATGAAGGAGCGCACCTGATTGTGGCCATGATTCAGGGTGTATTCAAGGAGGTGAAATTCATGGGATTGGGCATCCAAATTGATGTGTTCCGCGACTGCATGACCGACACGCAATTAGGTCTGTTTTGCCTCGCCGGGGCGGTCGCCACTTTCCTGACCGGCTGGATTTTGGTTCTTTTGTGCCGGAAGATCTGCGCCATGGAATCGAAAGTACTGAAAGCACTCTTCTGGTATGTGACGATTGCCCTGCTTGTGCTCGATCCCCTCTATCTGAGCGTGTTGTGCGGTTTCTTCGGTGGCGGCGACA
>JAEEGL017305011.1_pt1 | contig 10590 bp, 5 predicted proteins | sample 9134231 | NCBI WGS metagenome assembly JAEEGL01 (sample SAMN16246548, study PRJNA631951) | gut metagenome | biome: gut microbiome; feature: rumen; material: fiber-attached | host: Bos | place: Iran: Karaj | collected 2018-10
ATGTTCGTATTCCGGATAGCGCAGATGTTTTTCCTCCGGGACGTACCGCTGCCGTCATAAGAGGAATCAGGGATAATCCCCGATTCATCATTTCCCGGACAGAAAAAGTCATCATTTTGTTTTAACGTCCTTACCGGGATACGGGCACCGTATCCGTTAAGGGGAAAATCATCATCGTTCAGAACATAAGGAACCGCGGTTATTCCGAATCTTGTGAAGTCGCGGGGATTTACCGTAAAAGGGCATTTCTCATGAATCATGAGTCTGAGTACTGCAGGCACCGGCATGTCACGAAAGGTTATTTCATAAGCTCTGCCATGGGAACATAATATTTTGAGGTGTTCTGCAGCCATTTCATTATTTACGTAAACCGGGACGGTTTCCGTCCCGGTCCGGGCATGACGCCCGGATTCCTTTCCGGAGGCAATATGATCCCCGTCGGAACGGGTGAATGTGCTTATATAATTTTCCTCAGCGTTTTCGGTAAGTCTTCTGATAAATTCCGCATCCTTTTCATATGGTGACGGGGTATTCCCCGTGGCCGTAACGTCCGCATATGATTCGGGCACATCCGGTATTTCGGAAAGGAGTGGCTCCGTAAATGCGAAAACCGCTGTCTGCGTAAGTGATGCCGCTGCCGTTAAGGCTGTTTTTAGGATTTCTGATTTTTTCATCTGTCGTAGCGGAAGGCATGTCCGCTTCCCGTAATTCCGTTCGTCTTTCTGATGTTTCACAGCATGAAAAACACTTCGGCGAGTTCAATCTCGTTTCCCGTGAAGGTTCCGATAATTCTGGAATCCAATGAATAAGGTGAATCTCCCGTAAGGAAATGCTCGTCGTGAGCCAGTGTCATGCTGCCGGAGAAAACGCGGATAAATTTAATGTTATGCATTATTTTCCCGTCAGTGTCGGCAATCAGGGACTTCACCGGAAGATTAAGAGCCGCTACGGCATATCCCTCAGGTTCCCTTTGTGCGGTGATAAGATTACCGTTTCTACGTACGGTATCACCGGGACCTGCAAAATATCTTTTAAGAAGAACCGAGCCTTTTTTTAAGACGGCCACGTCCTTCAGCAGTCTTACGGCGGTTATGTCTTTTACGGTGTCTGATGCTGATGATTCCTCTTTTCTTTTCATTTTTATCGTCATGAAATACTTATCAGGAGGGAGAAATTCGTTGCGATATACGAACACTCTGCCGAGGCATGTCCGTTCCTGCAGGTCAACGCCGATCCTGAGGTCAAGCAGGCTTATGATTACCGTAAAAACGGCAAAGCAGGTAATCCCGGTGACTGCGGTAATGCGCATGGCGCATACGGCTGACCTCAGAACGTAAGCCGCCGTTTTGCGGAAGTCTTTACGCATTTCTGCATAGTGACGTCTCATAAGACCTGTATCATTTACTTCGTGTTGCTTCATATGGCTTATCATCCGGTTATCATGACTCATTTCTAATTAACACCGATAATCTTTCCGTTCTCTCGTCAGGCTGGCTGAGAGGACGCACCTGTCGGGATTATTCCTCCTCAGGTGTTTTTTTCCCGGGGGTATCACGGCGGTTTTCGGAACCTCATGAATCCTGAGAAAGCAGGGTATTTATGGCTTCCGTTACGTTCATGCCTTTTTTTAGCAGCTTTTCGATGGCGTTGACCTCTTCCGCCCTGGTGGAATAAAGAAGCTTTCTGAACGGATCCACGGCAAGTCTGCCCACACAGTTCCCGCGATCGCTTATCACGAATATTTCAGAATACATTCCGCTCATGGTATGCACGGATCTCAGATACTCATATTCCCCGGAGGTAAGAGGGAGTCTCTTTTCCTGTTCCAGCAGATTCACGGTTTCGGCCTTCTGTCCCAGAAGGTACATGTTGGCGCTGTTCTCGGCGATGGCGACGCCAGCTTCCGAACCGTAAAGGTCATTTACAGACTGGGTTACGGTGACGGCGGCTCCGCCGTATTTACGGAACCTGCGGTAGCCGGTTTCAATGAATCCCGCAACGTCACCGTCTCTTAAAAGATCCCAGGCTTCGTCAATGATGATAATTTTCGGTCGGTTTCTTTCCCCGAGATACATGTTCTGCTGAATCTGGTATATGAGCTGCAGAAGCACAACCTGCTGCAGGTGTCTTCTTCCTTTGAGCTCCTCAAGCTCAAGAACCGTCAGACTGTTTCCGAGCTTCATATTGTTGTGTCCGGAGAAGAATCTGCCGTACTCACCGCCGGAGGTGAAGGAATACAGCTGTCGTCCGAGATCCCTTATTCGCTGATCCTCGTGGTTTCCAAGTTCTTCGGCGATGATGTCCACGGAGAGAGCATTGCCGTGGATTCTGAAGAGACTTCCGGTAATTCTCTTGAGTTCTGCCGTCTGAAAGTCGCTCAGTCTTTCGGTGGGAGCTGCCATGATGGAAAGGAGTCCGTTAATCATGTCCGCCTCATCGGCATAGTCCCTGATGCATTCAAAAGGATTAAGGGAAACGTCGGAGTTTATGCCGAAGGAGAGGAAGGTTCCTCCCAGAAAACTGCAGAGCTTTTCATAGGAACGTCCCACGTCAATTACATAGCAGGTGGCTCCCTTTGCCAGATACGATACCAGAATCTCGTTCACCAGAAAGCTCTTGCCGCTGCCCGACTGGGCGGCGATACAGAGATTGTAGTTCGTCCCCGAATCGTAAAGGGACAGATTCATAAGCTGTCCCGAACGGCTTATGAGATTTATGACTCCGGTACCCGTTCCCGCACTGTCCGCAAAAATCGGCAGCAACGGCAGAATGTGGGTGGAGCACAGTGTCCTGAATCTCATGAGGGAGTTAAAGGAATCGGTGTCGGTTCCGAACGGCAGGGCGTTGAGAAATATCGGCAGAATGTAGTATCTGTCCGGCATGAGCTCGAAGCCGTTTTCCTTATAGTAGCTTCGCAGTGCCGATCCGGTGGCCAGAGCCTCTTCCTCATTTCTGCAGAACGACGTCACCGTAAGGTTGAACTTAAGAGGTCTGGCTCCGTTTTCCATTTCTTCGTAGAGAAGGTCAAAGCCCTGTTTCTTTACGGCAAGCTTTGGCTCGAATTTAAGCAGGGGACCGTAGGCCTGGTTCACGGTCCACTGCCGTTTGGCACTGATGTGCGAGCGCAGTGTTGAAAGCTCAGGATAAAATACCGTGCCCGTAATCATGAATGGGGTGAATATGCCTCTTGTTCCCGTGAAAACGTCACAGGCATAGGCCGTGGCATTCCCGAAATACACGTATTCCGGATAACGTTTGACGGAGTAGGTGTTGACCGTATATCCGCCTATTTCAAGAAAATCCTTTGAAACCCTGAGCTCACTGTCGTAATCCATGAGCTGTTCATTAAGCGGAACCGAGTCGTCAGCCTTTATCCTGCCGTTTTTCCATGAGGCGTTGTCATGACCGTTGAAGAACGGGCAGAGCTCTGAAAGCAGATCGTCATTTGTCATGAGCCTGCCGTTGATTTCAGCCGTTTTCAGAATCTGCAGAAGGGACTCGGAAAGCACTTCGGCATGATGGATTTCATCATCGTCAGGGAGTTTACCGGAACACGGAAGCGTCAGTGTCACCATGAGCACAAAGTTTCTGACCCGGGAACTGATTCCCTTTGGCGGTTTGTTTACGGATTCACGCAGAAAATTCAGTCTGCTTCGGATTACTCCCGACAGCACGTCGTCATTTTTTAAGCCGAGAAGCGTGATTTCCTGCTCCCTGAGAAGTCCTTCAACGGAAGGAGACGCCAGCAGTGAAAACTGCAGAACGGTATTTTTGGGAAAATCCTGATTGAGAAGCACGGTAAGGCGTCTTGCAATGGTTTCATCACCTCCGGAAAGAGGTCTTGCAATCACGCCGATGCCGAGAGCGGCTCCGCCGGAACCGCTAAGGTAAAAAAGACTGTTTTCAGGATTGTATGCCAGTACGGGATAAAGGCTGCTGAATCTTCCTGTTATTCTCTTAAAATTCATCCGGCTCTGTCTCTCCACATTTCAGTAGTCCTCAGCGGGTATTGAGCTGAGGGGGGTACTTCGCAAAAGGTTAATCGGCAGGCGCGGCCTGCCGTTATTCACGGGGAACGGCGGATAGGACCGTCCACCGGTGAATGTTTTTACGGGACAGGATAAAGAAGAGAAGAGGATGGTCTGCAGGCCTGTGCCTTAAGTTAAGGTACGGAGAAACATGAGAAATATGAGAAATATGCCGGTGAAGGCAATGATGGCAGCGCCCTTAAATACGCATAAGTAAGCGTTATATCAGAACCGCGTTATCGTTCTGGTGACATGAGTTAACCATGTAAGTTGAACGGAACCGTCCGGTCATACTTCAGAACAATACCGGAGTTCATACCACATCGGTTTCCGTTCTTTTACGTTCCTTTCATGTGAATTGGAATGCATAGCGCGGGCTACAGGTTCGGTCTGTTCCTGCAACTCTTTTTTAAGGCACTGAATTCTACGGTTATTCCGCTTTCTCCATATCATATGTCTCAGGTAAAACATTACATGAGACATTCTTGATATTTTACCGAAAGGACATTTTCGTAAGTGATTCGGCAGAGATGCCGGTGGAGCATGGCAGAAAGTAGGTTATGAATATTATCACCAGCGGGCTGAGCGGTTTTGCCGGAAAATACAGAATGCTTAAGGCATTGCTGTTTCCCGAAAGAACGGTAATCCATGCCGGTTCAAATCATGAATATCTGAAGAATCCCGACGCCTGCATCCGGAACAGAGTGTTCAGCAGGGGAAGTTCCGCCTGCGGTTCCGGTCATCCCGAAAAAATGCCGTCCGGACAGGCTTACTCCGCATCAGCTTTCGACAACGCATCGTCAGGTTCATCGTACAGGGAACGGAACGGTATTATTTCCGTTGATGACATACTGGAAATTCATGCGGGACTTGTAGCAAAGATTAGGGATCTTCTGCCTCTTGAAGACTGCGAATTCAATACGATTCTGCTTCCTCTTCTTAAAAACTTCATAAATTTCGCATACACGCTTCCCGCATCTGAATACTACCATCACCATAATGCTCTGGGACTGGTGACGCACAGCATGGAAACTGTCTTCTTTGCCCTTCGCGGGCTGTTTGATGAATGCTTTGATTTCGGACTTCCGGGGGATCGCAGAACCCTGAGGGAGACGAGAGTTGCCGCCTGCATATTTGTCGCGGCGCTTCTTCATGACGTAGGCAAGCCTCTTACTGACGTTATCATCCGGGCAGATGCCGGGGAGTTTAAGTCCGGTTCCTCTTCACCTTCAGTTTGCCGTGAAGCGGAAGGTGCTGCGGGGGCCGTGTGGAATCCGATGGTATCCGGTCTTCATGACTTTCTGATCTCCGGCGGGTACCGCAGTTATTTCTTTGAATACGTGCCGATGAGAGGCAAAAGACACGAGCAGCTTGCCGTTATCGCCGCAAACCGGGTGATTCCGAAGGAATTCATATCATGGATGCTTGCGGAACCGGATCTTCTTGAGCATCTTTATGCTGCGCTCAGCTGTGACAGAACATCAGTGTTTTATGATGCGGTGAAAAGGGCTGACATAATGAGTGTGAGGTACCATCTTTCCGAGGTTAGACTCGGAGGCCTCAGAAGGAATGACTGTGTAGGAACGGAGTCAGTTCCTGCACCGGCTCCGCTTACGGAAAAATTCCTTATCAGTAACCGAATGGAGGATATTCTTTCCGACAGGCCCGGAAAAAACGCTTCGGCTAAGGGGATAAAAGGTTGTGCCCGGGGAATACTCTCTCTGATACTTGAGCTTCTGCAGCAGAAGATTGCCGATTCTCAGCATCCCGCAAATGCAGAAGACAGCTGCATTTTCTTTACGGACAGGGAATGCCTTCTTTCCCTCAATCCTCATGAATTCTTTGACATGACGGCTCCTCTGAGAGGGACCGGCACCGCTATGGTGATTAATGATTCCATGGAACTGTATGAAAAGCTGATTCTCATGGGAATCGGCGAATATGCTGATGCCGCGGCAACCGTTATCCTGCACAGGATTCTGGTGTCCTTCGACGGTATAAACCTCAGAGAGATACATGGTTTAAAGATAATAAAACCTGAATATCTTTACGGCGGCATCAGGCCGGCCCCGATTAAATCATACGGCCCTGAAATGCTGTATGCCTTTGATGCGGTAAAGGCAGGAAGAAAGGGCCTGTCCATAAACGGTGAAACCGTAGGCGGCACGGAGGATTGCGCTAAAGGAACAGGCGGAGGAGTGACAATTGATGAGTGTCTTGCCCTGACTGAATCCCGCCTGGGCGGAACGGCGGGTCATGATAACGGGAACTGGTCCGTAAGACCTGACGCAGATGTCGCCGGTGAGGTGTCAGGGGAAAATGACGCATTTTCCCCTGATGAATCGCCCGTAAAAGGCACGGACCAGCGGGAGAATGCATCCCTTACGGGAACGCTGGCAGACGGCGTGAGTCTCCGGGCTCATCATAAAGGTATCGGTGACGATAATGCTGACGGTAACAGCGTTGATAACGGTAAAGGAGAACGGGAAGCGCAGGCTTTGGCCCACGTTGACGCACATTCCCGGTCTCCTGAAAAAGACGGGAGGGTAAAGGCTTCCCGATTTCTCCTTGATGACAACGATGAACCCGTACTTTCAGTTTCTGCCGGAGGCGGAAAATCCGGTGACGGATTTTTTTCCTTCCATGACATTGATGCATTCTCCGAAAGGCAGGGCGGATTCAGGATATTTACCGGGAAAACCGGCAGGGCAAAAGGACGGAACGGCGTCGATAACGCTCTTTGTCTGGGCCTGCCTCTTTCGACTGAATCTCTCCCGGATAACGTGCTGGCAGGAAGTCCTGCAGGGAGTGACTGGCTGGAAAACCCCATGAGAATCACGAGAACACCTTCAAGGCCTCGTGATGCTCACGGCCGTTTTGTAAAAACGCAGAAAGGAAAGGAAAAGGGTGCCGCAGAGCTGACGACCGCGACCGGAACCTCCACATCGGCTGCTTCCCATGATACCTCTTCGGGAGTAAACGAAACACCGATTAGTGATTCTCTTCCCGAAAAGAACATGGACACCGGGGCGGAACTTAAGGAATTTACGGAAACGGTACTGTCCTTCGACGACATGAGATTAAATGAAGCCGTGGGGGCCTTTACCCTAAGACAGCTTGATACCCTGGCTTCGAGGCTCATAAAGAAAATGGGAAAGGGACGAAGCTCCTCCCGCAGACGAAAAAAGGCCGGAGGAGTTCCTCCTTCCCAAAACGGTGAAGGTGCAAAGCCTGATGTCGGCGGCACTTCAGCTTCAGAGAAAAAACTCTTTATGCGGGTGGCGCATGCTCTCCGGAATGCCTGTGCTAATGCCCTTTCAGTCGGGGATGAGCGTGACGACCTGTCTTTTGTTTCACTTTCCGTGGACGAAATCTCCGGGAGAAAGCCCGGTGAGGTGACTTCAGCACTTCTTGCAATGACGGAGCTTCAGAAGCTGTCGCTTCTGAAGAAAATAAATGAGAAGTCGGTAAACGGACGCAGGAAACGGACATCGTAATGATGACCTCCGTCATTTAACGGTATTGGTAAGGTTTGTTTATTATGAGGAGATGCTTTTATGTGGAATGTGTATTCCGTCGGAGATGTTTCTTTTCTGGCTACGGTCATGAGATCTGCTGCCCTGTTTTTCAGCGGCAGCATTCCCAATACACTGGCTGCCATCGGTCTTACGATCGGTGTTCTCTATCAGGGATTTCGCGGCAGTATGAGCGGAGAGGGAATCTCCTTCGGCAGAATTCTGGTAACGGCACTTCTCTACCTGATGTTTCTGGTGCCGAAGACCGATGTCTCCATTGAGGACTGCAGTACCGGAGAGAGTGTTGCCGTGTCAGGAGTGCCTCTGGGACCGGCATTTGCGGCATCACTGATATCCACCATGGGATACGGGGCCTCAAAATACGTAAGGCAGGCCTTTTCGGGAACGGAAAGCACGGATAACGGCTATACTTCCTCCATAGTGGTTCTTAACGACCTGAGAAGAAAGCTCGGCGAGGTGACAGTGCTTCAGAGCGTCAACAATGCGGGTGGCGGGGATTTTGAAAAATCCTGGATGAACTATTTCCGGGAGTGCACGCATACGGGGATAGATCTCGGAAGCATGAGCGGGGACATGATTTTCAGCGCCGAGGACGTGGTGAATGCCTCACGCCTTGAGTCATCAAGCTTCGGCACGCTCATAAACATCGACGGTCACGATGAACTTCTTACCTGCTCTGAGGCTCATTCGAGACTCATGGCATATACGAAAAACACTTATTCCGAGGCTCTTTTCACGGAGCTTCAGAATAATTACGGAACGGCGGACGGAGCCCTGGAGGGGGTTGCATTCAGCGGAAGGGATTACAGGGGGCTGCTTAATGATGCGGTGAGCTCTCTAGGTCTCGTTAATACCCGGGCGGAGGACTACGTACTGTCCTCCGTGCTTCTGCCCGTATACCTGCGGGCCGCCAAGAGCAGGTATCTTGATTCCCATGCCACCGGTTCCGCTCTGGCTCTCAGTCAGACGGTCAATGCGGTGAATACCGCATCAGCCGTCAGACAGAGCGTATTCTTTACCATGATAAGACCGCTTATGACCTTTTTTGAAGCCCTGCTTTTCATGCTGACTCCGTTTATGCCTCTCATTCTCATGGGAACGGACAGCGGTCTCGGACTCATTGGCAGATATCTTGGGGTAACCGTGTGGGTGGCCCTGTGGCAGCCTCTTCTGATACTTGTAAACGTATATCTGGAGTCTGCAGCATCAGGGAGTTTTTCCGTACTTAATGTAGCTCCGCAGAGCTTTAACGGAATTCTTGCCGTGAACAGAAGACTGGAAACATATATTTCCCTGGGCGGCTATCTTTCGGCATCAGTTCCCGTGCTGGCAGGGTTCGTGCTTTACGGTTCGGCCTCCGCCTTAAATTCCGTAATTACGGGTTTTGCTGCAGCTGCTCAGCAGACAGCTCCGCATCCCGTGCTGGAACAGCGCGGCGGAGTTGTCAGTCACGGCTCCCTGTTTTCAAATACTCCTTTTACCGGAATGAGCAGAACCGGAGGTTCATCGGTAATGTCATCGGTATCCCTCAGGGAGGGCTTTAGAGAAGCTCTGTCCAATGCCGAAAGTGAAGCTTCTTCTGCAGAGAGAAGCTTTGCCGGCGTGCTGAAAAATTCCATGAGTGAAATGCATAGCGGAGGATTAACCCATAACAGGCTTGAATCCATGGGACAGAGAATTTCGAGCGGAACATCCGAATCCTACGGCATGATAAAAGGCCTGGCACATACCATTTCCAAAAATACAGGCATAAGCAGTTCGGATGAAATGTCTCTCAGAGGTGCGCTGGGTCTGATACTCAGCGGAGCTGCCGCTGAAGGTGACAGTGCCGTGGCAGAGGCTGCCGGGGCTAACAGTTCACGAAGCAGTGTTGAGAGACTAAAGGGAGAGCTTACGAGAATCTCCGGTGATGAAGGCATACAGGCTCAGTTCGGCAGAACGGTGGCAAGGGACATAAGTAAGGGAAGCGTTTCTTCAGATGCCTACAGCTTAAGCCGAAGCTCCGGCAGGGAATTAAGCAGGGCGGCAGGTGAGGCTGTGTCCAGAAGAGAGGAGGCAGGAAGACTTAAGGCCTTTGAATCATCCTTCGGTAACGGTTATTCATTCGACGGAGTTACCCTTGCAAAGGCTGTAAGCGGAAACGCCCATGCACTTGAAATGCTGAGAAGCGAGTTTGCGGGAGATCATACTCTGTCGGCAAGGGCTAACGGTCTTCGCCGTGTTATGGAAAGTATCATGCCTGATTCGGGACAGGCGAGAGTTGCCGGTGAACTGAGGGCTCTTCTGGAAAAGAATCCCGCCAGGGCTGTCGGTGTCATTGCGGCTGCCTTTGACATAAAGGGAGCAAATCCGGCGGAGGGAGAGCTCCGTGAGGTTAAGGGGGCCTACTTTAATGACCCGGAAGAATTTCAGCCAAAGATGAATCCCGTAACGGACATCCCTTACGGTACTTTAAATATGGGGAATCCTGGTGCGGGCAGCGGTTCTCCCGGTTTCGGCAGAACATCTTTACGTGAAAACGGTGATTCATTATTCGGATTTAATTCAGAAGCCGACAGAAAAAAGGAGGAAGAAGAGCTCAGCAGGTATTACTCCGATTTTCTGAAAAACAGGAGCAGGGTAAAATCCGCGTTTACGGACGACGCCCGCACCATGGAAAAGACGGGAAAATGACGGATGATCTCTGCGGAGACTGCAGCAGGAATGATGTTTCCGCTTACGGTATTTCTGAATCGCTGGCAGGTTAAGTGATTGTGTTTCGTTACGAAAATATTGACACAGTTAACATTTAATTAACATTACGATAATTAAATAAAACTGTATGCCTTATATTTTATTACAATCAAAAAATCTTCGTATGGGTACCTGCGGTGAGTTTTTCCGAATAAGCCGTACAGAGAAAGGATGTTGCAGGTGCGGCTGCTTAGATGCACTAGTGTTTTAAACTGAAATTATATTTGAAAAAAGGAAATAAAGAATGACTCTTAAGAATTTTATCATCGGGTTCGGAAGTAAATTTATCGACA
>JAEEGL010956228.1_pt1 | contig 10589 bp, 4 predicted proteins | sample 9134231 | NCBI WGS metagenome assembly JAEEGL01 (sample SAMN16246548, study PRJNA631951) | gut metagenome | biome: gut microbiome; feature: rumen; material: fiber-attached | host: Bos | place: Iran: Karaj | collected 2018-10
AAGAATATTTCATAGAAGTCACCGATTCTAGAAAATAAAATACAATCAGGATATCTATCATGTATTTCAAGTAGTTGTTGCATCATTGGAGAAAGTTCTTGTCTATTTACTTCATTTCTATTCACTTTTATCACCTTTCTTTCTATTATATAAAATTAAACTTTTAAAAACAAACAAATTTTGAAAATCTACACGTTTTTGAATTTTTTTAAAGAAATTTTAAGTAATTTAAAGATTGACCGTGTAAATATATAGTAGAGGAACGTGTTATCCTAAGTGCTATTCCTTTCTTTTGAAAGGGGTTGTAATTATGTTAAAGATGTATAATCGTATGATTAGAATTCTTTTATTAATTATTATTTTACTAATCATTTTCGACTAGTTCGGTTATAAACCATCAGGGGGTTTTGGATTAATAAATAAAAGCACTTAGTAAAAATACTAAGTGCTAAACCAAAACAAGGAATAGCATTAGTTGATAATGCTTCCTCTACCTACATTATATAATAAATAATTATTAATTCATATATACAATTATATATTTCCTAATTCTTCTAATACTTGTTCAAACGACTCTGCTTTAATTAATTTAATCTTTAGCTTTCTATCTTTAACAAGTTTTTCTGCTTCTTCATAATTATTAGCAGGAACTATAAATATATCAGCTTTATCTTTAACTGCTCCAAGTATTTTATATTTAATACCTGCGATTTCTCCTACAGTACCATCCATTTCAATCGTACCAGTTCCACTTATCTTTTTACCTTTAGTAATATCTTCTTCGACTAAAGAATTATATATACTTAAAGATAACATCAATCCACCAGAAGAACCAACTTCAGATTCATGATAAGCATAATGAATATCAGGATTATTTTCATATTCAAATATTGTATATACTAATATACCAATAATTTTAGTATTGTTTTCTACTTTAACTTTAGCATAAGCATCTACTTCTTTTTTATTTCTTATGACTTTAAATTTAATAGTATCTCCTTCATTTTTTTCTAAAATATACTTTCTAAGTTCAATTGAGTCTTTAGCTTCGATATCATCATAAGAAATAATTCTATCTCCAATTTCTAAATCACTATCAGCAATTCCATCATACATATAATAAATATATAAATTTCTATTCTTAATATTAACATCTACTCCTGCTTTATTATATGCAAGATAAGTAGCATTAGATATTGAACTATATAAACTAATAGTTTGCATTTTATTTAATGTTTTATAATCAATATCACTTACTTCACTATCTTTAACTATATCCCAATCAGGTAAAAGTTTACCCAAAATAACAGTTACAATATTACCTCTATAATTTGTTACATAAGTTAAATTAAATGAACCATCACTTTTATAAACAACATTTGAAAGTCTATCACTAATATTAATTAATCCACCAGGAGCTTCTATATTAACATTAGGTCTATAAAATATACATAATAAAATAAAAGTAATAGTTATTAAATTAATAATATTACCTTTTAAGAAACTAATACATTTATTTAAAAAGTTTTTCTTATTATCCATTATTATCACCTTGTTAATTATAGCATAAGAAAACTGCTATAAAAATAGCAGTTTAATATGTATTAAGCACTACATCCACTAGGCCATACAAAGTTAGTTTTATTATTAGATGATCTATCTAATGCTGACTTAGACTCACTATATTGCTTTTTAGCAACTGAACAAGTACTAGATAAATAAACATTTAATTTAACACCATCTACACCATCTACATTAAATCTTGTGAAATTATCATAAGAAGTAGCTGAAGAAACACCTAACCATGAGAATAAATAACCAAAGCCATTATTATCATAACTACAAGTACTTGTTGATTCACCAGTAGTATATTTACAAATACGCATATCACCTAAGTACACATCTAAAGAATCAACTCTTTTATTTTGAATAGCCTTACTACCAAAACCACTAAAAGTTGTAGAAGTATTCAAATCATCAGAAGAACTAGAAACTCTTGCATGTTGAGCATTCTTAAATTTAATTACAGCTAAATTACCAGTATCTTTAAAGATATTATTTTGAGGTCCAATAAGATTACTAGTATTAAATGAAAATGGTAGAACAAGTTGATATATTTCTTTATAATTCTTTGTAAATGTTACATCTGACAAAATATCAACACTAAATGCCCCCTCAAACATACCAGTATATACAGTAGTATGCCATTCAGGAGATTGAATACCATCTAGATAGCCTTCTTCAAAACCTCTTAAATATTTACAATCTTTAAACATATTAGTTAAAGTAGATGCATATCCATCATCAATCATGAATCGATCAAAAGGAGACTTGCCATTATTCTTAATCAAATCACCTTCTCCGCCCAAATATCTAGTAAGTCCTTCATAAGTATACTCAACACCTGATACAAAGGTTAAATCATTACATGAACTAAACATATTTGTCATATTTACTTTAGTTTGGAATTCAGCATCATTTAAAAATGCATAATGAATACGAGATTTTTCAAACATACTAGTCAAATTAATAGTTGTAGAAGTTAATTTACTATGAATACCAGATACATCTATTGAACCATATGAAGTATTAGTAAACATAGTTTTAAAATTATTACAATTATATAATTCCAAATTACTCACGTCTAAACGATAATTACTATCAAAAAGAGCTTTAGTACCAGCACCACTAAACATCTGATTTGTAGAAGTAGCACCATGAAAAGTAACATGTTTACCTTTAAAACCTCTAAAATTATAACAATTTAAAAATGCTTGATCTAAACTTTGAACATTATCTAAAGATACATCTGAATCTTCACTACCAAAAGTAACATATAAAAGCGAAGAACAATTAGCGAAAATTCTAACAAAACCAGTAGCACTAGCAAATGAAATACCACTCAAATCAATATCTTTTATATTACTGCAAGACAGAAACATATCCGAAAAAGCAACAACTTTTTCAGTATTAAAATTATTAAAAGTAAACGAAGTTAATCTAGTACAATTATCATATAATCCGTAAAGTGAATTCAAATCTTCGGTAATAAAATTATCAAAAATACTCTTAGATAAAGTTGAAAAAGTAAATACACGTTCCATATCTTTTAAATGTTTAACAACAGTGTTTTTAAAAGTTGCATTTGACATATTTCTTGTATAACAAAGCATACTATTAATACTAATTAAATTAGACATTTCTTGATTATCATAATCCATTACAAATGAAGTAATAGCAGACTTTCTTAAGAAGTTTCTTAAACTAACAACATTGATAGCATTAAAATCAGTTTTATAATCAAAAACGCCAGTTATACCAGATTCATTAAATAATGAATTAGCATATAAAACACTTGGAAGTTCTAAACCTCTAAATGGAGATACAGTTAAAGCTGTATTTTTATAAAACATAGATGATACATCAGTTACACCAGAAAAATCTAATAAAGTAAATCCATCTAAAGTATTTAACTTAGGACAATTATAGAACATTGAATTCATTGATGTTATACCTGTTGTAGAAAAACCAGTAAAATCTACACTCTCTAAATTAGTAAAGTTTTTAAACATATTAGTAAGTGTATGTCCATAAACTTTTACTCCACCAGTTTGGGTAATGTATAAGTTATACATAGAATCATCATCTTTTTCAAAATACATTGGATTAGTTCCATTTTGAGAATAAGATACATCTACACTTGAACGAATTGTATTATCACCAGGATTAGTATTTTTTAAGAAACGATTAGTATAATCCTCTAGTGACATAAACGTTACTGATTTTACTCTACTAGCATAAATACCATTTTCAGTAACACTACTCAAATCAATAAAGTTTTTATTCATACCTACTACTGAACCAAGGCTAGCCTTAGATTCAGAACACTTATATAAATATTTTCCGTGTTCATCTTTAGAAGTATCAGGAGTATCTGTTTTAGCACAATCAGAAGTTTTACCAGTACATTTACACTCTAGATTTTCACTTGAATTATCACATATAAAACTAGTATTAGTATCACTTATAGACTCATAAGTTGCATTATATAATCTAAATGAGAATGATAAATCAATATTATATGTATAACCATTTTCATCTTGTAATGGAATAAATAATTTACCATTATTTAATTTTTGTTCACTATATTTTTTATTAGATTCATATAAAGCAGAATATGTAACTTCATTTTCAGAAGGAATTATTTTTAAGTCTACATCTGAATCAAGTTTTTGAACAACTGAATATGTTTCTTTCCAATTTCTAAAATCAGGAACAGTATCCTTTTCACAATCGTTATAATAACCTCTTCCATATCTAATAACCCATGCAGGATCATCTTGGGAAGAAGATTGTTTATAAACCATTAAATAACCAACATCAGCTAAATCATAAGATTGGTTATATTCAACTCTAATACATTCATAATTGTATTTAGTATTCCCATCTTGTTCATATGAATCAATTACATTTTGATTAAATCCAAATTCATTAAAATTACAAGCTGAGATTGATTTAACACCAATTTCAATCATATCTCTTTCAATAGCTTTAGTAATAACATTTTGAGCTAAAGCAATTGAAGATCTTTTATCAGCATCACCATTAATCTTTTGAACTTGTAATAATAAAGTGAATAAAACCCCCATAATCAAGGAAATAATTATTACACTTACAAGAACTTCTACAATTGTCATACCTTTAGAATCATTTATTCTTTTATTCATAATTACCTCCTTAACTTTCTTTTAATACAAATGGATTATTGTAAGAACCAGATCCAGATACTACATCTTTATCCATATAAATACCAACAACAGGTTTAGCTCTAGTAGCAAGAGGAGATTTTCTCCAATCTTCTAAAACACCATCTGCTCTAATCTGATAACCGTAATTATAAAAAGTTGGAGTTGGGTCACTTCTACTACCTGTAAAATTAAATAAACCAGTTGGTGATAATAAGAATTGTGCATATCCATTATGGAAATAAGAATTTGAACTCTTTTTATTGAATTCAAAGCCAATATATGTAGCATCTTCATATGTAAGTAAACCAACCGGATACTTTAATAAATGATTACCCTTTGTTGCTCCACTAACTGAATATAAATATTCACCTTTACTATCACAATGTTTATAAGCATTATAATAATTAGGATTTCTAGGATCAGTTTTATAAATATAAGAAAAATATTCAAAATCAGGACCACTATATAGTTCACTGACTGAAGCTCTTTCTTGATTATTACAGAACGTTACATTCTTATCAATAATACTTTCATGTGAAAGAAGATTAGCTTCATAGAATTGATCAATACTTTCCTTAAGTTTACTACTATTCGTTCTATTACCAGCAGCTACAGTACCATTAATTTGATTATAAATATCGTCTTCAGTCATTATACCATTTTGTAATATAAAATAAGGTCCAACTCCTTCACTAGATACAATCAAATATGCTTTTTCACAAGTATACTCACCAGAACTCTTATAGAACCAATCACCACTACAAGCATATTTATAAGTTTTTAAAAGTTCAGCAACTGTTTTGTTATCATACTCTGATTTTACTGTATAGGATTTTTTTACATCACTAACAGTTAATACTATTCCATCACCAGCTGCTTTACTCAATGTATACTTACCATTAGAATAAGAAATCTTTTTAGAAAAGAATAATGATTTATTAAGACTAGTAGTGTGTGTTTCACCATTCTTAAATTTTCTAAATTCAAGTGTAGAACTTGCTCCAGAGCCAGCCTTTCCAAGATAATAATAAACTGTAGAACATTTAGTTGTATTACCACCGGCACATAAATATTTATTTAAATATTTAGAATCATTTAAATTATCATAACTTACAGCATCATAACCACCAAATAATGTTTTAGTAGATACTTCTTTTCCACTTGAATCAAGTAATGTATAAGTATTTGTATTTTTGTCATAAGAAACATCATCACCAAAATAACAATCACTACCATTTTTACATACAGTATTAGTAGTAGGAGTACCATTATTATAAAATTCAACTAAACCTAATTTTTGAGAAAAACCAGTTGCTGAAGTACCCATTTCTTCAATAGAAACAGTGTCTCTATACATCCAAGCATAACCAGCTGATTTATTAGAATTAAATGGAGCCGCTCCTGTAGAACTATAATTGTCTCTTTTATCACAAGCTTTACTTGTATAATTATAAGAACCGTAATAAGCAACCTTAATACTATCAGTTGAACCATATGTCGATACCATAGAATAGCAGTAATCTCCAATTTTAATGAAATTATCTCCACCATCGCCAAGATATACATAGTTAGTTTCACCATATGGATTACCAGTACCATCATCTAAAATAAGACCATTATTTGTCATCTTATTATAAGTAGCTTGACATTCTAACGCACCACTTAGTTTTCCATTACCACACCAAACAGCATACAAAACTTTAGTATTTTCTTTAAACTTAATAGTCTCACCAACTTGACCACATAAGATACCTGTCTCATCATAATATGATTTACCTTGTTTATTATATTCTTCAACTAAAGCATGGCAACTATTAAATCTATCTAAATCTAAATAATCAGTCGAATTAGTCCAACCAACTATTACACCACCAGGATGACTAGTGAAATTATTGTTTGATTTTAACACATAATCATCATTATAATTCATTAAATCAGTTTCCATATATTTAGCGCCTTCTTCATTAGACTCAAATAAATATAAAGGACTTGATCCTGTTCCAATAGAAATAGTAGTTAATTGAATTGATGAATGATAAGTATCTTCTTTAATACGAAAATCCTCATCATCAATAGCAAAATCAACTGGATAAGTATGCTTATTTCTATATTTAATAATCAAATATCCACCATCAACATTTTTTGGTTGACTGCGAACATAATCAATCGTAGAAGCATCTAATCTATTCATTATAGCTTTAGTACTTGTAGGGTTATTAATCTTACTATAATTAATATAGTATATCTTCTCGATACCATATGATTTAATTGCACTATACATATAATCAGAATCATAGGATGTAGATGAAGAAGTATTCAAGTAATTCTCGTAGTTACAAACAAGCATTAAATTATCATTATCTTGGACTGCTGCTGCATTACCAGTTGTATAATTATAAGCCTTACAAACATTAGCAATGTTCTTTTTACGAGTAATATAATCGACATAATATTCAAAAGAATTACTAAATTCTTTAACTTCATCTGACTCAGTATAAGAATAGATATATGCATTATCTAATAATTCTTTTACATAATATGTTTTATAAATAGTATCAATTGAGTCATTATTACTTTTATTTCTAGTTTTATAAATAATAGAAGAAAAACCAGAATATAAACTCATAAGAGTTATCGATAAAAGAAGAACAACAATCAAAGTTTCTGCTAAAACAAATCCATTCTTGTTTTTCATTATCTTACCCCCTTAGTAATCAAATATGGTAATTGTTTAGTTCCATTACCAGAATCTATATAACCATCAGTACTTTCATCTTTAACTTTAATCATAGCTACAAATCTAACATTTTGTGTACTATTTTTGCATGCAGAACTACTACTATCACTTGTACAAGTACCAATATAATTACTTTCACTTGTAAAATAACAATAGTCATAGAATTCAGCGCCGTTTTTAATGTAAGTATGTCCATAACCTACTAAACCTCTACACTTACTATCCATTAAAGATTCATTATGATTATCTTCTTCACTAACGTTTATATGATCAATTGTATAAAATCCATCATTAGCTAAATTACCAGAAGGGTCACTTGTATCATTCCAAATAGCATACTTAACATTTTGATTAAAAATGTTTTCTTTTACCTTATTATTCTCTAAACCTTCAATCGTAGAAAAATCATTATTATTCATAAATCTAATAGAAACACCATCATTTAACATATACATAAATTGATATGTATAAACTTTATAAGCTCCATTATAGTAATTCTTGTTAATTTCACTAGTATAAGAGCGATATGTTCCTGACGAAGGATCATAATAAACATTTCCATTAATAAGTTTAGATGCAGTAGCTAAACTACCATAGTGCATTCCTACAGGAATATTCTCATTATCAGAGCTACCTGATGCATAATCAAATGAATAAACAGCAGTTCCAAGTATCGAAGCTTTTTGAGCATCCGCAGAACTTACAAAATAATAAACATCATCTTTATCATCAACTTTTTCTTCTTTATGGAAGAAAATCCATGTAGTATTAGGGTCAATTGGCGAAGAATATTTAACTTCATTAGAAAAACCATCTCCAATATTATCTAAAGTATCGAATACAACATAATCACCAACTTTTAAATCAGAGATTCTAACACTTCCGTATTTTTCTAGCTCTTCCCTAGCCATTTCTTCAATTCTATTAACTAATTGTTTATTTTGAATATAATTAGCCATGAACGCTAAAAATAATGTTAAAAATGCCACTAAGAATGCATATAAAACACTTGTTGCAATGAACCCATTTTTATCTCTCATGCATACCACACCTATTCTATACCTAATTATAATTTATAAGCATGGTAAATACAATAAACTAGCAATAAAAAAAGAACTAAAATTAGTTCTTTTTACTTTTTTTAAATAAAGCTTTATAAACATCAATAAAGTTTTCTACACAAATGATTTCTATTTGATTTTTAATCGAATCAGGAACTGTATCTAGATCATTTTTATTTTCCATTGGAATAAATACTTTTTTGAAATTATTATTGTAAGCTCCGATAATTTTTTCCTTGATTCCACCTACTTTTAAGATATCACCATAAAGATCAATTTCACCAGTAAATCCTACTTCAACTGGTATTTCTTTATTTAGCAATAAAGAAGTCATAGCGGATGCAAGTGCTAAACCACCTGATGAACCACTCTTCTTAATTGCATAGCATAAAGCATTGATATGGTAATTCTTAGTAGCAATCTTCTTTTGATCTAAACCAAATTCACTAGCATTACGAATAATATAATTAAGCGCTACTTCAGCTGATTCTTTAACAGAAGATGCAATATTACCAGTAGTAATAAGTCTTCCAGTACCCGGTAAATCAATAACTTCAAAATTAATAATTACTCCACCATAAGGTGTAACACCTAAAGTAGATGCCATACCAGCATGAGCTTTTCTAACTGAAGTTGCATTTTCATACTTAATAGGTCCTAAGATTTCTTTAACTAAATCTTCAGTTAAAGTTTTATTTTGTCTTTCATTAATAAGCATATTTCTTACGATTTTCTTTAAAGTTCTATCAAGATTTCTTACACCAGATTCATGTGTATATCCATCAATAATTAATCTTAAAGCATCATCAGTAAGTTTGATTTTCTTCATATTATATTCTTCAAAAATATTTGGAAGTAAATACTTTTTAGCTATATCTATTTTTTCTTCCTCAGTATAAGAAGATACATCAATTACTTCTAGTCTATCTCTTAACATCGGAGGAATATCATTAATATCATTTGCAGTTAAAATAAATAATACTTTTGATAAATCAAATGGTTCTTCGATATAGTAATCAACAAAATTTTGATTTTGTTTAGGATCACAAATATCAAGCAATACTGAAGCAGGGTCTCCTTGATAATCTTTAACCATTTTATCTACTTCATCGATTAATATAACTGGATTAGCTGTTCCACACTTCTTAATTCCTTGCATTAATACACCAGGAGATGAACCTAAATAAGTTCTTCTATGACCAGTTAACTCAGTAGAATCATTTAAACCACCTACTGATATTTTAAAGAATTCTCTATTTAAAGCATTTGCAATTGATGCACCTAAAGTAGTTTTACCAACACCTGGAGGACCAACTAAACAAATAATTGGAGAACTTAAATTATCACTTTGTTTCTTAATAGCAATAAACTCTAAAATTCTTTGTTTAACTTCATCCAATCCATAATGTGTATCATCAAGACTTTTCTTAATTTTTCTTAAATCAGTTGTATCCTTAGAATACTTATTCCAAGGCAAAGTAATAACTGTATCTAAATAGTTTCTAATAACTGATGCATCTGGATTAGCTTCACTAGTATAAGAATATTTCTTTACTTCATTTAATAACTTAGTTTTACTTTTATCACTAATATCTAAAGCATTAATTTTTTCATTATAAATTAATACTTCTTCATTCTTATCTAAAGTTCCACCAATTTCTTTAGATAATTTAGATATTTTTTGTCTAATGATATATTCTCTTTGTTCTTTCTCAAAAGAATCTCTTAAATCGTCATCAATTTTATTTAAAATCTCAGTAGCTTTAGTTTCATTATAAACATCTTTAATTAACATGTTACTTCTAGCTAAATAATCAAATTCAAGCATATATTTAGCTTTAACATTCATATCAAAATCAACTAAATCAACAATTAAATCAGTAATATAATCAAGATCATTACTTTCTTCAATTAAATTATAAATTGAATTAGAAGATCCTGGAGTTTCATCCATATATTGTTTAGCTAATTCTTTTAATTTCTTTATATTAGCTTCTTCTTCTAAAGTAACAGGATTACTAATATATAACTTCTTTATAGTAC
>JAEEGL011006336.1_pt1 | contig 10589 bp, 7 predicted proteins | sample 9134231 | NCBI WGS metagenome assembly JAEEGL01 (sample SAMN16246548, study PRJNA631951) | gut metagenome | biome: gut microbiome; feature: rumen; material: fiber-attached | host: Bos | place: Iran: Karaj | collected 2018-10
CGCGTACAGCGACATCGAAGCGGACGATCAGAAGGTCACGTTTACGCTGACCAACACCGGCGACCGCGACGGCGCCGAGGTGGCCGAGCTGTATGTGCATGCCGTCAATCCCACGGTCTACCGTCCGAATAAGGAATTAAAAGGCTTTAAGAAGGTCTTCCTAAAGGCCGGCGAATCCAAGAAGGTCACGATCGAGCTCGACGACAAGGCGTTCCGCTACTGGAACAGCAAGACGAACCGCTTCGAGATCGACGGCGGCGCGTATGATCTGCTTGTCGGCGCAAGCGTCGAGGATATCAAGCTGAACGCGACCGTGAACGTGAAGGGCACGAACGCCAAGAAGTGTGAGGACAAGGCGAAGCTCAAGTCCTACTACACCGCGAACATCAAGAACGTGACCGACGCCGAGTTCACCGAGCTGTTGGGTCATTCGATCCCGGACGGCAAGTGGGCCGGCAAGATCGAAGCGAACGACGCGATTGCGCAGATGTATTACGCCAAGAGCCTCAAGGCGCGCCTGATCTGGAAGGTCATGACCAAGATGCTCGACGCGTCGATTGCCAAGGGCGAGCCGGACCTCAACATCACGTTCACCTACAACATGCCGTTCCGCGCCATCGGCAAGATGGCCGGCGGGCTTGTGAGTCAGGAAATGTGCGACGGCATTCTCGATATCGTCAACGGTCACGGCATCGCGTTCTGTAAGGGTCTTTGCAAGATCGTCGTCGGCTTCTTCAAGCAGATGGGCGTTGCGAAAAAGCAGAAAGCGTTGGAATAAGGAGGGGTACGCATGAAGAACATTAACGGAATCAACCCGATCCTGGCGATCGTGCTGACGCTTGTGATGGCGGCGCTGTCGATCTGGATGTTCGCCACGACGCATATCTTCTGGGGTATCGTCTTTTGTCTGATCACGATTGACTTTGCCGCCGACGCGGTACTGTCGTTCAAAAAGGTATAAAATAGGAGAGAATGGAGGAACCTCATGGAAAAGAAAAAAGGAAACTTTTTTGACAAGCTCCCGCCGAGCCTGATCAAAAAGAACAACGTGACGCTGATCCCGGAAGCGGCGATCGGCTACCTCATCGGACCGACGCTGGCGCTTTTAGCCAACTCGGTGCTTGCGAACTACTTCAACAAGTACATGACCGACGTTCTGAAGGTGAACGTTTGGGCGTCCGCGTTCTTTACGTGGCTGCCGATCATCTCGGTCATCTTCGTCGTGTTCGGCAACATCCTCGTCGGCCGCCTGATGGACAACATGAAATCCAAGGCCGGCAAGGCAAGGCCGCTGCTCCTTGTCTCGCTGCCGATCAGCCTTCTCGGTCTTTTGTTCCTGTTCGTGTTCCCGCCGTATAACGCCGCGAATACCGATTGGCACACCGGCATGCTGATCTGCATCGCCATCGGCTATAACCTCTGGTTCGCCTTTGCCTACCCGATGTACTACACGCCGCACGCGGGCCTGATCAACCTGTCCACGCGCAACTCCAAGGACCGTTCGCTGCTCGCCACCGCGTCGAATGCGACCGCGCTGGCCGCGATGGGTCTTTCGAGCATGATCCTCCCGTTCTTCCTCGACCTGCTGTTCGTTAAGGACATGAGCGGCAAGGGCACGGCGGTGCTTTCCGAGCTGACCGGCAAGGTCGATTACTACGTGGACGAAGCCGGCGCGGTGCTGTACGACGTGCAGGCGTCCTACGACCATTGGAAGGTATTCGTGATCGCGCTGATCGTGATTACCGCCATCGGCTGCCTTGTCGAATACTTCTTCACCCGTGAGCGCGTCACCGAGGAAACGCTCGGCGTCGAGGAAAAGGAAACCAAGAAAGCCCTGTCCTTCGGCGAGCAGGCCAAGATCTGCTTCAAGGATAAGTTCTGGATCATCATGATGGTCTTCTTCTTCCTGTATCAGTTCGGCGGCATGATCAAAAACGTCAGCCAGAACTACTTCTGCACCTCGATGTTTGCGGACGCCGCGGGCAACTACACGATCACCTACGGCGGTCAGCTGCAGGGCATCCTCGCCATCATCGGCGCGATCCCCACGGCGGTCGGCATGGTCGTCGCGCTGCCGCTTGCCAATAAGATCGGCAAGGGCAAGGCCATCATGCTCGGTGCAAGCCTCGCCGTCGTCGGCGGTGTCATCGGCATGCTGTTCCCGCACAACTTCGTGATGGTCACGATCTCCTTCGTCGTGAAGGCGCTCGGCTCCACCCCGGCTATGTACCTCTCCATGGCGCTGCTGGCCGATATCCTCGACCACCAGGAGGCGCTGAACGGCGTCCGTACCGACGGCTTCTCCATGATGATCTACGGCGCGATCATGGCGGGCATGACCGGCCTTACGACCGGCGTGCTGAACGCGGTCATCTCCGCGACCGGCTATGACGTGAACCTGCTGAACACCGACGCCGCCATGCTCGGCCGCGTACAGGCCGCTATGCCGTGGGTATTCATCGGCGGTGAAACGATCTGCTATCTCGTGATCGCCCTCACGTTCATCTTCATGCTCGTCGAGAAGTACGGCAAGCTCGACCACAAGGCCATCGTGCAGGACCAGAAGGCCGCTGCCGAAGCCGAGGGCCGCGCCTACATCTCCGCCGAGGAGAAGATCCGTCTGGAGGAAGGCGAAGAAGCGTATCAGGCCGAGCTGAAGAAGCAGGCCGACGCGAAGGCTGCCGAGGAAAAGAAGCTCGCCGCCCTCTCCGCCGAACAGCGCAAGGCGCTTGCCGATAAGGAAGCCGCGCTGCTCGCCGAGTATAACGAGCTGCGTAAAGCCAACGGCAAAGCTGCCGTCCGGGCATAACCCCAAAATGCACGAAAGAGCATCCTGCGGGATGCTCTTTTTGTATGTCTTTATGCGGTTATCCGGGGTTACGCCAGCCCGTCCTTGCACGGCTTTCCGGCGTCGCGGCGATCCTTTTGATACAGCTCCTCGGTGGCGAGGGCCATTTTCGTGACCGCGAAATTACAGTCGTGCGGGTAGATGTACCACGTATCGTCGAGCGTGTTGAGATCGACGCAGTCGCCGTATTTGCCGAGATATTCATATTCGATGTGACATGAATACTGCATGGCCTTCGGAATGTCCATCGAAAACGGGTCGCCGTCGCGGTCCGTGCCGCGCACGGAAAAGCCGTGCATGTCGTGGCGCAAAACGCCCTCACCGAGCTCGATGAACCGCTTCGCATTCGGCAGCGACCGCACCAAAACCGGCAGCTCGCCCGAATCATACGTCCCGGCTTCGACCTCGCGTCGCACGTTGATGCGCTCCCATTCATACCAGTCCGGGATGTGCGAAAATTCCGTTTCGCCGGCTTCGGCCGCAAGCTTGCCAAGCTCGGTATACTGCCACCGCTTGCCGCATGCGCGGCAGAACAGCGCCGTCCCCTCGGACGCCATGCGATACTCGGTTTGGCAATGCGGGCATTGGTAGAGCACCTTTTCCAGTCCCTCGGCGCGCTTTGGATAGGTCACGCGGATGCCGCGCGCCTTTTGCCAGGCGTATTCGTCGTACTGAAACGCTTCCACAAGCCGCGCGTTGATCTCGTCCGGCGTGGCCTTTTGCAATTCCTCGGCGGTGTACTGCACGGTAAACTCCGCTTCGGTGGGACGGACGCCGCGCGGATGCAGGTTCCAGAACGGCGAGTCGATATGGTGCCCGTGGCAGATCAGCGTGACGACCGGCACGCCGAGCAGCTTGCAGAGCTTGCCCAGCGATGCGGGCAGGACGGCGGTCGTGCCGCAGAGCGAGTAGCGCGCCTCCGGATACAGCAGGCACACGTCGCCGTTGTCCACGACGCGCTTGAGCTGCCGGATCAGCGTGAGATCGCCGGTGAATTTGCGCTTGCAGATGCACCCGACGCGCCGCAAAAGCCATTCGCGCCCGATGAATCCGTCAATGGCGACGACATAGTTCGCACGGTGCGGGTAGATCGTCGTCGTTGCGACCTTGAAATCCAAAAATGCGTTGTGGTTGCACAGCAGCACATACGGCGGCTTCAATCCCTCGGCGCGGATCCTGGTGATCTTTGCGCGGTGCTTCCATACGTCCGGCGCGCTCAAAAGGAACGTCAGCGGGCGCAGATACCACGCCGTCCGCATCGGCTTGCGGCGCATGTCGAAGCGTTCCAAATCCTCCTGTCGCATAAGGCACCTCCGGTGCGGTGAAAAACGTTCGTGCAGGTTTGTCCCCCGTTACAGCTCGATCAGCGTATACGCCTTGCTGCCGTAGCCCTGCGCCTCGGCGGCGTCGAGAATGTACGTGCCGTGCTGCCGGTTCACGCGGGCAAGAAAATGCGCCTTGCCGGGATCGTCGGACGCATAGATGCGATCCATGCAGGCCGTGTCGAGCGCGACCGGGTCGAGCGACGAAAGGATGCCGATATCCTGCATGCACGGGTCCTCCGCGACCTCGCAGCAGTCGCAGTCCACGGACAGGTTGCACATCACGGACACGAACGCCATGTTGCCGTTAAAGTGCCGCACGACGCTGCCCGCCGCATCCGCCATCGCTTCGAGGAATCTGTCCTGCTCGGCGTGATTGTCCCACACGATGCTCTGATCCTTGGTATAGCCCGCCGAATGGATATAGGCCTTGCCCTCGCTCGATGCGCAGCCGATCGAAAGCTGCTTGAGCGCGCCGCCGAAGCCGCCCATCGGGTGTCCCTTGAAGTGCGCCAGCACGAGCATCGAATCGTAGTGCAGGAGGTTCTTTCCGACAAAGTTTTCCTGAATCGCCTTGCCGTTCGGGATCTCGAAGCGCACATCCGGCCCCTCGGCGTCCATCAGATCGACATCGAACAGCTCCGTCCAGCCATGGGTCTTGAACAGCTTTTTGTGCTTTTGGGTTGAATTTCTTGCGCCGCCGTAGGCCGTGTTGCACTCCACGACCGTGCCGCCGACGTAATCGACCATCGGCTTCAGAAACGCGGGACGCAGGAAGTTCTGGTTGCCCTGCTCGCCGGAGTGCACCTTGACCGCGACGCGGCCGGTCAGCTCCTTGCCGAGCGCCTTGTACATACGGATCACGCTTTCGGGCGTGATCTCCCGGGTGAAATACACGTTTGCCATGGGGGGCTCCTTTCGATGATGGGATATTTTACCGCAATTCGGGTGTGTTATTCGGTATCAGCGCCTCGAGCTTCTTTTGAATCTCCTCATGCAGCACGTCACGACCCGCAAGCGCGAGCTTGCGCATCGCGTCCGCGACCTCGGACTGCATCGAGGGATCCAGTTTTTTGATCGCCTGCAAAATCGCGTTATAGGTGGCGAGATTGCCGGTCTTGAGGTCGTTCACGGTCGAGACGCCGGAGGCTTCGAGGGAATCGAAGATCGCCGTGATCAGCGTCTGCTTCTGCTCGTCGTTCAGCGTTTCGATCCAGCGCGCCATTGTTTCGTCTATAAAGACGCTGAACGGATCGCGCCGCTCCGCCGCGACAAAGTGCTGTCCGAGAATGTTCCACGTATACGGGTTATGCTGCATCACGCCGCGTGCCGCGCTTGCGATCACATGCTTCGGCTCGCTGCCCGACAGCAGAATCCCGATCAGCGACGAATCCGGGATGATCTTCTGGATCCGCGGCAGGATCGACTTGTATGCCTCCGAATCCGCGATCTCATGCAGAAAGCCGGGGCCGTCGTTCGAATAGACGGACAGGATGCGCTTCTTCGTCGCTTCCTCGCAAAACGCCGCCGCATACACGGCGAAGTTGCCGCCCTTGGAATGGCCGCCGAGCCGCAGCTTGCCCGCCGTATCCGCCGCCACCGCGTTGACGTAATCGACCGCCTCGCTCTGCCCCGGCGTCTTGGGCAGCAGCGCCAGATTGAAGTCCTCGCGCCAGCCGACGATGGTTTCATCCGTGCCGCGATAGGCGACGTACTGCGTGCCGTCGCCGAGGTCGAACGTGACCGCCGCAAACTGCACGGCTTCATCCGTTTCCGTGCGGCTCATATAGCGCGAAACACGCACATCCTTGAACCGCGCCGTGTCCGCCGCCTTTTCCGCCAGCGGATACGGGTCGTTGAAAAACGCAGTCTGGTCGTACCCCGCCGCCTTGTACTTGGCGGGCAGATCGGCAATCGACACCGACGCCGAGGGGTTTTCCGGCACAAGGCCGTCCATCTTGAGATACGCGAGCGTGGACAGGATCAGATTGTCCACCTCATTGAACGGGCGCTCGGCAAACGTCAGGTCGCCGCGCCAGTCGAGATAGTCTAAAATGTTCATGCAATGCCTCCGAAACTGTATATACAGTTTAGCATAAATTCCCCCGCCGCACAAGCGTCTTATCGGTGAATTTCCTGCGCCTCCCGCCGAAAGCCCATTGCGCCCGCCTGCCGCTTATGATATACTATATCCATTACATCCCCAAAGGAGGACTGCATGATGAAAGCACCGTTTTCCGCATACTTAAACGGCTTGATGCCGTGGGTGCGGCGGCTGGCGGACGAGCTGCAGGGCAGCTATGAATACGTCAGCATCCTTTCGACCGATTCGGTCGGGTTCACGGTTTCGATGTCGAAGCGCAGCAAGATCGTGAACGACCGCACGATGACGACCGAGCGCGGCACCGTCGTGCGCGTGATGCAGAACGGCCTGTACAGCGAATACGCGTTCAACGAAGCCCTCGGCACGCCGGAGGAGGCCGCAAAAACGATCCGCGCTGCCATCGACGCGCAGCTTGCCGTCTTACAGGCGACGAACACCGCCGTCTACGAAACCGCGCCGCTGCCGGACGAGCCGCTGGAGCTGTTCGCGGAAAAGGAAACCGAACGTCTGCCCGAGGCCGAAAACGTCGAATCGCTTGTGACGTTCCTGTCCGGCCTGTCCGAAAAAGGGCTTGCCGCCATGCCGGAGGCGCTCGACTGCGCCGTGCGCGGCATGTCCACGCATATCAGCAAGCTGTTTGTGACCAAGAACCGCTGCCTTAGGCAAAGCTACGTCTACACCGAGGGCAGCATCGCCGCGTTTGCGCCGAACGCCGAGGGCGAGATCAAAACCGCCTACAAGGGCGTTTCGGGCCTCGGCGGGCCGGAGATTCTGGACGGTCTCAACGGCGTGCTCGAAGAGCTGCCGAAGCAGCTGCATGAGCTTTTGGGCTCCGAAAGGATCGTCCCCGGCGAGTATGAGATCATCACCGATCCCGGCATTACGGGACTGATCGCGCACGAAGCGTTCGGTCACGGCGTCGAGATGGATATGTTCGTGAAGGAGCGTGCGCTAGGCGCGCACTATATCGGTAAGCGCGTAGGATCCGATCTTGTCACGATGCACGAGGGCGCGCGCTGTGCCGAAAGCGTCACGGCCTACGCGTTCGACGACGAGGGCACCTTGGCGGGCGACGTGATCGAGATTCAGAACGGCATCTTAAAGACCGGCATTTCGGACGCGCTCTCCGCCCTGCGGCTCGGCACCAAGCCGACCGGCAACGGCAAGCGTGAGAACTTTGCGCATAAGGCCTACGCCCGCATGACGAACACGCTGTTCGATTCCGGCACGGATTCGGTCGAGGACATGATCGCGTCGGTCAAGCATGGGTATCTGCTCTCCGGCACCGAAAGCGGCATGGAGGATCCGAAGCATTGGGGCATCCAATGCATCGTGTCGCGCGGGTATGAGATTAAAGACGGCAAGCTGACCGGCAAGGTCGTCTCCCCCGTCATCATGACCGGGTATGTGCCGGATCTGCTCGGCGGCATCTCGATGGCAAGCACCGACCGCGTCGTGGAGGGCAACGGCGGCTGCGGCAAGGGCTATAAGGAATGGGTCAAGGTCGCGGACGGCGGCCCGTATCTCAAGACGAAAGCGAGGCTCGGATAATGCTCGATACGATTAAAAACAAGCTGAAAGCACTCGGCTGCGACACCTATGAGCTGACCGAAAAAACCGTCACCGCATGGGAGTTCTATTTCATCCGTCACAAATTGGATCAGAACCGCACGGTCAAGACGCGCACCGTCGAGGTCACGCTTTATCGCCCGTTGGAGGACGGCAAGTTCCTCGGCTCCGCGAGCGGCACGATCTATCCGACCGCGTCCGAAGCGGAGATCGACGCGGCCCTCAGCCGCATCTACTATCAGGCGTCGCTTGTGAAAAATCCGTTCTACACGCTGACGGACAAGGAAGTGCCGAAGTTCAAGTTCAAGGCCGTGGACGCGGCGGCGATTGCCGAGAGCTTCGTCCGCGCGATGCAGGCGGTTCCCGAAACGGCGACCGAGCGCATCAATTCCTACGAAATCTTCGCGCGCGAGGTGCAGCGGCACTTTGAAAACTCGAACGGCGTCAGCAGCACCGTGCTCTACCCGGATTCGATGATCGAGGTCGTCGTGAACGCGAGCAAGGGCGACCATGAAATCGAGCTGTACCGCAGCTTCACCTCCGGCGTCTGCGACGCCGCAAAGCTGACCGCCGAGGTCGAAAAGGCGCTGCATTACGGCAAGGATCGCCTTGTCGCGGAGCCGACGCCGAAGCTCGGCAAGGCCGATGTGCTGTTCACCGGCGCCGACAGCGTCTCTCTGTATGAATACTTCGGCAGCCGCATGAGCGCCGGGATGCAGTTCAGAAAGCTGTCCGACTGGACAAAGGGCAAGCCGATTGCGGCGTATACGACCGGTGACAAGCTCTCCCTGTTTGCGGCCGCAAACCTCGAAAACTCCTCCAAATCGTTCCCGATCGACGAGGAAGGCGCGTTCATCAAGGAACGCTATCTCATCGAAAACGGCGTCGCCTGCAGCACGTTCGGCAGCCGCCAGATGAGCGAGTACCTCGGTGAAAAGGACAGCTCGCTGGTCTACAACTTCGTCGTGTCCGGCGGCACCGCGAGCGAAAACGAGCTGCGCACGGGCGATTACCTCGAGCTTGTCGAGTTCTCGGATTTCCAGGTCGATCCGGTCGGCGGCGACATTCTCGGCGAGATCCGCCTCGGCTATTGGCATCACGACGGAAAAATGTCGATCATCACGGGCGGCAGCGTGTCCGGCACGATGCAGGATCTGATCCCGTCCATGCGCTTCACCAAGGAGACGCAGCAGTTCGATACCGCCGTCGTCCCCGCCGCGACCAAGCTGTTCGGCGTGACGATCACCGGCGTGAAGTGAACCAAATGCGCACCATGCCATATCGGCCAAGGCCGATATGGGATACGAAAAAGATTCCTCCGAAGCAATTCGGGGGAATCTTTTGTTGTACTGTTTTATTTTTCTGTCTTTCGCCGAGCCTCGCTCGATTTCGCCGCGAACCGATTTCGCCGTGCCTTCGGCACGATTTAGCCCGGCTTTGCCGGATTTAGCCGCGAAGCGATTTAACCCGGCTTTGCCGGATTTAGCCGCAAAGCGATTTAGCCCGGCTTTGCCGGATTTCGCCGCGAAGCGATTTCGCCGTGCCTTCGGCACGATTTAGCCCATGCGAAGCATGGATTTCGCCCGGCTCTGCCGGATTTCTCTCCCGTCAGACCAATTCTTCCTTGATCATCTTGGCCGCCTGCTTCATGCGCTGTTCTTTCGACAGCATACGCTTACGCATACGGATGTTCTTCGGCGTGATCTCGACCAGCTCGTCGTCCGCGATGAACTCGAGGCATTGCTCCAGCGTGAAGTAGGTCGCCGGAGTGAGGCGCAGGGCTTCGTCGCTGCCCGCCGCACGCATGTTGGTGACGTGCTTCTTCTTGCAGACGTTGACGACGATATCCTCAGCGCGCGCGTTTTCGCCGACGATCTGTCCTTCATACACCTGGACGCCGGGGCCGACGAACAGTCTGCCGCGATCCTGCGCGTAGAACAGGCCGTAGGAGCTCGTCTCGCCGGTTTCGTGGGCGACAAGGCTTCCGGTCTTGCGCTCGAAGATTTCGCCCTTAAACGGCTCATAGCCCGCGAAAATGTGGTTCATGACGCCGTTGCCGCGCGTGTCGGTCATCAGCTCGGAACGATAGCCCATCAGGCCGCGTGCCGGGATCATGAATTTCAAACGCGTGCCGGTGTCGCCGATCGCGGTCATATCGACCATTTCGGCCTTGCGCTGCCCGAGCTTTTCCATGACGGAGCCGACGTATTCCTGCGGCACGTCGATGGTCAGCTCCTCCATCGGCTCGCAGATGCGGCCCTGCTCGTCGCGCCGGAGAATGACCTTCGGGCGGGACACCGCAAACTCATAGCCCTGCCGGCGCATCTGCTCGATCAGAATGGAGAGGTGCAGCTCGCCGCGGCCCGAAACGCGGAACGTATCGGTGGAATCGGTCTCCTCGACGCGCATGGACACGTTCGTTTTGACCTCGTTGAACAGCCGTTCGCGGAGATTGCGGCTCGTCACATACTTGCCTTCCTTGCCGGCAAACGGGCTGTCGTTGACCATAAACATCATGGAGACGGTCGGCTCGTCGATCTTGACGAACGGCATGGCCTCGACGCACAGCGGATCGCACGCGGTCTCGCCGACATTCAGATCCTCCACGCCCGCGACGCAGACGATGTCGCCCGCGTACGCTTCCTCGACCTCGACGCGCTGCAGACCCTCGAAGTTATAGAGCCGCGTGATCTTCGTGTCGCGGCGGCGGTTCTCCTGCCCGCCGCACAGCGTGATGATCTGTCCG
>JAEEGL011229897.1_pt1 | contig 10589 bp, 8 predicted proteins | sample 9134231 | NCBI WGS metagenome assembly JAEEGL01 (sample SAMN16246548, study PRJNA631951) | gut metagenome | biome: gut microbiome; feature: rumen; material: fiber-attached | host: Bos | place: Iran: Karaj | collected 2018-10
CTTGAGTTCGGCGGAGATGACCAGTGGAGCAACATGCTTGGCGGAACCGAACTTATCAGAAGAAAGCTCGGAAAAGATGCCCACGCCATGACCATTACCCTTCTTACCGATTCCAACGGTAATAAGATGGGTAAGACCGCAGGAAATGCAGTATGGCTTGATCCCAATAAGACTTCTCCCTTTGATTTCTACCAGTATTGGAGAAATGTGGGCGATGCAGATGTATTTAAGTGCCTGAGAATGCTCACATTCCTTCCTCTTGAGAAGATCGAGGAGATCGAGAAGTGGGATGATTCAAGGATCAATGATGCCAAGAAGATACTTGCTCATGAACTTACCGAGCTGGTACACGGTAAAGAAGAGGCAGATAAGGCTGAAGCAGGGTCTTCAGCTCTCTTCGGAGGCGGAGACCTTTCAAATGCGGATATTCCTACCGTTAAGATCGAGGATGCGGATTACAGAGACGGTAAGATCGATATTCTCGGAATTCTCGTAAAAGCCGGCCTTTGTCCTACCAGAAATGAGGCTCGTCGTGCCGTAGAGCAGGGCGGTGTTACCGTTGATGATGAGAAGGTAACCGATATAAAGACTCTTTACAGTGCAGAAGATCTTAAAGACGGCAAACTTGTAAGACGCGGTAAAAAAGCATATAAAAAGGTGACTTCATGAGTAAAGAATATGAAAAGCTCCAAAAGGCCGTAGATGCAGTACGTAAGATAACTGATTTCGTTCCTGATATTGCCCTTGTGCTCGGTTCCGGACTCGGTGGTTATGCGGATTCCATCAAACCTGTTTGCGAGATTCCCTATTCCGATCTTCCCGGATTCCCCGTATCGACAGTTCAGGGGCACTCCGGAAAGTTTATCTTCGGATATGACGGAGATAAGAAGATCGTATGTATGAAGGGCAGAGTTCACATGTATGAAGGTTATGAACCTTCGGATGTTGTAATGCCCATCAGACTTATGGGACTCCTGGGAGCTAAGATTCTTTTCCTGACCAATGCCGCCGGAGGCATCAATGAGACCTTCCATCCCGGCTGTCTGATGCTCATTGAAGATCAGATTTCGTTCCTGGTCAGAAATCCTCTGATCGGACCTAATATAGAAGAACTCGGTACCAGATTTCCGGATATGACCAGGATATATGATGCCGAACTATGTAAGATAATCACAGATAAGGCTGCTGAGCAAAACAGTGAACTCTTTAAGGGAGTTTATGTCCAGCTCAGCGGACCTTCTTATGAATCACCTTCCGATGTAAAAGCATTGAGATTGCTTGGCGGAAGCGCTGTAGGAATGAGCACGGCAATCGAGGCTATCGCTGCCAGACATATGGGTATGAGAGTATGCGGTATTTCCTGCATCAGTAATATGGCTGCCGGCATCACAGGCGAAGAACTTAATCATGAAGAGGTTCAGAAAGCCGCCAATTCGGTTGCGGAGAGATTTGTTGCTCTCGTAAGAGGCTCAATTGCCGCATTCTGAGGTGATCATTATGGATGAAGAACTGATCCAAACTCTAATAATTAATGCTTTTGAAGCAAGGACCAAAAGTTATTGTAAATATTCGGGATATGCAGTAGGCGCTGCTCTGTTAACATCCGACGGTGAGATATACAGAGGCTGTAATGTTGAGAATTCCTCATACGGTGCCACTATCTGCGCCGAAAGGTGTGCAGCACTGAAAGCCGTGAGCGAAGGCAGCAATGAATTTAAAGCCATTGCCATCGTAGGCGGGATGAAAGATGCCAAGGAGCTTAAGGATTATGCGTATCCCTGCGGTGTCTGCAGACAGTTTCTGTCTGAGTTCGCAGCTCCTGATATTACGGTGATAGTTGCAAAAAGTATTGATGACAAGAAAGTCTTTACACTGGGTGAACTTCTTCCGGAAAGCTTTTCCGGCGATTCCATAAAGTGAGATTATCATGAACATTCGACTCTATAATGCCGAAATCCTTGACCTTGACGAAAACGCTTCGCTTAAGAAAGGCGAAGTGGTCGTTTCGGACGGCATTATTTCTAATGTCATTTACTATGATGATAATGAATTATCACATCAAAATTCCGGTATCGTCTTTGACAAGGTAATTGATTGCGGTGGAAATCTTCTGATGAGGGGCTTTAATAATGCCCATACTCATTCTGCGATGACTTTCTTAAGATCACTTGCCGATGATAAACCCACCCCATTGTGGCTGAAAGAAGATATCTTTCCCAATGAAGCTAAGCTTACCGACGACGATATAGCCGATTTTCAATCCCTTGCCATTATGGAGTATGTATCCGGCGGAATAACTTCTGCCATGGATATGTATCTGAGGCCCTATGTTACCGCCGAAGTTTTTTCTCAGGCGGGCATGAGATGCGCTATAGTATCCGGGCTGAATGATTTTACTTTTTCGGTTAAAGAGCTGGAAGAAGCATATAAGGTACTTAACTCATATGATCCTTTGATCACTTTTAAAGCAGGTATTCATGCAGAATATACCTGTTCAAAGGAACTGCTTAATGAACTGTCCGGAGTTATTAAGGCACTGGACTGTCCTTTTTATTGTCATTTATCGGAAACTAAGACGGAAACCGAGGAGTGTGTAGGCAGATACGGTAAAACACCGCTTATGTATCTTGATTCTCTCGGGCTTTTTGATAAAGGAGGCGGAATCTATCACGGTGTATACCTTACGGATGAAGAGATGGATCTTATGTCTGAAAAGGGTATCTTTGCGGTTATTAATTCCGGCTCGAACTGTAAACTTGCCAGCGGAATCGCTCCGCTGAAAAAGCTTTATGATAAAAAGGTTCCACTGGCCATAGGAACCGACGGACCCGCCAGCAACAATTCCCTGAATATGTTCAAGGAAATGTATCTGACAAGTGTACTTTGTAAGTTGAGAGAAGAAGATGCGGCATGTCTTGACGCTTCGATGGTACTTGATATGGTTGTTAAAGGCTCAGCAGCCTGCATGGGATATGAGAATTCGGGTCTTGTAAAAGAGGGAAATCCTGCCGATCTTATTCTTCTGGATCTGAACAAACCCAATATGCAGCCTTTAAACAATGTAGTAAAAAATATTGTTTATTCAGGAAGCACATCTGATGTTATAATGTCTATGGTCGCGGGGAGAGTACTCTTTTATAAGGGTGAATATGACCTTGGTTTCGATCCCGAAGAAATCATGTACAGATGCAGGACGAGGACAAGGCGTATCATTAATGAGATCTGACAATTATCGGTTGTTAAACCGATGATAATAAACCGGTGAAAACCGGAAAATTTCACTCTCGTAGAGAGGAAGGAGATCATATGTTAGAAAAAACTTTTAAACTGAAGGAGAATGGTACTGACGTCAAAACAGAAGTCATTGCCGGTATCACAACCTTCATGGCGATGGCTTATATCCTGGCCGTCAACCCCAACATTCTTTCCGCATCAGGAATGAATCCCCAGGCTATTCTCATCGCTACCGCACTTTCCGCATTCATCGGAACCTTCTGCATGGCTTTCATGGCCAATTATCCTTTTGCCCTTGCTCCCGGACTCGGACTTAATGCATATTTTGCATACACCGTTTGCGGATCCATGGGTTATTCATGGCAGTTTGCTCTGTTTGCAGTATTTATCGAAGGACTCATTTTCGTAGTTCTTTCCGTAACTCCTGTAAGAGAAGCAATCTTCAACGCAATTCCTCTTCAGCTTAAGAAGGGCGTTTCAGTCGGTATCGGACTTTTCGTTGCATTCATCGGACTCCAGAACGGTAAAGTCGTTGTCGGCGGTGCAACTCTTGTTACCCTTGCTCCCTTTAAGGCTGAGTTCCATACCACCGGTGCATGGGCACTTCTAACCATTATCGGTGTTCTTATTATCGCTGTTCTTCATGTAAAGAAGGTTAAAGGCGCTATCCTTATCGGTATCTTTGCTACCTGGATCCTCGGAATACTTTTCGAGCTTACCGGACTTTATACTCCCGATGCCGCTAACGGATTCTATTCAACCATTCCTTCAAGCTTTACTGATTTCAGTTTTGCTTCTATCGGTGAGACCTTTGGCGCTTGCTTCTCATCAGCAGCATTTGAAGCTTTCAACGCTCTTGATTTCATAGTTATCATGTTTGCTTTCCTTTTCGTTGATGTTTTCGATACTCTCGGAACCCTCATCGGTTGTGCTGATAAAGCTGACATGCTTGACAAGGAAGGAAAACTTCCCAGAATTCGTCCCGCACTTCTTGCTGACGCTATTGCTACCAGCTGCGGTGCTGTTCTCGGAACTTCAACCACTACCACTTTCGTAGAGAGCTCTTCAGGTGTATCCGCAGGCGGACGTACCGGACTTGCATCAGTTGTTACCGGACTTCTTTTCCTCGTATCTCTGATCCTTTCCCCTCTCTTCATTTCAATTCCTTCATTTGCAACCGCTCCTGCGCTTGTATTCGTAGGATTCCTTATGATGGGTTCCATTACCGGTATCGATCTTAAGGATCCCACCGAGGCTATTCCCGCTTTCCTTGCACTTCTTATCATGCCTCTCGTTTACAGCATTTCAGACGGTATCTGCATCGGCGTTATCTCTTATGTTGTCATCAATCTTTTCTCAGGCAACGCTAAGAAGATTAAGCCCCTTATGTATGTACTTGCAATTCTCTTTATTCTCAAGTACGCATTTCTTTAATTAACAAAAGCCCTGCGGAGAGAGGTTTCTTTTCGCAGGGCATTTTTAGGATATGTACGGAATATTTTTTATAGTAATAATCTTAATACTTCTGATACTGAGCGGTATCAGGATGTCCAAAGAGGAATCTGCAAAGATTACCTCTTTTATTCGTGATTCCTTTGGAAAAGCTTCTTCCCGTAAACTCACAGAAGACAGAAAGAATTCCCTGAAAAAGAATCTGGATATGTTCCTTCAGGGTAAGAAAGAAGGAGAGTATCTTGATGATCTGACCTGGTCCGATACAGGGATGGAGGATGTATTTCTCCAGATGGACAATTGTCTGAGTTCTGCAGGAGAGGAATATCTCTACAGACAGCTTCATGATATTTCGGGAACTGTAGAAGAGATTTCGAAAACAGACCGCATCGTCTGTGAGCTTTATGAAGATGAGAATCTCAGGATAAGTCTGGGAAAGGCTCTTCATGAGCTGGGATTTGTGAAAGACAAGTCGCTTCCCGAATATCTGGATAAGATTCTTTCTACGAAACGAATACTCAATCCTTTTTTCCATATACTTTGCGACATTTGGTATATCCTTGCTATTATTCTTACCTTTATGAAACCTGTAGCGGGAGTTACTTTCATCTTTGTTATCATCCTTCTTCAGGTATCTTCTTATTTTTCCTTTAAGAGGAAAGCGGATGAATGCCTTAGCGGATTTTCCATGATCTCAGGACTTGCTTCCATGGGAAAAGTCCTGCCTGCCGTCAAAGATTCCGAGACGGGTATACTTATCGCAGGTCTTTCCGAAGAACTTAAAAAGATAAGATTAAAAACGACATTTTCAAGGGTTGTGATCAATTCCGGTTCCAATGCCACCGGAGGAATATTCTCGATCCTGTTTACATACATTAACCTTTTATTCCATTTTGACCTCATCGCAGCTCAGTTTTTACTGGGTAAGATAGGTTCCGAAAAGGAAACCATTCTTAAGGCCTATGAACAGACAGGTTATCTGGATATGTGCCTTGCTGTGTCATCCTATAGAGCTTTTCTTAGCACCAAAGGCGGTTTTTGCAAGCCGGAATTTACCGGAAATCCTTCCATATCTGTCAAAGAAGGTTTTAATCCTCTTCTTGATAATCCGGTAGCAAACGATGCTTTTAATGAAGGTGGAGTTCTCATTACCGGCTCCAATGCCAGTGGAAAGTCCACCTTTATGAGAATGATCGCGGTAAATGCAATCCTTGCTCAGACGGTTTCCACATGCCCCTGTAAAGAATATAAGGGCGCTTATTTTGGCATTTATTCTTCAATTGCGGTAAATGACTCAATTCTTAAGGGTGAGAGCTATTTCATGGCTGAGATTCGCAGCCTTAAGCGAATCGTCGATGCTTCGGATAATATCGGGAAACCCGTAATTTGCTTTATAGATGAGATTTTCAAAGGAACCAATACTGCCGAGAGGATTGCTGCAGCAGATGCGGTATTACATTATCTGAGGGAACGTAAAGTTATTGTTTTTGCAGCAACTCATGATCATGAACTTACGACTCTGTCCGCAGACCTTTATGAAAATGTGCATTTTTCCGAAAAGATCGAAGGCGGAGATGTATTATTTACCTACAAGCTTGAAAAAGGACCTTCCGTCAGCACCAATGCTATTGCGCTCCTTCGGAAAAACGGCTTCCCTGAGGAGGTTATAGCTAAAAGCGAAAAATTGGCCTCTTTGCTTGACTCTAAAGCCCTCTAAAAGGTATACTAAATAGTGTGTTTTAAAGGCTTTTGTCCTCATTTTACCGTACAATATGTAGTCGGTCTTCGGAGGTTTGCTATGGAAGAATTCATTATCTTTTCCAATTCGTTTTTGTCATATCTGCTTCTTATGATCATAATTGTCGTAGTGGCAGCTTTGGGATTTACGGTAGGCAGAATACTCAGAAACAAAAAGGACTCAAAATCGGCTCAGGATGTATCTTCAGAAACCGCTATATCCGGATCCGATAATTAATATGTGATAAAAGGATACGGCTGGTTCGTATCCTTTTTCTTTTTACTGTTTCTTAATCGATTTATAGCATGAATGTATATAACAATAAGACCAGGATACTTCTTATCCTGGATCTTCTGAAAAATAAAACCGATGATGAGCATGTGGTTAAGGCTTCTGAATTGATCGAATGCATTCAAAACGAAGGCCTTAAATGCGACAGAAAGACTTTATATGATGATATCAAGTCTCTTAATGATGCCGGTTTTGATATAATTCATGAACCCGGGGGCGGCTACAAACTGGTTTCAAGGGAATTTGAAGATGCGGAGCTCAGACTCCTCGCCGATGCGGTTTATTCTTCGAAATTTATATCTGCCGGTAAAACCAAGATCCTTACCGGTAAGCTGAAAGAACAGACCAGTACTTACATGGCTTCCACCATGATAAGAAACATATACTCATCCGATTCCAAGACCCCTAATGAAGATGTATTGTATAACGTCGATACATTATCAAGAGCTATACAGGATGATAAGAAAGTTGAATTTGAATATCTGGTCTGGGGAGCCGATAAGAAGCTCATTACCAAGGGAGCCAAGAAAAGAGTATTGAGTCCCTGGTCGCTTATCTGGCAGGATCAGAATTATTACCTTCTTGCATATGACTCGGATGCGGGTAAAATGAAGCATTTCCGAGTTGATAAAATGAGACACGTTCTTGAAACCGATGGCGGACGGGACGGTGAGAAGGATTATCAGAAACTCGATATTTCTTCTTATGTGGAGGAAACCTTCTCCATGTACGGTGGAAAGCAGGAGACGGTTATTCTTGATTTTCCCGAAGAACTGATCGGTATTGCATACGACAGATTTGGAATTGATGTTACCCAGAGAAAGGGTGATAAGGGCCGTATCATAATCAGGACTAAATGTTACGTTTCAAATCAGTTCTATGGCTGGCTTGCCGGACTGGGGCCCGATGTAAAACTCTCCGGTCCCGATTCTGCAGTTAAAGAGTACAAAGAGTATTTACAATCACTGCTTAACAATATGTAATCTTGGAGGATCATCGTGGCTGAAAGCATCGATTACGGACAAATCTATAAGCCTTCATCCGAAGTATTCGTGATCAAGAAAGACGGATCCAAAGAAGTCTTTAATGTTCAGAAGGTTATCAATGCGGTTGGTAAAAGCGCATACAGGGCTCTTACCGAATTTTCCGATGAAGAGAACAGGAAGATCTGCGAGCTTATAATCGAAAAAGTGGATTCGCTTCCCGAAAACGAGATTCCAATCCCCAAGATGCACAACATCGTTGAAGAGGTTCTCGAAAAAGTTAAGCCCATTGTTGCAAAAAGCTACAGGGATTATCGTAACTACAAGCAGGATTTTGTCAGAATGCTTGATGATGTTTACAAGAAATCCCAGTCCATAATGTATATCGGTGACAAGGAAAACTCCAACACCGATTCGGCTCTTGTATCCACTAAAAGAAGTCTTATTTTCAACCAGCTTAATAAAGAGCTTTACCAGAAATTCTTCCTGACTACGGAAGAGATTCAGGCATGCCGTGACGGTTATATCTATATTCATGATATGTCTTCCAGACGTGATACCATGAACTGTTGTCTGTTTGATATCGCATCCGTTTTGAAGGGCGGATTCGAGATGGGCAATATCTGGTACAACGAGCCCAAGAGCCTTGATACCGCATTTGACGTAATGGGAGATATAGTTCTCAGTGCAGCATCCCAGCAGTATGGCGGATTCACCATTCCCTCTGTGGAATATACACTGGAGCCTTATGCAAAGCTTTCATATGAAAAGGCCAAAAAGAAATATATGGACCTTGGAGTTCCCGAAGAAAAAGCTGCTGAAGCGGCTCTTGCAGGTGTGGAAAGAGAATTCGAACAGGGATTCCAGGGATGGGAATATAAATTCAATACCGTTGCATCAAGCCGTGGCGATTATCCCTTTATAACCGTCACAGCAGGTACCGGAACCAGTGATTTTCAGAAGATGGCTACCAGAGCTCTTCTTAAAGTTCACATGGAAGGTCAGGGTAAGAAGGGCAGGAAGAAACCCGTACTTTTCCCTAAGATTGTTTTCCTTTACGATGAGAAACTTCATGGAGAAGGCGGTGAACTCGAGGATATATTTGATCTTGCGGTCAAGTGTTCATCAAAGACTATGTATCCCGATTATCTGTCCCTTACCGGTGAAGGTTATGTACCTTCGATCTATAAAAAATACGGCAAGATAATTTCTCCCATGGGCTGCCGGGCTTTCCTTTCACCCTGGTATGAAAGAGGCGGAATCGAGCCTGCGGATGATAAGGATGAACCTGTTTACATCGGAAGATTTAATATAGGTGTAGTATCACTTCATCTTCCCATGATCCTTGCCAGAAGCCGCAAGGAGAACAGGGATTTCTATGAGATTCTTGATTACTATCTTGAACTTATAAGAAATCTTCACTTAAGAACCTATTCTTACTTAGGCGAAATGAAGGCTTCCACAAATCCCCTTGCTTATTGCATGGGCGGATTCAGAGGCGGACATCTTGAGCTTTCTGACAAAATAAAACCTTTGCTGGAGTCTGCTACCGCATCATTCGGTATCACTGCACTTAATGAACTTCAGGAACTGTATAATCACAAGTCTCTGGTAGAGGATGCAGAGTTTTCTCTTGAGGTCATGAGACATATCAATGAGAAGATCGCTCAGTTTAAAAAAGAAGACCACAAACTTTATGCGATATACGGAACTCCTGCCGAGAATCTCTGCGGGCTTCAGGTTAAACAGTTCAGAAATAAATTTGGAATAATAGAAGGTGTTTCCGACAGGGAATATGTATCCAATTCATTCCATTGTCATGTAACCGAAGATATCACCCCTATTGAAAAGCAGGACTACGAGAAACGCTTCTGGGATCTTTTTAACGGCGGTAAGATCCAATATGTAAAATACCCCGTTGATTATAATCTGGTGGCTATCAAAACACTTATCAGACGTGCCATGAAGATGGGATTTTATGAAGGCGTCAACCTGTCCCTTTCTTATTGTGATGACTGCGGCCATGAAGAGCTTTCCATGGATGTATGTCCCGTCTGCGGAAGCAGAAATCTGACTAAGATAGACCGTATGAACGGATATCTGTCTTATTCCAGAACACATGGCGATACAAGACTTAATGATGCCAAGATGATCGAAATATCCGAAAGAAGATCGATGTAATGAGATATCATGATATTACAAAAGATGATATGAAGAACGGGGACGGACTCCGTATTGTTTTGTGGGTTTCCGGCTGTTCACATATGTGCAGTCAGTGCCAGAACCCTCAGACTTGGGATCCCGACGGCGGTGTTTACTTTGATGATGAAGCCAGAAAGGAACTTTTTGATCTTCTTGCCCGTGATTACATCTCCGGACTTACCTTAAGCGGCGGTGATCCCCTTTATCCCGGAAACAGAGATGAGATCTTTGCACTTCTTAAGACCTTTAAAGAGAAATTTCCCAAGAAGACTGTCTGGCTCTATACCGGCTACACCTGGGAAGAGATTAGGTCCATGCCCGTGATGCAGTACGTTGATGTAGTCGTTGACGGAAAATACGATAAGAATCTTCGTGATGTCACGCTTTTATGGAAGGGCAGCTCCAATCAGCGTGTCATAGATGTTAAAGAGTCTCTCGAATTGGGTGAAGTTAAAATCCATTGTCCCGACCATTATTCAGTGCTTGATCCCAATTCAGTTTATGGTTCTTCAAAATCAGGTGTCCCTTGTATGTACTAATGTAAGGGTATGTACAAGTTCTTGTCAGTATTTTTGCGACATTTGCCGACTCACTTAATGAGCGGAATCTCGCATGATTGCTTCGAGGACTTGTTTGAACGAAGTGAGTTCCGCAGAAGCAATCAGATCTGCGAGACGAACGCGAATTTA
>JAEEGL011684049.1_pt1 | contig 10589 bp, 6 predicted proteins | sample 9134231 | NCBI WGS metagenome assembly JAEEGL01 (sample SAMN16246548, study PRJNA631951) | gut metagenome | biome: gut microbiome; feature: rumen; material: fiber-attached | host: Bos | place: Iran: Karaj | collected 2018-10
TTAATCCAAGACTAATTAAAGAAAAATATTCTGAAATATCATAAAAAATTTTTCCTGCTTTTTCATATTTAATTTTAAAAGGATCAAGGCCATCAAATAATAACATAACTTTACATATTTCACTTTGAATATTACATTGAAGTAATGCAGCTTGTTTCATATTATCAATTAATCCATTTTTATTTTCTGGTAAAAATAAATATATATTTCCATTTGGTAAACATCTTGCTAATTTATTTGTTATTGTCATATAATAAAATTTTATTTTATTTAATGTATAATCTATTTTTTTATCTATGTCATCTAATTCTATTTTTTTATTATATAATTCTAAATAAATTTCTTGTACTATTGATTTATAAAATGGAGTGTGTAAATATTCTTTAAATTTTTCTACTGTAAATTCTTTTTCTTCTCCTTTTACTTTTATTGTTAATTTTATTTCTTCTAAAGGATAAAATTCAGATGGATTTTTTGATATGAAATAAAATAAATTTTTTCTTGTTATATCATTATCTTTAAATAGTGAAATATAAATAAAAAAATAAAAATCTCTTTCATATGATTCTCCTAATTTATTTACTATTTTTAATGAAGGTAGAAAAAAATTTAATTTTTGTGCGAATGCTGGTAATATATTTTCATTTATAAATTCTTTTTCTATGAAAGGTTGAATTAAATCTAATAATGAAAATATTTTATTTTGTATATTTGGTTCTAAAATTGTTTCATTTGATGAAACTTTATTTTTAATATTTTCTTTAAAATTATTTATTGATATGAAAAGAGGTTTAAAATGATTTTTTAACATTTCTTTATTTTCATAAACTCTTTCATTTATTTTAAATGCTTTAGATAAATTAATAAATGATTGCATTAATTCTCTTGCAATATCATCATATATAAAATTTTCATCTGATTCCATATTAAAATTAAATATTTAATATTTAAAAATATATATTAATCAAATAAAAAAATATATAAAACTCAAAATTTATGATTAAATTAAATTAATAACAAAACAATTTAAAAATTTAATTTAAATAAAATTAAAGTTTATTATAATTATCAATTTCTTGCAATTCTTTTTGTTGTTCTTTAAAATCTACAATTTTCTTTTTTTTGCAGAATAAGCAATAAATACCAATACAAATAATTAAAATAACTAAGGTATATAAAATAAATTTGGAAGGTAAAATAATTTTATCAGGATCAAATTCTAAAGGAATATAAATAGTTTGATTAAATTGTGTTTTTTTATCAAGTGAATGAGCAACAACTGCAATAAAATATTTTTTTCTTCCATTAATTGGAATATTAAAATTAATTTTATTATTTCCTTGTTTAATATCATTAAAAATAAGAACTGGTTCATTTTTAATAAGTTTTCCTAAATCATTTCTAGTTTCATTATAATCAACTCTATAAACTTTATATTCAGAATTAATACCAATTGTTTTTAAAAATGGATTTATTACTAAATGAATTTCTTTATCATTAAAATTAGTAACATCAATTTTAAATCTTTTTTTATCTAATAAATTTAAATCATTTTTTTTAATATATGTATAATAAAATAATATTTTTCCTTTATAATTACTTTCAAATTTAATTCCCTTAGCAAGTTCAATATTTGAAATTGTTACTATACATCTTCCATATTTATCAAATTGTAAAATTTCTTTTTTTTCATAAATATCATTTTGAAAATCAATATAATCTGAAATTGAATATGAAATGGTTGCATTTGTTTTATATGCTGTATATATAATTAATACTAAATCATAATCTGAAATTGTTGAATTTCTAATTCTATCATCTAATAATAATAAAAATTTATCATTTTTATCTTTATCACTTTTTATTCTTAATCTTGTTATTTCTTTTAATTCAAGATAATCCATTTTTTTTGTATTAAAACATAAATCAATTTCATTTTCTTTTAATTTTTTTTCAAAGAAACAACTTGAAAATGCATATTCATTTTTATCAACATCACTATCATAATGTAAATAAGGATTACAAAATTCAAAATTTAATTCTTTTTTAAAATGGTAAATTTTACCAACAATAGTATTATCATGATGATTAAAATGAAAAACATCAATATTTAAAGGTTGTTTAAATAAATAATAAGGAACAATTCCATGTTCTTCATGAGTTGTAAAAGTATATTTAAATGATATTGAATTAGGATATTTTTTAAAATCATCATATGGATTTTTTTCAATTAAACTTGAATGAAATATAAAAAATAAAGTTGGTTTTTTTACAATAATTTCAATTGTATTTCCACTTAAAGGGAAAAAATCATTAATTTTTCCAATTGCTTCAAATTCTTTTATTGATTTTTTTAAATGCATTTTTAATTTATAATTACCTAAATTTAAAGCAGAAATATAATCATCATCAGTAATATCAATATTAATTGTTCTAGATTTTTCAACATATAAATAAAAATATTTTGTATAATAATCAAATTTAAAATCATTAATTTTATCAGTTGATGTTTTAATTAATTCAAAATTAAAAAGACAAACTTTACTATTACATTCAATATCAATAACATAAGTTTTTGTTCCATTAACTTGAATTAAATTATTTCCTTTATGAATTAATTTATTATATTCTATTTTTTCACCTTCCATTGAACCATATGAATAATAATGAATAATATAATTTCCAATTAAATGAACAATATTTAAAAAATATCTTTCACTTAATGTATTGTATGAATCTTTATTTAATAAAAATTTATGAATATCATTTTTATTATTTGATATTATTTGATGAGTTGAAATTGAAACTCCTTTTGCTTCCCAAATTAAAGATTCATAATATTCAATTTTAGAATGTTGATAATCAAAATGTTCAATAATATCTTTATCAGAATAAATTTCCATAATCATAATATCTTCTTCCATTAAAATCAATTCATTTAAATTGAAATAATCAATATTTTCATCAATGAAATAAAGAGTACGTGGAGCAATTAATTTTCCTTCTGAGAAAAATGTAATTTGTGAATGATATTTTTTTGAAACTTCTTCTTCTTTGTATTCAGATAAACTTTTTAATGTTATTCTAAAATAAATTGGATGTTCTGCTTTAATTGTATGATCTTTTGTAAAAATATCATGAACTGAAGTTTCTTCTTCATTAGAAAAATATTTTGAAGGATAAATTGTTATTTTTGTATCTTTTATTTTTTCAAATGATAATGATAAAAATTTTTCTTTATTTGTTGTTTTTTTAAATAAAATTCTAAATCTTTTTCCAGATGAAAATGTTTCTACATTTATTGTAAAACTATCATCTTCACTTTCATCTATTGATTCTGCATCATTTTTTTTCTTTGAAAATTTTTTAAATAATGGTTTTAAGGAATTTTCTTTTTCTGTAAATATATTTATTATTCCTATTGTTTCTTCAGGAAGATCTTTTAATGATGTAATTATTGTTATTATATTATCTGATTTTGTTTTTGTTGATATTCCTTTTTCAAAATCTAATTCTATTACATTTTGAGATGTAATTATCAATAATAAAGGAATGATTAATACAGTCTTCATTTTTTTGATTTTCTATTGATAATATTTATTTATGATATTAAATTTATTATATATTAGTTTATATTAATTTTTTTTTAATGCTTTTTAAATGATGTTAATATTTTTTTTTTTTTGTGTTTTTCTTGAAATAATTAATTTTTTTTTTAATTATTATTGTATTTAAATATTTAATTTTTTATTTTTTTTGTTCATTTGATAATAATTTTTCTTCAATAAGTTCACTGGCTTTATAATATTTAGGAAGTTTTCTGTAATTTCTATAAATAATAGAAATTAATATTAAAATTATAATTATAAGTAAAATGATTAATATATATCCAATTGAAGATTTTTTTTCAATTTTAGTATATATTCCAATTATTTTTTTATCTTGATCAAAAATAAATTGATATTTTTGAAAAAATTGTTTTCCAAAATACCAATTTTTATCATTTTTTCTTAATATGATAGCAAAATAATATAAATCATTTACTTTTTCAAATAAATCATTTTTATCAAGACTAAAATTAAATCTTGGATAATCAAGTTGAAAATAAAAAGAAGTAAAATTTACTAATCGATTTGTTTTACAATAATAATAATAAGTATAATTACTTAAAGTATATTTACTAAAACATAATCCTTCAGAAATATAATTTTTAAATAATTCATCAAAATAATTTTTATAATGTTCAGGAGCAGAAATTATTCTACTTTCAATTTTAAGTACACTAAATTCATTTTCTTTAACTAAAATTTTTTTTCCATTAATATAAATATAATTAAATTTAATTCCCCAATCTAAATAATAACTTTTAACATAAATAAAATCTTCTTTCTTATATCTTTTATCATATTCATCTGGCCTATTTCCAATTATAATTTCACCTTTTTTATCTTCATATATAATTGTAAAAAAATAAGATTTAATAATATTTAATGTCTTTAAAGCATTTATAAAATTATATTCATCTATTTTATCAGTTGGTTTTGGTTTTAAATTTAATCCTAAAATTCCAGGAAATTCATTACATAATTCTTTAATATAAATAAAATAAAAATTATCTATTTTTATATTTTTACCATTTTGATTTTTAAATTTAAAATTTTCTTTACATAAATATCCTTCTGTGAAATATTGATTTATGAAAGTCATATTTTCTGAATTTTTTATAAGTGATGATGATGATTCTGATAATTTTTCAAAATTTCCTTTTACTTCTTCACTTGGTAAAGCAAAATGATATGAATCAAATCTTAATATTATATTTAATTTTTTTTCTGGTGTTCCTACAATTAAATCAATTTGAAGAATATTTTTTCTTAAATTATTTATTACATCATCTTGATCATATGATATTAAATCTTTATTTATTTCTTTAAATTCTAATTTTATAATTTCTGAACATAATATTTTGGAGAAAAAAAGTATAGTAAAAATTAACATTATATTATAATAAATGCAAAAAAATAATTTGTATTTTTGAAATAATATATTTAAAATATATTTAATTTTTTTTTAATAGTAAATTAAAAAATTAATTTTTATAAATCTGTGATTTTTCCAACTAATTTAAATAAATCTTTAAATTTATCATAAGGAATTTTTCCATCAATTATTCCAATATCTTTAATAAGAAAAGCATTTTTATCTTTTACAACTTTCCCATTTATTAAAATTTGAATATATTTTTCATTATTATATTCATTTTCATATAATTCAAAAATAAAAGAACCTGCATAAGGACAAATTAAAAAATCAAAATTTTCTTTATCTTCTAAACCTTTTAATCCAACATTAATTATAAAATCATCATTAAATAAACTTTTAATAATATATCTACATATTGTAATATGTCCAATATATATAGTAAAATAATTTTCTTTATTTTCAAATTGATCAATTATTTTTGAAAAAATATCACTTTTTATTGGTTTAATTTCTTGATCTCTTTTATTATACCATTTATCTAATTTACTTTTTAAAATTGATTTTACTGTTGTTTTAGTTATACATTTATTTAAATCATTTTTTAAATTATATTCATATGAAAAATATAAATCACTTAAACTTGATACAGTTTTTTTTTTTTCATCTTCTAAATCAAAATCATCAATACATTGTTCAAAATTTTTTTTCAAAGAATTAATTTCTTCTTGAGTTAAAGAAAAATTAGGATGCAAAATTCCTCCTTTAACTAAAAAAAATAAATAAAATAATTAAAAATATAAAATTACATTTTATAGGATGTAAATTAAGTTCTTCAGATGAAGATAATATTTTTAATTTTATTTTTTCTTCATTTGAATTAAATTTTTCATTTTCATTAAATGGAAAATCAAAATTATTATTTGGAGGATTATTTAAATCTTTATTATCATATTTCATTTCTATTAAATTATCAGGATATAACCCAGAAATTATACCATATAAAGAAAATATTGTTCTTTGTGATAATCCAGTTTTAAAAGAAGTTTGTCTTTTATTATATTTTTCCTCTAAAAATTTTAATTTATTAACATAACGATTTCTTAATGTTCTTCCTAAATTTTGAGATTGTTGATAACCATTTAATGTTAATTTCATATATGGACCATATAATTTTGCATTAAAATCTAATTTATATGAATCTGATGACCTTGCACCATGTCTTAATATTGAATATACTGATATTAATTTTTGTAAAGAAATGCTTATTTGGGAAAATATTATAAGAAATAAAAAAAATTTCATTAAATTATAAATAATATATATTTTTATTTTTTTTAAATATTATATTTATTTATTAGAATATATTACCTTTTTAAAATCATTATTATTTATATTATTATTTTGTGACATATCAATTTTAACTTCATAAACTTCTTCTTTCATTTCATAAATATTATCTTTATTAAATAAATAATTAAAATCAATAATATTATGATAAAATAAATTTCCCATTACTAAAAAGAAAAAACCAAACATTTGATAAATATTAAAATATTCTCTTAAAGTAGGAGGATTAAAAGGTAAAACAAAATAAGCCCATACAAAAATACTTTTTAAAGGTTCTAAAATAGCTCTATTCATAGCAGATAAATTTTGTCCTATAGTAATACCACTTAAATTACATAATAAATCACCAAAAAAATAAAATATAGTTAAAAATATTAAAAAACCACTATTATATAATTGTCTAATTGCAAATTTTAAATTTTCAACAGTCCAATTATTATTATTATCTTGAGAACAAACTTCTTTTAAAAATTTACTTTCTGCCTTTCCACAACTAATATTACTAAATATTAAAATAACAATAAATGTTAAAATTGAACCATAAACTCCTTGATAACCAATTAATTTACTTGCATAACATTCATATTTTTTACTAATATTTTCTTCATAAATTATTTGACAAGAAATAAAAAATTGTGATATTAAAACACATAATATACCTAAAAAAAATGTTAAATTATCAGAATTTATTTTTTGACTTCCAGAAAATCCAATAATAATTACACCTAACATTGTAATAATAATACCAAAATATTGATTACAATTATGTTTATTTTTTGTAAAAATAATATCTAAAATATATGTAAATATTAATTGAGTACAACTTAACATTTGTGTTACTGAGCCTGGTAAAACTGCTAATCCTAAAAAGTTAATTCCTACTCCAAAAAAATCAAAAATTACTGATGGGATTGAATGATAGTGTTTACATATTGGTTTAATTGGATTTATTGTTTTATTTGAACAATAATATATTATTAATGCGAAATTTTCATTAAAAAACATAAAGAATAAAAAAATCCAGACATGTTGAAATTTTTTTCCTAATGATTTTACTTCTAATTCTATTTTTGGTATTATATTCGCTAGAGAGCCTGTTAAAATAAAGATTATCATAATTAGATATAAAATATATTTTTTCATTATCATCTTTATTTAAATATTTTAATTTTATAATATATTTAAAAAATAAAAAAATATCAATCTAGTCCCCAGACATTTCCCTAATAAAGATAAAAAAATAAAAATAAGGGAATTAGCAAATAAGTTTTTAATTTATTTTGAAAATTTTATTAAATCCATTTGTTCTGCTATTTATAAATATTTTAATTTGTCTTTTTATCTATATTTTTTAATTTTATATAATTTTTTATGTAATTTTAAGAATATCTTTTTTATTATTATTGTTTTTTATTTTTTTGGAAAGTTAATATGATTTAAAATAACTCTTATTTTATATGAAATGGTTTTTACATTTAATTTTTTTTTAAAATATTTTATTTTCTATTAATTGTATTTGTGATTTTATTTATTAATTATTTAATTTTTTATTTGTTGATTATATTGATTTTTAATATTTCAAATTTATTATTTAGTTTGAGATTTTTTTGGTGGTTTAATTTTATTGTTTTTTTTTTTTCTTTTAATTGAATATTTAATTAATATATTATTGAAAGAATAATAAATTAACATAAAATGTTTATACAATATTAACAAAAATATTATAAAAATTAAAGAATTAATAATTAATAATTATTATTTTTGATATTAAAAACAATTTGAAAAAATAAAATTTGTTTAAATTAATATTAAAAAAGCAACAAATTTAAATTATATAACAAAGGCAACAATTATTTTTTGACTCATCAATTACTTCATTAGTAGATTTTGGAATCATTAATAAATTAGTGGCATCTGAACTTGGATAATTTTCATATTTACTTCCTTTTTTTTTAATTTTATCAGTTTCATCAGAAATTTTGGAACTACTTTTATCACTAAAACTATCATTTGAATCGTTACTTTTTCTATCTTTCTTTGAAGTACTTATTTCTTCCATTTTTTAATTTATATTTTTAAATTTTTATAAATTAATATAACTAATAATTAAATATATAAAAACTTTAAATATATTAAAAAAAAATAAAAAAAAAGATTTATTAAAACTTAAAAAAAAAATTAAAAAACCCCAAAAAAAAAAAAAAAAACAAATTAAAAAATATTAAAAAATTTATCTTTCAAAAAATAAATACATAAAAAAAAAAAAAATGGGAGTCCCAGCATTTTTCAAATGGTTAACATTACGTTACCCAAAAATAGTAATAGATGCAAAAGAAGAAATAAATGTAGGAATAGACTTAAATAAAATAATAGAAGAAGCATACAATAAAGAACTTCAAATCCCAGAAATAGACAATTTATACTTTGATATGAATGGAATTATTCACCCATGTGCACATCCAATTGATAGAGATTCTCCTGATTCAATTGAAGAAATGTTTAATGGAATTTTTGATTATGTTGATAAAATAATTAAAATAATAAAACCAAAAAAATTAATTTATTTAGCAATTGACGGAGTTGCGCCAAGAGCAAAAATGAATCAACAAAGAAGTAGAAGATTTAGAACTGCTTTAGAAAATAAAGAAAGAAAAATTGAATCAGAAATTTTAAAAAATGATTGGGATAAAAAAGGTTTATATAATAATTTTACAAATGAAAAAGAAAAAAATGAAAAATTTGAATTTGATTCAAATGTAATTACACCAGGAACTCAATTTTTATTTGATTGTAGTATGGCATTGAAATATTATATTAAATCAAAATTAAATAATGATAAATTATGGAAAGATTTAACAGTAATATTTTCTGATTCGAGTGTTCCAGGAGAAGGTGAACATAAAATTTTAGATTTTATTAGAAATCAAAGAACTTTTAGTAATTATAATCCTAATACTACTCATTGTATTTATGGGGCTGATGCTGATTTAATTATGTTATCTTTAATTATTCATGAACCTCATTTTTATATTATTAGAGAAAGTATAAATGAAAAATTTTATATTGTTTGTGAACATTGTGGTAAACATGGACATACCAGTGAAGATTGTGATAAATTAACTGGAGTTTTTAATAGAAGTTCTGCTAGTAAAAAAGAGATTTATTTGAATAATAAAGATAAAATTAATGAAATTGAATTTAGTTTAATTAAAATTCCTGTTATTAGAGAATATTTAGAAATTGAATTTAAGGTTTTGGAAAATAAAATTAAGTTTAAATATGATTTTGAAAGGATTATTGATGATTTTGTTTTTTTGTGTTTTTTAGTTGGGAATGATTTTTTACCTCATTTACCTAGTTTGAAAATTAGAGAAGGAGCAATTGATGCTTTGATTTATTTATATAAGAAAATTTTACCTACTATGGATAATTATATTACTAATGGTAAAGGACAAATTAATTTAGATAAAGCTGAAATATTATTTCAAAATTTAGGAAAAATTGAAGCTGAGTTTTTTAAAACTGAAGTTATTAATAAAATGAATGAAGAAAATTATAAAAAAACTATGTTAAATAATCCTCAAAAAAAAAAGAAAAAAAATATATTAGAAATATTTAATTCATTAGGTTCAAAAGAAAATAAAAATGAAATAACAGAAAATATACAAAATCAAAATAATGAAAATAAAAAAGAAGAAGAAAAAGAAAAAGAAAAATTAGAAGAAATAGAAATAGAAAAAGTAGAAGAAAAAGAAAAAGAAGAAAATATTAATATTAACAATAACAATAATGATAATATAGATAATGAAACAAATAAAGAAAACCCAGAAGAAATGGATTTAGTAGAAGCAACAAAACTAATGTTAGAAAGAGAAGAAGATAAAGAAAAAAAATCATTTTCCCTAGAAGAACTTCAAAAATACGGAAAGCAAACATTTAAAAAATTACTAGATGAAAGAATAAAAGAAAAATCAAATAAAAAAGCATTAGAATACGAAGACAAAATAAAATATAACGAAGATGGTTTTAAAATAAGATACTATTCAGAAAAATTTAAAATAAATCCAAATTCAAATAAAGAATTACTTCAATTAAAAGAAAAAATAAAAAAATATTATATAGAAGGAATTTGTTGGGTATTTGAATATTATTATAACGGTGTACCATCATGGAGTTGGTTTTATCCTTTTCATTATGCACCTTTTGCTTCAGATTTAACAAATATACAAAATATAAAAGTTAATTTTTCATTAGGAAAA
>JAEEGL012078100.1_pt1 | contig 10589 bp, 24 predicted proteins | sample 9134231 | NCBI WGS metagenome assembly JAEEGL01 (sample SAMN16246548, study PRJNA631951) | gut metagenome | biome: gut microbiome; feature: rumen; material: fiber-attached | host: Bos | place: Iran: Karaj | collected 2018-10
AGTTCAGCACAATATCAGTAAATTTCCTGTCATCGACAAAACCAGGAATCATCTTTTCTAATTCTTCCCTCTTGCTTTTGACAAAGTTTTCAACGACTTCATCCTTCTTTGCTGAAGAAATAAAAACATTGTTCATTTGGTCATTTCCCCTTGCTATATTCCTTGATTATCGGTTCGCAAATCTCCAATACCCTTCGCACTTTGTCGAGGTCGAACCAGTCGTCGGTGCGCACACCGCTTTCCATGTCAATCCAAAAGTCACCGACTTTGTGTGATGTCATCAGTTGGTACAGCTTATCTCCCACGTTCTCAGGATTTATGCCTCCAGCATAGCCAACTTTCTCCTTGGTATCGAGTATTTCAATGGGAGTGTCAATGCCTCGGCCACCGCTCGCGTCGAGTAGTACACTGATAACGTCACGATGCGGATAAGGTCGTTCTCTCCAGTGCTTCACCGTTGCATTGAAAAGGGTCATGTTATCACTCCCTTTCTGCTGCACTATCAACTCCTGTCCTATAATGATAGGAATCCAGCAAAAAGCCGGACTGTCTTTCCTCCCAGATATATTCAGCTGCACGCGTTTGAAAATATCGAGGTTGCTTTTGGTCAGCTCGTCTATCTTATCCCATTCTTTCACGGCTGCATCATGGACTGCAGAGCCACAAATATGCAGGGAAAGGTTCAGCCCTCTGCCTCGCAACAGGCTCATAAGCTCAGGGTTGGGATAGCGGTTGCCATTCTCATACCAGCGGTAGCTCGTCAGCACGCCGAACTCCGCAATCGGGAACTCGCGCTGGATGTCAATCAGGTCTTGGATGTCCGTCTTGGCATCAATGCCTGTGAATGTGATGTGTCGTAGTCTCATCTTTCGTTTCTTTTAAGTGATACTCCTTTATCTCCTCATCCTCGCTTTGTGCGAGTTCGGGAAATAACTCATCTATTGCTATAGCATCAAGATACCCATCAATAGATAATTCTCGTGCTCTTTCAAGAGCCTCTTTGTACGCTTTTTCGTAGTCCATAGTTATTCCTCCATTGCTTTTCTCTGTTCCTCTTCCAATGCCTTGCCTAACCTGACAATGTGGTTTTCGAGCACAAGTATTGCGTCGGGCACGGAAATTTGGTAAATACGCGTACCAGAAAAAGAACTGGCTTCTTTACGTAAGAACCTTTCGGGGATCCCCAATTCAATAGTCTGACCTCGCCCCCATTGGTCGCTGATTATATCTACGCCTTCATTGTTCTTTTCGTACTGGTCTTTACACTTTTTTAATACGTTAATAATCTCATTACACTTTTCAATCTGCGAATACAGATTGTAGATTTGTCTTGCGTTTTCTTTTGTAATCATAGCTTTATTTTCCTTTTAATTGTTTGAAATAGGGTTCCATACATTTCCTGGTTTTGCAATAATCGATCATGTCGCCGCCCATGATCAGACAATAGTCGTAGCCGATATACTTTTGATACCTGTAGCCGTCGGGTTTCATTCCGGATATTTGGTCCATGATGCCACCTCCGTTGTTCCAGTAAGGTACAGCCTTGTACTCCAAGCTATAAAACATGTTGGCAATATTCTTTTCTAACGATTGCAAGGACAGTGTTTCGTCGGGCTTGCCACAATGTTTCTCATATTCCTCCTTAGTAACATCTGCCCACTTGGCAATTTTCTGCCCGTACCTTAAATTCATCAAGTAGATAAATTCGTCGTCTGGCAAATTGTCGAGGTATTGTTTGGTTTCTGGATCTAACATGGCTCAGTCCTCCATTGCTTTGTTTATTTGGTCATACAATCCGTTTCCCTCTGGCAGTATCTCCTCGACGCGTAGCCTGAGATAGCCGCGCTTCCTGGCAGGCTTTTGCATCTCGCGCTCGCAGATACTTTGGGCTGTCCAGTGGAAACAGGGTATGGTGATGCTTTCACGCTGGCCGGTGAGTCGGCTGATGCCGGTCACGATGTATAGTCGATGTCGTCTCATGGCTGTAGGGTTTTAGCGTTTTGTCTGTCCTTCTTCGCGCGTTTGCCTTCCTGCATTTTGGACAGCCACTCCTTTTTCTTAGATGGATTATGCCAATATAATCTGTTCAGAGTCTCTGTTCTCTTTTTCTTCGCTTCAGGAGATAGCTTATGTCCTGGCTTGAACTCGCCTTCAGGATTGTTGTGCGTTCCTGTCTTGAAACAACCTGGGTAGCCTTTCCTCTTACTGATGATGTTTCCCAGCCGGCAATGCTCGTTCCAGGTTTCTACCAGCCATTGTCGGTCTTTCTGCAGTCCCAGCTCACGTGCCTTGCGCACCATCGTGCGGAGGCTGACGCCCAGCCATTCGGCAAGTTCGTCGTTGAGCGTCGTAGCGAAGTTGCGTTTCAGGTAGTCTATCATTGTCTGGTTCCAGTGGATGCGCATGGAACGGCCTTTCTTCACGACGACGCGTCCTAACTTCGGATGAAAGAAGGTGCCGTCTTTGCTATTGCTTTTATTTTCTTCCATGATTTTTGTTGATTTTGAAATCCTACCTCTTCTGCTTGCACCAGTTCTCAACGGCCTGCATGTATCCAGCCGTCCAGGCATCCTCGGCAGTTGCTTCTGGGTGCCGGCTAATCCATTCTTTACGTTGGTCTATGTAGCTCACTTCTTCGTCTTTTGCAGTTCACGACCTTTCCAACATGGGTATGATGCCATGCTTTTTCAATTCCTCGTACAAGAACCGACGACCTGCTTGCGTCCACTCGGTATGCAGTACGACGTCTGGCCTGCCGTCAGCACGAGTGATGTTAATACTGCGACTCGACACGTATCCGCAATCTTTGTATTTCGCGTACAAAATCCATTGTCCGTTGATGCTGTATTGAATACCAATCTCTGACAACTTTTTGTTCATAGCCTTGCCGCTCATGCCATAGTCCTGAGCTATCTGGCTGACAGTAAGCAGAGCTTTCGAGCGCATAATAAGGTCGAGATAGTTCTTGTCGTCTTTCAGCTCCTGGTTCTCCACGGCAAGCTGAATATTCTCCTCCTCCAGTTGCTTATTCTCGATCATCAGTACCTTTTTCTCATTGTACTGCTTTGCCCAGGCGATTGCTGCCTCAGCAGGATCGGTGAAGTCAGGAAGAGCAAGCATATTGGCGCGTTCTTTCCTCTCCAACTCCTCCCATCGGAGAACGAGCTTGGCGCGTGCCTCATCGTTGAACTTAGTAGCAACGTATAAGCATTCAGTCTTGGTGAGCTTGTAGCAAGGTCTCGGCTTGCCTTGCGCATCATTGTAAGAGGCCAAACCAAATTTGGATTGGCTAATTTTCTCCCATGCAGGTTCCATGTTGCGAATATCACGCATTACATGTGCATGGTCTCTGCCTGTCAGCCTGGCAATCTCCAGACTGCTCATGGTTTGCTCCACGTCAACAAATTCAATTACTTCGTTCATAGCTTCGCTTTTTTGTCTTATTGTTTTAGAATGGAGGCAGCCGCCGCGTCGGGCTGGGGTGAGGGCCGCAGTAGCTGCCTCCGATGGAGCCTTAACAGAATGGCTGAGGCTCGTCGTCGTCGTCCTGATTATGGACGGGACGTGGACCGCCACCGGTGAGGTCCTGGGTGTTCGGTTCGTATGGCGTTTTGCCCTTACATGTCTCTGCTACAAGTTTCTCGAATTCGGCATCTTTCTTCTCCTTTTCGACAGCCTGATTGATGCGTGCAGCAAGAGTCTTGGCATAGCGCTGCATGTAGCGCAGCTGGTCGTGCAGCATGGGTAAGTCGACCATCCTTTCTTCGTAGGTGCTGCCGATAGAGATATCGAGGATGCGTGTCTGCAGTTTCAGTATGCGCTCCTTTAGCTGGTCGTACTCAATGGTCATGCGGTCGATGTAGGTGCTACTGGGACGGTAGGCACGCTCAAAGACTTCCTTTGGAGACCAGGAGCGGTAGCGGTCGCCATCCTCGCAGTATTCAACGAGGTAGCCAGGGACTTGGTTGCGGTTCTCGACGGCCGGTTGGTCGATTGCGCGACGAAGGACTTGCTCAGCTTCGCCGAGCGTCATGGGCATGGCCTTGACGGTCTTTGTGCCGGTGTACTGTTTCATTTCTTTTGTTTCCATTGCTTTTATGTTTTAATGATGAGGGTTGCGATACTATCGCAACATACGGAACTACTTGGAGGTGTGCTCGAAGACTTCGACGTACTTGGTCTCCTTAATGGACTTGATAACGTAGTCGAGCATGGTGCCGGACATTGCCTGAGTGATGTAAGTCTTTGCACGCTCGAAGGTGGCTGCCTGGACGAGGTAATAGACGTAGGAGTATTTCTCCTTTTCGGATTTCTCGTCGATGGTGATGAAGGCGAGCCGTGCTTTGTACCAGCGGTCGTCGTCGACAGGATCGTTGAAGATAATCTCGCTGAACGGACAGGGCGTGATGTTCCTGACATCGATGGCGACGTTGACAAGTTGTTGCATTTCCGCAATGGTGCGTGCTTCGGCTTCGGCAAAGGAGAAAGCATCGACGATGTAGGACTCGGTGACTTTCTTGGTGATGCCGTCTTCCATCTGACGGTCATAGCGTACGACGACCTCGTACCACTCAGATTTGCGGATGCGCTGTGGTGTTTGTTGTTCTTTGTTCATAGTTGTTTTGGGTTTTATGGTTACTGTTATTGGGGTGACGTTGGTGGGATCTCTTCCTTGGCTATAAAGTAGTAGCAGCCGTGGGCAGCCTTGCAGTTGAGGTTGTAACATTCGGCATGTGCCATGCGCTCGTTATCAGAGCGGTACACTGGCACCGACTGCTTGACGGCTGGCCGGTACTCGCAGACGACAAACCTGATTTTATAGCCTGCAGCCATCTTCTTCTCGTCTGATATGCGGTCGAGCGTGTGGTCCACCTGGCTCTCGTAGTGCTTCACGTTGCGATAGTTGGCCTTGTTGACGGCTTTGTCCTCGTCGGTCGGGTAGGGGTGAGCCTTTTTGTTGGCGAAGTAGTTCTTCGTCTCCTTGCGCAGCTCGTTGGTGAGAATGAACAGCTGCCAGTGGAGGTTCTTCTCGGCGTTGGCCGTCGTCGGTACATGCTCCTTGTGCTCGGCAAGGTGCTGCATCGTTTCCTCCAGCACGATGTCCACTTGACGTTCCAGGCTCAGTGACTTGTGAAGGTCTTCCTTTTCGCGTGACTTCCAGTAGGCTTTCTCGGCAATGCGCATGTCAAGCACGAGCCTTGCAAATGATTCTTTGTTCATGATAGTTGCAATTCATTAGCGTTAAACTTTATGTTGAGGCGTTGTAGCTCGCCTGATGCGTAGGCACCCTGGACGGCAGCACGGCAGGCTGAGCGTGGATTGTCACGCAGATAGTCAACCATGCGCTGCAGGTCCTCGCGACGCTTCTCCTGAGCCTCCTCAGGCGTCGGCTGTGGCTCCGGCTGTTCAGGCTGAGGCTGTGATGCCTGCTGCTTCTGTCGGCGCAGCGTGGCACGCTCCAGGTACTTCTGGAAGTTTGCTGGCGTGAAGATGAAGGAGAAGTCGGCAATGAAGCCTGTGCGGTTCTTTCCCTTGCCCATGGAGAACGGCTCCTGCTTGATCTGCTCGAACACCAGGTCGACGGACTGGCGTCCGAAGCGGCGCACGCACTCCTCACAGCTGAGGCGCATGAGTGTGGACAGCCTCATCAGTGGTGGCAGGATGCCGGCAAACGTGGCGTTATAAAGCCGCTTAATTTCGTAGCCGACGTTCTCTCTCTCTTTCTTATAAGGCTGATTAAGACTTATAAGATTATTCTTTCTTCTTTCTTCTTTAGTTAATAGGTGTGTTGTACCCTCGGCTATACCCTCAGTTATACCTTCGTTGTCCCCTTGGCTGTTCCTCGGTTGTACCGAATTAGCGTCGAAGAGTGTTTCTTGTTGCGGCAAACCATCATAGTCACAGATAGTTACAACCGTGAAGCGGTTATTCCCTTTAAGCAAAATCTCACCGTAGTTTTTAAGAGCGTTGAGACACCGGTCCACCTTCTTGTAGGACATACCGGTAGCCTCCATCATCTCGGCACGCGTGGTAGGGCAGGAGCCTCGGCGGATGATCTGCCCGTCGTAGCGTCCGTCGGTCACGTAGGCCACCGACTTCAGGTAGTCGTAGAGCTGCACCATCGACGCGTCCTTGAACCAGGGACGCTCAGGATAGGAGCGCGATTGTTTGTACCATCCGTTGCTCATGACTCCTCCTTGGTAATGGTCAGCCCGACAAGCTGGCTGATGCGACAGAACACCGACATGGACATATTGGCACGCTGGTTGATGTAGCGGCGTAGCTGTGACGGCGACACCTGCAGGCGCTGTGACAGCTCCTTCAGGGCGATGTGCTCGCGCTGCTGATACTTCAACAACTCAACGGCAAGCATTTCTCTCGTCTTATGTTCAAATTCGCTCATGACAGTCTTTTTGTTAATCTCTGCAGCTTTGACTTGGCGCGTTGCAGTTCCGCCTTCTGTTCCGCCTCGTGGGCCTTGGCGATAGCCTTGACGACGCCCTGTGGTACATGGTTCATCCATTCGGAGACGCGAGCACAGAACTCGTCGAACGACCGGACGATGAAGTAGTGGTTGCCGGCAGCCTCGAAGTATGCCTGGAACTGGCGCTGTGCCGGCGACTGACGGCCCTTGGCGGTCTTCATTTCGATCCCAAACGAATGATACAGCAAGTCGCCGTACTTAGCCGGAACGCTCAGCATCAGGTCGGGAGCACCGGCCATCAGTCCTTCGGCCTTGCGGATGCCTCCGATGCTGGCCTTGGACGTGCTGCCCTCGTTGGGTATGTGGTAGAGCAGCTTGGCGAATGCAGGGTACTGGATGCGGAACCAGGACACGCACTGCCGTTGAATGAGAGATTCTTCATTACTACGCATAGCTAATAGGTGAGATTTTGTTACGTTTGCAAGCCAGGGTGGAATCGGACCACCGTCCAGCGCCATAGGCGGATGCTCTACCAACTGAGCTACTGACTTGATGTTGCCTCTCCGCTGAGAGGCGATTGTTTTATATAAAAAGAAAAAAGAAAAGCTGATGTCTCACGACATGTTGAATAGCCAAGATTCTGCGATTTATACCTATCTATGAAAAACAATCATTTACACACGCCTCGCGGCGTACGAAAACAAGTAAAACATAAGTGCGCCTCGCGGCGGAATTTTGAAAAAATAGTCAAACTAAAAAAATTATAGTCTAAAAAACAAATCAGAAAAACACGCCTCACGGCGATTTTATAAAACATTGATTATGAGCATTTGCACGGAGGAGCCTGCGCTCCTTCAACGTATTTTTTCAGCTTCATGCAGAACTTGCCATTGATGCAGTTGCGCGAGTCCTGACAGCTGTTGCATTTGGGGTTTGTTGGTCTGTTCATTTGTTTTCTTTGATGTAACAGTTAACAGAAGATTTGTCAAATAGAACTCTCCTACCATGCTTGATGGGCTTAGGGAGTTTTCCAGACTCGACACGGCGATCGATGGTCGGCAAGCTGATGTGTAGCAGCTGCGAAAGTTCCTCGCGCGTGTAGTATTCCGGCTCACTTGCTTCTTTAATGACCGAGCGAATCCACTTCTCCTGTTCGTCGAAGCACTGACGAAGGTCTGCGGCATTGACGACCAGCTGGACGTTCTTCAGTTCGCTCGGATCAGCTGAGTATAGAATGTTATGCAGGTCCATTGGCGTGATGTATTAGCAGTAAATGTTGTTTTCCTTCAAGACATCTTTTAGGACGGCCAGGACATCGGCAGCGTGCTTTGGTGACTTCATGGCGCGTTCCTTTAACAAATCACATTCTTCTCCTGATGGAAGGGTGCCGTAAGACTCTCCATTAGCCTGCGCCTGCGCCTTCCGGAGAATGATGGAAGAGAGACTGGTGTATATCTCTGCCAGCACGAATCGATAGTCAGACTGTTGTTTCACTTCGTATGCACCCTTCAGCATGAAGAGACTGCACAATGCTGTTGCAGCTGCAGCTGCGAAAAATATTACTGTCATAATTCTGTATTTAATTTATTCGACATTCTTTAAGTACGACTCTCGACTCAGGGAGATGGCAAGTACCACGCTCATTGTACGAGGAAAGCGAAGCAGATGCACAAGCCCAGCACGAGTCTTAAGAAAATCGTTGTGCTCCTGGCTGAGGAACATGCGTTCTGGGAATGATGGAGTATTCATATCGTTCAATTTTAATTATTCAAATCTCAATAACGTTTGGTATTTGTCGGCACCGGCAGCTTCTCGTAACAGTTTCAGTCTCCTGTTTTCAATGGCTGAAAGTTCCTTCACAAGTTCGCGAACCTTATCTGCGTATGGTTTTAATACGCGATTGATATTTTCGTCGCTAAGGTCAGCTTTTACTTCAGGGAATAAGTCAGGACCATCCATCTGTATTTCCTTCATCAGCAGAAGTCTGGCTCGCTCATGTATCAGTTCCCATTGAGCGGCGATGATCTCCTTCTGGATTTCAGTTTTCCGTTGTCCGTACTTTTCGCGAATGCGTTCAACGTTGCTGTTTATCGTTTTCATATCGTTCAGTATTATAGGTTAGTCTTGCAAAACGGTGGCTTGTCAGAGTGTTATGACAATCTTATTACTTCTACTTCTTCACCCGTCAGACTCTTGCGAGTTTTGTACTTCCGGTTTAGCGTAGCACCGAGGTCAGAACAATAGACACGCACAATGTTTACTTGCTCAATAGGGAAGCTGAGCATTTCATTGGGCTGCATCTGCTTGATAGCTGGCTTTACTGAAATATTTTTCTCCATTTTCTTGTGTAGTTATTAAGAAATTATTAACTTTACGGTGCAAAGTTAAGAAAAACTTAACTAATAACCAAGAAAAAGTTGAATTATTTTCAAGAAAAAAATGCCTATGGTTCATATTGGATTAAAAATCAAGGAGTTAATGAGTAAAGAAAAAATGGACGCTCCTGAACTTGCAAGACGCCTGGACAAAACAAAACAGGCTGTATATGATATGATTGAAAAACAAGACGTAAGCACCTCAGTGTTACGTAAACTCTCTGAAATATTCAACGTCCCGTTGACTTATTTTGTCACAGATGATAATGTGCTAAATATTGTCGGTCATGTAGAGATCGAAATATTGAAAGCTGAGAACGCCAACCTGAAATCCGAACTGGAGCGCCTGAGAAACCTCAAATTTCCAAAGAAGGAAGGGAAGGTCTATAATCTCTGGATGAAATTCATGGAGATTACAGAAGAAATGCAGGAGCTGTATAAAGAAGAGAAAGGGGAGTGATTATGAAATTTGAAGAATATGTAGGAAACTATCACGTATTAACAAGTGGTGATATTCAGGTTTTTAATGGAGAAATGGTTGAAATGAGACTCGAAGAAGGAGATTTAACCATGAGGTTTGAGTTTATAGAAGACAATAATAAAAAAGGTGAAATAACAAAAGATATTAGTGATAGGGTATTAACTTGGAAAATTTACTACTATAACGAAATTCTGTCTTATACCCTCATAACTCAACCTATCGAAATTGGAACTGATAACAAAGGAGGGAAGATGTATTTTTCTTTCTATGTTAATTATCTTAATTCAAATGAAAAAAACTGGACATTAAAATATACCTTTTGGAACAATAAGTAAACATGGTAAGTTTTTCTGGGAATAACGAGACGGTAAGTAAGCCGGTTAAGAATAATAAATGGTTCCAAGATTTTCGTGGAAAACTGACGAAATATATTGGAACGGGTGAAAATGCACGACATTCATTAGTTCTGATTGTAATTACTGGATTGCTGATTATATTTGTTTTAATAACAGTCCTTATTTTTATTGACAAATGGCTCACCAATAATTGCGATGAAAATAAAAACATTGTAAAAGATATTGTTGATTTATGGGAGATGGTGTTGCCAGTAATTACATTAGCACTTGGATACGCTTTTGGAAAAAATAAAAACTAACTCATATTTAACTGATGTCAAAGAATAATTGTATTGTGGCTTTTATTTTAGCGTTGCTGTTTGTTGTTTTTTCATGCAAAGAGAGTAATGATGGCTCTTTCAAATACGTATATATAGATAAGGTCGGAATACTTCATACTAAAAATGGATGTAAAGCCGTAAACAAAATGCACGGTGGGACGCAGCCGGTAATACCAATTAAAAGAAGGCAAATAACCACCGAACTGTTGCTAAATATATGTTCGCAATGTGTAACGGAGGAGCAATTAGACCTTCTCTATACGTTGGCTTCCATCAATGAACGTGAGGATGCCGAACAAGAAGAATGTGATACTATTGCTTGTGATACACTTGAAGCTGATGAGGAATGGGATTATGAGTATTAGGTGCCATATTAAATAATTTACTTGCTTTACATAACTAATGCGCTACCTTTGCGCTACCTTTGCGCGAAAACAAGATAAAATAAAATCGGGAAACCCTTTGTTTATGGGGCTTCCCGATGTTTCTTTGGAGGTGCGTAGCGGAGTCGAACCGCTCTATTTGGTTTTGCAGACCAACACATAACCGCTTTGTTAACGCACCAAATTTTTGATTGCCGGAACACATGGTTCACTTTTGCGAGTGCAAAGGTAAGACAATTATTCGGATTGA
>JAEEGL012268913.1_pt1 | contig 10589 bp, 7 predicted proteins | sample 9134231 | NCBI WGS metagenome assembly JAEEGL01 (sample SAMN16246548, study PRJNA631951) | gut metagenome | biome: gut microbiome; feature: rumen; material: fiber-attached | host: Bos | place: Iran: Karaj | collected 2018-10
ATGCCCCCACGTCTCCGGAACCGACATGGAGGTGAAGATCCCGTTCCCGGCACCAGTCCCGGACGAAGGCTTCGTCCCTGTCCGATTCTTCCCCACGAAGATGGTGATTATAGTGGGCGCATTCCACACGGACGCCCGTTTCCTCAGCAAGAGAGAGCATCACATGGGCAAGACAAACGGAATCAGCGCCGCCGCTGAGGGCGCAGATCACCCGATCGGCGCTAAGCAGCATGGCATACTCCCGGAGGTACCGGCGGGCTGTGGACAGGACAGACATCAGGGCTCCTCGCGGAAGCGCTCCAGCGAAGCGTAGGTCGTGTATTCCGGCATCCACTGAACGGGGATCGTGCCTGTGTTGCCGTGCCGGTTCTTCATCACGATCAGCTCTGCCTTGTTGTGATCCTCCGTTTCTCGGTTGAAATAATCCTCCCGGTAGAGACCCAGGACGATGTCCGCGTCCTGCTCCAGAGAGCCGGATTCCCGCAGATCGGAGAGCATGGGCCGCTTATCCTGCCGCTGGGTGCTGGCGCGGCTCAGCTGGCTCAGACAGAGAACGGGAACGTTCAGTTCCTTGGCCATGATCTTCAGCATGCGGCTGATCTCCGCTACGGCCTGGAGACGGTTCTCGCTGCTCTCCCCGGTGGCGGAGGTCATAAGCTGCAGGTAGTCGACGACCACCAGGCCCAGATCGCTGATCCGGCGGCATTGTGCGTTCATATCCGAAACGGTGACGATGGAATTGTCGTCGATATACAGCCTCGTGCGGCTGATGGCGGCTGTGGCGGCGCTGAGCTTCTGCCAGTCGTCCTTGCTGAGCATGCCGGTCTGCAGCTTTTTGGAGTCCACGTAGGCCTCGCTGGAAAGAAGCCGCGTCGCCAGCTGCTGCCGGGACATTTCCAGGGAAAAGATGGCGACCGCCTTCCCGCTTTTCTTCCCGACGTTCAGGGCCATATTCAGTGCGAGACTGGTCTTGCCCATGCCGGGGCGGGAGGCAAGAATGATAAAATCGGAGTTCTTCAGCCCCATGATGGTTTCGTCCAACTCACCGATACCCGTTGGCAGGCCGGGAATGCCGCCCTGCGTGCGGCTGAGCTCGGCAAGATTCTGATAGACCTCTCCAAGAATGGAGGAGATGGGTTCCAGCCCCCCCAGGCTCCTGCCCTGCCGCAGGGCGTAGATCCGCCGCTCCGCGTTCTCCAGCACGTCGCCGCTGGATCCCGTGCCCTCGTTTACGGCGGCGGTGATGTCCGCCGCCACGGAGGCGATGCTCCGCAGCATGGACTTGTCCCGCACGATCTCCACGTAGCGCATTACGTTCGCGGCGGTGGGCGTGACGTTCATGAGCTCCACCAGGTAAGACTGAGAGGTCTGGGCGTTGAAAATGCCCTGGAGCTTCATTTCATCCAGCACGGTCACGGCGTCGATGGGCCTGGCGAAATTGAACATGGAGCAGATCACTTCATAGATGCCCTTGTTCAGCTCCGTATAGAAATCGTCCGGCTTCAGGGCAGAAATCACCTGCGCGGCACAGCGGGAGTCGATAAGGATCGATCCCAGGACTGCCTGCTCCGCTTCGAGACTGTGCGGCATCTGCCGGTTGAATAGCTCGTCCAAGCTGCTGTGCCCTCCCTTCGCCGGTGCGCGGCGTTTATTCCTCGATTACAAGAACGTGGATGGTGCCGCTGATCTCATAGCCCAGCTTGCACTTTACTTCATAGGAGCCGAAGTTCTTGATGTTGTCCTCCAGCACGATGCGGTTCTTTTCCAGCGCGATGCCGTACTGCTCCTTCAGCGCCTCGGCGATCTCCTTGCTGGTGACGGAGCCGAAGAGCTTCCCGTTTTCCCCGCCCTTGGCCCGGATCTTTACGACGGAGGCTCCAAGCTGTTTGGCATATTCCCGTGCCTGCGTCTTTTCCTTTTCGATCTGCGCCTGCTTCGCCTTTTCCTTCAGCTTCAGCGCGTTCATATTGTCCGCAGTCGCCTTCATCGCCAGATTCCGGGGGAGCAGGTAGTTGCGGGCATAGCCCTCCGACACCTCGATCATTTCTCCCTTTTTTCCCTGGCCCTTCACGTCTGCATTCAGAATGACCTTCATGTGGTTCCCTCCGTTCCGTAATCCGATTCCAGATATTCGTCGATGGCCTCCTTCAGCCTTCTGCTGACCTCGGCCTCCTTCATGTCCTTCAGCTGAGCTCCGGCGGTGGAGCGGTTCCCGCCTCCGCCGAGCTTCTCCAGGATGACCTGCACGTTCACTTCGCCGATGCTCCGTGCGGAGATGTTCACCGTTTCGTCTGCATCATACAGGACGAAGGACGCTTCGATCCCGGCAATATTCACCAGCTCGTCCGCCGCCTGGGCTGCGATGATGCGGTCCCGGGTCTCCAGGCCTTCCGCGATGGCGATCCCCTGCTTGTAGACTTTGGCCTTTTCCACGATGGAGAAGCGGGCGACAGTACTTGCCAGATCGTTTTGCAGGAGCTTTTTCACCTCTGTGGTATCCGCCCCGCAGCGGCGCAGGAATGCCGCCGCCTCAAAGGTGCGGCTGCCGGTGCGCATGGTAAAATTCTTGGTGTCGAGGACGATTCCCGCCAGCACAGCCTCGGGCTACGCCTTGCGGATGTCCGCCGTCTCCACCAGGTATTGCAGCAGCTCCGTGACAAGCTCGCTGGCGGAGGAAGCGTAGGGTTCGTGGAAATTCAGCGCAGCGTTGGCGATATAGTCCGCCGCCCGACGGTGATGATCCACCACGGCGATCTTATTGCAGCTCAGCAGCAGGTCCTCGGACTCCACCTGGTCGGGACGGTTGGTATCCACCACCACCAGCAGCGTGCGGCTGTCGGCCCGGATCACCGCCTCCTGCTCGGAGATGAACGTGTCCGCGTATTCCGGCAGACGGCGGAGCCGACCGATTATCTGCTGGGCCAGGTTCGTATCCATATTGGCGACGATGTGAGCGGGTTTTTCCATTTTTCTGGCGATGCAGCAGATACCGGCGGCAGCGCCCACGCTGTCCAGGTCTGCGAATTTGTGGCCCATGATCAGGATGTTGGACGCGTCTCCGATGAGCTCGCCCAGGGCAGAGGCCATGACCCGGGATTTAACCTTCGTCCGCCGTTCCACCGCCACGGCGCGGCCGCCGTAAAACTCGAAATTCAGCGGCGTTTTGATCACCGCCTGATCACCGCCTCGGGACAGGGCCATCTCGATTCCCAGCATGGCGAACTGATAGGCTTCCTCCAGGCTGGAGGCTCCCCGGCCAAGGCCGACGGATACGGTAGCGGTGATGCCGTTGGCGCTCTGCAGGGCGCGGACCGAGTCGAGAATGCTGAAATGTCCCTCCAGGAAAGCGGGCATGGACCGCTCCTCGAAAATGAAGATATAACGGTCGCGGTCATAGCGGCAGAGATAACCGGCCGCGCCTTCCGTCCATTCGTTGATGCGATGGTCGATCTGCGCCAGGATGGAGGATTTGGCGGTCTCGTTGAGGTTCTTGATCAACTCGTCGTAGTTGTCCAGCATGATGATGCTGACGACGGGGCGGGACAGGGCGTATTCCTCCGTGACCCGGGCATACTCCGTCACGTCCGCGAAATACGTGATGCCCCAGAGATTGCCGGACACGCTTCCCCCTTCCAGGGAAAACACGTTTCCGTATACCCGGTATTTTCTCTCCCCGATACTCGCCAGCTCCGGCGCTTCCTTGTGGCCCTCTGAAAGCCACTTCAGGCTGAAGCCCGGCACCATGTCCCCCATGGTGATTTCGAAGATATGCGCCCGTTCTCCTGTGATCTCCAGAAATTCCTCGTTGCTCCAGAGCACCGTTCCGTCCTTCAGATTGAAGATCGTCAGCGGCAGCGGCATGCTGAGGATCGTGTTTGTATTCATGTCCTCGTGCTGCCGGACGGAGGAGCTTACGAATTCCAGGATCTGGTGTTCCTGACGGCTGTGAACGAATCTGGAGTAGATCAGCAGCAGGATCGCCGCTACCAGCTCGGCTGCGCCGAGCTCCCAATATCGCAGGATCAGGGCAACGGCGGCAAACACCACCAGAACGGTGAAATACAGGCGCATGGAAGGCCGGAAAAAGCGAAGGAAAGCGGAATCGGCGCGAGGTTTTGTTCTCGGTTTTTTCTCCATGACATAACCTCCCAGATTTGAATAGTTTATCAGAATTTTCAATCATTTACAATATGTCTTCGGAAAAAACCGTTCTTTTTTCTCCCGCTGCATCGACTATGCGTATTTCCCGATGAAATCAAGGCAAATTATCTCTGCCGTTCCCGGTCCGGTCTCGGGACGGCAGAAAGGAAGCAGCCATGAAAGCCATCATCCTGGCGGGAGGCGCGGGCACGCGCCTTCGGCCGCTCAGCGAAACGAAACCGAAACCCATGCTGCGCCTGTTCGACAGGCCGCTGGTCGAGCATATCGTCTGCCAGCTGCGGGATCAGGGCTTCACCCAGCTCTGCATGACCCTGCATTATCTGCCGGAGGTCATCCGCAGCTGGTTTGGAGACGGCCGGGAACTCGGCGTGCAGCTGGAATACCGTCTGGAAAACGAAGCGGCCGGAACGGCAGGCAGCGTGCGCGCCTGCCGGGATTTCATCGGAAACGACGATTTCCTGGTGATCAGCGGGGACGCTGCCTGCGCCTTCGACTTTCGGTCCATGATGGAGAAGCACCGTATCAGCGCCGCTGACTGTACGATCCTGGTGCAGGAGCGCTCTTCGCCCCTGGAATTCGGCCTGGTGCTGGCGGATGGGGACGGAAGGATCCGCAGCTTCGTGGAGAAGCCCGATCCCCGGCAGATATGTACCAGCCTGATCAACACAGGGATCTACGCCCTCTCCCCAACCGTCCTGTCCGAGATCCCGGCCAGAGGCAGCAGCGACTTCGGCGGGGAGATCTTCCCCCGGCTTCTGAAAGCGCGACGGCGGCTGCTCACCTGGCAGCCGGACGGTTACTGGGACGACGCCGGGACCTGCGAAGCCTATCGCCGTATCTGCCGGGACGTGCTGGAAGGCCGCTTCCGGCTGCCTACGCTCCCGGGTAAAGCCGACCTGCTGCCCGGGCCGGCCTGGGTATCACCCCGGGCAGACGTTTCAGAGGGCAGCGATCTTGGCGCCTTCTGCGTGATCGGCGCTGGAAGCCGCATCGCATCCGGCTGCCGGGTAACGGACAGCATCCTCAACGGCGCGGTACTGTCTCCGGACTGCCGTGTGGAGGGCTCCATTCTGGACGAAGGGGTTTATCTTGGTCGGGAGACCCGCGTTCAGGACGGCTGCGTGCTGGCTCAGGGTGCATCCTGCGGAGACGGCACTTTGCTGCGTTCGGGAGCCCGGATCTGGCCGGGAGTCTCTTTACCGGATCATACGGTCGTTTCCCCGGGTGCGTACTGCTCGTCCCCTCCCTGGAAGCCCCGGTTCCGGGAGGACTCCGTCCTTTGGGGGGAAGCGGTGCGGGAGCTGACGCCGGAGCTGCTCCTGTCCATGGGGCGAAACGCCCCCGCATCCCGCCTTTGCGCCGTATCCGCCGGCGGACCCTACGCCGATCTGCTGGCGGATGCGTTTCTGCTGGGCGCGGGAGCTGCCGGAAAGGAATGCTATGCCGCCTGTGGGGATCAGCCGGCAGCAGCGGCGTCTTTCGGGCCGGTCTGCGGCCTGGATCTCGTTCTGTTCATCCGGCAGGAGGGCAGCCGCGTCACCCTGCGATGCTTCGGTCCGGATGGGCTGCCGATCCCCGGAAAGAGCCTGCGTGTTCTGGAAACCCTGTCCGGCGAACCGCCGAAGGCCCTGCCTGCCGCCTGCCGGAGAAAACAGCTCCTCGCCGGAGCGGAGGAACTATGGCTGGGCGAGGCCCTTCGGACTGCCGGGGATCTGCGCGGACTGGATATCGCCTGCGAAGGTGATATTCTGCGAAAAGCCCTTGGCAGAACCGGTGCCTCGGTGATCGCGCCGGCGGACGGTGTCCCGCTGCTCCGCCTGGAGGAAGGCGGCTTTTCACTCCGTGCATTTGACGAAACGGGGCGGGAGTACCGGCACGGACAGCTTCTTTGCGCATGGGCAAAACTGGAGCTTGCCGCCGGGGAAACGGCCCTGGCAGTGCCCTACAGCGCTCCGGCCCTGATGGAGCTGATCGCGGAGGCGGAAAACGGAACGATCTACCGTCTGGAACGGGACGGTGCGGAAGCGATCAGCGTATTTCGCCGTATTCCCATCTGCCGGGACGGGCTGACGCTGGCCCTGCGCCTGCTGACTCTTCTGCATGCCTCCCCGTACAGGACCCTGGCAGAGCTGTTCGATTCTCTGCCTCCCAGCGCTGCGGCAGAGCAGGTCATCACCATCCGGAAAGCCGATACGGAGATCCTGCGGCAGCTTGCCCTGGACGAAGGGGCAGAAACGGTCAGCGGGGTCCGGCTTCACGACGGATCCTGTACGGCCACCGTGCAGCGGTTATCAGCCGGCGAACTGCGGATCCTGGCGGAGGGTTCCAGCATGGAAGCCGCGCAGGAGCTTGCCGTCTCGCTCAGCCGCCGTATCCGCCGATTGGACGGCAGCCCGGACCGATGACGGAAAATCGGGGAGCCTCAGCGGCTCCCCGATCGGTTCATTGCAAGGGTCTGATCTTTACCCCGTCCTCCTCCGCAGTCACGGAGAGGAAGGTGTAGTGCATTTCGTGCTCGTCGATCAGGACGGCGGTGATCGCGTCTTCCACTTCCTTCTGGATCAGCCGACGCAGGTTACGCGCCCCGTACGCCACAGAGTAGGACTTTCCTGCCAGGTATTTGAGCAAGGCGTCATCGAAGGACAGAGTGTATCCCCGCTCGGCCATGCTCTCCTTCAGCTCCGTCATCATCAGCCGGGCAATCTCAACAAAGTTTTCCTCCGTCAGGCGATTGAAGGATACGACTTCGTCGATCCGGTTGATGAACTCCGGCCGGAGGAATTCGTTGAGCGCCTTCAGGGATTTCTCCTTCCCCTGCTCGGCCACGCTGCGGTTGAAGCCCACGCTGGCGACCCTGTGTTCGCTGCCCGCATTCGTCGTCATAATGATGACTGTGTTCTCAAAATTCACGTTGCGGCCGTGGGCGTCGGTGATATGTCCGTCGTCAAGGATCTGCAGGAGGATGTTCATCACGTCCGGATGGGCCTTTTCGATCTCGTCGAACAGGATGACGGAATAGGGCTTTCTGCGCACCTTTTCCGTAAGCTGCCCCGCTTCGTCGTAGCCGACGTAACCCGGAGGAGAACCGATGATACGGCTGACGGCATGCTTCTCCATGAATTCGGACATATCCAGCCGGATCAGAGACTCCGGAGAATCGAACAGATCGGCCGCCAGGCGCTTCACCAGCTCAGTCTTGCCCACGCCGGTAGAGCCCACGAAGACGAAGGATACGGGCTTCCGTTTGGCGGAGATGCCCACACGATTGCGCTTAATGGCGGCACAGACGGCGTCGACAGCCTCGTCCTGCCCGATGAGATGGGCCTTGAGGCGCTGGTTGAGCTTGCTCAGGCGTTCGAATTCATCCTCCTTGATGCTGCTGGCGGGGATTTTGGTCCAGAGTTCGATGACCCGGGCAAGATTCTCCAGCGTCAGGGACGGCCAGCCCTTGTCCGCCAGACGCTTCTGCTCCTCCTCCAGCTGGAATTCGCTGGTGCGGATGGCAGCCAGCTGCTCATAATCCTGGCTGTTTCCCCCGTCCGGCTCGGCCAGGAGCTTTTCCCGTTCCCCGGCCAGGCGTGTCAGCTCCTTGCTGATCTCGGCGCTGCGGGCAATATCCTTGTTTTTCAGGTTTACGTCCGAGCAGGCCTCATCCAGCAGGTCGATGGCTTTGTCCGGAAGGAACCGATCGGTGATGTAACGTTCGGAAAGGATCACCGCCTGTCGGCACATCTCGTCCGGGATGCGGACGCAATGATACTCCTCATAATAATGGGCGATCCCCTTCATGATCTCAATGCTCTCGCTGATGGACGGCTCCGAAACCGTCACAGGCTGGAATCGGCGCTCCAGAGCACTGTCCTTTTCGATATGCTTGCGGTACTCCGCGAAGGTGGTTGCCCCGATCACCTGGATCTCCCCGCGGGAAAGGGCCGGCTTGAGGATGTTGGCGGCGTTCATGCTGCCCTCTGCGTCCCCGGCGCCCACGATGCTGTGTACCTCGTCGATGAACAGAATGATATTCCCCTGCTTGCGGATCTCGTCGATCAGGCCCTTCATGCGGCTCTCGAACTGGCCGCGGAACTGCGTGCCGGCCACCAGACTGGTCAGGTCCAGGAGCCAGACCTCCTTCTCCCGCAGCTTGTAGGGGACCTCACCCTCCACGATGCGCTGGGCCAGGCCCTCAGCGATGGCGGTCTTGCCGACGCCGGGCTCGCCGATCAGACAGGGATTGTTTTTCTGCCGCCGGTTGAGGATCTGGATCACCCGCTCCAGCTCCGTATCCCGGCCCACGATATGGTCCAGCCGCCCGGCTTTTGCTTTGCCTGTCAGATCCTGGCAATAGCTCTCCAGGAATTTCCGCTTCTGTCCCCTTGAAGGCGCTCCTTCCGTTTTCGGAGCGTCCCGGTTGGGACGGGGAGGTTCAGGCGCCGGATTCGGATTGCCGCCAAACAGCTTATTCAGGAACGGGAAGGTTGCCGTTTTTCCGCTCTCGTCATTGGGGTCCTCGGAAACGGGGATGTCCTCCACGCCGTTAAGGGCTTCGGTCATCTCCGCGCTGAGTCCGTCGATATCCTCATCGGTAATGCCCATGTTCTGCATCAGATCCTCCACGGGCTTAATATTCAGTTCCTTCGCGCACTTCAGGCACAGACCTTCATTCACGGTTTTCCCGTTCTCCACCTTGCGGATGAAGACGACGGCAACGTTTTTCTTGCACCTGGAGCAAATCGGCGGCTGCATTGATCCACTTCCTTTCGGTATCCGCATATCTGCGGTGAGTATATCACCCGCAGACCTGATAAACAAATCGAACTATTTCCATTCCTGCCATTACAGACCCAGGAAGCTCACCAGCGGGCACGCCTTCATCAGTCGGCTGAGCAGGAACGTGGCGTTTACCCGTTCCTCTTTGAACAGGAGGCCGGTGAAGCGCATGATCCACGCGATGGCAAATACGTACAGCAGACCCTTGGCCAGACCCAGCAGCGTGCCCAGCACGCCGTTGACCAGCTCAAGACCCGGAAGCTTGAAGGCAAGATTGAACAGATTGCCGATCACGCCGAAGATGATGATGAGCAGGATAAACATGACGGCATAGGTCAGCACGTATGCGGCGACGGCGCAGAGCTTATCGACCGTGACGGTGCGCAGTTCTCTTCCCAGCTCCGAAGTCTCCTCCGCGATCTGTTTCGATACGTTCTCCGCGGCAGATTTCATGATTCCGATGCCTTCCATGGTCTTCATGGACATCTCATATACGCCGGGGGTCCGATCCTTCTGGGCAAAATAGTCCTCCGCCTCCTGGCTGGCGCTGTCCACCACGCCGCTGACGAAGGGCTCCAGCATCTTGGTGAACTCACCGGAATACATGTCCGCCAGGATATCAGCGGCATAGAAGGAAAACAGAACGGCGCATACCGCCAGGATCCCCGCGATCAGTCCGCTGCGATAGCCCCGCCAGGCACAGAGCAGCAGGATCAGCAAAAGGACAATGTCAACGATCAAGGTAATCATACGTCTTGCCTCCTCATGGTTCAAACACGGCGGCTCCGCCGCCGGAGATGATCACGGCGCTTCCGGTGCTGCGCATCATGGCCGCCTGGATGCCGGTTGTGCTGTCCAGACTCCCAAGCAATTGAAGCTCGCTGTCGTAGAGCTGGGCCCGGTCGCTGGAACGAATGGCCAGATACTTCCCCGCTGCGTGCAGGCTCTGCACTTCCGTTCCCGGTTCCAGGATCCCCAGCAGGTTCCCGGAGGTATCGGTGACGAGGATACGGTTTGCGCTTCCGGCCTGGTATTTCCCCAGGAGCAGAGCAGCGAATCCGTCTCCCCAAGTCAAGTCCATCAGATATTCCCCGTCGAAGGAGATGCTTCCCAGTTCTTTCCCGTCCTCCTTCAGGAAGAGGGCGCCTTCCGACGACAGGAGCAGCACATGTCCGTCGGACAGGTATTCCAGGTCAAAGCAGCTTCGGCCGTCCACCCGGGATTCCGACGACAGTTCCTCCCTGCCGACGGTGTAGAACAGCACGCTGCTGCCTTCCTTCGTCAGACAGAGGACCGCCAGGCTCCGGGAATCCGGGGAAATGTCCGCATCCACCGGGTAGCCGCTGCCCACGTATACCCGAAAAACCGCTTCGCCGTCTCGATTTACCACGCTGACAGAGCCTTTGTAACCGACTTCGCCGGCCAGGACCGCCAGCGTGCCGGACTGGTTGATATCCGCGGCGGTGACGCCGCCGGTAAAGCTCAAATCAACAGCCCCTTCGGCCTTGAGCAGGGTGAGGCCGGTACCCCCCTCGCTCCATACGGCGGCGTATCCCTCCGCCGCTGCTGCCTGCACTTCCGGATAACTCCTGGCGGCGGTGCACAGCACCTCCCCGCCGATCCCGTACAGACGGCAAGCCACGTCGGTCACGGCGGCAAAT
>JAEEGL013547103.1_pt1 | contig 10589 bp, 5 predicted proteins | sample 9134231 | NCBI WGS metagenome assembly JAEEGL01 (sample SAMN16246548, study PRJNA631951) | gut metagenome | biome: gut microbiome; feature: rumen; material: fiber-attached | host: Bos | place: Iran: Karaj | collected 2018-10
ACCACCTTACCCTGGGTCTTACGGCTACGGGCAACAGCAGGATACTGCAGGTTGCGGGTGAGCCACTTCATAAACTCAACGGCACCTCCAGGATATTTGGGAAGGTCTTCGACGATATGGAAATTGAGGGGATTGTTAGGGTCTACATTGAGGGAGGCCAACGCCTTATCGTCTTCCTCCTGCAATTGCTGCAACAATTGTTCGTCGTCCTCGCCCTCACCTTCAGCAACAGGTTCTGTATCGTCGGGCTGCAGCTCCACCTGATCGTCGACCACATGCAGCTGTTCGGTCTTTTCCGGTTCCTTCTTCTCTTCAATGCGAGAGGTCAGTTCCTCGTTAGACATGGGCACCAACTCGCTTTCGTGCATCAGCTCGCTAAGATCAATGGGGTTGATGTCATCGGATGAATCTGTAGAATTCCATTCGAGCGAGACATAGAATACAGCCAGTACAAACACCAGTCCCAACAGGAATCCAGTAGTGCGTTGCCGGTCAATATCAGCCCTTCGAGTCTTCTTTTGTTCCATCGTCAGTGCAATAAAATGCGCATTGTTACGTTAAATTATTGTGCAAAGGTACAAAAAAGTTTAGAGTTTTTATTAACTTTGCAGGACATTTAGAGATTATTAGATGAAAAAAGGTGTTTTTGTCGCTATATTCATCCTTTTCGCCCTCATCATCAGGGCGCAGGAGAGTCAGGAGGTCTACAGCTTCCTGCGACTACCCGTCAGTGCCCACGTGGCAGCATTAGGAGGCGACAACATCACGATAAGCGACGACGACCCTACCCTCATATTCCATAACCCGGCTTTGATAGCTGGCGTGACTGACAAGAGCCTGAACCTGAACTACATGACTTATATGGAGGGTTGCAAGACGGCTTCGGCATCGTTCGTGAAATCATGGAAAGAACGTGCCACATGGGGTGTATCGGCTCAGTATATGGACTACGGCAAGATGAAGCAGACCACTGTTGAGAACATTGAGCAGGGCGACTTCTCGGCCAAGGACATTGCATTGGCAGGCACATTTACCTATCTGTTAGGCAACGACTTCAGCGGTGGTATCACAGCACGCTTCGTCTCGTCGACCATCGGCAGCTATTCGTCGGCAGCAGTGGCAGTGGACTTGGGTGTCAACTACCTGAACGAGGATAACGGTTTATCGCTGTCGGCAGTAGCCAAGAACCTTGGTGGACAGATCAAAGCCTACGACGATGACTTCGAACGCATACCGCTCGACCTGCAGTTAGGCATCACGAAACGGCTCATCGGTTCACCCCTGCGATTGTCTGTCACGTTGTCGCGCCTGAACAAATGGGATCAGGGATTCATCAAGCATCTAACCGTCGGGGGCGACCTGCTGTTAGGTACACAGTTCTACGTATCAGCAGGCTACAACTTCCGTCGTTCGAGCGAAATGAAGATCAAGGACAGCGAAGGTGAGTCGAACCACGGTGCCGGACTGTCGTTGGGTGGCGGCATACAGCTGCAACGCTTCAAACTGAACGTGGGCTATGCTAAATACCACGTGTCAGCCTCATCGTTACTAATCAATGTTACTTACAGTTTATAAGTTTTCAGTTTATAAGTTTATAAGTTTAGAGTTTAGAGATATGAAAAAGATTACAATAGCTATCGACGGCCATAGCTCGTGCGGAAAGAGCACAATGGCCAAGGATCTGGCCCGTGAAGTGGGCTATGTGTATGTAGACACCGGTGCCATGTATCGCAGCGTGACACTCTATGCCCTGCGCAACGGCATTTTTAAGAAGGTCGAAGGTCAAAAGTCAAAGGTCGAAGGCGGGGGACAAGAGGCGAGAGAAATTATCGACGAAGAAGCATTGCGGCAACAGATGCCGAACATACGTATTGACCAGCGACTGGTGGACGGCAAGACCGTGACATTCCTAAATGGTGAGGATGTGGAACGCGAAATACGCTCCCTCGAAGTTAGCAACCACGTCAGCCCGATTGCTGCGTTGGCATTCGTACGCACAGCACTGGTCGCCCAGCAGCAGCGCATGGGTGCTGAAGGCGGCATTGTGATGGACGGTCGTGACATTGGCACAGTGGTATTCCCCAATGCTGAACTGAAGGTCTTTGTTACAGCCAGCGCAGAGGTGCGTGCCCAGCGCCGCTATGACGAACTGAAGCAGAAAGGCTTGGAAGCCGACTTCGACGATATTCTGAAGAATGTGCAGGAGCGCGACTACATTGACTCACACCGTGAGGTATCACCACTGAAGCAGGCTCCTGATGCCATTCTGCTCGACAACAGCCAGATGACCATTGCCGAGCAGAAGGAGTGGTTGATTCAACGTTTCAACGAAGCCACCCGCTAAGGTTTATTCCATCCCGCTAATGGCGTCGCGGCATTGCTCCATCAGCCATTTGGGGGTGGAAGTAGCGCCACAAATACCCACAGTCTTGATACCCTCAAGCCACTGTGGGTTTATTTCTTCCGGCCCTTCAATAAGGTGGGTATTGGGATTGACGCGCAAGCATTCGCCAAAGAGCACCTTGCCATTCGAGCTTTTCCGGCCACAGACAAAGAGGATGAGGTCGTGACGCGAGGCAAACTGTGAGATATTGGGCATGCGGTTGGCCACGGAGCGACAGATGGTGTCGAAGCTCTTGAAGGTGGCATCGGGCGAGATATGTTCCTGAATATACTCGATAATGCGATGGAACTCGTCGAGCGATTTAGTAGTCTGCGAATAGAGGTAGATGTCGCGTGAGAAGTCCAACTGACTAACCTCGTCGAAATGCTCGATGACGATGGCGTTGGAGTGCGTCTGTCCTACGAGTCCTAAGACCTCCGCATGACCTTTCTTGCCAAAGATAACGATCTGGCTGTTGGCTATTAGCTGTTGGCTGTTGGCATCATACTGCTTTTTGATCCGTTTCTGAAGTTGCAGTACAACGGGACAGGTGGCATCGATAATCTCAATATTGTTGCGCCGAGCCAGTTCATAGGTTTCAGGAGGCTCACCATGAGCACGCAACAGCACTTTGGCATCGTGCAACTGAGCCAGTTCATCGTGATTAATGGTAATAAGCCCCATTTCACGCAGGCGCTCACACTCCATACCATTATGCACGATATCGCCCAGGCAATAGAGTTTGTTGCCTTTAGCCAATTCCTCTTCAGCCTTCTGAATGGCTGTGGTCACACCGAAGCAGAAGCCACTACCTTTATCGATTTCAATCTGTAACATCGAACTTTGAAAATTGAAATTTGAAGTTTATGATTACTTTAGAAGGCGGAAGTATTCGTCGAGGAGGTGGTGGGCTGCCGTAAAGGAAGTCTGCTGGCCAGCGAGGACGGTGCGCTCGGCATCCTGCAACTGACGCTTAATGACATCATTGTTATAGAAGTTCAATCGCAGATGCTCATTGATGGTTTCGTACATCCAGTATTTCGACTGTTCGTTACGACGATAGTCGAAATAGCCGTTCTGCTTGACGAAATCAAAGTACTCGTATATCATGTCCCAAATCTCCTTAATACCAAAGCCATAGAAACCGCTGTAGCAAAGCACCTTAGGCATCCAACCGCTTTCAGACATGGGGAAGAAGTGAAGGGCGTTGCGGAAATTGGTGGCTGCCATCTGACAACGGTCTACATTATCGCCGTCACACTTGTTGATGACGATACCGTCAGAAATCTCCATGATGCCTCGTTTGATACCCTGCAACTCGTCGCCAGTACCAGCCAACTGGATCAGCAGGAAGAAGTCAACCATCGAGTGACAGGCAGTCTCGCTCTGTCCCACACCGACGGTCTCGACAAAAATCTTGTCGAAGCCGGCAGCCTCGCAAAGGATAATCGTCTCGCGCGTCTTACGAGCCACACCACCCAAAGAGCCTGCCGTCGGACTGGGACGGATAAACGAATCGGGATGGACGCTGAGCTTCTCCATACGCGTCTTATCGCCTAAGATACTGCCCTTTGTACGCTCACTGGAAGGGTCGATGGCTAACACGGCCAACTTACCGCCCTTTTCCTTCAACACATGAATGCCAAACTCGTCGATGCTGGTAGACTTACCTGCACCAGGAACGCCACTGATACCGATACGCACGGAGTTGCCACTATAGGGCAGGCACTTGTTGATAACCTCCTGGGCCTTCTGCTGATGGTCAGGATTCACGCTCTCCACTAATGTCACGGCCTGCGAGAGGATGGTGACATCGCCCTTGACGATGCCCTCTACCATCTCGGCAGCAGAGAGCTCACGACGGCGCACACGCTGGCGTTTCAGATAGGGATTGATGATACTGGGCTGCTCGACACCGCTATTGACTTGCAGTCCGGCATATTCTGAACTATTTTCGGGATGATCCATTATATTAAGGAGTTAAAGAAGTTAGAGAAGTTTAAGAAGGGTTATTTGGCATTGATGCTGATGACGACTTTGCCTTGGGTTGGATCGTTAGTAATCATCAGGATACGCGGACGGCGACGCAGTTTAAGCAGTTCGTCACGCATGGCTGTCACCTTGAGTTTGGTAGACTGACCTGGTGCCAGTTTACTTTTGCCCAACGAGACTGTCAAACCTGATGTAAACATCTGCAACGAAGAGATATCGAGTTCAGTCTGTCCCTGATTGGTCAGTTCGATGACATCCGTCTTTTTCTTCTTTCCATCAAAGACTATGTCGATATCCTGCTTCGACATCTGCAACTTTGGTGCCAGCTGACGTTGCTCGGCAGTCATCTCCATAAGTGGGGGCAGCAGTACTGCCGACACACTGATTTCATGGTCGGGACTTATCTTGTCACCAGGATTACCAGCCAGATAGATAGCAGTCTGTGTCAGACCATAGTCGTGCAACTTGTCAGAATGGAGCGTCACAGTCATCTTACCAGCCATATTCGGTGCTAATTGCTCAGGCACTATCACGGCTGTAAGATACGGAGGAAGATGCATCAGATTGGGCTGATAGGTACATGTACCATTATTATATATATGCAACTCCTCCACCTGTTCAAGACCCTTGTTGACATCATCGAACTCTAAAGCATCCTTATCCAAACACAAGTCGCCCATCTCTACAGGATACGTGCCGCTAACGTCTACATAGTCGGCCAGCACCACACCCTTCATACGGATATAGAGAGGCTTCTTGCCAGCATTGCTGATGATGGCTGCCTGATGGTCGAAATGTCCTAACTGACGGGCATCGTAGGTCATCTTGATCTGAAAGTTGTCGCCAGCACCTATCTGTTCCTTAGGGAACTCGATGCTGGTACAATGACAGTCAGGGCGCACCTCAGAAATCTTCAAATGGCGATGGCTCTTGTTTTTGAACTCAAAAGTGGCTGTAATAGGCATCTGATAGCCTGTACGTCCCACATCAACACTTGTCTTGTCGGCCTCTATCTTTTGCGCCTTTAAAGGTAAAGGTAAAAGGGTAAAAAGGTAAAAAGATAAAAAACACCCTACCAATCCCTTTGCCTTTACAATTTGTCTTATTTTCATATGTCGTTTCTGCCTTGTTTCAATTATTTCTCACTTTCTCACTTCCTCACCTTCTCACTTTCTCACCTTCTCACTTTCTCACCTTTAACGTCATCGACGGTGCCGTAGCCCTGTATTCCGGCGCGTATGCACAGCCCACGGTACAGGTGCCCGTCTCATACGTACCGGCACGGTCAATGTAATAATCAGTCTCTATCACGTGTTTGCCCTTCGAAATACCATAGTAGAAATAGTTGGTAGCATTATCCTTAGGCGAGCAATAGGCACCATTCTGATAGCCAGACAACTGGCGTACGGGTTCCATACAAGCAGCACGGCGATCGGACACCTGCACAAAGTCAAGATCGCGCTCGCTCTCTATCGTAATACGAATCTTGATGCGGTCGCCAACTGTCAGGCTGTTAGATGTTAGCTTTTGGCCGTTAGCAGTCCGTATCTCACGCGTTACCTTGATACCGCTCTGTGAAGCTTCGATCTCACTGGTCTTCTGGAAGAACTGACCATAGACGGCACCCCACGACGTACCTTCCGATGTCTTGGTGGCTGTGAACGTCTCGCCCTTAGGCTCCTGGATGGCAGTCTTCACATAGCCCACACCTGCTGTAGCCTTAGGCGTGTCGATGGGAGAACCATCGATTGCAAGAACAGTAGGAGCACCCTTTGTCTCCAAAGAGGTCTGCCCGTTCAGGAAGGCATAGATGGCATTGACGCTGTTGATTGGTGTATCCCATGCCTGTGTACGCTTCTCCTGCAACAGCCAGCGACGCATCTCGTCAACGGTCTGGACATCTTTTGGACTAACCATCTGGATAGCCTCAATGACAGCCACCTCGGTAGGTATCTTGTAGTCGTACCACGAATAGCCCGCACGTGGCGTATCGTAGTAGCGGCCCATCTCCTCAGTAAATACGGTATACTCCTTCAGACTCTTCACATACTGGGCAGCCCGCTTGGCATCGCCATGCTTCGACAGGATAACTGCTGTCAGGGCCTTCTCATAGATGGTCTGGCGCTTGATGTCCTTCTTCAGCAACTTGTAGAGATAGTCGTTGGCAGACTTCACGTCCTTTGACAACGTACGTCCGTCAAGGGCACAGATGTAAAGCCAGCGCAAGGCCGTAAATGAGGGGAAGGTTGGCTTGTGTCCCTTCTTCTCAGCCTTCTTCATCTCCTTGACAAGCTCCACCATTTCCTTACCGAGATAGTTGAAAGCCTTATTAAATTGAGAATTGAGAGATGAGAGTTGAGAATGACCCACCATCACCTGCAGGCGCACCAGCATCTCCTCGATGGCCGTAGTGACCATCGTACTGCCAAACATACCGGGATACCACGAGTAAGAGCCATCGATATTCTGCAATGTCTTCAGCTTGTCGACAGCCATATTCAGACGGTTAGCAATCAGATTCTCGTCGAAGAAGTCGCCCAAACGCTGTTTCTGCTCACTCTCACGGTCGGCAGCACGTACCCACGGCGTCTCGCTCAACACGATGTCCTTCAATTCCTGGTTCTTCTCCAACTGAGAATCGAGCGATGTACCATCAGCACTCTTAGCTTCACGTTTCCACTGTTCGAAGACGCCCTTCACCTGCGGACTCTGGTCTAACAGCGTCTTTGCCAACAGGTTGCTATAGTATGAAGCAGCCTGGTCGATGGCGCTAAGTTCCCAAGGCTGACCTGTGGTAGCCAACGACTGAACCATCAGCCAAGCAGGATTATTGGTATATTCAATAGTCAGCTTCTGCTGTGTGGTACCAGCAGGCAACAGTTTTGTCAGGTCGACTGTCTTCACGCCTGGCTCATGCTGTGTGAACGGCACCGTCTTAGTGACATACTCGCTGTTAGGCAGGATGGGCAGATAATGCTGCTCACCATCCGAGAAGCCCTCGCCTGTGGCAAGCACCTTGCAGATTAAGAGTGAAGCGTTGAACATTGAACATTGTACGTTGAACGTGATGCTGGCCGACTTTTCCGACTCTACAGCGAACGGATGCTGTTGCTCGAGAACGGTCTTATTGGTTTCAGGATCGACAAGCAGAAGCTTGGCCTGACCACTGACAGCATGGTCGGAGGTATTGAAGATGCGTGCTGAAATCTCAGCCTCATCACCCATACGGACAAAGCGAGGCACGTTGGGCTGAATCATCACATCCTTCTTGGCCACAGCCTCACCCTCGAGATAGCCAGACATCATATCTATCGTACTGGCAATGCCCATGAAGCGCCAAGTGGTCAGACATTCGGGCAACGTGAACTTCAGCACCACCTGACCATTTTCGTCGGTCTGCAAGGCAGGATAGCAGAAAGCTGTCTCCTGCAGGTTCTCTCGCACCTGCACTTCTTCCTGCTTAGGCTCCTCCTTCTCTGCTTTTCCCTTTTGAGTGCCCACGGCCACCTCCTGCAGTACTTCGCCAGCAGACTCGTCGTTGCCTTTCACATCAAAGGCACCAACAGCCCTTTCCTCAACCATCGGCGCTGCAGCCTTCATCAGGACACGTCCGTCCAGAGCGTTTCCGCGCGAAAAGCGACTGAAATAAGAATAACGCGGATAGACGCTGCTGTCGAAATGGCTGAAATACAGATTGGGCACCACCAATCCCTGATAGCCCTGCGTACCATTGGCACTGATGCCACCCCACGATGTCCACTGCCATGCAGTAGAGGGCTGAGGCAGATAGCTGCCCGGATAGAAGCCCCAACGATGAGGATTGATCTGGTCGAGACTCTTATCATAGAGCACAGCCATCAGCGAGGCATCGGCCGGTGTACCGTCGGGCTTCGTAATCTTCAGGCTCCACTCCTCCTGCTGACCAGGTGTCAAGCGGTCGCGGAAGGTCTGCCACGACAGCTGCAAATGCTTTTTCGGCAGAGGACGCGTGATGGTCTGCTGGTGGATATGGCATTTACCGTTCTTGACCCATGCATAGGTCAGCAGAAGGCCATTGCCATATTCCTCCTGATAGGTCAGTTTACGGTTGACCAGCGCACCATCCTTCTTGACGCTGCCACTCTCCAACAGCTTGTTACCTGTAAACAGCGAATAGACGATGTGCAGGTCAGGATCGCTGGAACCCACCTGAACGGTAACGGGCTTACCGTCAGCAGGGAATTCAGAATGAGACACATAGAACCAGTCGTCAGTCTTCGTGGCAGGTTTCTTATCGTCAAGTCCGAACACCACAAACTTCATATCAATACTGTCATTCTGACAAATAGCCTCCAAACGATGCTCACCAGACTTTAATGGAGTATTAAACATTGACAATTGAACATTGGCACTCCACTGCTGCCACTTACCGCCATCGAGGCGATACTTCATTTTTCCTGGAATAGGCTTGCCTGCTGCATTGCAACGGGTAAAGGTCACCTTGGGCATCTGATCGGCACGCACCTTCTGAGGCAGGTCACAAGTCAGCGCCGTCGGTTTGGTGCCCAACGGCAATGACATGATGCCGCTATGCGTCTCGCCGGCAACATCCGTAACATCGGCCTCAACGACAAAATTATAGTACATGGGGCGGTTTTTCATGCTCTTGGGTATCACGAGCGGCATGTCTACCTTGAAGGTTCCGTCATCGGCTGTGACAGCCTCACCCTCATGGAGTACTTCCTCATCTACCCCATGACCATAGTAGCCGCTTTCCCAATACCAGGAGTACGACAGCCACCAGAAAGCCACCCGACGACGCACTTTGTATTTCACCTTGGCCCCCTGCACGGGCACACCGGCATAGCTCAGCGCCTTACCCTCTGCATGAACGGTGTCGCCAGCCTGATACGACTCTTCATAGGCAGGGAACTCCACTTGGAAAGTAGGACGCTTATATTCCTCCACACGGATGCTTGTACTGCCCTGATAGGTGGAACGGATGGTGAAACGGCCATTGAGCAATCCCTGAGGCAGGGTAAACTGTACGTTACATTTGCCAAAACGGTCGGTCACTGCCCGTTGCTCAGCCACCACCTTATAATTGGCATCACGCAGCTCTAAACTAATCTGATTGTTGGCGACAGCCTCATTATCGAGTGCAGAGACTTCCTTCCACACGATGGCACTCACACTGACGGTCTGGCCCGGGCGGTAGATGCTGCGATCCGTAAACAGGTTGGCACGAACGCGATTGTATTCACGCTCATAATAAGAATAGCGTCCATAGCTGTTAGACTCCGGACAGTAGCAGTCTGTCTTGGTAAAAGCAAAGATGCCGGAAGGCTGCTTGTCTCCCTTCATCTGATATATTACCTCACCCTTGACATCAGTCGTATAATCGTTGATCGTCTTTGGTTTGCGCCACCCGTTATTGAAACTCAAACGAAGTGTTGCCTCAGTGACGGGCTGACCGGTAGTAGCATCCACCACGACATAGCGCATGGTATTGTCGGGCTGGTGCTGCATGATGACACGCATGCCGGAAACGAAGTAGAACGAACGCGACACATGGGTCTCGGGCTGAGTCTCAAACTCCAACATATACACGCCAGCAGGCAGACCGTCGAGTAGGATGGAGTCCTCAAAATTCTCATAGTCTTCATGGCCGGAGAACGTCAGCGTACGTCTCTGAGCTGTCAGTTCCGTGAGTTCGCCTTTCAGTTTCTTATAGTCCTCTGAATTGTAGGGATGCAATTCGGTGTCACCCTTCTGCTTGGTACGATAGACACGCATGGTGAGCGACTGCAAATGGCGCAGCAAAGGCAGTTTGACGGTTTGCTGTTGCCCGACCTCTGCCACACTCTTAGGCATCTGCGCCTCGTAGCAGGGGTTAATGAGAGACGTCCACGCATTGCGCAACTGAGTGGCTCTGGGCCATGTGCCCCATCGACGTATCGACTCCTGCAACCAGGCTGCCCGCTCGGCACGAGAGGCATCGGTATGACTCTCCATGAAGACATAGCGCTCCATCGCTATCTCGCAGGCATCGGGCAGATCGCCATAGACAGCTATGAGAGAGTCAAGGCTCTTAATATACGTAGACTTGGCATAGGCCTCACGTCCAACATCCGCACGCTGTTCTCTCAACAATTGGAGTGACGAGTAGCAGGCTGCCCGACGATTGCCTGACTGACTATAATAGTCGGCAAGGACCTTCCAATTACCCAACTCG
>JAEEGL014522956.1_pt1 | contig 10589 bp, 6 predicted proteins | sample 9134231 | NCBI WGS metagenome assembly JAEEGL01 (sample SAMN16246548, study PRJNA631951) | gut metagenome | biome: gut microbiome; feature: rumen; material: fiber-attached | host: Bos | place: Iran: Karaj | collected 2018-10
AGCGGCTGGGCTGGATCCGCCGGGACGGCCCCCTTTACCGCCTCACCGACCGCGGCGCCTTCCGCTTCCACCAGATGGAGCGCCACTACACCCTCGCCTACATCGACAGGATGTGGGGCCTCCTCCGCAACGTCCCCTTCCCGAAATCCATGCGCATCTGACCCACGCCATGAGCCATTCCGTCCTTCGTCATTGCCGCGCAGCGGCGTCGTCATTCGTCATTGCCGCCTCGGCGGCGAACGCCGCCGAGACGGCGATCTACGTCCCCGGCTGGTGTCGCAACGGCGGGGATTCGGCGCAGGAGCTTGCGCTGCTCGCGGAAGCGTTTCCCGGCGCGCGCTGCGAGGCGCATTCGTGGGAGGGCGACGGCATCGACTTCTGGGCCTGCCGTGACGAGGCGGACGCCGAGGGGCGCCGCTTCGGCGCGGCGCTCGCCGCCCTGCCGGAAGAAGAGCGCGCGGGTCTCACGCTCGTCGGGCATTCGCTCGGCACACGGGTCATCGTGCGCGCGCTGGTAACGCTCGCCGCCGAAGGCAAGACCGTACGCCGCGCCGTGCTGCTCGCCGCGGCGGTTCCCGAGGACGATCCCGACCTCGCCCTCGCGGCACGCGGCTGCGGAGAGCTCGTCGTCATCTCAAGCCAAGGCGACGCCATGCTCAAGTGGCTCTACGGCGTGAGCGGGGAGGGGCTCGCGCAGGCGCTCGGCCTCAACGGCTGGCCCACGCCCATCCCGACCAACGTCGTGCAGCGATTTCTCCCGCCCTCCTTCACGGACGGCTTCGTGCCCGACGCGCCGCTGATGGATTTCGCCACGATGCGCCGCCTCTGCCTGCACTACGCTCCCTTCTATCTGCGCTATCTGGCCGACCTCGAAAACCCCGGCGGCGCCGCGCCGCCCGACGATCCGGACATCGTGCGCCAGGGCTGGCCAAACCTCGCGCTCCCGACCGTCGACGCGGAGGTCTGGTGGGTCGTCGAGGACCGGTTCGACCCAGGATGGAAGCTCGAGCGCAACACGTTCTTCGGGCAGTGGCGCATCCTCGACCCCGACGGCTGGCGCGTCGCCTGGGGCGATGAAGCCGCCATGCGCCGCTCCTTCGAGGAACTCAAGGCCCGGCACGCGGAGAAAACCCACGCGGAGTCCGTGGAGCCAGTATCTCACGCGGAGTCCGCGGAGACCGCAAATTAACCAGACAACTCGTGGGAAGACGATTTAGATGCCTCGGCCCTGCTTCCCGCCCCCCCCCCTTGCAAAACCGCCCGTTTTACCCCAAACTATCCTCCCGTCCATCCCAGCTTTTGTTTTATCGTTTTCCGCTATGGCCTGGTTTACACACAAAGAGAAGCAAACTGCGCCCGAGCATCCTGTCGAAGACATCTGGCAGGTATGCCCCAAGTGCAATGCATACGTGTTCAAGGAGGAATGGACTGCCAACCTGCAGGTCTGCCCGAAGTGCGGCTACCACGCCCGCCTCACCTGCCGCGAGCGCATCGACCTGCTGGTCGACCCCGGCTCCTTCCGCGAATTCGGCATGAACATCGTCCCCGGCGACCCCCTCGGCTTCGCCGATGCGAAGGGTCCCTACAAGGACAAGGCGGCGGAGACGGTCAAGAAGACCGGCGTCAGCGAATCCGTCCTCACCGGCAGCGGCTCCCTGGACAAGCTACGCGCCGTCTTCGCCGTCATGGACTTCCGCTTCCTCGGCGGCTCCCTTGGCGGCAGCACCGGCGAGAAGATACTCCGCGCCGCCGAGCACGCCATCAGCTTCAAGCGCCCCTTCATCATGGTTTCCGCATCGGGCGGCGCGCGCATGCACGAGGGAATCCTCTCCCTCATGCAGATGGCCAAGACCAGCTCAGCGGTCTCGCGTCTCCACAAGGCCGGATGCCCGTACGTCTCCATTCTCACCGACCCCACCACCGGCGGCGTCTCCGCAAGCTTCGCGCTGATCGGCGACATCAACATCGCCGAACCAGGCGCCCTCATCGGGTTCGCCGGCCGCCGCGTCATCGAGCAGACCATCCACCAGGAGCTGCCCCCCGACTTCCAGACGGCCGAATATCTCCAGACCCACGGCTTCGTGGACGCCATCGTCCACCGCAAGGATCTCCGGGACTTCCTCATCCGGTTCCTCGCCTACCGCCTGAGAAAATAGGAGCCAGCCATGGATCTTGAATTCGAAAAGCCCCTCCGTGTCATCCGCGATGAAATCGCCGCCCTGGAAGCCAAGCGCCTCAAGGCCGACGCCGAGGAACCCGCCGCCATCGCCGCCCTCCGTCGCAAGCTCCGCACAGAGTCCGCCCGCATCTACCGCGCCCTGACTCCGTGGGAGACCGTCCAGGTAGCCCGCCATCCGGACCGCCCCACCATCGAGGACTACGCGCAGCGCATGTGCACCGACGTGATCGAGCTGCATGGCGACCGCTTCGCCGGCGACGACCCCGCCATCTTCGGCGGCTTCGCCCGCATCGGCGACACCCGCTTCATGCTCATCGGCCACCGCAAGGGACGTTCCGTCGACGAGAACATCGCCAGCAACTTCGGCATGGCCAGCCCCGAGGGCTTCCGCAAGGCACTCCGCCTCATGAAGCTCGCCGCCAAGTTCGGCACCCCCATCGTCACCCTCGTCGACACTCCGGGAGCCTATCCCGGCCAGACCGCGGAAGAGCGCGGAATCGCCGAGGCCATCGGGCGCAACCTCGCCGAAATGTTCACCATCCCCGTCCCCATCCTCACCATCGTCACCGGAGAGGGCGGCTCCGGCGGAGCCCTTGGCATCGCCGTCGGCGACCGCGTCCTCATGCTCGAACACGCCGTCTATTCGGTCATCTCCCCAGAGGGATGCGCCTCCATTCTCTGGCGCGACGGCGCCAAGGCGCCCGAGGCGGCCAAGGCGCTTCGCATCACCGCCAAGGATCTTCTCGAACTCAAGGTCATCGACGGCATCGTCCCCGAGCCCGTCGGCGGCGCGCACAGCGCCCCTGACGAGATGATCGCCACGCTCAGGAAGACCGTCACGAAGAACCTCAAGGAGATGGCGGGCGTCTCCGAAGGCCGGCTTCTCAATGCGCGCTTTCGCAAGTACGCGGCCATGGGCGTCTACGGGAAATAGCCCGTAAAACGACCGCCCGCCCCCATTTCAGGGCCTAAAATCTGCGTTTTAAGGCGTCAATCGAAACTTTTTTTTGGAAAATCGCATTTTTCTGTTGCAAAATCCCCGAAACGTGTCCATAGTAAGCCCCGAAACACGCGCTAGACGTGTACCAACCTAATCCACAACAAGGAGTTAATCCAATGCCCTCCAAGAAGGCTCCCGTCCTCAAGACCAAGTCCGACATCATCGCCGCCCTCGCCGAAAAGGCTGGCATCTCCAAGGCCCAGGCCAAGCTCGCCCTCGAGGCGATTCCCGCCATGGTTCTCGCCGGTGCCAAGGATGGCTTTATGTTCCCGGGTCTCGGCAAGTTTGCCATTGCCAAGCGCGCCGCCCGCACGGCCCGCAACCCCAAGACTGGTGCCGTCATCAAGGTCAAGGCCTCCAAGAACCTCAAGTTCAAGGCCGCCAAGGCTGCAAAAGACGCCGTCAACAAGTAACGTTCGACGCTCTCGCTTTTGCATTCATAGGACGGGGCTCTTCAGAGTCCCGCCCTTCTTTTTTTGCCCCTCGGCATTCTAGTCTTCCTAGGTCTCCCAGGACAATGGTCTCAGAAAGTCGGACTTCGGACCTCGGACTTCGGACCTCGGACTTCGGACCTCGGACTTCGGACTCAGGACTCAGGACTCAGGACTTCGGCCCCGAAGTCCTTCCCATAATTTCGCCCGGTACTCGCCGAACGTCCCGGCGTCCAGCGCCGCGCGCATTTCGCGCATCGTCTCCATGTACCGGTGGATGTTGTGGATTGTGAGAAGCCGTACGCCGAGAATCTCCCCGGCGTTGAGCAGATGCCGCACGTATGCGCGCGTAAACGTCCGGCAGCAGTAGCACGGGCAACCCTCCTCCACCGGCCGCGTGTCCGCCTTGTACGCACCCGCCTTCACCGGATACTGCCCGTTCCGCGTGAAGGCCGTCCCGTTGCGGGCGTTGCGCGTCGGCATCACGCAGTCGAACATGTCGACGCCCCTCGCCACGGCCTCCACCATCTGGATGCGGTCCCCTACCCCCATCAGATACCGAGGCCTATCCCACGGCAGCTCCGGCGTCGAGTATTCGATGCCCTTCATCATCAGATCTTCGGACTCCCCGACGCTCACGCCGCCGATGGCGTAGCCGTCGAACCCGATTCGCACCAGCTCACGGGCGCAGTGTTCGCGCAGCTCGCGGTACTCGCCCCCCTGCACGATGCCGAAGCGCAGCTGCCCCGGCGCCCGCTCCTGCTCCTGCGACATCGCCGCCCAGCGGATCGTCTGCGCCACCGACTTCCGCGCGTACTCGAAGGTCGCCGGATACGGGATGCACTCGTCGAACGCCATCGCGATGTCCGACCCCAGCACCCGCTGCATCTCCATCGACTCCTTCGGCCCGAGCAGATGCAGCGATCCGTCGATGTGCGAATGGAACCGCACCCCCTCCGGGAGGATCTTCCGCAGCTTCGAAAGCGAGAACACCTGGAACCCGCCCGAATCCGTCAGGATGTTCCCGTCCCACCCCATGAACGAGTGCAGTCCCCCGCAGGTGCGCATGATCTCCGCGCCCGGCCGCAGGAACAAATGGTAGGTGTTGCCGAGGATTGTCTCCACGCCAAGTTCGTGCAGGTCACGCGGCTCCAGCGTCTTGACCGTCGCCTGCGTCCCGACTGGCATGAACGCCGGCGTCTCCATGGTACCGTGCGCCGTATGGAGCGTGCCCCGACGGGCAAGCGAGGCTGAGTCTGTCTTGTGTATCTCGAACATGGTGTTGTTTTCCGGAAATGAAATAAACAGGAACGGGGCGACTACCAGAGTCCCCCTATCGGCGGGCAGAACCCGCGTACCTGGGCGATGGACTCCTTGTCGAGCAGCGCCATGCAAAGTCGGTCCACACCCAGCGCCGCGCCGCCGCTCGGGGGCATTCCTTCGGACAGTGCCAACAGAAACCCTTCGTCCAGCGGATAGGCCACGGCATGGCGCGTCTCGGACCGGAACCGTGCCGTCGCCTCGAAACGCCGACGCTGCTCGGTGGCATCCGTCAGCTCCCCGAACGCGTTGCAAAGCTCGACGCCCCCGCAATACGCCTCCCAGCGGTCCGCCATGCGCGAATCGTCGGGCATCAGCCGCGAGAGCGAGGCGGCACCGGCGGGGTAGCCCCGGAGCACCACCGGGTGGTCCTTTGGGAGGTTCGGCTCGACGACGAGCGCCATATCCTCCTCGAAGCGCTCGGCATTGTAGTCGGCGACGGGGTCCCAGCCCGCCCAGCGCAGGTAGGCGTCGCGCACCGTCAGCACCTCCCAACGCTCCGCCGCGAAGTCAATGTCCTTGCCGCGGAAGCGGAACCGCGTCCCTCCGTGAACCGCGGCGGCCGCTGCCGCGCACATCTCCATGAGATCCGAAAGCACCTCGTCCGACCCGGCATTCGCGCGGTACCATTCGAGCATGGTAAATTCGGGATTGTGCCGCTCGCCCCGCTCTCCCTCGCGGAAACAGGGGCCGATCTGGTAGATCTTCGGCATTCCGCCGCAAAGGAGCCGCTTCATCTGGAGCTCGGGCGAGGCGCGCAGGAACGCCCCTCCGCTCGCGGGGCAGTCGATGTACTCCTCGTTCGCGGGGGCGGGAATGCGGACGGGCGTCTCGACCTCGACGAACCCGGCACCGTCCAGAGTGGCGCGGATGGCGCGCAGAATGCGAGCCCGCCCCTCCAGCGCTCCGGCGGAGGGCAGGCCTGTATCGGTCGGCGAACGGCGGCGGTTCTGTGCTTCGTCCATGGCGGCTGTCCTTGTTCGCGCGAAATCTAGCAGAGATGGCCCATCGCGTCAATTGATGCGCGCACTTGTCGGGACGTGCGCGGCTCGCCCGCGATGATTGCCACGGAACAACACGGAAGTCGCGGAACTACAATTTCTGGGTTGTTCTGGGTTGTTCTGTGGCCTCTTATCGGGCATGGGCGGTTGCCGCGACACCAACCAAAATATCGCTTGCCACTCAATCAATTCTCGGCTAGAATGCTTCCAATCGCAAAGTTGCGTATTCACCTGATCATCCCCGAAGGAGTCCTTCCTCCATGAAAACCTCCCATATTCTCTCCCGTTTCGCCCTCGCGACAGCGGCCGCCGTCGCATTTGCCTTCGCCTCCACGTCCTGGGCGGCGACATACTACTGGAAAGGCTCCACTGGCGACTCGGCCTACGGAGACTGGACAAACCTCTCCAACTGGTCCACGGAAAGCGAATCGGGGGCCGACGCCTCGTCCACTCCCGGCGCCTCCGACACCATCTATGCCCTCGGCAGCGGCATCTGGCGGAAGTTCGACTTGAATGGCGGCGAGTACACCATCAGCGGGTGGCCTTCAACAGGTGACTGGAACCGGCACTACTGGCGCTTCACCAACGGAACGCTTCACTGGGCGGGGAACCACTCGACCCACAGCGACACAGTCCATCTCGATAGCGGCGCCACCCTCGTCTACGATGCCGGCTCCACCTACCATGCATCCGTCAACCATGGGGCGGCCGACGAGTGGATGGTCCATTCCGGAGGTTCCGTCACCATGCTGGGAACGCTCCAAATCTACAAGCTCCAAGCGGCGATCGACGACGGCGGCTCAGTGACTTTCGCCCCCAGTCGGTTGTCTCTAGACTCCTCCTCGCAAACCTCCTACCTGTCGAATTCAGGGACCCTCTCCATCCCCACCGGGATTTCCTTTGCCGGCGGCGGAAGCGGCGCCACGTTTGAACTGCGTCAGCTCGCCGGTACGCTCGTGCTCGGCGGCCCCGTTAGCAAGAACGGGAAACCGGGTACCTTCAACGCCACGCTCTCCGGCGGCACCATCCATGCCACAGGCAACGTCTCCTTCGACTTCAGCTCGGTAACCGTCCCCGACTTCGCAAACCTCACGCTGAACGTAGACAACGGCGCCTCTTTCGACCTTTCGGGCATCTCCTTCGGCACGGACACCTTCATCACGAAGACGGGCGATGGTGACATCGACTATTCGGCGAACCGGCCCACGACGCTGTACATCAGCCAGGGCTCCCTCGTCCTCCCCACGGGCAACACCTCCTACGATCTCGCCGGCGTGACGTTCACCTCCGGCGGCAAAGTCAAGATCGGCGCCGCCGGCGTCACAATCACGGCATGGGATGCTTCGCTCCTTTCCCAAGGCGGTTTCGTCTCCGGCATCGCCGCGCCCGTCGCCGGTTCGACGATTCTCACCTGCGCCAACGCCTCCGTTCTCGCCCTGGCCCAGACCGGCCTCAACGCGACGCTTCCCGACGGTTTCGCCGTGACCATCAGCGGCAACGACCTCGTCGTCTCCTCCGCCTACGTCTTCGACTCCACGACCGTGACCGATCTCAACGACCCGACCGGATGGGCGGACGGCTCCGTCCCCGTGGGCAAGGTCGTCACCATCAAGGGCGCCGGCGTCGCCCCCACGACCACGGCCCTTCCCAACTTCGCGGGAATCACCATCATGGACGGCGCCTCGCTCACCATCGCGAACGGCGGCACACTCCCCTCCCTCACCCTGGCCGACAGCGCCGCGCTCACCATCGCCTCCGGCTCCGTGACGCTTGACGGGACACTCTCGACGCAGCCCTCGGGCACTGCCCTACCGGCCATCGGCATCGCCTCCGGCGCGACTCTCAACGTCCCCGGTGGCACGGTGTTCACCGACTGCTCGCTCTCCGTTGCCGGCACTCTCGCCGCGACGACCTCGGGCGACCTGACGTTCGGCTACGCCGCGGCGGGCAACTCCGCCTCCTTCGGCCTTACGGTCAATGGCGGTGCGATTTCCACCACGGCCGGCGACCTCCGCTTCTTCTGCCCGGCCAGCGGCGGCACCGTCACCCCGCTCGCTGCCGTCGCCTTCACTGGCGCTACTTTCTCGCACGACAACGACCATGGCTTCTTCTTCGGCGTGAACAACCCGGCCGCCACGGCCATGACGTTTACCTTTGACAACACCACGCTGAACTACCCGAAGCGCGGCTACTACACCATCTCCGGAGGTTCCGCGCTCCGCTTCGTCAACGGCGCCTCCCTCTACCGGGCCAACAGCCAGAACGACAAGTTCACATTGACGGTTTCCGGCCTTGCGAGCATCTTCCTCGGCGAGGGAACGTCCTCCCTCATCGGCGAATCCTCCAATTCCGGCGGATCCGTCGGTAACGGCGCGATGACCTTCTCGCCGGATACGGACGGATTCGTCTCGCTTGTCGTCAGCAATGCCGTCTGGGAAACGTACCATTCCGCCGGCAACAACAAGGCCATCGCCGAAATCTACGGCGGTTCCGTCCACACCATCAACCAGAACAACTATAACCGCTCACAGCCGTTCAACGGCTTCAAGGCCGTCAACCTGAACGCCGGCTCGACCCTGACCATCAGCAACAATGTCGATGCGGCGGCTCTGAATTTCTCCGAAACGTTCACAGGCGACGGCTCCCTCCTGTTCTCCACGCCGCGCTCGACGACTCGCACGTTCAACTTCAACTCCACGACCAGCACGGCGACAGGCACTCTCTCCGCCGACCCGGCGAAAAACGACGCCCTCGTCCTCGCTTCCACCGCAACCTGGGGCGGCACGGTCGTCTGGAACGCCAAGGCCTCCATTGCGCACTCCGCCACGGCGGACCGCATGACCTTCGGCGGCATCGACCTCATCGAAGACTTCCAGTGGCGCATCTGGGGCGACGGCACCTGCGACCACTACACGCTCACCGGCGACGGCTTCCTCGACAACGACGGCAAGGCCGTCATCGCCATTGCCGACGGCTCCGAGCCCGGAGTAAACGACAGTTGGACGCTCGCCCGCGTCCCCGCCGGCACCGCAGTTCCGACGCTGGCCAGTTCCTCCTGGACCCTCACCGCGCAGGCAGTCGATGGGGATGCCAGCGTTGTGGATCTCGTCCTCACCCCGGTCTCCTCCGACTTCTCGTTCATTTCGACCACAATCACCGACCTTTCCACGGCCGCAGGCTGGTCCTGCGGCTACGTCCCGACGGGCGAGAGCGTGAAGATCGCCGGCCAAGGCGTTACCGCCATCGTCTCGGACGCCGCGACGTTCCCGGCGTTCTCCACCATCGCCCTCCGCAATGGCGCGACCCTCCGGGTGCTGGCGGACGTCACGCTCCCGCCGCTTACCATCGATTCGACCTCCAAGGTCGTGTTCGGCAACCATTCGGCCGCCATCGTGGCGACGCTTGACCCCTTGCTCACCACCATCGCCGACACGACCACCACGCCCGTCACCCTGCCCGTCATCGAGGTCGCGACGAACGCGACGCTCACCGTCGCCGGCGGCATGAAGTTCAAGAACGTCGACTTCCGTCTCTACGGCACCGTGAAAAAGGTCTCAACCTCCGATGACGCCCCCGTGTTCGGCTATGCCGAGAACGGCGAGACGAGCTACATCGCCTTCACCGCCGACGGCGGCACCTTTGACTTCCACGCCAACAACAACAGCGGCGACTACGGCGCCATTTTCCTCGTCCGCCCCGCCTCCGGCGGCACGGTCATTCCGGTCGGGACCATCACGCTCCGCAACGCCGTTCGCAACGTCACGGGATGGGCCGACTTTGCCAACTGGGAGTTCGGCGTCAACAATCCGACGAACGTCCCGTTCGACGTTCTTGTCGATGGAACGCACATGGACGTCAGCGGCTGGTTCTACGCCTCAGGCGCCGCGAACCTCACGCTCGTCAACGGTTCTCGCATCCAGCGGCAGAGAGACTGCCTCGGCCACTGGTTCCCGATGGCCATTCAGTACTCCGCCTCGGTCACGGTGGGCGAGGGATGCTACATCGACTTCACGACGAACGACGGAAACTTCGGCATCGACAGCCAAATCGCCGTTGACGCCGTCACCGTCCGCGACGGCGGCGCCTACACCGTCAGCCAGAACTCCTCCGGCTATCAGCGCGGTGTCTTCGTTTCGGACGGCGGCGTTCTGGGCGTGACGAAACTCTCGTCCCGTTCGCACACCGATCTCCTGCGCGGTTTCGGCTCCGCCCGCCTTGATGGCGACCTGACCATCCAGTCCATCAACCTCGGCACCGGCAGCGGAAACTGGAATCGCCATACGCTGCTTGCAACGAACGTCACGTTCACCGGAACGGGCAACGTCGTCGTCTCCAACGGCGTTCCTGAGTATCCGTTCTCGGTGACGTTCCGCAACCCCGCAAGCACCGCGACCGGAACCATCGGCGTGGCCAAGGCGGATGGGGTGGATACGGCCCTCTACTTCGACAACGGCGCAAAGTGGGCCGGTACCGTCGTGGCGAACGGTGCGATGGGCCTGACGAACGTCCTCGACGCCGCCGCCCCGGCCTCGGTCACGTTCGGCGGCGTGGACCTCCAGAACAACCTCACGCTCCGCGTATGGAAGAACGGCTCCACGTTCACGAGCGACCAGATCAACCTCGCGGACAACGGCGCCGGATGGACCGGCACCGCCAAG
>JAEEGL015117143.1_pt1 | contig 10589 bp, 11 predicted proteins | sample 9134231 | NCBI WGS metagenome assembly JAEEGL01 (sample SAMN16246548, study PRJNA631951) | gut metagenome | biome: gut microbiome; feature: rumen; material: fiber-attached | host: Bos | place: Iran: Karaj | collected 2018-10
GTTCCTTCTTTAGGGATTCTCTCTTCTCTTCTGGCGTGAGGGCTTTCGCACTGACGCGCATGAAGTTCTTCGTCTCATCGTAATCGATGACTTTGACTTTGTAGATGTTGCCCGCCTGGACGAAGCTAGTGAAGTTACGGACATAGGAATTCGTGAGCTCAGAGATATGGAGCAATCCAGTCTCGTTGTTATCGAAAAGAAGGATGGCGTATTTAGGGTAGATTTTGACGACGGTGCCTTCTAAGATGTCGCCTTTTTTGCTGTGCTCGATCATTTCTTCTTCCTCGATTGCTCAAATATCTTTAAGTCGTTCTCGTTTGTGATTTTGTAGTTGGATGGGTCGCCGTTAACAATGGTGGCCTTTGTGCCGGTCGCCTTAGCGACAAGGGATCCTTCATCGGTGAAAGTCTCAGGGTTCTCGGTGCGAAGGAAGGATGAATAGAGAAGGGCGTACGAGAAGGTCTGTGGGGTTTGAAGTCTAACGACTGCGGTTCTATCAAGATACTGGTCGATCGTCCCTTCTTTGGTAAGGGCCATGGAGTCGTCCACTTTGATGGCGGTGACAGCAGCTTGGCTCTTTGTAGCCTCGGCGATGTTCTTAGAAATGATGTCGCTTGTGAGATTTGGACGATCGGCATCATGGATAAGAACAAGGGAGTGTGGATTCACACGATGCTCCTTCAAATACCAGATAGCATTCTTACAAGAAAGCTCTCTTTCTTCAGCGCCTTCGATAATGACATGAGGTTTCTTGTTTAAGAGGGATTTGCTAAGGATTTTTTCGGTTTTCTCTTTGCATCTAGCCGGAACGACATAGATGATGAAGTCGATTTGGCGGGTCTCGCTTAGGGTCTTCGCGGCATAAAGGAAAAGCTCTTGGCCAGCGACCATCATGTATTGCTTTGGTGTCTCGCTATTGAGCCTAAGACCTTTGCCGCCCATTAAGAGGACGGCGTAGTTATGTGCGGAAGTATAATCGAAGACCATTTTATTTGTTCTCTTGGTTCATGTTGCCTCTTTGCTTAAGAGACTCGTTGATGGCGACGCCCTTGATGATAAGACGCATGATCTCATCGAGTTCTTTCCCTTCGCGGTAATCGGCAGGGGCAACATAGTTGACGCGACCATCGTGGTAAAGGTCATCGACGATCTTGCCTTCTTTGCCTTCTGGATAGACGGCGATCGAATGTCCGCCATTGTTCTTCGCAAGGATCATGGCAGGGATATCGGTGAGTCCGTCGCCGATATAGACGATGTTGCTATATGGGACTCTTCTATTGCGGTTCTTCTCATTGACGCCGACATCGTCATTGATGTCGAATGCGCCTTTTGAGACGCGGTAGAAATACTGGGTTTTCTGAGTGTAGTTAATAACTAATTTTGGCCAGATTGGCTCATCGTTTTCATCAAAGATGAATTCGCAGCCATAGACCATCTTGAAGTATTTGTAGATGGAGCAGCCTTCGACAATCTCTTTGTTGCCGGAGGAGACAAGATAATGCTCAACTTCGACGCCGTTTTCCTCGCCGAACTTGTTGATTCTCTCAAACCATTTCTCAACGCCTGGCCAGAATTTGATGTGCTTGCCTTGCTCGTTAAGGAAAGAACGGGTCATCTTGATCCCGCGTTTCTTGCATTCGGCAATCATCGTGTGAAGGTAACCAAGGGTTTTCTCACATCCTGTTTCAACGGAGAATTCTTTGCATTTGTGCCAAAACTCGTCCGGAGTCAGACCCAAAGAAGGGATGAAGGAGAAGTTCTGCATGTCGCTTGTCGCCAAGGTTGCGTCAAAGTCGTAGAGGATCGCTACAATCGGTTTGCTCATCTTTATTCCTCACTATTTATTCAAAGTATATTACTTTGCGTTCCTCTTAACAATTTCCATGGAAAGGAATTTTGCTATTTGCAAAAAGGCTCAATTTGAAAATGGGTAAAGGTGACTTTAGAATATTAGTCCATGGAATGGTGGCAATTACTACTTTACATTCTCGCGATCATCGCCCTTATCTGGCTCGCTCTTTTGGCCATCGACATTTCTAGCATCCTTGGTTTCAAGTCCAAGCTTGAGAAGAGAACGGTTGCTTTCAGCGTCCTCTTTATGGAGAAGAAAGATATCCTTCTCACCATCTACGCCATGTTCGATGAGAAGAAGGCGGAATTCTCTTCTTCCCTCAACAAAGCAGCCGCTCAGGTGAGATGGATGAAGCTTGAGGCCATGAAAGGCGAAGAAATCGAAAATAATGTGAATTTGCTGAATGATTTTGAAAAAAGACTCGCTCTTTTAGGCCACAAATACCCATTCTTCGAGAATGACGAAGACTATGAAATCTACTGGACCACTCTCCAGGATCTAAATGCCAATTACAGAAGAAACGTCGCCAACTATAACAGCGAAGTTCTTGGATACGAATATTGGAGGAAATTCATCATCTTCCGCCCATTCACCTATCTCTTTGGTTTCAGAGAGAAGAAACGTCTTAATTAGAAATGCATCTCATAATCGACTAAGCCATCATAGAAGTCTTTTTCGTGGCTGACGATGATGACCGAGCCAGGATATTTCTCGATCGCTTCGAAAAGCGAATCTTTTGCTGATTGATCAAGGTGATTCGTAGGTTCGTCAAAGACGAGGAAGTTGCTCTTCTTTAAGCTCATCAAAGCGAATCTCGCTTTAGTGACCTCTCCGCCAGAGAGTTCTTTCATTGGGCGCATCGCAAGCTCTTTCCTTACGCCTGTCGCGCCTAACGCGGTCCTGACCTGCGTGTTAGTTAAACCCGGATATTGGTTATGGATGTAATCGAATGGGCTAAGCGACATATCGATCACCTCATCTTGATTAAAGTAATTGACGACGATGCCGTCTAACCAGTTGTATTCGCCGCCTAGTGAAGGGATCTTTCCAAGGATGGTTCTGAGGAAGGTTGTCTTGCCAACGCCGTTTTGTCCGAGAATGGCAATCTTCTCTCCTTCTTTCAATATGAAAGAGATTGGATCAAGAAGTGGCTTCCCATATCCGATTTCAAGGTTCTCAACGATAAGAGGTTTCTGGCCTACTGGGTGAGTGTATGGGAAAGAGAAATGGACTTTGATGACGGATTTGCCTGGCGCTTCCATGACATCAAGATGAGCGAGCCTCGCTCTTCTAGATTTAGCTGCTCTAGAAGAAGTCGCTCTAACGATATGTCTAGCAATGAAGTCTTCTTCCTTCTTGATGTATCTTTGCTGAGCGTTGTAGTTCTTCTCGTATTGTTCTTTATCGAGCTCGTGTTGCTCAAGATAATGCTCAAAGGTTCCCTTGTATCTTGTGACGGTCTGATTCTCTAAACAGAAAACAACCGTGGCGATCCTCTTAAGGAATTCCTGGTCATGGCTAACGACGAGGAAGGCTTTCGGATATGAGATGAGATATCTAGCAAGCCAATCAACCTGGGCGGCATCAAGGAAGTTCGTAGGCTCGTCCATGATGAGGAAGTCTTTCTCCTCAAGAAGCATCTTCGCGAGATAGGCTTTTTCTCTTTGACCGCTCGAAAGCTTGGCCAAAGGAGCTTCAAGATTTTCTTTTTGGAATCCTAAGCCATCGGTTAGTTTTCCTACTTTCTCCTGGAGGGCGTAGAAGCCTTTTTCATTGAGTTCAGTTTGAATTCGGTCGGCTTTTGCCAGCAATTTTTCGAAATTTGCCCCATCAACCGCGCTTTGTTCATAGAGTTCGTTCATTCTCTTTTCTTTCTCAAAGAGATCTTCGTAAACGCCATAGAGGTATTGATGGACGGGCATGTCTTGAGCGACTTTAAGCTGTTGGTCCAAATAGGAATGGGTGACCCCGCTTTCCCAAATGACTTGGCCTTTGTCCGCTTTAAGCTCGCCGACGATGATATTCAAAATCGTGGTCTTGCCAGAGCCATTGCTTCCGACTAAGCAGCAATGCTCTCCGCTATTGACCTTGAAAGAGACCTTTTTGTAGAGCTCTTTGTCACTGTAATTGAATTCGATGTCTTTCAGTTCGACGAGTGCCATGATGACAAATATACCATAGGGGGATAACAAAAAAAGTGCTTAAGCACTTATTTGTTCTTTGAACGGATGGCCTTTATCCTTTCTTTCCATCTCTTCTTCAAATCCTCGAATCGCTCATCCGCGGATTCTTTGATGGCCTTAAGCTGAGTGGCCAAATGGATCGAATAGGCGAAATCGACTGCCATCGCACCGATGACGATGCCGATGAAATACGTATAGATGAGGTTATCGCTCAGCCAGCTGATGCCCTCAACGAGGATTGGGTTCAAAAGGAAATAATAACGGGAACCAACTGCCAGCCAGGCAAGAGAGAAGATTGGGCAGATGATTCCCATGATGTTCCCTTTACGGTTCGAATAATCCCATAACTTGACTCCAAAACCTTTGATGAAGATCAAGCCAGCGATGAATTCGACTAGGGTCATCGCGACACCGATTAAGAGGATACGGACAATGACATCAACGATTTCGTTGGGTATTCCTAAAGGGATGTTGCTAATGCCATATAGGAAAGCGACCCCGAATCCATAAATAGGCAAATAAGGTCCGGTTAAGAAGCCTGGGTTCATCCATTTCTTCTGGGAAACAAACCTGCGGAAGAAGAGCTCAAGCACCCAACCAAAGAGTGAACCGATGACAAATAACGTCGAAAGGATAACGATGTATTTCATAGTCTACCTTCAAAAATCCCTGTCAAAACTATTATAAATCCTTAAAAAGAAAAAAGTTCGACAACGATCTGTCGAACCATTTTTTAAGTTGGTGCGGGAAATCAGACTTGAACTGACACGGGTTGCCCCATACGCCCCTCAAACGTACGCGTCTACCATTCCGCCATTCCCGCGGCAAGGTGAATTATACTCACCTCGGTTTTTAATATCAATGAGTTTATGAAATTGCTTTGATTATGCGGCTCCAAGGAACTGGAGAACGAGTAATTCGGCAACGCCGAAGTAGATGAGAAGCGAGGTTCCATCGATGATGGTGGTAAGCAAAGGTTGAGAAACGATCGCTGGGTCTTTCTTGAGAGCAGCGGCTCCAAGAGGAAGCAAAACAGCGACGATTTTGCTCGCGATGGTGGTGACGAAGAGGGTTCCGGCAACGATCGCGGAGATCTTGATGACGTTGAGGAAGTAACCCATGCTCCAAACATCGCCGTTCCAAAGGGTTCCCCAATGCTCTGCGGTATACTCAACACCGTTGTCAGCACACCAAGCCATATCGGCCAAAGTGTTATGGACGATGCCGGTGTATTGCTCCATCGTGAACCAGAAGAAGGCGAAGGCAGCGATGCAAAGGGAAATGAGGACTGCGCTTCTGATTTCTCTTCCGAGGATCTTCCAGAACTCTTTTGGCTCGAATTCCTTAAGGGCAAGACCACGGATCATAAGAGCGATGGTCTGACCACCAGCGTTTCCGCCAGTGTCCATAAGGACAGGGATGAATGCGGCAAGAACAGGAAGGACGGCAAGTCTATCCTGGAAGATGGAAAGGATCATTGAGGAAAGGGTGCCAAGGATCAAAAGGACGATAATCCATGGGACGCATTTCTTCATCATCAAGACTGGATGGGTCTCAAGGTAGCTATCCTCGAGAGCGGTGATGGCGTTCATCTTTTCCAAGTCTTCGGTGGCCTCTTCGTCCATGACGTCGACAGCGTCGTCGACGGTGACGATACCGATGAGGCAATCGTCCTTATTAAGGACGGCCATGGCGTTAAGGTCGTACTTACGGAACATGTTGGCGACTTCTTCCTTATCGGTGTTGACGTGACAATATGGCGCGTCTTTGTTCATGATTTCCGAAAGGGTTTGGTCTTCTTCTGACCAGATAAGATCATCTAAGTCGACGGTTCCAACGAACTTGCGGGCTCTATTCTTAACGAAGATGGTATAAACGGTCTCTGCTTCCTTACCTTTGGTACGGACGAGGTTGATGGTCTCTTTGACGGTCGCGGTGTCTTTGCACTCTAAGTACTCGGTGGTCATGATGGCACCGGCGGTGTCATCTTCGTACTTCAAGAGGTGATTGACGTCTTTTCTCATGTCTGGGCTTGCGGCCTTGAGAACACGTTTCGCAAGGTTGGCAGGCATGTCGTCGACGGCGTCGGCGATATCGTCAGCGGATTGCTCATTAATAATGGCGATAAGCTCGCGGTCGCTCATGGCGGTCACAAGCTCTTCTTTCTTATCTTGGCTGAGCTCATCGAAAAGAGGCGCGGTCATTGATGGCTTCGCGTACCTAAATAAGGTAATAAGCTCTTTGATATCGATCTCTTCAGCGGCTTCAGCGATATCGGCGTCAGGAATGGTTTCGAAAATCTCTAGGAGGGCTTTTCTGTCGCGGGTTTTGATCGCGGCCTCAAGGTCTTCTGGTCCGAATCTTGACTGGGTGATTTCCTCGGAAGTAACTTCATCGATCGGAGTTTCTATTTCTTCGCTTTCCGGTTCGACCTTCTCGATCTCTTCGGTTTCTTTGTTTTCGTTCTTTTCTTCGATCATGTTGATACCTCCTTTTTGTCGTGCCTATTGTATGGCAGTTTTATCCAAAAAAGGAAGTGCTTTTTGTTTTTCTTTGCTACGCAAGAGTTATAATTAGTTGCCCAAAAGAGGAGAAACAAAAAATGGAAGAATTAAAATTCATTGTCGAAACCAGCGCAAGGCACATCCACGTTACCCAGGAAACCCTTGATTATCTTATGCTCAGCGACGAGGAAATCGCTGCCGGAAAGCACGCTGAACTTGAGGTCAGAAACCCACTTTCCCAGCCAGGCCAGTTCGCCAGCAACACCCGTCTTGATATCGTCGGCCCAGTCAACCCAAAGACCGGCAAAGAATCAATGCTCAAGAACGTTTCCATCCTTGGGCCAGTGAGAAAAGAAAACCAGGTCGAAGTGAGCGGAACCGATGCCAGAACCCTTAAGGTCAACGCCCCAGTTCGTGAGAGCGGAGACATCGCTGGCAGCGCCCCAATCAAACTCGTCAACCCACTCAATGGCAAAGCCATCGAGCTCAAAGAAGGCCTTATCGTTGCCAAGCGTCACATTCATATGACCCCAGCCGATGCCGAGAAGTTTGGCGTCAAGAATGGCGAGATCGTCCGTGTCCTCATCTCTGGAACCGGCCGTGAGACCATCTTCGGCGACACCGTCATCCGCGTCAGCGAGAAATACGCTCTTGCGATGCACATCGATACCGACGAAGCCAATGCCGCTTGGGCTTCCGGAACCATCTACGGAACAATCGTCAAATAATGAAGACATTCCATTACCAGCCCACGGACGTCTGCGCTCGTGAGATGATAATCACCGTCGACGGGGATACGATAGTTAATATCGAAACCCTCGGAGGCTGCCAAGGCAACAGGCAAGGCGTCGCCCGTCTATGCGCGGGGAGAAAGGTCGATGAGGTCATCTCAATCCTTGAAGGTATTGAGTGCCGCGGAAGCAGGACAGGAAAAACATCTTGCCCAGACCAATTAGCCCAAGCCCTCAAAGCCTTGAAGGAAGAAAAATAAAAGATTAAGGCCCTAGCAATGGGGCCTTTTATCGTTCTCCTAACACCTTTTTGAAAAGTCATATATAATATCGACCGAGCGAAAAGCTAGTATCAAGAAGCGCTTATAAAGGACTGCGAAAAAGCGCTAGCAACTCCTCTATAGAGGTAAGTGCTCGTCCTTAGCCGGGGCCCACCCTCGGAACGATGCTAGAGGAATGGACAAACGAGCCTTCCACTTGGTGGGAGGCTTTTTACTCGAAAGGTATATATGGAAAAGATTTTATTCACGAGCGAATCCGTCAGCGAAGGACACCCTGACAAGGTCTGCGACCAGATCTCTGACGCGATTCTTGACGCTACACTTGCAGGCGACCCAGATTCCCACGTTGCCTGTGAGGTTTTCGCTACCAACGAATACATCCTCATCGGAGGCGAAATCACCAGCAAATTCCACCCGGATTACGAAAAAATAGCCAGAAAAGTCCTTCGTGACATCGGCTATACTTCCGCCGAAAAAGGAATTGGATGCGACAGCTGCAAAATCGATGTCAAAGTCCAAGAACAGAGCCCAGATATAAATATGGGCGTCTCCCGCGGATCCCTTCTTGAGATGGGCGCTGGCGATCAAGGAATGATGTTCGGCTATGCTTCCAACGAGAGCAAGAACTACATGCCTCTTCCTATTTCAATCGCGCACGCACTCGTGAAGAAGGCAAGCGAGCTTAGAAAGAACGGAACCTTCCTTCACGCTAGACCAGACATGAAGTCACAGGTCACCATCGATTACACCAACCATGGTCACCCACGTATCGACACCATCCTCATGTCCATCCAGAACGACCCAGAAACCAACATGAAGGAATTCCGTGAGTTCGTTTCCGAGAAGATCATGAAGGAAGTCGCTAAAGAGTTCGGTCTCAATGATGACTTCAATATCCTCATTAATCCAACTGGCAGATTCGTCATCGGCGGACCTGCTGGCGATACCGGTTTGACTGGTAGAAAGATCATCGTCGACACTTATGGAGGAAGCGCCCACCACGGAGGCGGAGCTTTCTCTGGCAAAGATCCAAGCAAGGTTGACCGCAGTGCTTGCTACTATGCTAGATACATCGCCAAGAACCTCGTTGCCGCTGGAGCCGCTGCCAGAATGGAAGTCCAGCTTGCTTATGCGATTGGCATTCCTGAGCCTGTCTCCATCAATATCTCGACCTTCAAGACCAGTCGTTATAGCGATGACGTCATCCTTGAGGCCATCAAGAAGGTTTTCGATCCAAGACCTGGCGCCATCATCCAGAAGTTCTCTCTCAACAAACCTAAGTTCAAATACCTCGACACGACTGTCTATGGTGCGTTTGGCAGAGAAGAACTCAATCTCCCATGGGAAGAGCTTGATAAGGTCTCCGAACTTAAGGAATTCTTCGCTAAAAAGGCCAAATAACCCCCTAATTAGTGAACAAATACCTAACCCCTCACGAAAACTGAGGGGTTTTTAAAACGCCTCTCAATTTACATTGCGAATAATGTGCCGATGGCAGGCTCTTTCGAGCGCTAAAGTATTTATCAATTTTCGGTTATATATTAAAATATAGCCAAAGAAGGATATATATCCTGGAGGTACATAGGTATGAAATACCAAATCGTCGGAAAGAACACTACAATCACCGATTCTATTCGTGCTGCCATCGAGAAAAAACTTGGCAGAATGGACAAGTACTTTGTGGATGGAGACAACGTCCTTTGCCGTGCCGTCGTCGTAACTTACAAAGTCGGAGCCAAGGTTGAAATCACCATCTTCACCAAAGAGATGGACTTCAGAACCGAGGTCCGTGCAAACGATTTCTATGACTCAGTCGATGTTGCCATTGACAAGCTAGAAGACCAGATGAGGAGACTCAAAACCCGCTTCGCCAAAAAGAAGTCTGGAGACTCTCTCGGTCGCTCAATCGCCTTCGAAAATTTCCAAGCTGAAGAGGCTGAAAAAGAAGAAGACGAAGTCGTCAGAACCAAGTCCATCTACCTTGAGCCGATGAGCTTAGATGATGCTATCACAAGAATGGAAGCCTTAGGACATTCGTTCTTCGTCTACCTCGATGAAGAAGATGACCAGATCTCCGTCGCCTACAAGCGTTTAGATGGCGGATATGGCGTCATTCAGGCTGAAAATAAGCTTAAAGACTAAACCACAAAAGTTAAGGGCCCATCGGGCTCTTTTCTTTTTGTCTTTTAAAAATTAGGTAACAAGTAAAAGAAGTTGCCTAACCGATTTAAAGATTTATAATTGAATCATGAAGAAAACGCTGACCAAAAAGATCATCAAAGGAAAGGAATATTTCTACCTGGTTTACCGCAAGAACGGCGTACTCAAGAGTCAGTATCTAGGAGGAGCCTCCTCGGCCAAGTACAAGAAGTATCTTTTCAAACTCACGGCGGAATCTGGCTCATACGGAATCGATAAAGCAAGGCGCAAGAACTTCTCAAAAGGCGTGTCTCTCGTCTATGTCGAAAATGGCTTTTTGGTTGACGAATACAAGAACGGCACAAAAGAGTATCTCAACAACAAACTCCAAGTCGTGAAGGTGGTGGCGAAACATGATTGAAGAACAACCTCAATTAATCGTCATAGCAGGGGTTCCTGGCAGTGGTCGTTCGACCTTTGCTAAATGCTACAAGAACGCCTTCATCCATTCCCTCCCCGTTAAGTCCTTCAAAGAGGGTTTGAGCAGTGGAGATTCTTTTGCGACCATCCTTACCCTTGCCGCGCCTGAGGACATGGTGAATCTCCAGAAGGCGCATCGACATGGCTACCGAATCACCATCTATTACATGTTCACGGGCAGGCTCTTGTCCATGCTACGTGCAAGATACCGCCAGATCGCAGAAGGAGTGCCGTTCAACGAGTCCTCGTTCAAGAAGAACTATGCCGCCTCATACAAGGGTCTTATCTCGACTTATCAAAGATGTGACATCGTCTTCTTCATCCGTAACCAGAAAGAATTCGAGTTCTTAGCCGCCTACGACCCGAAAAAAACCACTCTTGAGGTCTTCTCCAAAGCCCTAAAAGTGGTGAAAACATCA
>JAEEGL015595130.1_pt1 | contig 10589 bp, 12 predicted proteins | sample 9134231 | NCBI WGS metagenome assembly JAEEGL01 (sample SAMN16246548, study PRJNA631951) | gut metagenome | biome: gut microbiome; feature: rumen; material: fiber-attached | host: Bos | place: Iran: Karaj | collected 2018-10
AAAAATCATTGTTGATACATATGGTGGAACTGGTAGACACGGTGGCGGTGCATTCTCAGGAAAGGATCCAACAAAGGTTGATCGTTCCGCAGCATACGCAGCCAGATGGGTAGCAAAGAACTTGGTTGCAGCAGGTGTAGCAAAAAGGCTAGAGGTTGAGCTTGCCTATGCAATCGGTGTAGCAAAGCCTGTATCAATTGCAGTAGATACTTTTGGAACGGGGGTAATTGAGGATGAAAAAATTGTTGAAATTATTGAAAAAGTATTTGACCTTAGACCAGCAGCAATCATTGATGCCCTTAATCTTCGTAGGCCAATCTACAAACAGACTGCTGCTTATGGACATTTCGGCAGGACCGACGTGGATTTACCTTGGGAGCATTTAGATAGGGTGGATGAGATTCGTAAATACGTTAATAAGGCAGATATAAATTTGTCGGTGGAGTTTGTGGCAGAACAAGAAGTGGTAAGAGTATGATGGGAGAAAAATATGGCAAGAGATAAAGAGTGGCGTAAAAAAGAACCGAGCCTAAAAGATGTCCAGGCTAAATATACGGACTTACCAAAATCCTGGATTTTAAAAGCAGACATTCAAAGACGTGGACTGACATACACTAAAGCTGCAGTAGATAAAATTGATCCCAATATACATGTGGTAAATAGTGATGCTGGGTCAGGATTTAGAAATAATCTTGATTATGTTCCAGAAGGACTTATCTGGAAAGACGGTTCGTATCTGGTGGCTAATTTTGATTTTGATGAGAATTCAGCACGCGATCCATATGTAATAGATGTCGTGGATGACAAAATAGTAATAACTGATGAAGGTGAAATCTTAGATGAGGTCCTTGGGTATTGGGAAAAACCAGACTTTTATAATAAGCGAGCAAGTAATGGAGAACCATTGAGTAAGTATATAACTAGTAGACCTCAGAGATTAGACATTTCTGTAAATAAGTATTGTCATTTTTGGGATAAGCCTGGGGATGGCTGTAAGTATTGTCCTCTGACTCCTACATATAAATGTTCTGGGGCAACCGAAGAGCAGTATGAGCATAAATATATCAGAGAAGCCTTTGCGGAAGCTTTAAAGCAAAAGGGGAGATTTACGCATGTAATGCTTACAGGAGGTTCAATACTTTCAGGCAAGGAACTGTTGGATGATGAGCTCGAAAGCTATATAGCAATACTAAAAATATTAGGAGAGTTTTTCACAACTGATAGGTTTCCAAGTCAGCTTATTGCAACAGCATTTAACGAGCGACAGTTAGAAAGACTTAAGAATGAGACAAAGCTTATGACCTATACCCCCGACATTGAGGTATTGAATTCTGAAAAATTTGATTGGATATGTCATGGAAAATCTAGGGAAATAGGATATGAGGAATGGAAAAGACGTATATACAAGGCTGTGGATGTATTTGGAAAAGGTAATGTTAGTTCAGGAATGGTTTTGGGTGTAGAGCTTGCCACACCAAATGGATTTACGTCAGAAGATGAAGCTTTTAATGTAATTATTCCTGAGGCTGAGGAAATAATCTCTCATGGCGTTGCATTGGCTGCCAATATTTGGAGGCCAGCACCTAAATCAATTCTTCAAGGACAAAAGTCGGCATCCTTAGATTACTTTGTAAGAGTATATCGTGAATTTGACCGATTGCAAAGAAAGTATTGTCCAAATCCTTATACAGATGATTTTAGAAGATGTGGAGCTCATATTGGGCTTGATTTAATGCGAACATATTAATTAAACGGAGAAGGATTATGGTAAAGATAAATGATGAATTAAAGCAGATATTAGATGAGCCGGATACACTAAAAGTATTAGCAGTTAACAATCGTGAAGGTGTTCCTCATGTTGTATTTAAAGGTACACTTCATGCTGAAGATAATCAATTTGTATTCTATGATTTATTGCAAAGTTCTGAGATAAACAAAAATTTAGTAAATACAATATGGTTTGAGAAAAAGCTGGCAATCAACATATTGTCAAAGGATCGAAGAAGCTTTCACATAGTGGGGACACCAGTTAAAAGTGTAACGTCAGGAAAATATTTTGAATCAGTTTATGAAAATATTCAGGAGAGGTTTGGAAGGGATACAGATTTAAATGCAATATGGTTTATAGAGCCTGAAGAAATACAAGAGGTTTCTTTTGCATATAGGCAAGCTGAGCAAAGGGAAAAATTTCCAATTTTGGCTCATTTAGATCAAATAACAAGGAGAGATAATGATGAATAAAATAAAAAAAATAATAGGATTAGGATTAGTTTTATCTTTAACACTAGGACTTTTTGTAGGATGTGGACAGGCGAGTGCAAAAGCGAGTGAGAATAAAAGTGAAGCTGCCGATGCAAATGAACAAAGAGTTATTCGTTTAGGCAATTTTCCGTTTAGTATATGGAATGCACAAATTATTGTTGCATACCAAAATGGATATTTCGATGAGGTATTTAAAGGGAAAAACGTTGATGTTGAGATTACAGATTTTGCCAATGGCCCAGCTGCTAATGAAGCTTTTGCCGCTGGTGATTTGGATATTATTAATGGTATTGGTGACCAACCTATCGTAGTCGGTATTGCGAATGGAGTTGATACTAAGATATTGTCTGGTGCTGCTAAGCAAGGAGAAAATATAGGCGTTATTGCACCTGGGGATAGAGGAATTACTTCTGCAGCAGATCTAAAAGGAAAAAAGGTAGGCGTTTATATTGGCACATATGTACATAAATCTATCATTGGTATTCTTAATGATGCAGGTTTGAGCGAAGAAGATGTTGAGCTAGTAAATATTTCGTCTACTTCAGATGCGAGCGCTGCCTTTGCAAGCGGAGATATTGATGCATATTTATCAATGAGTGGTGATTATATTCATGAAAAGGTAGATGGGGAAGGGTATGTTGTTGTTACCGATTGTGCAAATCATCCAGCATTTTCTTATATAGTGGCGTCTTCAAAGTTTGTTGATGAGAATCAGGATATTTTAGCAGATTTTTACGATGCATTGGATAAGGCTCAAAAGTTTATAGATGAAAATACAGATGAAGCATATTCAATAATTGCAGAGTTCTCAGATTATGATGTTGATACTGTCAGATATACTATTGAAAATGCAGATATTCAATTGGCGTGGGATGAAGATTACGAACAGAATTTAATAGAAACATACGACTTTTTGTTCAGTCATGAAATGATTACAACTGAGCTGTCAGAAGATGATATTTTAGACAGAGTGGATACATCAATTATTGATACATACAGTAAATAGGGTGAGAAAATGAGTATAAACGAAAAAACACACTGGAGAGAAAAAGAGCTATCTTATGACCAGGTAATTGATAAATATCCTGATATTCCTCCAATATTAGCTCTTAAAATAGATGTTAGCCGGAGGGGAATTGCATACACAGATGCTGCATTTGCAAAGGTGGATTCCAACAAACATCATGTAGAGCCATTTAATTACATGATAGGACACGGAAAGCAAATATCACCCATAGGATTGTTTCTGAGGGATGGTTCTGTTATTTGCCAAGGACATCAAGAAGTTTATGATTGGACCTATCGAGATCCATATATCCTCGATGTAGTGGATGATAAATTAGTTATTGTCGATAATGACAGGATTTTTGAGGAAGCTAAATTTTGGGAGAAACCAGACTTTTACGATAAATATACTTCAAATGGAACGCCTATGAGAGAAATCGCCTCAGCGAGACCACAGAGGCTTACGATTGCTCCGGCTACAAAGTGTCATTTTTGGGATGTACCTAAAGAAGGATGTAAGTATTGCGCATTGTTTTCAGCTCATAGATCAGCTAATGATGAAGGTGATATAAGAGATGATAAGTGGTTTAGTGATGTAACGGAAACAGTTGAGGAGGCTTTAAAACAAAAGGGGCGATATGCATCTTTTCATATGACAGCCGGTTCTACACTAAGTGGTAAAGAAATCTTTGATGATGAAGTAGATTTGTATATAAAAACATTAAAAGCTGCAGAAAGAGTTATTGATGCTAAAAAGTTTCCAGTAAAACTAGTTGCCAGTGCGTTTTCTAAAAAGCAGTTACAGAGAATGTATGAAGAGACCGCGATTACTACATATACTACCGATTTGGAAGTATTAAATAAAAATCTATTTGGTTGGGTATGCCCTGGTAAGGACCGATTAGTAGGGTACGATGAATGGAAGCATAGATTATATGATGCTGTTGAAATATTTGGTAGAGGTAATGTGGATTGTGGAATTGTTGGCGGAGTTGAGACTGCACAACCTAATGGCTTTGAGGATGAGCAAGAGGCTTTGAATAATGTATTAACGGAAGCAGAGGAAATTGCATCCCATGGTGTAAGTTTTGCAGATTGTGTTTGGAATACTTTACCTGGTGCAATATTTATGAAACAGAAAACCCCTTCATTAGAGTATTATGTTCAGCTGGCTTTAGGACTTGCAGAAGTTCGAAGAAAAAATGGATTGTATATTTATACAGATGATTATCGCAGGTGTGGAAATCATCCTAATACAGATTTGGCGAGAATAGATTGAGGAGGCTATATTAAATGGCAGTCAAAATAAAAAAGGAAATAGCTGATGCAGTTAATAATCCAGACAATATAAAGGTATTAGCGTCTATTGATAGACATGGGAATGTCCATGTGGTTGCCAAAGGAAGTATAACAGTTACAGAGGATGGGAGGATTAAATATTGGGAGCTTCTTGAAAGCTCCCAAACAAATAAAAATGTAACTTATGCACTTTGGTTTAATAAAGAAATTGCTATTAATGTTATAACAACTGATAGGAGGAGCTATCAAATCAAAGGGATACCTAGAGTGAATTTGAATGCAGGCCATGAATATGAAGAAAACTATATAAAAGCTCAAGAAAAAAACGAAGATAATGACTTGGCTGCGGTTTACTATATCGAGCCAACAGAAATCATTGAAGAAACATATTCTAGCAGGCTAGCTGAGGAAACGAAAAAGCATCCTTTGTATATGCATCTTGATAGATTGGCGAAGAAAGAATAAAGAGGTACTTTGATGAATAGAGTAAAAAGTTTTATGTTCAAAGTTATTGCACCTTTATTACTAATCGTAGTGTGGCAGATATTTGGCACATTTGGAGTTTTGAATGAACATATTTTACCACCTCCTACAAAGGTTATTTCAACATTTGTTCAATTATTTAAAAACGGCAAGTTAGTGGATAATCTATTTATAAGTTTAATTCGAGTGTTCCGAGGTTTTATATTAGGTGCTCTAGCTGGAGTGGTCATTGGTATATTTATGGGGTTATCTCGACCAATTAACAAGATACTAAGCTCGCTAGTAAGTATTTTTAGACCAATTCCTATGATTGCTTGGATTCCGTTACTTATTCTTGGCTTAGGAATAGGTGAAGAATCAAAGGTAGCAGTAATATTTATAGGAACTTTGTGGCCGGTGTTATTAAATACAATTAGTGGGATTCTCTCAGTTGATACTAAACTTATAGAAGTATCAAGAGTTTTAGAAAAAAGCAAAATAGAAATGCTTATAAAAGTCATTATGCCATCAGCATGGCCTTCAATTTTTACGGGCTTGCGATTGGGAATTAGTACGGCTTGGACATGCGTGGTAGCAGCAGAAATGATAGCAGCGTCATCTGGAATAGGCTATATGATTATGTATGCCAGAGAATTGTCACAGCCTGATGTAGTACTTGTTGGTGTATTTACTATCGGATTTGTTGGTCTATTGATTGATGCAATAATTGGTGCGTTGCAAAAGAAGGCTTTGGGTTGGAGCTATATAAATAAAAATGGAGGGTGATGGGAATGGCTGAGAGTAATGAGGTGCGTTTTGAAAATGTTGATAAAGTATTCCCATTAGATGGGGAATATTTAGAAGTACTAGATACAATTAATCTTAATATTAAGTCGGGAGAATTTATTAGTATAGTTGGAAACTCTGGCTGCGGAAAAAGCACTCTGCTAAAAATGCTTGTGGGTTTGGATTCACCAACTAAAGGAAAAATAATTGTCGGTGATAGAGTGGTAAGTGAACCTCGCGCTGATGTTGGAATGGTTTTTCAAGAGGCAAGACTATTCCCTTGGCTAAGTATTGAAAAAAATATTTCTTTTGGTATTGCAAATAATGTTGCAAAAGAAACTCGTCAAAGGATAGTCCAAGAAGCTATTGAGCTTGTTGGATTACATGGTTTTGAAAAAGCATATCCAGCACAATTATCAGGGGGGATGCAGCAGCGAGCATCTATTGCTAGAGCATTAGTTGGTGAGCCGGAAGTGCTACTATTGGATGAGCCCTTTGGAGCATTAGATGCATTTACAAGAATTACAATGCAAAATGAGGTTTTAAAAATATGGGAAAAAGAGAAGAGAACCATGATTTTAGTAACCCACGATATAGATGAAGCAATTTTTTTGAGTGATCGAATAGTAATTCTATCTGAAAGACCTGGTAATATCAAAGAAATAATAAATGTGGATTTGCCTCGACCAAGGGACAGAAGTCGACAGGAATTTTTGAATATAAGGAAGAAAATCTTAACGAGTTTCATTGGAAATACAGGACTAGATTTAGAGTATTATATTTAATCACTTGCAACTATACTTCTACAGAGTTATAATAAAGCTGTACTTCTACAGAAGTATAGCTTTATTTTTTGGAAAGTAAGGTGGTTTAGTTGAGCAAAATAGTTTTATATCATGGGTCAGATAAAATAGTAAGCGCTCCTCAGTATGGGTATGGAAAGCCCTTCAATGATTATGGGCAGGGCTTTTATTGCACTAAGCATATAGACCTGGCCAAGGAATGGGCGGTAGAAGCTGAGCGAGACGGTTTTGTTAATGTATATGAAATAGATGATAAGGGGCTTAAGATTTTAAATCTTAACGATGAAAAGTATTCAATTTTGCATTGGATTACACTGCTGATTGAGCATAGAACCTTTAGTATCAACAGCCCACTGGCAAGGGATGGTATTGGGTTTTTGCAGCGAAACTATCATATAGATATAGATGAATATGATGCAATAATAGGTTATAGGGCAGATGATTCATATTTTTCATTTGCCAGAGCCTTTTTGGCAAATACTATTAGCATTGAACAGTTGGAAGAAGCTATGTACCTTGGTGAATTGGGACAACAGTTCTTTATAAAGAGTGAAAAGGCTTTTTCAAAGCTTAAGTTTATAGAGGCAAAACAAGTGGATTGTGCAGAGTATTATCCTAAGAAGTCTGCTAGAGACAGCAAAGCCAGGGAAAGTTATAATACTATTGCTGATGCAATGGATAAAAAAGGAACATATCTTATTGATCTTGTAAGAAAGGAGCAGTAGAATGGTTCATCCTTATAAAGAAATATATCTTAGTGATGCTATGGCAAATTTAGCAGAAGCATTTCAGACTGCAGCTCATGATTACAAGTTCAGTCTAGATTTTTTTATGAGCCTGTTCATCGTTTCAGGAATAGCAGCACAGTTTGAAGTGGGAAATCCCAAATACATAGTTGGAAAATCCGGGGCGGAGCTTACTCAGGAGATAGTCCTTAGAACAAATGCTACAGAACTAAGGCAGATTGATACATCCTTTAAAGCACCTAAAGAGGATTATTGGACAGGTTGGGTGTTAGCATATTATCAGTGGTACTCGGCCAAGAGCTTCAAGGAAATACAAAGCATTATTACCCCAGAGAAATTAATGGAGAAGTACAATCCATATCATGAAATGGATGAAATGCAGATAGTAGAATATATTAATTCCAAAGTCGACAAAGCTAGAGCGGTAAGCAGGCTTCAGATGTATCGAAAATACTTTGAAATGTCCCAAAGTGAGCTGGCCAAGGAGGCAGATGTTAATTTGCGTACATTGCAGCAATATGAAATAGGTGCCAAGGATATAGGCAAAGCCTCGGTGGCTACACTTGAATCTTTATGTAAGGTCTTGAAATGTGACGTAAAGGATTTATTATGAGCTAATATAATTATAAAAAGATATTAGCAATTAATTATTAGCAAAGTGCTTCTTGACGTAAATTGTAGGGGATAATATAATTTATATAAACCTATGCAAAACATATAAAAATGCAGATGTTTATATAAAGGAGGCTATTTTGTTAAAAACCAGGGCAGAATGTTTAAAAGAATATGGATCTGATTATTTTATCAATCAGATGGTTGCAGAAGGGAAAATTTTTAGGGTAGATAAAGGTATATTTTCCGAAAAAGAACACGTGCCTGAACTGGCACTTCTTTCATATAAGTATCCTAAGGCGATTATTACTATGGAAACAGCATTTTATCTATATGGTCTTACTGATGAGGTTCCAGATATATGCACTATGGCAACAAAGAGAGAGGCTGCACCCATAGCAGATTTACGGGTTAAACAGATATTTATGCCGGCAGAATTGCTGGGGTTGGGCGCAACTACTATTGACTACAAAGGATATGATATTAGGATATTTGATCAGGAACGGATGCTCATTGAATTAGTTAGATATAAGAGTAAAATGTCATTCAATTATTATAAAGAGATATTGGGGAATTATAGAAGAATATTACCTCAGCTTAATGCTGAAAAAATAAGAAATTATGCAGAGTCTGTACCGAAGAGCGCTAAGGTAATTAGGACACTGCGATCAGAGGTTTATTAATGGTTAATTTAGAAAAAATGGTGGCGCAATATATTGCTGAAGGATATTCGGAATTCCTAGCGGAAGCAAGAGTATGTCAAGATATTGTATTAAAAGCAATTTCAGAAAGTACAATGAATAGAAATGTTACAATAAAAGGTGGAGTGGTTATGCGTAGTATCACAGGTGATGTGAGGCGTGCAACCAGAGATATAGATTTTGATTTTATTAAATACTCTATAGATGAATCTGCCATACATGAGTTTATTGGAAAACTGAATGTTCTTGAAGGAATATCTTTACAGATATCTGGAGAAATCGAAGAACTGTCTCAACAAGAATATCGTGGAAAACGTATTTGGGTTTTGATAAAAGATGACTTGAATCATTCGTTGAAAACAAAGATGGATATTGGAGTGCATAAGAATATACAAATAGAGCAGGATGAATTCTGCTTCGATGTTTGTCATGATGATGAAGGTGTTTGTCTGCTGATGAATTCAAAGGAGCAAATATTTGCTGAGAAGTTAAGGGCTTTGGTGAAATTCGGTACCTTTTCTGGAAGAGTCAAGGATGTATTTGATCTTTGTTATCTTTCAGAATATGTTGAATCTGAAAGATTATGTAAATGTATTCATACTTATATTCTTGATGATCCAGGAATGTTTGAAAATGATATGGATGATATCTTAAGACGCGTCAGTAAAGTATTTAAGGATAAAGATTTTTCAAAATCGGTGGAAAAAAGTGGGAAAGACAATTGGCTTAGAATAAAAGCAACTGTTGCATTTGAACGTATATTAGCTTGCTTAGACAGTATTGAATAATTACAGAATTAAGTAAGATAGATATCTCTTTCCAATAAAATGTGACGTAAAGGATTTATTATAGTTAGTATGATAATCAACACAGGGCAGCGCACAGACATACCGGCTTTTTTTCCTGAGTGGTTGGCAAACAGATTCAAGGAAGGCTATGTCTGTGTAAGAAATCCATATAATCCTGTTCAGGTGAGCAGGTACAGATTAGACCCTAAGGTGGTGGATGCAATTGGTTTTTGCAGTAAGAATCCAGCACCTTTCTTTCCGTATATGGATTTAATAAAGGATTTTGGTCAGTATTGGTACATCACAATTACTCCTTATGGAAAGGACATCGAGCCTGGTGTGCCTGATAAGGCTCAGGTGATGGAATCCTTCAAGCAGCTTTCTAAGATGGTTGGAGTGGATAGAATTGGATGGCGCTATGATCCAATATTTATTGATGAAAAATACACCTATGATTTTCACGTGGAGGCTTTCGCCAAAATGTCAGCAAACCTTAGGGGCTATACCAATCACGTGGTGATTAGCTTCATAGATATTTATGATAAGGTAAAGCGCAATTTTCCTGAGGCAGCGCCTGTATCTGCTGAGGATAAGGTAGCCCTTGGGCAGAAGATTATTGAAATAGCAAGGTCAAATGACATGGTGGTAAAGCCATGTGCTGAAGGGGATTTCTTAGCAAAGTATGGAGCTGATTGCAGTGGCTGCATGACAGTAGCCATGTACGAAAAGGCTATAGGCTCAAGGCTAATAGCTCCTAAATCTAATGTTAAGCCAGCCAGGGCAGATTGTGCCTGCTATTTAGGGGCAGATATAGGAGCTTACGATACCTGCAGGCATTTTTGTAAATATTGCTATGCTAACAATGACCTTGAACAGGTGGCTAAGAATAAAGAATTACATGATGTTAATTCACCATTTCTAATAGGCAATTATCGCAAAGACGATATTATCCATGATGTTAAGCAAACCTCATGGATTGATAATCAGATGAACTTATTTGATTTTTTATAGCTCAAGGGTTACGCGATTAACCTTTGATTTTTACAGCACTCTTGCAGTATCATTTTTTCAGATGAAAATATTGGAGGGTGCAAGATGAATAAAAATTTTACTAAGGAGGTTGCA
>JAEEGL015683030.1_pt1 | contig 10589 bp, 7 predicted proteins | sample 9134231 | NCBI WGS metagenome assembly JAEEGL01 (sample SAMN16246548, study PRJNA631951) | gut metagenome | biome: gut microbiome; feature: rumen; material: fiber-attached | host: Bos | place: Iran: Karaj | collected 2018-10
AGCGATAGACGGGGCTCGAACCCGCGGTCTCCACCTTGGCAAGGTGGCGCTTTACCAACTAAGCTACTATCGCATATATGTAAAGTCGCTTGCGCGACAGCAAAATACATATTACACTACCGTTTTTTATTTGTCAACATCTTTTTTTAATCGAGGCGACAAGATTCGAACTTGCGACCTCTGCGTCCCGAACGCAGCGCTCTACCAAACTGAGCCACGCCTCGATAAGATAATGCTTGCAGCATATTCCGCAAGCATTATCGATTATAGCAACATTCTATTCATTTTACAAGCTTAAACTTCGTCGGAGCTACCCTCTTCGCTCACATCTCCGTCACTGCCTGCCTCTGCCTTACATTCTGCCTCTTCATCCTTAGCCTCGGTCGGCTTTTCGTCGTCCACCTTATCAAGCGGCTCATCTGTCAGATCCTCAAGAAGGATTGTCATCATGTCCTCTTCGCTTGGATTCTCAAGCTTAGAAACTCGTCTTGCCTGATTAGTGATGATCTCCTCGAATAGATTTCGAACCTCGCGGGCATTTGCGAAGTTTTCAATGTTCTCTATCTTCTTGGCAGTGATGAGAGCTCTGATCTGATGCTTAACATCCTCATCAACCTTGTAATCGTACTTCTTACAATTCATGTAGAAGATTTCTTCAAGCTCATCGATGCTGTAGTCCGGGAACTCAATATACTTATTGAATCTTGACTTAAGGCCCGGATTGGAATCAATGAACTTCTTCATAGGTCCGGTGTAACCGGCAACAATAACTACGAAGTCGTCTCTGTTATCCTCCATGGCCTTGAGTATTGTATCTATAGCTTCCTGTCCGAAAGCATCATCCTTCTGTGCAAGTGCATAGGCTTCATCGATAAAAAGAACTCCACCCATGGCTTTTTTAATCTGCTCAGTAGTCTTGATAGCAGTCTGACCAACATATCCGGCCACAAGCCCCGATCTGTCAACCTCAACAAGCTGTCCCTTAGAAAGAACTCCGATCTGCTTGTAGATCTTGGCAATAATTCTGGCTACTGTAGTCTTACCTGTTCCGGGATTTCCGGTAAACACAAGGTGCAAAGAAACAGGTACTGACTTAAGTCCCTGATCCTTTCTGGCCTTCTGAACCTTAACAAAAGCAGTCAGCTCTTTTACATCGTCCTTGATTGTAGAAAGTCCGATGAGCTTATCGAGAGTCTCCATTGGATCCTCTTCAGGCTCCTCCGGCTTCTTCTCCTCCTCAGGGGTGTTCAGGTTTGAATCAGCCGCAAAAAGATTCTTGGCCTCATTCAGAGCGTCGTTGGCATCCTTCATAGCCTGTTCGCTGCCAACTCCTGATACAGAGCCTGCACTCGGACCGGCTGCTGTCCCAGCGTTGCCAACTCCCGGCGCTACCGGCTTGGGTGAGGGAGTGGGAGAACTTGGCTTACTTGTGGTTCCTGTAAAGAAGTCACCGTAAAGGCTCCCCAGCAGGTCTTTTTGCATATTTGTAATCTTGTTGAGCGTTTCCAGCTCTTTTTTTCTTGAATTATCAGTCATTTAAAAACCAGCCATTTCTAGACATAAATGTTCTTTTTGATACGAGAGTATTAACGTCTGCTCCAATGATCTCTGAAGCCTTAGCCTTGTAGTTCTCCTGCTCAGCAGTACCCATAGCCTTGTAGTAATTGTAAGCAAGCTTAGGTGTGCCATCCAGGTTCTTAAGTCCCTGCGCGATGTGGCTCTCCATCTCATGAGCGTTATCAGTCTCTCTAAAGAGCATGAAGCTGGTGATATATGGATTTGTTGAAGCCATTGTATAAGCGTAAGTAATTGAAGCGGCCTGCGCATCCTCGCCAAAGCTTGATGTATAGCCAATCTCAGTAAGAGCGATTGGTCTTACATGTCCGGCTGGATTAAGGAATGAGGCCTGGCACATATAATCAGTCAAAAGATATATATTCTCCATTGTAATATATGGAGTTGAAAGATTTGTGCTTACATACTGGCTCTGCTGCTTCCATGCATATGGATCAAACAAAGGAGCATTATATGGGTGTACTGAGAGACACCAGTCAATATTTCCTTCTCTAACCATATAGTAGTTGAATCTGTCAAGGAAATCCTTAGCCAAAGAGCATCCCGGATTTGACTTTCTCTGCCATTCCTGGTCAATTGAGTTAAATACTCTTGCGTTGGCATTTACAGCCTTGATCTCGTTGTAGAAAATACGGAAAGCCTTGCAGTACTCGTTAACATTAAGCTCCAGATTTGTTGAGCTCATGTAATACCACTCAGTTCTGGCGTTAACCTCATTACCGATTACCCAGTTATCAACTGTACCGTAAGCACCACCTGAATATCTCTGAGCAAGGAAAGCTGCTATGGCTTTAAGATGCTGTGTGCCGGCATCTTCCTTGGTGTTCATGGCGTAGCCCGGGCAAACATGTGAATCTCTTGAAAGGGGATGAATAAGATCCGCTCCGGCAGCTGTCTTATTGTTCAGGATAGTCATGGTAAGCTGATAGTTGTTTCTTGAGCACCACTGAACAAAAGCATCGTACTGAGCAAGAGCAGATGCATTGAAAAGATAAGATTTTCCGTTGTAATCAAATGGAATAACCTCAACGTTTACGTTGCTGGGATTAACAACAATGTCACCCATGTAAAGGTTATAAACCATCTGTGAAATGCCAAGATCATTAAAAACTGCTTCGTTGGTCTCGTTAGGGAGAATTCCCTTGATGCCATGATCATTTCTGGCAACAGTTCTTGTAGCAATAGCCTCAGGGTTTGTGATATAGTGCTCATCACTCACCTGTACATAAGAACCACCGCTCTTTACTGCCACAAGGAATTTCTTAGAAAGATTTGAGTTTGCTGTATAATGCTCCAAAGGGAAAGTGAATGTTGCACTCTTTCCGGCATCTGTGCTGGCAACAACCTTTCCTGTTGTACCATCCTGATAAACCTCATCAGCGAAAAGATAATACTTACCATCTGATGAAGAACTTGAACCGGAAGTATGAACAACAACATCAGATCCCTGAATGAGACAGGAATCAATAGAGACCGGTCTTCCATCAGCTTTCGCCACAAAACCGGCACCATCTGTAACTACCTTATAGCTCCCCACAGCTAATGTCATTGTCGCAGCGACCGTAACCGCAGCAACAATCTTTTTCAACACTTTTTTAAACATCTTTTTCCATTTCCTCCAGATAAAAAAATCATGCCTCAGCAATAGCCTCTGCAAAAGCATCGAGGCTCTCTGCATCTGATTTATGAAGCGCACTCTTAATTGTCAGGCTCTGCTCTAAAATTGTCACATTCTTAAGCCCCTGAAGCTTTTCAGTCATTAGCTTAACTGTAACAGGTGCCCAGGTTCCATTCTGCGCAAGCGCAAAAGTCCTGTTTGTAACACCAAGAGCAGCCATATCAGATAAGAAGCTCTCCATTGGCGGGTAGATACCGTTGTTATATGTCGGGCACATAAGTACCACTTTTTTGCAACGCCATACTTCACCAATAAGATATGATACATCTATTCCTGATACATCGTAAACCTTTATATTTTTGCCCGTCTTGTTACGAAGGGCAGAAGCCACTGCCGTAGCGGCACTGGCGGTATGTCCGTAAAGACTTCCGTAAACCACCACGATATCATCTGTTTCAGGTTCGTATGTGCTCCATGTCTGGTATTTATCAATAAACCAGGCAATATCTTTCCTCCAGACAGGTCCGTGAAGCGGAAGTATCATCTGAATGTCAAGTCCTGCTGCCTTTTTCAGAACAGCCTGTACCTGCATTCCGTACTTGCCCACGATGTTCGCGTAGTATCTCCTTGCGGATTCCAAAAAGTCTTTTTCAAAATTGTATTCGTCAGCAAATATGCCGCCATCAAGCGCTCCGAAGGTTCCAAACGCATCAGCAGACCAAAGTCCCTTGCTGGTCTCATCGTATGCCATAAGAACCTCAGGCCAGTGAACCATGGGCGCAGCCACAAACTTAAAAGTATGCTTTCCTGTTGAAAGTGTATCTCCCTCTTTCACCTCAAGCTTATTAAAGCCTGCTGCCTCCGGGAAAAACTGCTCCATAATAGTGAAGGTCTTGGCTCCACCCACAACTGTAACCTCTGGGAAAAGAGCTACAACTGTGCTGATGAGCGAGCAGTGATCCGGTTCCATATGAAGAACCACCAGATAGTCAAGCTTCTTGCCCTTAAGGCAATCCTTTAAATTTTCCAGATACTGATCAGACACAGAAATATCAGCCGTATCGAAAACAGCAGTCTTGTCGTCATCGATAAAATAACTATTGTAAGAAACGCCTTCCGGAATCGGGAAAATATTCTCAAAGCGCTCAAGCCGCTTATCGCTTCCGCCTATCCAAAAGATATCCTCAGTAATCTTCTTTACTCCGTTCACTAGATTCCCTCCATTATTCTTAATTTAATAAAGAGTCCAACACTGATATTTTACCTCAATTACCCTTAAACTCCAATATTGTCTTCTCTACGACTTTGACATCTATAGGCTTTGTAACATGCGCGTTCATTCCTGCATCAAAGGCCTGCTGAACATCATCAGCATAAGCATTGGCTGTCATAGCGATAATCGGGATCCTCTGAGACCAGTCAGTCCCCAGTGCTCTGATGGCTGCTGCGGCCTCATATCCGTTCATCACCGGCATCTGGATATCCATAAGGATCATGTCATAGTCACCTTCATTGGCGGCCTTGAACATCTCCACAACCTCCTGTCCGTTGACGCCTCGTGTTACGGTTGCTCCCTCCATATTCATCAACTCTATCAGAATGTCCGCGTTAATGTCATTGTCCTCGGCAGCCAGGAATTTCAAGCCTTCAAGAGGATTCTTCACCTCTTCAACAGATGCCTGCGCATTTCTGTTTCCGATATCTTCTATAGTCTGCTTGAATATTGATACAAACAATGGCTTCTGTAAAAGCTCGTTGGCACCGGACGCCCTAATCTCATCCTCAATCTGAGTGAAATCTTCGGCCATGACAAAGACAAGCACATTATTCCTCTTATCCTTTCCTCGGATACTCTTAAGAAGCTCTGCTGCCGGCATTCCCTCCACAGTCTCGTCAAGAATAATTACATCGATCATTTTCTGCTCTTGGTCACATTCATCAATCTTATGCAATGTAGCATACGGAGAATTCGCATAAAGTATCTCCACTCCATCCTGACCAAGAATGTTCTTAAACTGCTCGTAGGTATCCTTCTTTTCGTCTACAATAAGAACTCTCTCGATTCCGTGTGCTCTCCAGAAATCCACATCCGCTGCATCCACCACCTGGAGTCTTAAGTTGACAATAAAGGTACTTCCCTTTCCTTCCTCGGATTCTACGCGGATCGTGCCTCCCATAAGCTCTACAAGGCTCTTGGTAATAGCCATTCCAAGTCCTGTTCCCTGAATTCCCTTGGTAGCACCCTTGTCCTCTCTGGTAAACGCATCAAATATCTTGTCCTTATACTCCGGTTTCATTCCGATTCCATTGTCCTTGATCGTAAATCTCACGTTCTGGAATCCGACAGATGAAGAAGGAGATTCATCTATTGTAAACTCGATTCTTCCACCCTCTGGCGTGTATTTTACGGCATTTCCAAGGATGTTTACGAGAATCTCGTTAATCCTCTGCTTATCGCCCAAGAACATATCGTGTTCCATGTCCTCTACTCTCACGATATATTCCTGATTCTTGGATTTTGCCTGGAAACTGATAACAGAATTGATCTCCTCTATCAGAAGTCCTATGGCCATTTCCTTGATATCAAGAGTGGTCTTTCCGCTCTCAATCTTACTCATGTCAAGAACGTCATTGAGAAGTGACAAAAGATTCTGTGAAGCCAGACTGATCTTATGCGTATATTCTCTTACCTTCTCCGGATCCTCTGAATTCTTGTCGATCAAAAGGTTAAATCCGGTTATGGCGTTCATAGGTGTCCTGAAGTCATGAGACATATTCGCCAAAAAGCTGGTCTTAGCTTTGTTCGCAGTTTCAGCCGCGTTAAGCGCTTCCTGGAGCTGATGATTACGCTTGAATTCCTGAGTTCTGTCATACAGGGCGATAGCAGTTCTTTTACCACCATCATCAATTGTGTTGATGACAATACCCCTATAATAGAGATGCTCATTGGTCTTAATGTTCTCAAAACGGATTTCGTCCAGAATCTTGGCCTCTCCGGTAGCCACGCAGTCTTCCAGAACATCCTTCAGGCTTATTTCATTAGGCTCATCCTGTCTTACAGCAAGCTCCAGACATCTTATATCCTGCTTCAAAAGCTCCAGCGAAATGCCCAGCACCTCCTGAACATTGGAAGTAATAAAGCTCGGCGCAAAGCTGCCGTCACTTAAAACCGCCAGAATATCGTTATTCTTCTCAACCACAAAGTCGAAGAGCCACTCTCTGTAATGGATATCATTCTCTTTCATGAGAAGATCCTGCTCGTTGCGATTGTTGATCTCCTCCATCATATCTTTTAGCTGACTGGCCATGTTAGTCATTGACTCCGACAGCTGTCCGATCTCATCCTTATAGCCGTCAGTGTCTATAACATCAAATTTACCGCCACGGATTTGACCGGCCATGTCATTTAAGTTGGTAATTCGTTTGCTGAGATGATTCGCATACTTGCTGGCAACGAAATATGCGATAGCAAAAAGAAGTGCAGCGATAATGATATCTGAAATAATGATAGAAACCACTTCGCTGATGATCTCGTTCCTGTCAACGTAGTAGTAAAGGCTCCATCCGTTCTCCAGCCTCTTTGAAGCAGAAAGGAAAAAGCGCTTTCCTGTGTAGAATTTATCCTCGCTGAAGACAAATTTGTTGATCTTGATTCCTTCAGTAATGACATCATCAAGCTCTGTGTTTTCGATTGGTTTGTGGACTATAGCCTTTCCCTCAGCGTCCGTAACAAGAATTCCGTTTTCAAGATATCCGGTCTGATTGATCATGGAAAAGAAGCTGGAATTTCGGACTTTCAGCATAACTACTCCCACCACTCTTGAGGAAGTTCCGGAATCCAGCAGGGCCTTAACAACATACACCGCTCCGGCGCTGTCAGTGACCCACATATAGCTGTAATTGTTTCTGCATAGCTCATAAATTTCCTTCTCATCATCAGTCATGGGCTGACTCAGGAAATTGCCTATGTGTTCTTTATCAATAAGGTCGGAGTAAATGTGGATGGATTCAATATTGGTATCACTGCTAAGGTAATACCAGATAAGCGGCTCAATATCGTTGTTAAGTTCATTGGCAAGGTCATATTTATTGCTGTTTGCATGCTCCAGCACTTTTCTAAAATTTTCTTTATAAGAAAAAAACTTAATGACGTCGTTTTCTCTTTTACAGTTATTTTCAATACCCGTGGCAATTACATCAACATTGCCTGTCATTGCAATCTTGGTCTGCTGTATCAGATTGTTCTTGGCAACAAAATACATGTAATATCCCAAAAAGAGAATAGGAATTACGATAAGGATAGCCAGAATTGTCCTCAACTGACTCTTTATTTTGTACGGATTTCCCTTGTTATACATTGCTTTCATGCATGCACCTCTTACAATGAAACCTGCTTAGTTATCCTCAAACAGCTGACTAACTTCATAGTCGATTACCCGAACTGCTACATCCAGGCTTCTGTCGCCCGTTACTACTCTTTGAAGCTCTTTTCCGAATATCTCATATATCTGCGAGCCGTGCTCGCCCCATTCCGTCCATGGCAGGTATACTCTTCCTGCGTGTATCGTCGGTCTGAGTCCGTCAAACTCTGTCGGATTCTTAAATTCGACCCCCTTAAGATATGTGGTACTCCCAATCCTGTCGTTCCAAAGAGCCCTCTGGCCTTCTTCTGATGCCAGCTGGGATACGATTTCGATGACTATATCTTTTTTCCGGCAATAGGTATTAACCGCAAATCCGCAGTTACAACCGCCGATAAGTACCGGTGTTCCCTGAACAGCGCCTGCAACTCCTATGGTTCCTACCCTGATTTCCGGATTCTTTTCGATTATCCTGTTGTAATCCTCAACACGCCCCAGGTACATCAACGTATCTCCGGCCGTAAATGCCTCAATAGCTGCTTCTGAGTCCATAATGCACATCTCTTTTACAAAGACCCGGTGATTAACAAGCTCTTTCCACTGATACAAATAGGGCAAGATCTCTTCTTGGAAAGTAGTATCTCCTTTAGACAATCTGTCTCCAAATCCTCGCCCTGCGTCTGTGTTGAAATAATTCGCCGCAAGAAATGCCAAAGCATTATCTGCCACAAGATCAGAATCCTTGATTCCGCAGGATAAGGGTTTTATTCCTTTTTCATCGATGACATAATCGCAAAACTCCAGATACTCATCGAATTTATTGGGCATATTCCTGCCCAGAGTCTCAAATATTGCCCTGTTGTAAAATGTACACAGATATTCGCTTGTACTGGGAATTACGTACATTTTTCCTTCATAGGAAAAAGCATTCCATGCCTCATCGCTAAACACATCGCAGTACTTCGTCAAATCCTCAATGTACCCGTTTTTGCCGTGTTTCCTGGCCATAACAGGATTGACCATGACGATATCCGCAGCAAGGCCCGATGCAAGTTCTGCGTCAGTAATCGATTCATAGCTCTTTTTCCCAACATAGTGATATTCAAATTGATATTCAGGGTATTTCTCGGCAAGATATGCCAATAGATTTTTAGTGTAGGGCTCTTCGAGCCACCCGGTTATGGTTATCCCTGTCTCCGGGTCATACACATAGTCTTCAGAAACTACATCAGATTCTTTGTTAGACACAACTTTATCAGAGCGTGCTTCCTGGTTTCCGCAACCGGAAAGCACACTCATTCCACATACAATTAGGCTTATCAAAATGGAAAAGATATTTTTTCTCATAAGTGCATTTACAATACTATCTTATTAATACCTTCTGTATCTCTCCCACGTAAATTACGTATTCACCAACTTCTTTCGCTTTTACCTCCGGAAGAATACTCTCAACAAAGCCGTCTATGCCTATTTCCTTTCTGTAAAGTACCTTACAGATAATAACATTGCTTGCTTCCTCAACATAGGGTATTCCCTCGTGATATCCCACGTTAAGCCTTGCACCCTTAAGCTTATCCTCGTCCTTGCCGGAAACAGCTTCAAGGTATTTGATAGCGCCGCGGTATTCTTCGTTATCCAAAAAACTAAGCGAGTATTCACCTGATGCATCTATCAGCTGCTTGGTATAACGGTTATTCCTGACACAGATAAAAGTTACCCGCTTTCCCCACATCTGACCAACTCCTCCGTTGGAAGCTGCGGTCGTATTAACTTTGGTACCGTCTCCCGCCGTTACCAGAAGCTTTCTGTTACTAAAAACATACGCACCATTTTCAACTTCTTCAGGACTAAAGTCTTGAAATACTCGCATATAAACCTCCATTATCTGGGGCTATATCAGAAGTCTCTTATTTTGTCATCCTCTGACAGGCCTGTGTTTTCAATTTTAGTTATCGTTATTTCATAACTATAATTATCGCTTACTTTAATATTAACACGGTCACCTACTCTATGTCCAAGTAATTGTTTGCCAAGAGGAGATTCAATGCTGATGAGGCCTTTAAGTGAATTCTGGCGCATGGTTGTGACGATCTTATAGGTCTCTTCTGATCCGTCTTCCTCGATACGAACCGTGACAGATTTGTTCATGCCAACCTGATCTTCAGTAGTATTGTCATCGATGACCTTAGCAGTCTTTATCATTCTCTCAAGAAAACGGATTCGGCTCTCATTCTGGTTCTTGGCCTTTTTAGCAGCGTAATACTCAAAGTTCTCTGAAAGATCCCCCTGTGCTCTTGCTTCCTTGACATGCTCTAAAAGCTCTTTGCGTACCACCACCTTGCGGTGTTCTATTTCCGCTTCCATGTCCTCGATATCTTTTTTTGTTAATTCGTTATTCATAGTCATCCCCTCTCAGGTGCCTGGTATCTCAAATGATAAAATTTCGCAAGTGACATTCTCGCGCGTAAACAAAAAGGCGAAGCCATTCGGCTTCGCCCCAGTTTATTCTTTTGGAATAGTTGATCAAGCCTTTCCAACTGATCCGAAGAGCTCCATCTTCTCCTTAACTGTAGCCTTGATAGCCTCAGCACCTGGAGCAAGAAGCTTACGAGGGTCAAATCCCTTACCTTCAAGATCCTTGCCTGCCTCAACATACTTACGTGTAGCATCAGCAAATGAAAGCTGGCACTCTGTATTAACGTTGATCTTTGATACGCCAAGTGTGATTGCCTTCTTGATCATGTCTGCAGGGATTCCTGTACCACCATGAAGAACGAGAGGCATAACACCAGTCTTCTGCTGAATAGCATCAAGAACGTCAAATCTAAGTCCTGGCCATCCCTCAGGATATTTGCCGTGGATGTTACCGATACCAGCTGCAAGCATATCTACGCCGAGATCAGCGATTCTCTTACACTCGTCTGGATCAGCACACTCGCCCATTCCTACAACGCCGTCTTCCTCGCCGCCGATTGAACCAACCTCAGCCTCGATTGAAAGACCAAGCTGATGAGAAACGTTAACGAGCTCTGATG
>JAEEGL016377621.1_pt1 | contig 10589 bp, 9 predicted proteins | sample 9134231 | NCBI WGS metagenome assembly JAEEGL01 (sample SAMN16246548, study PRJNA631951) | gut metagenome | biome: gut microbiome; feature: rumen; material: fiber-attached | host: Bos | place: Iran: Karaj | collected 2018-10
AAGGCTGTGGAGTGCGGTTACTGGCACCTGTGGCGTTACAACCCCGCTCTTGCTGAGGAAGGCAAGAATCCGTTCAGCCTCGACTCTAAGGAGCCGAACTGGGCTAACTTCCACGACTTCCTGCTCGGTGAGGTTCGCTATCTGTCAGTGAAGAAGGCTTATCCCAACGAGGCCGAGGAGCTCTTTGCCGAGGCCCAGAAGATGGCTCAGATCCGCTACAAGACTTACATCCGCAAGTCTCAGGAGAACTGGGAAGACTAATATCTTCCAAACTCTATAATCATGAAGGAGCAACCAAATGGGTTGCTCCTTTATTATAACAAGACAAAAACTATGGATATCAAGGAATTACTGAATCGCACAGACCGCTTTGCAGCTAATGCGGGATGTCAGATTACAGAGGTCGACGAACAGCACGCTGTGGCGGTCATGACGGTAACGGAAGGTCACCTCAATGGTGGTAACGTCTGTCAAGGTGGCGCACTCTTCACTTTAGCCGACTTGGCTATCGCTGCCTTGATGAACTGCAAGGGACAATTGACATTTGGCATCTCAAACTCACTGATGTTCGTGTCGAGTGCACGTCTGGGCGATGTATTGAGGGCCGAGGCCACAATGGTGGCCGATCATCATAAGATTCCTGCCGTAGAGGTAGTGGTGACGAACCAAGAGCATCGCACCATCTGTCACGTGACAGGCATGGGTTACCGCAAAGGCACTTCCCTACCCGGATAACACAATAATCCCCCGCTCATCGAGCGAGGGATTATTTTTATATTTAGAGGTTCAGGCTCTTCTTGATAGCCTCAATCTTTTCCTCTGCTTTCTTCGTGCATGCCTCGTAGTCAGCAGCACCCTTGAAGGCCGGATTCTTCACTTCTGTGTAGAACTTGATCTTCGGCTCCGTACCAGAAGGACGGACAGAAACCTTGGTACCATCCTCGCAGAACCACTGCAGCACATTCGAGGTGTCAGGCATGTTCAGTTTCTCAACACTGCCATCAGCCTTCTTGGCCTCCAGTGTCTTATAGTCCTTCCACAGCACCACTTTCGAGCCACCCAGCTCCTGAGGCGGATTAGAGCGGAAGTCTGTCATCATCTGCTTGATCTCGTCCTGACCAGTCTTACCCGGACGAACCACGTTGATGGTAACCTCCTTCGAGAAGCCATACTCAGCGTAGATATTCATCAGCAGGTCGTAGAGTGTCATGCCATTGTCACGAGCCCAGGCAGCAATCTCACAGATCAGACAGATAGAGGCTGGGGAGTCCTTATCGCGAACCTTATCAAACGGCAGGAATCCGAAGCTTTCCTCACCACCGCCGATATACTTCTGCTTACCCTCAGAGACGCGGATCTCGTTGGCAATCCACTTAAAGCCTGTGTAGCAGTCGCGCAGTTCTACGCCGTTCTTCTTGGCAATCTCGGCAATAGCCTCTGTGGTCACGATGGTCTTCACGAGGAACTCGTTACCCTTCAGCTGACCCAGCTTCTTCTTGTTGGCGATGATATACCAGCAGAACATCATACAGGTCTGGTTACCATTCAGGATCTCCCACTCGCCCTTGGCGTTGCGGCAGACGATGGCCAGACGGTCTGCATCAGGATCGGAAGCAATCACGAGGTCTGCGTTCAGACGTGTACCCAACTTCATGCCTAAGGTCATAGCCTCAGCATTCTCGGGGTTCGGAGAAACAACGGTGGGGAAGTTTCCGTCGATCACCATCTGCTCGGGCACCACGTGGATATTCTGGAAGCCCCATGAACGGAGAGCCATCGGGATGATCACACGACCTGTGCCGTGCATAGCGGAATAGACGATGTTGAGGTCCTTCTGGCGCAGGATCACATCCTGATCTACCATCGCCTCTTTCACTGCCTGGATGTAGTCCCAGTCCATCTCACCACCGATAATATCGATGAGCTCCTTGTTTCCCTCGAACTTCACCTGGTCGATGGTTACCTTGTTCACCTCGTCGATGATACCCTTGTCGTGGGGAGCGAGCACCTGAGCACCGTCATCCCAATAAGCCTTGTAGCCGTTGTACTCCTTCGGGTTGTGAGAAGCAGTCACGTTCACACCTGCCTGACAGCCGAGCTGACGGATAGCGAAAGAGATCTCAGGTGTAGGACGGAGGCTCTCGAAGAGGTACACCTTGATACCGTTGGCAGAGAAGATGTCGGCAACGGTCTCTGCAAACATACGGCCATTATTGCGGCAGTCGTGACCCACCACCACCGAACACTGTTTGCCCGGGAATGCCTTCAGGATGTAGTTGGCGAATCCTTGGGTAGCCATACCGACGATGTACTTGTTCATACGGTTCGTACCGGCACCCATGATACCACGGAGACCACCTGTACCGAACTCCAGATTCTGATAGAAGGCATCGATAAGCTGAGTCTTGTCAGCATCATCGAGCATTGCCTGTACTGCGTTTCTTGTCTCCTCATCAAAGGCGGGAGAAAGCCATTCTTTTGCCCGTGCCTCGCACTGAGCAATGAGCTGTGCATTGTCTGCCATAGTTCTTTAATTTATTTGTTTTAGACGTTAATAACATTCTAATCCACAAAGTTAGGCATAAAAATGCAAACTTGTATCAATCAGGCCAAAGTTTTTTAATTCTTTAAGATTTTGTCTATCTCATCGAACTGTTTTCCCATGTTCAGATTGAAATAGATGCGATAGAGGGCTGGACCCCATTTATCCTTGGCCTCAGGTGCCAGCTGACGGTAGGTTTCCATATAAGGCTGAGCATTCTGATACATCTTACGGATCTGTTTCTTATGCCGCCGAGGATCCATTTTGAGGATGATGTTCAGACACGCGGTGCCGGCATTATAGTAAGCATCGGCCATCTGGTCGTTGACGGCAATGAGACGTTTGCTATAGTCGAGACACTCGGCATAGCGCCCAAGGTTGAGGAGCATCGTGGACTTGGCAAAGAGATAGAGTTCGTTGAGAGAGTCGGTCTTCAGGGCTTCATCGACAACGGAAAGACCAAGTTCGTAGTTCCCCTTGCGGGTGTAGGTATCCATCAGTCGCGGGAAGAAATAGTTCGACTGCGGGAAGAAGGCGAATCCCTCCCAAAGGATCTCCACATAACGGGCATTGTCACCCAGTTTGTCCCAGGCCTCTGCCACATATTGAAGGGTGTATTCGAGTTTGGTGGTATCTCGACGGGCGAGTTCGTGGTGCCGCAGGGTGAGCACGGGATCATCCAGACGATAACCGCAGTAAGTGGCCCAATAGGCAGCTTCACCCATACGTGGATCGGTATTCATCAAATCGTGACTTGTAAAGAGCGGCTGTTGGGCACAGTCGATATAGGTCTCGAAGAAATCGTAAGCCGTCTTGAATTCTTCATGACGCAGGTGATTGGCACCTCCGAAAAAGAGATTAGGACGATAGCCTATCAGTCGCTGGGCGTTGTCTTTGCGATAGTTGAGTGATACCCTACCCTTCTTGTCCGGCTGCATATCGATGGAGTCAAGACGCTCGGCAATGGTGAAGAGCTGTTTAGTGAGGCTGAAAAGCTTCGTGGTGTCGATGCTCTGGTGCTTGTACATCTGTTCGTTGAGGGCCAGGTATTGTTTCTCTACGGCTTGCAGCCAGAGGTCGTAGATGCGGGGATTCTGCTGGTTCGCGGAGTCTTTCAGGAGTTTGGTCATCAGTTGCTCCGCCTTGTCGAAATTCTTCCCACTACGCAGATAGTTCTCCGCCTCAGCCATCTGCCGCTTCTGGGCAAAAGCAGAGGAAAGAGGAAAGAGAAATGTGGAAAGTATCAGCAGAATGATAGTAAGTCGTGTGTCTTGTGTTATCCTGTGTGTCATTGTGTATTATATATTAATAATGTGTTTCGTTCATCTGTTGGAGTGTTTCGTAGATACGCTGCACAGGGAGTCCCATCACGTTGTAATAGCTTCCGTGCAGACAGGTGACGCCCACGTAGCCTATCCATTCCTGAATGCCATAGGCGCCCGCCTTGTCGAAGGGGCGGTATTTGGTGATATAATAGCGGATCTCGTCGTCGGAGAGTTGCTTGAAAGTGACGTCGGTAGTGACTGCAAATCGACGCTCCTTGGTGGTGGTGAGCATACAAACGCCTGTGGTCACCTGATGGGTGCGACCGCTGATGAGTCGGAGCATACGTTCGGCATCTGCTTCGTCGACGGGTTTGCCGAGGATCTCATCCCCCACGATGACCACCGTATCGGCAGTGATCACGAGTTCGTCGTCAGCAAGGGTAGCCCGATAGGCATCAGCCTTTTTGCCGGCGATATACAAGGCCACCTCAGACACGGGCAGATCATCGGGATAACTCTCGTCGATATCCTTCAGCACATGCACCTCGAAAGGCAAGCCCAAACCTGCCAACAACTCCTTACGACGTGGAGAATTACTCGCCAGAATCAGTCTATATTTCACTCTAAATTCTTAATTCTTAAATCTAAATTCTAAATTCTCTTACCATCCGAAAGCTTTGGCATTCATCACCCACTTACCCTGGGCACGTAAAGTCTGTTCGATGACATCACGTCCACAGCCGTAACCACCTTTGCAATCGCTGATATAGAGCGAGGCTTCCTTGATCTCAGGACAAGCATCCTTAGGACATACGGGACATCCCACACGACGCATGATCTCCAAGTCGGGAATGTCGTCGCCCATATACATCACCTCCTCGTCTGTGAGGCCATATTTAGCGAGGAACTGGTCGTAGGTCTGGATCTTCACTGAACATCCAATATAGACATCCTCCACACCCAGACCTTCGTAACGGTGACGCACACTATCAACTTTTGCGCCCGTCATGATGGCTATCCGAAGACCGAGTTTCATCGCTAACTGGATGGCATAACCATCCTTGATATTCACCGTGCGCAGGGGTACACCGTCATTGCCCATCGTAATGGTCTCGGCACTCAGCACCCCGTCGATATCAAAGATAATGGCCTTAATCTTATTTAAGTCGTAATTAATCATTTCTTTTGTGGAAATCTGTGTAATCTGTGGCTAAAATTTATTCAAATGAACATTCTCCCACTTGAGCTTATCCTCACTCTGCGGCTTACGCTCATCAGCCCAATGGCCCACGGCCAGGATGCAGAGACATGAGAAATTCTCGGGGATATCGAGGATACCACGGATCACGGTGTCGGCAGAGGTACCGTCGTCGAGACCACGGCCACGCATCTGAATCCAACAGGAACCCAGTCCGAGGTCTTCAGCCTGATACTGCATGGAGATGGCAGCGATGGAGCCGTCTTCCACCCAACAGTCGTTCTGTAAGGGATCCCCCAGCACGACGATGGCTACAGGTGCATTCTTAAGGAACTGTGAACCAAGATTCTTCGCGTCGGCAAGCTTCTCGATGTCGAGTTTATCATCGACGACGACGAACTGCCACGAGCGCTGGCTCTTCGAGGTGGGTGACATAAGGGCTGCACGCAGGATGAGCTTCAGATCTTCCGCGTCAATCTCCTCGTCAGTAAACTTCCTATGGCTGCGGCGCAACTGCGCCAGATCTTTGAATGTTGTCATATTCTAAATACTCTTTTTCGCTGCAAAGTTAGTGAAAAGTTAAGAGTTATGCGTTAAGAGTTAAGAAAAATTGCCGTGGTAAATACATTTTTTCTTAATTCTTAACTCTTAATTCTCAATTAATTTGTATCTTTGCAGTATGAACGGACTCGAAACCACCATTTATCGCAAGACCAACGAATTGCCGCCGCTGAAGGATGAGAATTTCTTCCACAGCACACGGCTCTTCAAGGCGACGAGGGAGACACCCCGTCAGAAGCCTTATATGGTGGTCGTCACGGATGCGAAGGGAGAGGTGGTGAGTCATATGCTGGGTATCGTACGCTTCCGGACGTTCCTCTTCCCCCTGCTCATCCACTGTCGGGTACTTGGCGAGGGTGTGTATTACAACGACGAGTATCCGCGCGACCAGCTCTTCGGAATGATGCTCGAAGCACTGACGAAGGCCCTGAGCAACCGCACGTTCTATATCGAGGTGAGTAACCTGAGTCAGAAGATGACAGGCTACAAGCAACTCAAACAGCAGCATTTCTTCCCAGTAAACTGGATGAGCATCCACAACTCGCTGCATAGCCACGCCCCTGAAGAGCGTATCAGCGAGAAACTACAGAAGCGTATCGACAACGCCCGACAGAAAGGCGTGACCACCAACGAGGTGCAGACGGAAGAAGACTTCATAGCCTTCTCGAAACTGTTACGGAAGCACAATTTCTTCAAGCCCAGGCGTTATCTCCCCGACGATCAGTTCTTCAGGAATATCATGGGAAGCAACGACGGCCGACTGTTTGTCACCAAGTACCACCAGCGCGTCATCGGATGTGCCGCTATCGTCTATAGTGAGGGGAATGCGTATCTCTGGTATTCAGCCTACAAGCGTAAATCGTTCATCACCGTGCACCCTGATGTGATGACCATCTGGGATACGATGCAAGACTGTTATCAAAGGGGTTACGACCACATGTGTTTCATGGACGTGGGGCTGCCTTTCCAAAAGAATCCTTTCCGAGAATTCATTCTTCGTTTCGGCGGAAAGGAACAGAGCACCTTCCGTTGGTTCCGTTTCGGTGTCCGCTGGATCAACAGGCTACTCTCCTGGCTCTATCGAGAATAATCTCTAAAATCTAAATTCTCAATTCTCAATTAGAATCACTCCTTTCCCATCATGACTTTCTCGAGCTCATACGTGTTGGCATTCATGTCAACCTGACGCTCCTTCGGGATCTCAGGAATGGTGTAGATTCCCTCATCGTTGGCAAAGGGGTCTTCACCTTCATCCGTCGGAGGTGCCTCGGGGTCGGCCTCGGGGGTGATGAACTCTATCGTTGACGTAGAGTCGGCCACCTCTTCCAGATAACGCTGATAGCGGTCTTCCTGTGTCTGCTTACACCCAATGGATAGTGTCAGCAGCAAAGCCATCATGAATGTGAAAGTCGTTAATCGTCTCATATCGTTTTAAGTTTTCAGTTATATGCGTTCCACTTGCTTCACACCTTTCACCGTGCGCAGCTTCTTCAACAGCGCCTCCAGACGTGAAGTATCTTCGAGCATGACCACGAGATTACCACTGAACAGACCGTCGTTTGAGTCGATGTTGATACTGCGCAGGATGAGCTTCTCGTCTTTCGAGATGATACTCGTCAGATTGTTCACGATGCCGATATCGTCGTTGCCCACCACCCTTAACGTGATGGAATACTGCGACGAACCCTTACCGCTCCAACGGGCCTTGACCACACGATAACCATAACGGCGACGAAGTTCCGGAGCGTTGGGACAGTCGGCACGATGGATCTTGATACCGCCGCTGATGGTGACAAATCCGAAGATGGGGTCGCCATAGATAGGTGTACAGCAGCGTGCCAGCTGATAGTCGAGGCCCTTAAGGTCACGGTCGATGACCAGCACATCGTCAGAGATTTGTGAGTTGAGAGGTGAGAATTTAGAGTTGTCGAGCTCGAACTCACTGGCAGAGCGGGCCACATTATCACCCGTGATGGTCTTCTCACCCTCACGCACCTCTATATATTTGTCTACGACGGCGTTGGCATCAATCATACCGTCGGCAATCTGCTTGTAGAAGTCGCTCACTTCCTTGAAGCCCATCTTCCTGATGACATGGAACATCGTCGATTCGTCTTGGTCTACCTTACGGTTCTTGAACTTTCGTTCCAGCATCTCCTTGGCGAAGAGGCCATCTTTCACTTGTGTCTCCTTCAGCGCCAGTCGGATCTTCGACTTAGCGCGCGAGGTCTTCACGATCGAGAGCCATTCCTGACGGGGCTTCTGGGTCGACGATGTGAGGATCTCCACCTGGTCGCCGCTCTTCAGCAGCTGACGGATACTCACCACCTTACCATTGATCTTACCACCCGTACACTGGTTACCGATCTTGGAATGGATATGGTAGGCGAAATCAAGAACGGTAGCTCCCACGGGGAACTTAAAGAGGTCGCCACGAGGGGTGAAGACGAACACCTCGTCTTCGTAGAGATCCATCTTGAACTGATCCATCGCCTCCAGTCCGTCGGCATGTTCCAGCATCGAGCGTACGCCGGCGAGCCAGTCGTCAAGACCGGCCTCTCCCTTCACGCCCTTATAACGCCAATGGGCGGCTACACCCTTCTCTGCAATCTCATCCATACGCTCCGTACGGATCTGCACCTCTACCCACTTCTGGTCAGGACCGAGAACGGTGATATGCAGACTCTCATAGCCATTCGACTTAGGCACCGAGAGCCAGTCGCGCAGACGCTTGGGGTTAGGCTGATACATATCGGTCACGATGGAATAAGCCTGCCAGCACTGCATCTTCTCCTTCTCCGGCGGACAGTCGATGATGATGCGGATGGCGAAGAGGTCGTAGATACCTTCAAAGCCACACTTCTGCTTCTTCATCTTCTCCCAGATGGAGTGGATCGACTTCGTGCGCCCTTTGATATGACACTTGATGCCCGCCGCCTTCACCTTCTCCTCCACAGGTCGGATGAATGCTTCGATATAAGCATCGCGTGAAGCCTTGGTCTGATTCAGCTTCTCACGGATCATGTAGTAGGCATCGTGCTCCATATACTTCAGCGAGAGGTCTTCCAGCTCCCGCTTCAGGTTATAGAGTCCCAGCTTATGGGCCAAGGGTGCATAGAGATAGGCGGCCTCCTGCGACACCTCCTGAACAAACGCCTCCCGCTCCTGACGGTTCTCGTCGCTGGCCTCTTCGAGGAAGGCTTTCATCTGTCTCATCAGGTTCACACGGTCGGCAATCATGATGAGCACCACGCGCATATCCTCGGCAAAGGAAAGGAGCAGGTTGCGGAAGTTCTCACTCTCAACCACGGGGTTCTTCTCGTAGAGCTGGCGGATACGGCCTAAACCATCGATGATACGGGCCACCGACTCACCCTTACTGGCCTTCACCTCGTCGGAGGTCATCTGACCTGCATCGACATCGGGCACCAGCAGGCAAGCCTCCACTGCATCGTCACCCAGACCGATTTCATCAGTCAAGATGGCAGCCGTCTGAACAGCCATTTTCTTCTTTTCCTCGTAGGTAAATGAGAACAAATCAGCCATTATGCACCTTTTTGAGGGCAAAGTTAGTGAAAAGTTAAGAATTAAGAGTTAAGAATTAAGAAAAAATGTTTGTTGATAGATATTTTTTCACGTTTCGCTCTTCACTTTTCACTTTTTATTGTATCTTTGCACCATAATTTTAACTAATAACCACAATTATGTTATCAGAAAAAGACTTAAAACAAATTGCCCAGAAGGGTATCACCCCTGAGCAGATTGAGAATCAACTGAACGAGTTTAAAACCGGGTTCCCCTTCCTGAAGCTGGAGGCAGCTGCAGGCATCGGTCGTGGCATCATCGCCCCCAATGCTGATGAGCGCAAGCAGTTCGAGGACACCTGGAACCAGTACAAGGCCGCCGGCAACAAGATCGTGAAGTTCGTGCCGGCCTCCGGTGCTGCCAGCCGTATGTTCAAGAACATGTTCGCCTTCGTCGATGCCGACTACGATGTGCCCACCACCGACTTCGAGAAGAAGTATTTCGACTCGATCGAGAAGTTCGCCTTCTACGACGCACTCGACGCCGTCTGCCAGAAGAACGAAGGCAAGGGCATCAAGGCACTCATTGCCGAGGGTAAGTACAAGGCCGTCGCTGCCAATATGCTGAAAGCCGAGGGTCTGAACTACGGTCAGCTGCCGAAGGGACTGTTGCTGTTCCACAAGTATCCTGAGGGTTCCCGCACGCCGATGGAGGAACATCTCGTAGAGGGTGCCCTCTATGCCGCATCCAACGGCGAGGCCCACGTACACTTCACCGTCTCTCACGAGCATATGGAGCTCTTCAAGGCCAAGGTGACTGAGAAGGCTGACTCCTTCGCCAAGAAGTACGGCATCAAGTACGACATCACCTTCTCTGAGCAGAAGCCCTCTACCGATACCGTCGCTGCCAATCCCGACAACACCCCGTTCCGCAATGACGACGGCTCGCTGCTGTTCCGTCCTGGTGGTCACGGTGCCCTCATCGAGAACCTCAACGAGATCGATGCCGATGTCATCTTCATTAAGAACATCGACAACGTGGTGCCCGATCGTCTGAAGCCCGAGACCGTCGAGTGGAAGCAGGTCATCGCCGGTGTGCTCGTCACCCTGCAGAAGCAGGCTTTCGAGTATCTGAAAGTCCTCGACGGCAATCCCACCGAGGCACAAATCGCAGAAATCGCCCAATTTGTCGCCCAGAATCTCTGCACCGACGCCAAGGGTAAGAAGGTCGATGCCGCCTATCTGCGTGAGAAGCTGAACCGTCCGATGCGCGTCTGTGGTGTCGTGAAGAATGTGGGCGAGCCTGGTGGCGGTCCATTCCTCACCTACAACCAGGATGGCACTGTCTCGCTGCAGATCCTCGAGAGCTCGCAGATCGACACGAACAATGAAGCCTATATGAAGATGTTCACCCAGGGTACGCACTTCAACCCTGTAGACCTCGTCTGCGCCGTGAAGGACTACCAGGGCAAACCCTTCAACCTGCCTGCTTTCGTCGA
>JAEEGL016701637.1_pt1 | contig 10589 bp, 7 predicted proteins | sample 9134231 | NCBI WGS metagenome assembly JAEEGL01 (sample SAMN16246548, study PRJNA631951) | gut metagenome | biome: gut microbiome; feature: rumen; material: fiber-attached | host: Bos | place: Iran: Karaj | collected 2018-10
GCGCCGGATCAGCGGGCGGTGGAGCTTTTGATCAAGAAAATCATCGTTTCCCGGGAGAATAACAAAACAGACTTCAAAATCGAATCGAATCTGAAGTCTGTCTGCGTGGAAATGGTTGCGGGGGCAGGACTTGAACCTGCGGCCTCCGGGTTATGAGCCCATTAAAACGGACAGCAAAATTCCTCTTAAAATCGCCAAAAGTGCCTATTTTACTGGCTTTTTTGGATATTCAACCAGTACCAAGAAATCCAAAAAATCCACTCTTTTTTAACCAAAGTGTCGTCAAATTTGTCGTCAAAATCGGTCTCAAATCGACTGCATAATCACTTTGAAAATGTATATGCAATTTTGGCATGTATATACATTTTTGCCTAAATTCTTTATGCAAAAAACCTCTTGCTGTCCCGTAAAAGGCATTGTGTAAATGATCAATTAATAGTATAATATCATTATAGTTTTCAATTCAATCTTTAATCGGGCGAGGATAATAGCATGGAAGAGTCAGTGAAAACAGTAAAAGAGATCAAAGACGTATTTGACAAGTTTCAAGCGCTCCAAAGACAAGTACAGCATCCTACGAGGGAAGGAATGATTGACGCACTGAAAGGTGCAGTAGAAGTAGCTTCCAGTGAGGTATCTCGATCGGAGTATTCGCGTGGGAACATTTACTCTGTTCCTTGGGAAAGTATTTCGGATGCTGAGTTATATCAAAAATTGCCACAGTATCAAAAGGCACTTTTATCGCATTGTATCAATAAATATGGTGAGACGGTTGTAAACCAATATATCGACTCATTGATAAAACACTAATTGTTTTGGGAGAGGGATTGATGGGGATTTCAATTAACAAGTACTCGGTCACGCAATACTCGGTGAGTTCTATCTTAGGATATATCGATGCTGGTGATATTGCTGTTCCAGAAATTCAACGTCCTTTTGTCTGGAGGGCAACACAAGTTCGTGATTTGATTGACTCTCTTTATAATGGTTATCCCGCTGGATACCTGATTATTTGGCAGAATCCTGACGTTAGGTTAAAAGATGGTGGGAGCGCAGTTGGAAAGAAAGTGTTGATTGACGGGCAACAACGAATCACTGCCCTGATGACAGCTATTGCTGGGAAAAAGATCCTTACAGAGGATTATGAGGAGAAAGTAATTCGCATTGCATTTAATCCGCTTGCAGAAGACAATGAGGAGCGTTTTGCCGTAACAACACCGGCACATGAAAAAAGCTCTTTTTGGATTCCGGACATCTCCGTTATTTTTAGAAATGACTTTGCAAGTTTCGAGTTCTTGGATTCATATGCAGAAAAGAATCCTAATGTGTCCAAAAAAGAAATCAATCAAAAATTGATGAAGCTGCTTGAAATCAAGAATTGTCAAGTTGGCGCGATCATGCTTGCCCCGCAATTGGATATTAGCGAGGTTACAGAGATTTTCGTGCGCATCAATTCCCAGGGCAAACGGCTGAATGAAGCAGACTTTGCTATGTCGAAGATCGCTGCTGATGAGAAGTTTGGTGGAAATTTGTTGCGCAAAGCGATAGATTATTTCTGCCATCTTGCTGTTGATCCGAAGTTTTATAACCAGCTTGCAAACGGTGATAAGGCGTTCATGTCAACGCCGTATGCGCAGAAGATGATTTGGCTGCGGAATGATTTTGACGATATCTATGACCCAACGTACAGCGACATGCTACGCGTTTCGTTCATGCACATGTTCGGCAGAGGAAAGCTCGGAGACCTTGTCTCCCTACTTTCGGGGCGTGATTTTGCAGAAAGAACGTTCCGCGAAGATATTGCTGAGGAAAGCTTTGCAAAACTAAGTTCCGGCGTCATGAACTTTATGAATCAGCACAACTTTGAGCAATATGTAACGGCTATCCGAACAGCGGGATTTAATTGTCCGAAACTGTTGAATTCACAAATGACACAAGATTTTGCGTATACGCTTTTTCTGATTCTTCAGTTGGGAAATGAGGTGCCGAAGGTACAGATCAAGCATTACATACAAAAATGGTTTGTACTGTCCACCCTGACAGGTCGGTATATCGGCTCTCCGGAATCTCAAATGGACAGAGATTTGCGCGGTATTGCAAGCAAGGGCTTTGTACAATTTCTGAAGGATAATGAGGATGCGCTGCTGTCGGATACTTTCTGGAGTGTCAGATTGGTGCAAAACCTTGAAACAACGTCTGTCACAAGTCCGTATTACAGCACATATCTTGCCGCACAGGCATTCAACAAGGAAAACTCGTTGCTGTCAAATTGCATCCATGTCGGCGATTTGTTCCGCAGCGCAGGAGATGTGCATCACATTTTCCCGAAAGAGTATCTGAAAAAGAGCGGCATTACGGACAAGTCGGCTTATAATCAGGTTGCGAACTATGCTTATCTTGATACCGGTGTGAATATATCTATCAGCGATAAAGCGCCGAGTGATTACTTCTCGACAGCGTTGCATCAGTGCGAAACCGGCGAAATGAAGATCGGAACCATCACGAACGATGCAGAGTTCTGGGAGAACCTATCGGAAAACTGCATCCCGGCGGAAATCATTCACATGACAGCTATGGACTATCAACGGTTCCTTCAGGAGCGCAGAGCAATGATGGCGATGAAGATCAAAGAATACTATTACAGTCTATAAACCTCTGTAGGCAAAAGACAATACAAATCGACTCGGAATATCGGCAGATTTTCATATTTAATAAAAATCTGCCGAAGATTTTTATTGACGGCTCCTTTTTCTTTGGTTATAATATATGCAGATAAACTATGCGAAAGAGTTCAGGTGGTGAAACATGGAATACATCAGCCGACACATGGAAAACCGCATCTTGGAGATCAGTAAGAATTACTCCGCAATTTTGCTCACCGGCCCTCGTCAGGCTGGCAAAACGACAATGCTCCGAAAGCTTGCTGATAAGGAGAATATCGGGCGACAGTATGTGACGCTGGACGATCTTGCCGAACGTGACATGGCAAAAAACGATCCCGCATTGTTTTTGCAGCTTCATAAGCCGCCGGTACTGATCGATGAGGTGCAGTACGCGCCTGAACTGTTTACCTATATCAAGATGCACATTGACGAGCACCACAACCCAGGTGATTTCTGGATGACCGGATCGCAGATCTTCCGCCTTATGCGAGGCGTGCAGGAATCTCTTGCGGGTCGTGTTGCATTGCTGCATCTTTCACCACTGTCTCAACGGGAAATTGTCGGTGCGCCTTGCGTGCCTTTCACAACGGATTTGGAACGGCTGATTGCAGAAAAGGATGCGATTACGCCGGTCACTACGCCGGAGTTGTTCACTCGCCTGTGGCGAGGCTCTATGCCGGGGGTTATCAGCGGACAGACGCCGGATCGTAATATCTATTATTCGTCTTATCTCTCCTCGTATGTGGAACGTGATTTGCGTGAGCTTTCCGGCAGCATTGATGCACTCAAGTTCAATCGCTTTGTTACGGCGGTCGCGGCGCGCTGCTCGCAGCTTCTGAATTTCAATGCTCTTGCGGAAGATGCGGATATCAACATTCAGACGGCAAAGGATTGGATCAACATCCTGGAGACACTCGGGATCATCTTTTTGCTGCATCCTTATTCCAATAATGTGCTAAAGCGCACGATAAAAACGCCGAAGGTGTATTTTTACGATACCGGACTTGTTTGCTATCTCACGCGGTGGTCGTCGCCGGAGGTTGCCGAAAGCGGGGCAATGAATGGTGCGCTGCTCGAAAACTTTACTGTGTCGGAGATCGTGAAGGGTTATCAAAATGCGTGTAAGGAACCGTATTTGTATTTTTACCGCGATCGCGACGCAAAAGAAATTGATATTCTTATGGAGGGCGACGGGAAACTATACCCACTGGAGATAAAAAAGACTGCCATGCCGGATAGCCGCCTAACGCGTGTTTTCAGCGTGATCGACAAGTCACCTCTCCAGCGCGGCACCGGCGCTATCCTCTGCTTAGCGGATCATTTCAGCGCTATCGACCGAGATAACCTGATTGTGCCTGTTTGGATGATATGAGTTTTTTAGTCGAATTAGTTAAAAACAGAAGAAATAACTAATCGCCTAGCGAAGCTCTGCAGGACATAGACCCGAAAAACTGTAATATGCAATACCGATTACACTGAGGAACAATTATCTAGTGTAATCATATTTGGAGGAATCGTAAGATGAAGTTATTCACAACAGCGATGCTTAAATCGTTGCTCGCAGAGAATAAACGACAAGCGGAAGGATTGATGCCAGAGATTATAAAACGCTTAATTAGCCATAGCGCTTCTGATATATCAAGACTTCGCATGCCTAACGGTGATGACATTTGGGCGCCAGGATATGATGGAATTGTACAAAGTGACTCGGCTACAAACTACGTTCCTGAAGGAATTAGTGTATGGGAAATAGGAACGACTAGTGATACGTTGAAAAAAATAAATGATGATTATAATAAGAGAACAGCGAACCCATCAGGCATAAATCCTCTTACTTCAGTTTTAATCCTTGTAGTCCCTCGTGTATGGGCATATAAAAAGAGCATAACAACTTGGGAAGGAGAGCATACAGATTGGAAAGAAGTCCGCGTATATGATGCTTCGGTTGTTTGCGATTGGATCAACAGCGATATTATAACTTATACCTGGCTAATGGAGACCTTAACAGATTGTTCTCTTCATTTGCATTCTCTTTCTCAAGCATGGGATCGTTTTTCCAATAAAACAAATCCTAAGTTCTCATATTCTTTATTTCTAAATGGCAGAGAGGAGCAAGAAGATAAGCTTTTGCAACTTGTCCATAAGCAGAATACAATCCTGGTTAAAGGCGAGTCTACGATAGATGCGAGCGGGTTTATCTTGAGTACATTATTGAGTGATCCAAAGGTACAAGAAAGAGTTATTGTTGCAGATGATAAACAAACCTATGAAGCAATCTATAATCAGTATTCTAAGATTATTATTTTTGCTGATTTTGAGTATTCAGGAGACTATTTATCTGGAGATAATACTACGATTATTCGGTTTAATAAAGAGACAACAATTAAAGCGGACATTGTAATCGATGGCTTATCTAAACGGCAAGTAACAGCTGCATTGATAGATATGGGATTAAATAATGGTGAAAGTATTTACCTTGATACACGCGGGAACTTGAGAGCATTGATTAGAAAGATTCCTGGGACAACCATTGATGCTACTCCGGATTGGTGTAGAATTCAAGATTGTAATCTATTGCTTCCTTTGGTTTTTATGCAACATTATGATCGTGATAGAGATAGAACCATAATAGAGAAGCTTGGAGGTATTGCTTACTCTATTATTGAGAATAAGTATAGTGAGCTGTTGCGGCTCGAGGATTCTCCAATTAAGCCGATATTGAACAATTATTGTATTATTAATTATGAGGAAGCGTGGAATGTACTTAACCCATCGGTCTTTGATCAGTCTTTTGAAAGATTGACAGGAGTCGTTTTAGAATTGTTGCAAACTCGCATTCCAGGATCTGCTGACTATGGCGAAATGAATTATCGGTCATATAACACCATTTTGCGCAATTTATTAATAAACTACATTACTTATTCTTATGATTCAAATGCGGTAGCTAAATTGCAGAAGGTAGCAAAACAAGTACTTGAGTATATTACTATTCCTCAAACTCAGGACTTTGTTTTGAGCAACTTATCCATATTGGCAGAAGCAACTCCGCGAGTAGTTATGGATTTCTTATTAGCGGATTATCATGCTGAATATAGTATCATCAAATCCTTGTTTTATGACAACACGTTTTCAACAAAATATACGGAAATACTATATGCTCTTGAAAAACTTGCACTATTTCCAGAAAGTGCAATTGATGCAGTTAATATGCTTTTTGAACTATATTGCATGCGAGATACCTATCCGATCTCTAACTCACCTAAAATGTCGTTAATGAATTTAATGAATTTTATAAACAGGGATGGGACGCTTTTGCTGCAGCAAAAGGTTACGATAATAAAGGCGTTTATTATGCGTAATGAGCAAAAGGGCTGCAGATTTGTTTCTGAGTTGCTTAAAGAAAAGACAATCTTCAAGAGCGTAAGGCACGGAGAAAAAAGCATTTCGACTGATGAAGTTATCACATATAAAGACTATTTTGCAGCCATTAGGGAAATAGCTGAACCTGCTTTTGAATACGCCATTACAAACGGAGATCATGAAATACTTTCTGGGTTGTTGATGCAATACAAACTGTTTGATCCTCAGTATTTGCGGGCATTAGCTGAACAATTTGATTTGACTATTTTCGATCAAATCAGAACTGTGACTGTAAACTACGAACTAAGGGATATTGCTTTTAGCATACTAAAATACAAGCATGAGGATCTATACCCATATTTGGATGCGATTAGAAAATGGATTGAAGTTACAACAAGTAAAGAATCGATCATAGGAATTGCATGGATGTTTCTTAATTCATATTCCCTCCCCGCCGAAGAATTGCTGATCGAGGATGAATACGATTTTACACGAATAACAACCAGAAAAGAAGAAATAAGGTTGAACGCTCTATCAATAATACAAGAAGAGAACTTTGAAAACAATATTGAGCTTCTAGTCACTATTCTAAAAGATGAAACGGGGTGGGGTATACTTCTGAGCAAGATAGCAGTCGTTGAGTCCATGCGTGATATAATCTATAAGAGCCTTTCTCTGCATAGAAAGCTTAATATCTTAGCAGGATTTCTTGACTATGTATCACTAGATTATTTTGAGCGAAAAATACTAACAGAAGATAAAGAAATTGTCGCATACGTTCTGCAACGGATTAACAGAAAAGATTGTGTTGATTTGTTCTCAGATGAGAGTTATAGATTTGCTTATTGGGCGTTTAAGTGGATGATGGAATTCGATGAGAGAACATATGGTCAATTGTTGCAGTATAATCCGCGTGGGTTAGTATTCTATTACTATAGAGCAATTAAGACTGCCCCAAGACAGTATTTGGATAGTATTAAAGAAGTGTTTTCTGCAATTCTTGTAGACGGAAATCCGTACGTTCAACAATCTGTAAACAGTACATTTGAACATGAGATCGAAGAAATCATTAAGATCGTTGATAAAGAATTCTATTCAGACGATTGGGCGTTATTGTGCTGGAATTTATATCAAAGAAGATATGTGTCTACTTGCAGCGAATCGATGAAGAAGTATCTGTTCTATCATCCGACAGAGCTAATAACGCTATCCAATAAAGAGAATGAATTGTACTGGGAAATGAAGCTTACGTTTACTCTTCCAAGCTGCGCTTTTGATAATTATCAGGATATTCGATTCTTTATTCAGGCGTTGATGGATTATGGTAAAGGAAGCTTTGGCGGGATGCTGCTAGGCAAAACAATCACAAATGAATCCGGGAGGGATCCGCATGAATTCATTTGTAATCTCATGGAAGAGTTTAACAATGCTGATTTTGATAATTCGATCTTTGTCGGATACTACAATAATCGTGGAATGAGAACTGTTGATGACGGTTCGGTTCAAATGAAGATATCAATGTACTTTAGAAATCGGGCAAATCAACTAGCAATTCAGTATCCTCATGCGTCAGCACTACTCAGAGCAATTGCTGAATCTTATGAACAAGAAGCAAAGCAAGATTATGTTTACTCTGAGATTAGTGAGCTATAAAACTGTCTATTGAAACATATTAGAGAAGAAGAAACCATAAGGACCCATAGATAATGATTTACTATACTGGAGACACCCACGGGGATGTCGAAAAACTGTTCAATTTCAAAACACTTTTCGACCTGACGGCGGAGGATACGATCGTTATACTTGGTGACGCCGGATGGAATTACGACCAGGGAGATCACGACCGCCTTGCGAAGATGTTCTTGAAACGCATGGGAGTGACAATCTTTGCAATCCACGGGAATCATGAGGAGCGCCCATACAATCTACCGCATTATCATGAAATCGAGTGGCACGGCGGAATCGTATATGTTGAGGACGATTACCCCAACATTCTTTTCGGAAAGGATGGGGAGATTTATGACCTCGATGGGCATCGGGCGATCGTGATTGGCGGTGCATATTCGGTTGATAAGCCGTATCGCCTTGCATATGGTTATCACTGGTTTCCGAGCGAACAGCCGGATGATGCAATCAAGTCACGGGTCAAAGCCACGCTGGATGCTTTGGATTGGAACATTGATCTTGTACTCTCCCACACATGCCCGCAGAAGTTTATGCCGGTCGAAGCGTTCATGTCGTGCGTTGACCAATCATCGGTTGACCGGAGCACTGAAGAATGGCTGGACACAATCGAGGATCGCTTGACCTATCGGCATTGGCTTTGCGGCCACTGGCATATAGACAAAACAATTGACAAGTTCCGGTTCGTAATGGACGATTTCGTAACAATTGACAGCTTGTAATACTTGAAAAACAAAGCGCAGCCCAAATCACTGGGCTGCGCTAATATACACATTGTGTTCTATTATAGATTCTTATTTATTCATCCTTTTTCAGAATGCGATCCGGGAACATGGAGGCATTGATCAATTCGGCAGGATCGATTTCCAAAGCATCTGCAATATTATAGAAAACGTCCATCGAAAAGGCGCGTACCATTCCGGGTGCTTCGATTGCGCTCAAATGAGATCGGCTGATGTTCGCCTTCTCTGCAAGCTGCTCTTGTGACATTCCGCGCAACTTGCGGAGCGAGGAGATCGCAATCCCCATCTGAATGAACCGATCGCGGTTCTTAAAACTGATCGTATCCTTTGCCATGACTGTACCGCCTTTCCATTTCAAATTATAGACTGCTCGAAAATGCGTTACAGCATCATACAAAGAGCGATTGACTTATTTATAAAGCAGATTGTATAATAATAAAAGCAAATACTATATCAAAGAGGCAGATGCTTTATTGTATGATCGTTGCTTTTTGCGGACATAGCGATGTGACAAATCCGGACGATGTGCGGCGGTGGCTGACATATACGGTTGATTATCTTATGAATAGAGGTGCAAAGACTTTCTATCTCGGTGGCTACGGCGGTTTTGACCGATTGGCTGCTTTTGTTTTGCATGACATATCAGCTGACAATCCTTCCGTAGAATCGATACTCGTCCTTCCATATCTTGATCGGGAGGTAGAGGACGATTTATATGACGGGACAATTTATCCGCCACTCGAAATTGTTCCAAAGCGTTTGGCAATCATAAAAAGAAATGAATGGATGGTTGATCATGCCGATGTGATCGTTGCGTATGTATTGCATGATTGGGGCGGTGCAAACGCCATGCTTCGCTATGCGATCCGTAAGGGGAAAGAAATTATTAGGTATCCATAGTGTAATCAAAAATCTCAAATAAACTTCTTCAAATTTGTCTAAATAAAACAAATTTGCGTAAATTAGATAAATTCTTTGATAAATTGGACAATATCTTTTTTGAATTAAGCAAATTATTATTGAAATTAGATAAAACTTATGATAAAATGCTCTTGTATAAAGGAGATATTGCTATGCTGAGTGAAGAGTTGATTCGTCTTGCCGACAAGATCTGCCGGCAACAATCGGAAACCCAGACCGTGGAGGTGAAAGCTGCGCATCAGGGCTGCCCGACACGGTTATACGATACCCTTTCCAGCTTTTCCAATCAGGACGGTGGCGGGGTCATTCTCTTCGGTATCGACGAGGATAGCGGCTTCACACCCGTTGGCGTCTATGATCTCAACGATTTGCAAAAGAAAGTGACGGAGCAGTGCAACCAAATGTCGCCCGCTGTACGCGCCATCTTTACGACCGCGGAGTATCGGGGCGTGTATATCTGCTGTGCGGAGATCCCTTCGCTGGATATAACAGATCGTCCCTGCTATTACAAAGGAACGGGAAAGGTCAAGGGGTCGTATGTTCGCGTAGGCGACGCCGATCTTCCCATGACAGATTATGAAATCTACAATTACGAAAGCTTCCGCAAGCATCAGCACGATGACGAGCGCCCAGTGGAACGTGCGAAACTGTCCATGCTGAAAACAGACATGCTGCAAAACTATCTGCTTCGTAAGCGGATGGATCGGCCGGGCTTTGCACAGCTTGATGAAGAGCAGGCGTATGAAATGCTGGCGATTACGCGCAACGGCGTACCGACTTTGGCGGCAGTTCTGAACTTTGGAATCTATCCGCAGGGGTATTTCCCGCAGCTGGCGATCACGGCGATCGTCGTTCCCGGAAAAGAGATCGGCGAGGTCGATACCGACGGCGCACGGTTTGTAAATAACAAACGGATTGAAGGCACTTTAACGGATATGGTGGAGGAAGCCATTTCCTTCTGCCAACGCAACATGAAGGTTAAAACGGTGATCGATCCCAATACGGGCAAGCGCACGGATACCACGGAATACCCGATCAATGCCATCCGCGAAGCCGTGCTGAACGCGCTTATTCACCGGGATTACAGCCCGCATACGGAGGGGACGCCGGTACAAATCGACTTCTTCTCGGATCGGTTGGAGATTCATAGCCCCGGCAGTCTGTACGGACGCATGACGGTGGAGGACTTGGGCTCGGCTCGTCCGGATCTGCGCAATCC
>JAEEGL017247150.1_pt1 | contig 10589 bp, 8 predicted proteins | sample 9134231 | NCBI WGS metagenome assembly JAEEGL01 (sample SAMN16246548, study PRJNA631951) | gut metagenome | biome: gut microbiome; feature: rumen; material: fiber-attached | host: Bos | place: Iran: Karaj | collected 2018-10
AAAGACGCCGTCCGTGAAGTGCACCGCCGCGCCGTTGAACACATCGATATCAAGCTCGTTGGAGGCAAACTGCGCTGACGTGCCGTCATAGTACACGTCCGTGAGCAAATCGCAGCCATTGAACGCGTCGCCGCCGATCCACGTCACGCTCGACGGGATCGTGATGGTCGCAATGCCCGTGCCGTTGAATGCGTTGAAGCCGATCTCCGTCACCGTGTTCGGGATCGAGACGCTCTGCAGGCAGGCCCTGCCGTGGAAGGCAGAGTTTCCGATGCTCGTCGCTCCGGATTCAATCACGACGGTCACGGCGGACTGCGCCGCCTCGTAGCCGTTGAACGGGTATTCATACATCTCGCCCGTGCCGGAGATCGTGAGCACGCCGTTGGCGTCGAGCGTCCAGGTCAGATGATCGCCGCAGATGCCGAAGCCGACATAATCGCCGTCCTTGAAGTGGACCACGGCGCCGTTGAACACGCTCATGTCGATCCCGGCGGCCGCCATCTCTGCAGACGTGCCGTCATAGTACACGTCCGTGAACGAATCGCAGCCTTCAAACACGTTCCAGCCAATGCTCTCCACGCTCGACGGGATCGAAATGCTCTCGAGACTCACGCAGTTGCAAAACGCGTTGTCGCCGATGCTCGTGACGCTGTCCGGAATCGTGACCTCCGCAAGGTTTTCGCAGTTTTCAAAAGCATTGTTGCCGATCCTCGTTACGCCCTCTTCGAGCACGACCGAGCAGATCGCCTCGTTTTCGTTAAAGGTCCAGTCATACATGTCGCCCGTGCCGCTGACCGTCAGCGCGCCCGCCGCAGTCAGCGTCCAGACCAGATTCTCACCGCATGCGCCGAAGCCGACAAAGTCGCCATCCGTGAAGCGGACCGCCTTACCGCCGAACACGCTCATATCGATCCCGGCGGCGACCAGGTCCGCAGCCGTGCCGTCATAGATCACGAACGTGAGTGCAGTGCAGTCGGCAACAACGTCGCCGCCGATGCTCTCCACGCTCGACGGGATCGGAAGCGTTTCCAGACTCGTGCATCCGTGGAAGGCGTTGTCGCCGATCTCGATGACCGTGTCCGGGATCGAGATGCCCGCAAGGTTCGTGCAGCCGGAAAACGCCCAGCTGCCGATGCTCTCCGCACCGGAACTGATCACGACTGAGACGACGTCCTCACGGTCGGAGAACGCCGAGCCGTTCATGCTGCCCGTGCCGGTGATCGTCAGCGTGCCGGCCGCATCCAGCGTCCAGACCAGACTCTCGCCGCAGGCGCCGGAATCGACATAGTCGCCGTCCGTGAAGTGGACCGTCGCGCCGTTGAACACGCTAATATCGATCCCGGCGGCGACCAGGTCCGCAGCAGTGCCGTCATAGGTCACGTCCGTGAGCGAATCGCAGCCCTCAAACGCGTTCCAGCCGATGCTTGTCACGCTCGACGGGATCGTGATGCTCCCGAGACTCACGCAGGAGGAAAACGCACTGTCGCCAATGCTCGTGACACTCTCCGGGATCGTAACCTCCGCGAGGATATCGCAGCTTTCAAAGGCATTGCTGCCGATCCTCGTCACACCGGATTCGATCGTGACCGAGGGAATGTTATCGTGATCGTTGAACGCCCCGTCATACATGTCGCCCGTGCCGCGGACCGTGAGGCCGAAGTCCTCATCCAGCACCCAGATCACCTGTTCGCCGCAATAGCCGCTGTTCAGGAAGCTACCGTCCGAGGCCGTGACGAGCGCATAGTGCATGGCGTCGACCGGGAGATTGAACGCCGCAAAATCGTCGATCGTGCCGCCGAAGGACACGCTTGCAAGACTCTCCGCGCCGGCAAAGGCGTTGTCGCCGATCGACGTGACGCTCGCCGGGAGCGAGACGCTCGCCATGTTCGTGCAGGCGTGGAACATTTCGCTGCCGATGCGCGTGACGCCGTCCCCGATGACGGCGGATCCGATCATCGCGCCGATCACATCGTCCCCGAAGTTCGGCCAGTCGGTCATTTCGCCCGTGCCGGAGACCGTGAGGACGCAGTTTTCGTCCACGATCCAGCTGAGATCGTCGCCGCAGACGCCGCGATCATAGAACGTCGCGTCGGAGGCGTGGATCAGCGCGTGGTTTCTCTCTTCGAGGCCGCGGTCGAAGGCGGAGAACGCCTCGGCGGTGCCGCCGTAGTAAATATCCGCCAGATTCGGGCACGACAGAAACGCGCCGTACTCGTAGCCGTCCTCGTATTCGGTCCTCTGGACGCTCGCGGGGATCGTGACGGTCGTCAGATTCCCGCAGCCCTCGAACGCGTAGGAGGCGATGTTCTCCACACCGCTTTCGATGACGATCTCGATGACCGCGTCGCGGTTCTGGATGTCCGGGCTGTCCATGCGGCCCGAACCGGTGACCGTGAGCAGGCCGTCGGAGTCCAGCGTCCACGACACGTTGTCGCCGCACTGGCCGCCGTCCACCGCGTCCGCCGCCAGAACGCCGAACGGAAGCAGGCTCAGCACCATGCAGAACGCCAGAAACAGACTGAACCATCGTTTCTTCATATGCATCGTTCCTTTCCCTCCCGGGCACGGCGCCCGGAAGTTCCGATTGAAATACGAAACAGGATACTACGGATTCAATTTACCATATTTAATCAACAGATGCAAGATTATTTATCGTTTATTGCGGCGCTGCATGCTCCCGGGTCGGGCGGCATAGGATTTGGCAGAAGAACGCTCGGAAAGGACGGTTTTTGCCATGAAACGACTGCTGACCCTGCTGCTCGCCGCCTGCCTGCTCGCGCCGGCGGCCTTCGCCGTTTCCCCCGCGCCGGAGGACGCTTTCGACCTCAGCGCGGATTCGGCGGTGCTGATCTCCGCGGACACGGGCGAAACGCTCTATGAGAAGGACGCGCACAGCCGCCGTTCTCCCGCGAGCGTGACGAAGATCATGACGCTGCTGCTGATCGCCGAGGCGATCGACGGCGGCGCGCTCCGGATGGACGACACCGTGACCGCAAGCGCGGAGGCCGCCTCGATGGGCGGCAGCCAGATCTGGCTCGAGGAGGGCGAGACGATGACCGTCGACGAGATGGTCAAGTGCATCGCCGTCGCCTCCGCGAACGACTGCGCCGTGGCGATGGCGGAAAAGCTCGCCGGCTCCGAGAGCGCCTTCGTGCAGAAGATGAACGAGCGCGCGGCCGCCCTCGGTCTGACGGATACGCATTTTCTCAACTGCACGGGTCTGACCGAGGATCCGGAGCACTATACGAGCGCGGCGGACGTCGCCGTGATGAGCCGGGAGCTGCTGCGCCACGCGTGGATCCGCGACTACACGACCGTGTGGATGGACACGGTGCGCGGCGGTGAATTTGGGCTGACGAACACGAACAAGCTCGTCCGCTTCTACGACGGGATCACGGGGCTGAAGACCGGGTTTACGAGCACGGCAATGTACTGCCTCTCGGCGTCGGCGGAGCGGAATGGCGCGGGGTACATCGCGGTGCTGATGCACGCGCCGACCTCGGACAAAAGAAACGCCGACGCGCGCACGCTCCTCGATTACGCCTTCGCGTCGTATACGCTCTGGCGGCCGTCGGCAAACGTGGCGCTGCCGCCCGTGCCCGTGACGCTCGGGAGCGCGGAGAGCGTCCAGCCCGTGACGGAGACGGACGCGGGCGTCCTGCTCAACCGCGGCGGCGGGGAGATCGCGTGGGAGATCGATCTGCCGGAGCGGATCGCCGCGCCCGTCAGCGCCGGGGAGCGGATCGGGACGCTGACCGTAAAAAACGACGGCGGGACGGCCGCCGAGATCGCCCTGCTCGCGCCGGAGGACGTGGACGCGCTGAGTCTGTGGGAGATCTGGGGGAGAATATTGCTTGCGATGTGAGAGAGTGTGGAGTGTGGAGTTTCAACGGCAGAACGGGTGCGGTGCGGATTTGAGATTTTTCTGCTTGCGAAAAACCGTTTCTGGTGTATACTGATATCAGAAACACCCCATCACACAAGAGAGAAGGTACGCTTATGCTGAAAGTGGATCTCTCCGGCGCGAAACCGTTTTTTGACGCCGCCGGACCCGACTTTGCCGCTGCCGCCGCCGCGCACCGCACCCTCGCCGAGGGCACCGGCGCAGGCGCCGACTTTACCGGCTGGCTGGGCCTGCCCCAGCGCGTGAAGGACGAGGAGCTCAAGCAGATCGTCGCCGCGGCGAACCGCATCCGCGGACGCAGCGAGGTGCTGGTCGTGATCGGCATCGGCGGCTCGTATCTCGGCGCGAAGGGCGCCGTGGAGCTGCTGCGCCCCCGGCCGCAGAGCGGCGATCCGAAGATCATCTTCGCCGGCAATTCCCTCTCCCCCGACGCCCTGCACGGGCTGCTCGAGGAGCTGGGCGAGAAGGACTTTGAGATCAACGTCATCTCCAAGTCCGGCACGACGCTCGAGCCCGCGCTCGCGTTCCGCATGTTCCGCGGTCTGCTCGAAGCCAAGTACGGCCCCGAAAAGGCGCAGAAGCGCATCATCGCCACCACCGACGCCAGCCGCGGCGTGCTCAAGGGCATGGCCAACGAGGCCGGCTGGGAGACCTTCGTCGTCCCGGACGACGTGGGCGGCCGCTTCAGCGTGCTCTCCGCCGTCGGCCTGCTGCCGATGGCCGTCGCCGGCATTGACGTGAGTACCGTGATCGAGACGGCGATCGCCTCGCTCGCGGCGATGGATCAGCGCTCGCCCGAGAACCCCGCCTGGCAGTATGCCGCCGCGCGGCAGCATCTCTACGGGCTGGGCAAGACGATCGAGATCCTCGCCTGCTACGAGCCCACCTTCCGGTATATGGCCGAGTGGTGGAAGCAGCTCTACGGCGAGAGCGAGGGCAAGAACGGCATCGGCATCTACCCCGCGAGCGTGGAATACAACGCGGATCTGCACTCCATGGGCCAGTATGTGCAGGACGGTCCGCGCACGCTGATGGAGACGGTCGTGACGTTCGACAAGCCGCTCAACGAGTTCTCCGTGCCGTTCACGATGGGCGACCCCGATTCGCTGAATTATCTCGCCGGCCGCAATCTGAGCGAGATCAGCCGCCTCGCGCAGGAGGCCGTCAAGGCCGCGCACATCTCCGGCGGCGTGCCGAACATGGAGATCCTGGTCGACCGGCGCGACGAGGTCGGCTTCGCCGAGCTCGTGACGTTCTTTGAGCTGGCCTGCGGCATCTCCGGCTACATGTCCGGCGTGAATCCGTTCGATCAGCCCGGCGTGGAGGCTTACAAAAAGAACATGTTCAAGCTGCTCGGCAAGCCCGGTGCGTAAAAAAGTTCACAAAGTTCATCATTGCTTATCCGCGCAAATCGTGGTAAGCTGTTTACAGGGCAGGCACACGCGCCCAAACTGCACATAGGAGTGTGATTCATATGGTTCAGTTGGTTTTGGGTCTGAAGGGTTCCGGTAAGACCAAGCGCCTCATCGAGATGGTCAACGCCGCGCTGCAGGAGGAATCCGGCGACGTGGTCGTCATCGAGAAGGACAAGAAGCTCACGTTCGACATTCCCTACCAGGCGCGGCTCGTCTTCGCCAGCGACTATTCCATCGGCACGGTGGAGTTTTTCAAGGGTCTTCTGAGCGGGCTGCATGCCGGCAACTACGACATTACCCATATCTTTATCGACAATTTCGTAAAAATGATGCCCGGCGTGACCGAGGAAGCGATCGAAGAGTTCCTGAAGTGGCTGGACGAATTCTCGCAGAAGCAGAATGTGAAGTTCACCGTGAGCATGACGCTCGATCCCGACGCCGTTTCGGAAAAAATCCGTGAATATATGATCTGACACGCAAAAAAGCGTCCTCGTTTGAGGACGCTTTTTATTACTGTCAAAGAACCCCTTTCAGCATAAAAAAAACAGCTCCGGGACGGAGCTGTTTTTTTATTTTTATGGATGGATTTACAGGTGCTTCACCGCGATGGCGCGGGCGGCGTTCAGGATGCACAGAACAAGCACGCCGACGTCCGCGAAGATCGCAAGCCACAGCCCCGCGATGCCGAGCGCGCCGAGCACGAGGCAAATTGCCTTGACGCCGAGGGCGAAGACGATGTTCTGCTTCACAATCAAAAGCGTCCGGCGCGCGATGCGCACGGCCAGCACGAGCTTGCGGGGATCGTCGTCCATGAGGACGACGTCCGCCGCCTCGATGGCGGCGTCGGACCCGATGGCGCCCATGGCGACGCCGACGTCCGCGCGGGCGAGGACCGGGGCGTCGTTGATGCCGTCGCCGACGAAGACGAGCGTCTTCCCCCCGGCGCCGGCCGTGAGCAGCGACTCCACGCGCTCGACCTTGTCGCCAGGCAGGAGCTCGCTGTAGACCTCGTGGACGCCGAGCTCCTTCGCCGCGGCCTGTGCGGCGGCCTTGCGGTCGCCGGTGAGCATGACGATGCGGCTGACGCCGACCTCGCGCAGGGCCTGCACCGCCTTGGCAGCGCCGGGCTTGGGCCGGTCGGCAATCTCGATGCAGCCGAGATAGCGTCCCTCGCGCGCGACGTGCACGAGCGTGCCGGCGCACTTGACCTGCGCGGGGGCAAGGCCGAGCTTGCGCATGAGCCGCTCGTTGCCGGCGGCGACGCGCTGACCCTGCACGATGGCGATGACGCCCTCCCCCGGCCGCTCGGCGGCGTCGGAGGCGCAGTCATTCGGCGAGAGCGGGCCCGCCGCGGCGCGGAGACTCTGGCTGATCGGGTGGTCGGAATAGCGCTCCGCCTCGGCGGCGAGGCGCACGAGCTCCGAAGCGGAGATCTCCGGCTCGGGATAGATCTCGGCGACCTCGAAGACGCCGCGCGTGAGCGTGCCGGTCTTGTCGAAGACGACACGGTCGGCTTTGGAGAGCTGCTCGAGATCGCTGCTCCCCTTGACGAGCACGCCCCGGCTGCTCGCGCCGCCGATGCCGGCAAAGAACGGGAGCGGGATGGAGAGCACCATCGCGCAGGGGCAGCTGATGACGAGGAACGTGAGCGCGCGGTGGATCCACTCGCCCCACTGCGCCGGGTCGTGCCGCGCCATGGCCAAAACCGGCGGCAGCACCGCGAGCACGAGCGCCGAAAGCACGACGATCGGCGTATACCAGCGGGCAAAGCGCGTGATGAATTGCTCGGTGCGCGCCTTCTTGAGCGAGGAGTTCTCCACGAGCTCCAGGATGCGCTCGACGGTCGAGTCGCAGTATTTCTTCTCGGTGCACAGGCGCAGCACGCCCGTGAGATTGACGCTGCCGGAGAGGACGCGGTCGCCCGTCTGCACGTCGACGGGGATGCTCTCGCCCGTGAGCGCCGCGAGATTCAGACTGGACGCTCCGTCGAGCACGACGCCGTCGAGCGGGACGCGCTCGCCGGGCTTGACGACGATGACGCTGCCGACCTCGACCGTGTCCGGCTCCACCTGCTGGAGCACGTCGCCGATCTCGAGATTGGCGTAGTCCGGGCGGATGTCCATCAGGTCCGTGATGCTCTGGCGGCTGCGGCCGACGGCGATGCTCTCGAACAGCTCGCCGATCTGATAGAACAGCAGCACGGCCACGCCCTCGGGAAATTCACCGAGGGCCAGCGCGCCGATGCTCGCCACGGCCATGAGCAGGTTTTCGTCGAACGGCTGGCGGTTGCAGATGCCGCGCCAGGCCTTTTTCAGCACTCCCCAGCCGACGATCAGGTAGGGCGGCAGGGCGACCAGCAGGTGCAGCCACCACTTCCCGGGCGTCAGATGGCGCACCAGAAGCAGCACCAGAAACAGCACGGCCGCGGCGATGATGCTGCGCAGATCGCGCTTCTGGGCTCTTGTGAGCTTCATGGGATCATCCCTCGATTTCAAAATCCGGCTCGATCTTGCGGGCGAGCTTCAGCATTTCCTTCAGCAGGGCCTTTTCGTCCGCGCCTTCGGCGTAGGTGACGATCATCTTCTGAGCCATGTAGCTGATGGAGAGCTTCTCGATCCCCTCCAGCTCGGCGAGCTTGCGTTCCACGGCGGCCGCGCAGTTGGCGCAGTCGACCTCGATGCTGTATTTCTTCTGCATGGTGATCTCTCCTTTTCTTTACTTTTCCAGGACGTGCTCCATGCCGAGCTCCAGCACGGAGCGGACATGGTCGTCGTCCAGCGCATAAAACACGGTCTTCCCTTCCCGGCGGAACCGCACGAGCTTCGCGTCCTTGAGGATGCGCAGCTGGTGGCTGACGGCGCTCTGCGTCATGCCGAGGAGCTTTGCGATGTCGCACACGCACAGCTCGCGCTCAAAGAGCACGTACAGGATGCGGATGCGCGTCGTGTCCCCGAAGACGCGGAACACCTCCGCCAGATCGTAGAGATGCTCCTCCGCCGGCAGACGCGAGAGCACCTCGGCCACGGCGTCTTCATGCACATACAAAAAGTCGCACACCGGGGCGGCGCGGTTGTCGTCCATGGGAGATCCCTCCTTTGCTAAACATATGAACACTTGTTCATGTGTTAATATAAGCACACTGCGGGGACGATGTCAAGCCCTTTTGATAAAATGTTCGTATTTTTTCGCGGATTGTGGTATAGTACTTTTATCTCCAACCAGGAGGGCAGAATCATGATGACGACATTTCTCACCGCCGCGGGCGTGCTGGCCGCGGAATACGGCGTGCGCCGGGCGATCAACGCCGCGCCGGAGACGGACTTCCCGAAGCCGCTCTGCAAGGGCTACGTCCTGCGGCAGGCGCACAATTACGGCATCGTCGGCAGCCGGCTGGAAAAGCATCCGAAGCTCGTGCTCGCCTATCAGACGGCGGCGACGGGCGTCGCGGTCACCGGAGCGATCCTCGTGAGCCGGACCGTCGGCGCGGCAAAGCCGATCGTGCGCTTCGGCGCGGGGCTCGCCGCGGGCGGAGCGCTGGCCAATCTCGCCGAGCGCCTGACAAGCGGATATGTGACCGACTACATCCACGGCGCTGAGGCCCCCTTTCCCCTGCTGCAGAGACGGATCTGGAACATCGCGGACATGGCGATCTTCAACGGCTGCGTGATCGCGCTCGCGGGGGCTGCGCTGTGAAAGAGCTGTTCGACGTTTACGATCTCGACCGCCTGCCGACCGGACAGACCCTGCCGCGCGGCGAAATGCACGATCCGGCGCAGTGCCAGGTCGTGATCCACGTGTGCCTCTTCAACCGCGAGGGCAAGCTGCTGATCCAGCGGCGCAGCTTCCGCAAAAAGGGCTTTCCCGGGCACTGGGACTTTTCCGTCGGCGGGGGCGTGCTCGCGGGCGAGACCGTCCGCGAGGCCGCGATGCGGGAACTGAAGGAGGAGCTCGGCATCGAGCTTGAGATCCCCGGGCCCGCCGCCGTGACGCTCGCGTTCGAGGGCGGATACGACGACTATTTTCTGGCCGACTGGGACGGCCGGCTCGAAGACCTTCGGCCGGATCCGGAGGAGGTCATCGACGTGCGCTGGGTGACGAGAGAGGAGCTCCTCGCAATGCTTGCGTCAGGCGAATTTGCCCCGTTCTGGCCGAGCTTTTCGGAGCTGATCTTCGATCAGCACAAGCACATGGGCCTGAGCGTGGATGCAAAGGATTGAATCGGCACGATGTGGGCATCGTGCCCTACAGGAGCAAGATGGAGGATTTCCGATGAACGAGTCGAAACCTTCCAATCGAATACGGGTTTTGGTCGCGCTGCTCGCGGGGGTGCAGATCCTGCTGCTGCTCGCGTTTCCGCTCGGCGTACGGAGGATGACGGACGTCGGCATCCGGCAGAGCGGGATGCGCGACGCCGCGCCGCGCATGATGCGCGAGACGACGCTTGAGGATCTGCGGCTGTTCCTCTCTCCGGGCGATTACAAGACCGTCCATGCGGCGTATGCGATCGAAAACGGCGTCTGCACGCTGAAGGAGGACGCCGATCCCGCCGCGCTGAGCAGTGTCATCGCGCCGGCGATCCGGCTGTATCTGCGCATGACGCAGCGGGGCGGCAACGCCATGGCCGCCGCGCGCGCCGCGATGGAAAACGGCACGATGACGCAGAGCGAGCTGCTGACGCTCGCGAGCGAGGACATGCCGGAATCGCTCACGCCGACGCAGGAGATCGCGGCGGTCGCCGCCTTTCTGCGCGCGGAGGCGTCCGTCCTCGGACAGAACCCCGACGGCGTGCGCGCGGCGTATCTGAGAAACGGTTCGCTCGTGCTCATCGCGTGCGCGGCGCTGCTGCTGCTTGCCGGCGCGGCAGAGGAAACGCTCCGCCGGAGGACGGCCTTCCCGCATGACGAGCGGGCAAAATGGGTCGGCGCCGTCTCAGAGCTTGCGCTCGCACTGTGCGGCGCGCTTTTGCTGCTGCAGGACGCGGCGCGGCCGGGGCTGTTCCTGCTTGCGGCAGTCGCGGCAACGCAGGAGGTTTTGACCGTGCTGCCCGCCCGCGCACATTGCGGAAGCGGCACAAAAGCGCCGCGCGACGGAGGCGAGCGCCTGCGCGCCGCGCTCCCGGCGGCGCTCGGGACGATCGGCGCGGTGACGGCCGTGATCGGCGTGTGCAGGGCGGCAAAGATCGCGGACGCGCTGAACGCGGGGCTGAGCCGCATTCTCGCGGGCACCGGCGGCGTCGACGCGCTTGCGGTGCGCCGTCCGCTCCTGACCGG
>JAEEGL010327997.1_pt1 | contig 10588 bp, 10 predicted proteins | sample 9134231 | NCBI WGS metagenome assembly JAEEGL01 (sample SAMN16246548, study PRJNA631951) | gut metagenome | biome: gut microbiome; feature: rumen; material: fiber-attached | host: Bos | place: Iran: Karaj | collected 2018-10
ATGAATGGCTTTATCATCGGTACAGGTTTAACAAGACCATTATCAAGGGCTTAATACAAACAGGCACTCAAAAACAGCATCAGGATATTTTCAAAGAATGTGTGTATAATGTCAGGAAAAATATTATGGTACCTGTAAGAATCGAAAAAAGCGTTAAGACAAAAATATGGTGGATAGGCTTTGCAATCTGGCCGGAATATGTGGTTAATCGAGAAGCATTCAGCAGACATCTCAAAACCACTGGCTTTTCTTACCTGCTTCAAGGAAGTAGCAAACACAAATGAAAAACGCTGGAAGACTCAAAAAATCTGCGCATAATTTTCTTGCCGGTATTCTCAACAGGATTGTGTCCATCATTCTTTCTTTCGCAATCCGTACGGTTTTTATTATCTATTTAAGCAAAGACTACTTAAGCGTTAACGGGCTATACAGTGGCATTCTGACCATGTTGTCTTTTGCAGAGCTTGGCTTTGGCACTGCAATCACCTACAGCATGTACAAGCCGCTGGCAGAGAAAAATATCGGTAAACTAAGACAACTTATACGGCTGTATAAAAGAGTGTATTATATAGTCGGCGCAGTAATCCTGGTTCTCGGTTTATCGTTGATCCCCTTTATGGATCTGATTATCAAAAATAAACCAGACATACAGGGGTTAACGTTTTATTATATTATATTTCTGCTAAACACTGTTTTCTCTTACTGGTTTTTCGCGTACAGGACAGCTGTCTTCAATGCTGATCAGCGATCTTCTGTCGTCTCACATTACAACAGCCTGTTTAATATAATAAAGACAGTTCTTCAGATCCTTGGCCTTGTTTTGTTCAGGAATTATACGTTGTATTTGTTCATTCAAATCGGATGCACAATTGGGCAGAGTGTTTGTCTTTCTATTAGGGCAGGCAAGGAATACCCCATATTCCGATCAGAGGATAAGGATGATTTGCCTGCTGAAGAGAGAAGACGGATCTTTAAGGATACAAAAGCGCTGATGCTGCGAAAAATATCCTTCTCCATTCTGTATAGTTCGGATACAATTATCATATCATCGATGATTGGCGTACAATGGGTGGGCCTTTTATCCAATTATGTGATGATCGAGGATACAATTACAGGAATCCTGACACGGCTGAATCATGCTATCAGTGCAAGCCTCGGTAATTATTTTGCAACAGAGAATAAGGATAACAGCTATAAGCTCTTTCAACGAGTTGAGTTTCTGAATTACTGGCTGTACTCATTCTGCTCTATCGCAATGATTACTCTTATTAATCCCTTCATCCAGCTTTGGATAGGAAAAGAATTTTTGCTGAGCTTCAGCATAGTGACAGCATTGGCGATTCGTTTCTTTACAGCCGGATATATGAACACTATGGGTACTTTCCGTACAACCATGGGCCTTTTTGTTCATGGTCAGTTTGTCCCTGTTATCACTTCAGTTGCAAATATTCTGTTATCCATCGTAATGGGGAAATATCTAGGTGTTGCAGGCGTATTGTTTGCTACATCTCTTACCCGGCTCTGCATGGATATGTGGTACACACCTATGATTATTTACAAACATGGTTTTAAACAGGATGTGTCAAAGTTCTTTTTTGATTATCTGTTCAGATTGTTATTACTCATTACTGTTTCTATAGGTATGATTCTGATTTCCCGAGCCATTCTCACAGAGGTTACTATACAGACATTTATATTGCTTGCTGCGCTTACCATTGTGCTGCCAAATGCCATCTTTATTATTGTGCTCCATAAGCGAGCAGAATTTAAAGAACTTGTTCTGGCAGGGAAAAAACTGTTGAAAAAGACCTGATGCAAATGATAGTCAAGACAGGATTTTAAAAGATTATATATTTAAGATTTGCCGTTTGTCCGACAAAAACAGGAGACAATCAGTCATGATTCCAAAGTTTATCCATTACTGCTGGGTCGGAGGAAAGCCAAAGTCAAAGCTGTACCGGAAGTGCATATCCAGTTGGCATCATTTTTGTCCGGATTACGATATTATCGAATGGAACGAGAGCAATTTTGACTTACATCAGCACCCCTATCTGGAATGGTGCTATGATCATCAGAAATGGGCGTTTTTAAGTGATTTTGCACGACTCCTGATCCTAAGAGAGTATGGCGGGATTTATCTCGACGCAGACGTGGAATTGATTCGGCCCCTGGATGAACTGCTGGAGTATAACGCTTTCCTGGGATTTGAGAATGACGAGTATATCAATACGGGAATCGGCGTTGGCACGGTACCCGGTCATCCGGTGCTGGATGTGCTGCTTCAGCCCTATCTGGAAAACAAACCAAAGGAGGACGGATCCTTCGAACTGGTGCCCTGTCCCAGACTGAATACAAAAGTACTGATCCCCTACGGCCTGAAGCGGGACGGGACAAAGCAAAAGATCTGCGGCGCGGATATCCTTCCAGCCGAATACCTTAATCCATATGACGATTCCACAGGCAGACTGAGAAAAACAAAGAATACGTTCAGCATCCATTGGTTCGGGAAAAGCTGGATGAGCAAAAAAACAATCCTGCGCAGCAAACTGACCAAACCGATCCACCGACTCTTTGGTGTTGATGCACTTGCAAAATTCAGGAGAAAAACACAGTAACCATGTCATATCGGATTCAGAAAAAAAGATGTATGCAGGGGAAAAAAAGACAGGAATTCATGATCTGTATCATACTTGCCGTATATAACGGTGAACGGTTCCTGCGGGAATGCCTGGAGAGCCTGCGAAACCAGACGATCAGTGAGCTGCAGTTTATTCTGATTGACGATGGATCCACAGACAGCAGCGGCCGGATCTGTGAGGAATATGCGAAGAACGATTCGCGGTTTTCTGTTGTGCATACAGAGAACAGGGGATTGTGCAAAGCCAGGGAAACAGGCATTGGAATCGCGGCTGAACGAGGCGCAAAGTATATCGGATTCGTTGACTGCGATGACTGGCTGGAACCGGATATGTACCAGGTCCTCCTGACTTCTGCTGAAGAAGCAGGCGCTGATATTGCTGAATGCGGATATTATACCGAGTATCCGGATCTGACACAGACCTGGCTTCCTGGTGTGTCCGGCGCAAATGCCGGTGAAGCCCTGTATGACCTGCTGAAAGGTGCATCTCATGACTATGCATGGAATAAACTATGGAAAACAGAACTGTTTGTCGGCTTCCGGTTTCCACTGGATGGGCCGTATGCGGATGATATGGGAGTCACGTGGAGAATATATACCAGGGTACGGACCGTGACCGGAGTCAGGAAGCCGCTGTACCACTACAGACAGGTTAAGACAAGCATTGTGCATACGAATAACACGAATCTTGTGAACCGGTGGAGGGTTGCCCTGGACAGATACAACGGTTTGTGGGGACAACCGAAGGCACTGATGACGGATGCACAATGGAACCAGGTCAGGAAGAACCAACTGAGAAGCTGCGTTTTTATCGCAGGGAAAAACATGTTATATTGGCTGGAATACCCGAAGGATCAAAGGGAAAAACTTCATGATAAACTGCAGGAGATGTCACGGTTTGTTCGTAAAAACATTCCTCTGTTCGGGCAGGATGATTGGGAGCTTCCGCTAAGACTGTGTTCTTTTCTGCTCCGGTATCCCAATAAGATTTCCTATTTGATTGCCCATGGGGTAAATGTCCTGACATCAGGCCAAAAGAAAACAATGTATTGAGAAAAGGATAGAAAACCAAAAGATGAAATGTGCTCCTTCCACTGGTAATCCCAAGGTTTCTGTCATTATGGGGATCTATAACTGTGAACAGACCCTGCGGGAAGCTGTGGATTCCATTCGCCAGCAGACATATGCCAACTGGGAGCTGATTCTTTGGGACGACGGTTCCACAGACGGAACGTATGAGAAGGCGAAACAATGTGCAGCGGAGGATCCGGACAGGATCCGTGTCTTTCATGACGGGCAGAACCGCAGGTTATCCCATGCGCTGAATGAGTGTCTGCACCATGCGACAGGAGAACTGATTGCCCGGATGGACGGGGACGATCTTTCCCGTCCGGATCGGCTGGAAAAGCAGGTGCATTACCTGCAGGAACATTCGGAAATCGACCTGGTGGGAACTCAGATGAACCGGTTTGACGAGAACGGACAAACTGGCGTCCTGCGGGCTCCGCTGCAGCCGAAGCCGGAGATGCTCCGCAATGGAACACCAATTCATCACGCCACCATCATGACCTATCGGTCAGTTTATGAAGCGTTGGGCGGATACACGGAAAGTGAAATGGTGGAAGGCGTGGAGGATGTGGACCTGTGGTTCCGCTTCTTTGAGAAGGGGTTCAAAGCGGCTACGCTGAACGAGGCGCTGTATGACGTGCGTATGAACCAGGAGGCGCTGAAACGAAGGACCTTACGCAGACGGATCCGGTCCATCCGGACAAGAGCCGCGGGATACAAAAGGCTTGGCTTCCCGCGGAGATGGCTTATTGTCCCGGCGTGCGTCCTGATCGCCAAGGGACTGGTGCCTTATCCGGTGAAGAGATGGTTTATGCTGCACCATTCCGATTAATTGCTACATGATGGAAATATGAAAAAAAAGATTGCGATTATTCTGCATGGACTGAGCCCCAATGGGGTGGAGACAATGTTTACAGGTTTGTCTGCCCTCTGGGACATGGAGAAGTTCGAGCTGTATTATTTTCTTGCAGTGGATCCCGGCGCAGAACAGTACTATGAGGATCAGGTTGTACAGAATGGATGCCATGTGATTCATCTGCATGATCTCAATGGGGCACGAAGACTGCAATGGGCATGGACCTTACGGAAAGCACTGACAGAATATGGCCCTTTTGACGCAGTACATTCAAACATGAGCCTGCTCAACGGGTTAAACCTGAAAATCGCACGGAAGGCAGGAATTCTCGTGCGAATAGCTCATGTACATACTTTCCCTGGCAAGGGTAATACCATAGTGGGACGCCTGTATCAGACGTACATGAAATCACTGATCGCAATCAATGCAACAGATAAACTTGCTTGCTCTGTCGAGACGGGAAAGGCAGCTTTCGGGAACAATTCCTTCCAAGTGATTGAAAACGGAATTGAGCTGGACAGTTTCCTTTCCGCCGGAAAACGTAAAACGGAAAGAAAGGGAAAACAGGACCAGCCTCGTTTCGTAACGGTTGGCAGATTCTGTATGGATAAAAACCCGGGCTTTCTGCTGGATGTGTTTAAGCACATTTACCGGATGATTCCCAGGGCTTCTCTGATCTGGGTGGGGGATGGACCGCTGCGGCACCTGATTGAGAGCAGGACTGCGGAACTGGGGCTGCAGGATGCGGTTTCCTTTATGGGAATCCGAAAAGATATCCCCGCAATCCTGGCGCAGTGTGATTACTTTTTGTTCCCATCTCTGCATGAAGGTTTCGGGAACGCGCTGATAGAGGCACAGGCAGCCGGGCAGGAATGTTTTGCGTCTGAAGCGGTACCGGATATCACAGACTGCGGCAGGGTTCGGTTCCTGTCTCTTGGATTGACAGCTAAAGAATGGGCGGAGGAAATAACCGAACATATTCAATCCGGAAAGCATATGCAGCTGGATAAGAAGCGCGTTGAACAGTTTGATATCCACAGAATGGGTCAAAGACTAATGCAGATGTATGATAAATAATATCGGAGAACACCTCATGGATCAGAACACACTGAAGAGACTGCAGGAAACGGAACTGGAAATATTAACCGTTTTTGACAGGTTTTGCACAGAAAATAATATCAGATATTCACTGTATGCAGGAACAGCACTGGGCGCGGTAAGGCATAAGGGATTCATCTCCTGGGATGATGATATTGACGTCGTTATGACAAGAGGAGAGTACAACAAATTCATAGAACAGATACGAACTCATCCGATTGATGGTTATACAATGGATTCGCCGGAATTGAATCCCTGCTGTGCCATATCCCATGCTAAAATGATGAAGAACGGTACGCTGCTGATTTCATCTGACTGGGAATACAGCGGCAGGGGAAACCACGGTATATGGATTGACATTTTCCCGCTGGATAAAATTATGGAGAAAACGAAAAAACGCGTGTACAGGATCGGGAAAAAAGTTATTTTTCTGACTCGTGCGTATGGAGGAAATAAAAATGACGGGAAGGCCAAGAAGATAATCCGTACCCTGGCCCGATGCATTCCGAGGACGGTGGCGCGCAGGAAACTGGACAGATATCTAAGCGAACTTGCTGTCAATGACCGACAGACACAAACAGACTACCAATGGACAGTGCTTGCTGCAGTATGCACTTTCCGGTACGTGTACAGAGCTGAAATGATGGAAAAGATGCATCGAACTGCATTCAGCGAACAAATGTTTCTGATTACAGACGATTACGAATCCATGCTTCATCAGTTGTATGGTGATTATATGACACTTCCGCCGTCTGAAGAGCGGGTTTGTAAACACCAACCGGCCAGGATCGCTTTTTGACAGGCAATGATACCCGGGAAAGTCGTGCTTCGGCCGGGGATAAACATCTGGTTTATCGGGAAGGATACTGATCAAACCAGCCTGTGAACGGCTGATCATGGAAGTTGTTCCTTTATAGATCTAAATACAGTATACTATTCGGAAAATGAGACGGGGAGATAAATGATCAGAAAAGTCATCGACTCTGTCAGTTTAATCAGAAACAAAGAGTATGTCATGGAAACAGATTACAGCGAGCTGCTCCCTGAACTGACACAGGAAGAACTGAACCGCTTGCAGCAGACACTTTTTGCCATCTATCAGGATATTGAACTGGTTTGTAAACGGATAAATGTGATTCCTTTTCTGGTGGGCGGGACAGCATTGGGCGCAGTCAGACACTGCGACTTTATTCCGTGGGATGACGATCTTGATCTTGCCATGCTGCGGGAGGATTATGATCGTTTCCTGAAGGAGTTTGCCCGCACTTACCCGGATAAATACATCGTTAATGCACCGTGCTTTTCCGACAATGCAAAGGCAAAGTTCGCAAAAGTTATAAAATCCGGAACCATATGCTGTGAGATCATCCGGAACCGCAATGAAGAACTGAATGGCGCGTTTGTTGATATTTTTCCGCTGGACTATGTGCCGAAAAACAGATTTTTCCGCAGGGTTAAAGGTTTGACATGCGATTGCCTGTCTTTTATCTCTGCACAGGTATACCGGACTGAACATGAGGATCTGCTGAGCAAGGCTTTTAACCGAAAAGCCGGGAAGGTGGATTATACAATGCGGACTTTGATTGGACGTTTATTCAGTTTTGCATCGGCATCCAAATGGTATAACCGGCTGGATCATTGTATGCAGTGTAAAGATACGAACAGCGGACTCATTACAAGCGCGGCCGGACAGAAGCATTACTTTGGAGAGATCATTCCTGTTGATAATGTGCTGCCGGCGAAGGAGATCATGTTCCACGGATCATCCGCAATGGTTTTCAGGAATGTGGAAAAATATCTGACTATGCTATACGGTGATTATATGGTTATTCCTCCGACGGAAAAAAGATGGAAGCATTTTGTCAGAGAACTGAAACTGTGAAAGAAAGCAGCCTGTGGCATGAGGTGATTCAGAGAAATGAACATAGCCGTTATTTTTGCCGGTGGCGTAGGAAAGAGGATGAACAGTAAAGATATTCCCAAACAGTTTCTTGAACTGTACGGGAAGCCGATTATTATATGGACGCTGGAGCATTTCGAAAAAAATGTTCAGACGGATGCTGTTGTGATCGCCTGCCTGGAAGAATACATACAATACCTGTCCGATCTTTTGCGGCGTTATAGTATTCAAAAAGTCCGGAAGATTGTACCAGGCGGGGAAACAGGACAATTATCCATTTATAACGGTCTTCTTGCTGCCAGGGAAGTCGCAGGACAGGATGACGCAGTCATACTGATTCATGACGGAGTCAGGCCGTTGATCACGGATGATTTGATTACGAGAAATATTGACACTGTCAGGAAGTACGGCAATTGCATAACCTCCGGTATTGTACAGGAAACAATTGCGGAGGTGGATGATGAGGGCGTTGTTTGCTCTGTTCCGGACAGAAAAAATTCGAGGGTGGCCAAAGCTCCGCAAAGCTGCCGCCTGAGTGAAATTATATCTGTTCATATGCAGGCAATGAATGACGGAATCTACGATTCCATTGATACCTGTACGCTGCTGAATTCCTATGGAATCAAACTACATATGATTGATGGCCCGGCAGAGAATATAAAAATCACCACAAGGGAAGATTTTTTTCTGGCACGCTCCATTCTGGAAGCGCGTGAGAACAATCAGCTGTACCATCCGGATGAAGAAAGGAAATAAGCGGATTTGAAATCTATCAGGGAAGAAATCTCCGGGAAAAGAATACTTGTTACCGGGGCAACGGGACTGATCGGGAAGGCGTTAATCAAAACACTTCTTGAATATGAAGCAATCGTTTATGCGGTTGTCCGGGATCGGCGGAAAGCCCTGTCACTTTGGGGAGATCAGGTAACCCTCATCGAGTCGGATGTTACGGAAATACCGCCGAAAAACGAAAATATCGATTATGTGATTCACGGCGCTGCAAACACTTCCAGCCAGATGTTTGTCGAGAAACCTGCGGAAGTTATTCGCACCAATCTTTTCGGCACACTGCATATGCTTGAGTTCGCCCAGGTCAATCCTGTAAAGGGATTTGTTTTTCTGTCCTCCATGGAGGTCTATGGAAATCCGGATAAGGGAATGACGATTGATGAAAAATCCGGATGCAATCTAGACACGATGGCGCCAAGATCCAGCTATCCGGAAAGCAAAAGAATGTGCGAAAATCTTTGCGCAGCATACTGTTCGCAGTTTCAGACACCGGTAAAAGTTGTCCGGCTTGCACAAACCTTCGGCGTCGGAACGGAGTATGATGATCCGAGAGTGTTTGCGGAATTTGCAAGATGTGTGATTGAGAACCGGGACATCATTTTGCGAACTGCCGGTGAGACAAAAAGATGCTATCTGTCCGTGAACGACGCAGTCCGGGCAATTCTACTTGTAATGGTTCACGGAGGGATTAACGAAGCATATAACGCCGCGAATGAAGAGACATACTGCACAATCAGAGAAATGGCGGAGATGGTTTGCCATGATTGTGCAGGAGACAAGATCCGGGTCCGGTATGACCTGACGGACAAACCGGATGTATACGGATATGCTCCCATTATGAAGATGAAGCTTTCCAGTGAAAAATTACGCCGTTTGGGTTGGGAACCCCGGGATGCGCTCAAAGATATATATCAGGAACTGATCCGGGATATGAGGAACCGAATTCCAGACAGTAAAGGCTGACCAGGATGGATCCGTTGAATGTGAGTGGAGTATCAGAAATGAATTATCCGGTGAAGATAAGCGTTATCATGCCTGTCTATAATGCTGACATCCAGTATTTAAGGGAAGCGGCGGAGAGTATACTGAATCAAAGCTTCAAAGACTTTGAACTGATCATTATTGACGACGGCTCCACGAATGGGACATGGAATTATCTGAGCAGCCTTTCTGATGATCGGATCAGGCTGATGCAGAATAAGACCAATATCGGGGTAACAAAATCGCTGAACATCGGTCTAAAGGCGGCAAGGGGTGAATATATTGCCAGAATGGACGCGGATGATATATCTGCGCGGGATCGGCTTGAAAAACAACTGATCTATATGGAACATCATCCTGAAACAGTCATGTGCGGAGCTGCTGTACATAATATCGGTGATGCTGACAGCATTCACAGAACCAGGATCAAAAATATGGATATATACCGGATCAAGACGTTGTTTTACTATCCCGGGCCACTCCATCCGACCATGTTTATCAGACACAGCATTCTGGATACGCACGGAATTGAATATGATGAATCTTTGATTTATGCGCAGGACTATGCTTTATGCGCTGAATTGGGAAAACTGGGAAATGTGGAGATCCTTTCAGATGTGTTGCTCAAAAGGCGTATCCATTCGTCAAGGATTACCCAAAAATATTACGAAACTCAAAAGCAATGTTCAATCAAAACGCAAAAGAAGCTGCTGCATGAATTGCTGGACAATATAACGGAAGAAGAAGCAATGCTTCATTACCGGTTTTCATATGAAAAAAGAATTGAAGGCGCGACTGGTTTTTTTAGATGCGCTTCCTGGTATATGAAACTGATCCGGGCAAACAACCAAAAGAAGATATATCCCAGAATCAGATTTGCTTCATATGCGATCAAACTGCTGGCACTGAGCACCGGACAGTCCGCTGTGCCCAAAGCGATTGAAGCGATTGTCTCAGTAAGAAACAAATTGAGCTCAAGGCACCCATAAAGAAATGAAAACAGCAAAAGCATAAAACAAGAGGTTACAACCCTGTTCCGACCTGTTTGAGCGGCGCGTTCGATCTGAACGCGCCGCTTTTGTTTCTCTGCCCTTTATGGTAAAATAAAACGAATATGGAAGGGAGTGTGCCGTTATGATTCAGGTAGTCCGGATCACAACGCTGGAAGATCTGATGCCCCTGCTGTCGGAACAGGATTACAGGCCCGAACTGAAGCGGAACCGGTCCGGTTTCCTGTACCGCGGCATGCCGGATTCCG